>OHMD01000012.1_pt1 | contig 29176 bp, 20 predicted proteins | sample 1569161 | NCBI WGS metagenome assembly OHMD01 (sample SAMEA3879502, study PRJEB24766) | human gut metagenome | biome: human-associated habitat; feature: feces | place: USA | collected 1985/1987
TCCGCTATTTCCCGAGCATCTTCTTCACTTCGGCGGCAACGGTTGCCCCGTTGTAGCCGAACTTCTCGTCGAGCACCTTGTAGGGAGCCGACCAGCCGAAATGGTCGAGACCGTGGATCACGCCGTTCTCGCCCACCAGTCCCCGGAGATTGACCGGAAGGCCCGAAGTCATGCCGTAGCGCGCAACGCCCGCAGGCAGCACGCTCTCCTGGTACGAACGGGGCTGGTCGCGGAACAGCCCCTCGCTCGGGACGTTCACCACACGGACCGGAATGCCCTCGGCGGCCAGCAGTTCGGCGCCTTCGACCAGCGTTGCGACCTCCGAACCCGTGGCGATCAGCACCGCGGCGGGTTTGGCGGCATCCATCACCACATAACCGCCCTTGGCGACCTGCGCGGCCTCCTCGCGGCGGATGGCGCCCAGCGTCGGCAGGGTCTTGATGTTCTGGCGCGACAGCACGAGCGCCACAGGGCGGTGCTCCTCGACGGCCAGTTTCCACGCCATGACGGTCTCATCGCCGTCGGCCGGACGCAGCACGAGCATCGAACGCTCGTCGTGGTGGTTGCGCAGGTGCTCCATCAGGCGGATCTGCGCCTCGTGCTCCACGGGCTGGTGCGTCGGGCCGTCCTCGCCCACGCGGAACGAGTCGTGCGTCCAGACGTAGACCACATGCAGGCGCATCAGCGCCGAGAGGCGCACGGCGGGCTTCATATAATCGGAGAAGACGAAGAACGTGCCGCAGACGGGGATCACGCCGCCGTGCAGCGCCATGCCGTTCGCAACGCAGGCCATCGTCAGCTCCGAGACGCCCGCCTGGAAGAATTTCCCACTGAAATCGCCCTTCGTGAACGCCTTGGTCTTCTTCAGGTAACCGTCGGTCTTGTCCGAATTCGACAGGTCGGCCGAAGCCACGATCATGTTGTCGATCTTCTCGGCGAAGACGCCCAGCACCGTCGCCGATGCGGCGCGCGTAGCCACGTCGGCCTTCATCTCGATGGACTTGTAGTCGATTTCGGGAAGTTTGCCCGAAAGGAAATCGTCGAGTTTGCGCGCCAGCTCCTTATGCTCCGCGCGCCACGACTTCTCGACGGCGGCCTGCTTCGCGGCCCACTCCTTCAACGCCTCGCGACGCTCGGCGAAGACCTCGCGGCTCTCCGCGAAGACGGCGAACGGATTCTCCGCATCGCCGCCCAGGTTCTTCACCGTAGCGGCGAAATCGGCCCCGGCGGCCGTCAGCGGCTGGCCGTGGGTCGAGACTTTGTTTTCGAAACTCTCTCCGGCGGGGCCTTTGGCGCCCTTGCCCATGACGGTATGGCCGATGATGAGCGTCGGACGCTCGGTCTCGCTCTCGGCGGCGACCAGCGCCTCGCGGATCTCATTGATGTTGTGCCCGTCGATCGACAACACGTTCCAGCCCCACGCCTCGTACTTCATGGCCACGTTCTCGGTCATCACCTCGTCGACCTTGGTCGAGAGCTGAATGTTGTTCGAGTCGTAGTACATCACGAAGTTCGACAGGCCCAGATGGCCGGCGATGCGGCCCACGCCCTGCGAAATCTCCTCCTCGACGGCGCCGTCCGAAATATAGGCATAGGTCTTGTGCGCCATCCACTCGCCGAAACGGGTGGCCATGAAGCGTTCCGCAATGGCGGCTCCCAGCGCCATGGCGTGGCCCTGTCCCAACGGTCCCGACGTATTCTCCACGCCGCGCATCACGTCCACCTCCGGGTGCCCCGGCGTCACGCTGCCCCACTGGCGCAGCGATTGCAGATCTTCGGTCGAATAGTGCCCGGCCAGCGAGAGCGTCGCATAGAGCATCGGCGACATGTGGCCCGGATCGAGGAAGAAACGGTCGCGGTAGGGATACGCCATATTATCGGGGTCGTAACGCAGGAACTCGGTGAAGAGCACCGTGATGAAATCCGCGCCGCCCATGGCGCCGCCGGGATGCCCCGACTTGGCCTTCTCGACCATCGCGGCCGAAAGGATGCGGATATTATCGGCAACGCGCGTAAGTTTTGAATTCGTTGTAGACATGGAGTTAGTATTTTATGCGTTTTAGCTGTTTATTTACGGCAAAGATAGCCAAAAAGAAATTAGCCGACTTGTTTAAGTTCCAAAATATTTGCCTTTTCTATCTTTTTCTTTGCATAAGGCAAAGTAACGGTGAACTTTCGGGCATCGGTCGAGGGGATGTCGAACATCGTGTCCATCATAATCGCCTCGCAGATCGAGCGCAGGCCGCGCGCGCCGAGCTTGAACTCGACGGCCTTGTCGACGATGTAGTCCAGCGCGTCGTCGTCGAAGGCGAGTTTCACGCCGTCGAGTTCGAACAGACGCTTGTACTGCTTGACGATGGCGTTCTTCGGCTCGGTGAGGATCGAACGCAGGGCCGCGCGCTCCAGCGGCTGCATGTAGGTCAGCACCGGGAGACGTCCCACCAGTTCGGGAATCAGTCCGAACGACTTGAGGTCCTGCGGCGTGACGTACTGCATCAGGTTCGAGCGGTCGATGGGATCTGCGTTCAGCCGCCCGTAACCCATCGCGCGGGTGTTCAGCCGCTGGGCGATCTTCTTCTCGATGCCGTCGAACGCACCGCCGCAGATGAAGAGGATGTTGCGCGTGTCGACCTGGATGAATTTCTGCTCGGGGTGCTTGCGGCCGCCCTGGGGAGGCACGTTGACCACCGTTCCTTCGAGGATTTTCAGCAGGGCCTGCTGCACGCCCTCGCCCGAAACGTCGCGCGTGATGGAGGGATTGTCGCCCTTGCGCGCGATCTTGTCGATCTCGTCGATGAAGACGATGCCGCGCTCGGCCTGCTCGACGTTGTAGTCGGCGACCTGCAACAGCCGCGAGAGAATGCTCTCGACATCCTCGCCCACATATCCCGCCTCGGTCAGAACGGTCGCATCGACGATCGTGAACGGCACTTTCAGCAGCTTGGCGATCGTGCGGGCCATCAGCGTCTTGCCCGTGCCCGTCGGACCGACCAGCACGATGTTCGACTTGTCGATCTCGACCTCGTCCTCCTTCGGGGCGTACAGCAGCCGCTTGTAGTGGTTGTAGACCGCCACGGACATATACCGCTTGGCGGCATCCTGCCCGATGACATACTGGTCGAGGAACTCCTTGATCTGCGCCGGCTTGAGCAGTTCCTCCATCTTGAGCGGAGCCGCCGCCGGACGCCGTCCCCGTTCGGAGGCGATGTCGTTGTCGACGATGATCTTATAGCCGTTCTCGATACATTTGTTACAGATATTCGCGCCGTCCGAACCCTGGAACATGATCTCCACGTCCGTGCGCTTGGCGCCGCAGAACGAGCAGCAGTCGCCGCCGTTCTTGTTGTTGTTCTTATTCTGTGCCATGCGGTTTACTTGTCTCGTTTGGAAAGCACCTCGTCGATCAGTCCGTAATCCTTCGCCTCGCGGGCCGACAGCCAGTAGTCGCGGTCGGCGTCCTTCTCGATCTTCTTGACCGGGACGCCCGAGTGGACCGAGAGGATTTCGTACAGCTCGCGCTTGGTTTTCAGAATCTCGCGCGCCGTGATCTCGATGTCCGAGGCCTGGCCCTGCGCGCCGCCCAGCGGCTGGTGGATCATCACCCGCGAATGCGGGAGCGCCGAACGCTTGCCCTTGGCGCCCGCCGTGAGCAGCACGGCGCCCATCGAGGCGGCAAGCCCCGTGCAGATGGTCGCCACGTCGGAGTTCACCAGCTGCATGGTGTCGTAAATGCCCAGTCCGGCCGAAACCGACCCGCCGGGCGAGTTGATGTAGATCTGAATGTCCTTCTCGGGATCGACCGATTCGAGGAACAGCAGCTGGGCCTGGATGATATTGGCCGCGTCGTCGTAGATCGGCGCGCCGAGGAAGATGATGCGGTCCATCATCAGGCGCGAGAAAACGTCCATCGTGGCGATGTTCAGCTGACGCTCCTCGATGATCGTAGGCGACACGTAGGCCGCGCTTACCGACTGGAAATCGTGCAGTTTCAGCGAACTGATCCCGCAGTGGTTCCGTGCGTATTTTTCAAATTCTGACATAGTCGTATTTATTTACTCTTCATATTCTGCCTTCTGCCGGTCAGGAGCACACAAGCCGCCGGAAGCATTCCGAATTCCCCATCGCCCCCGAAACCCGCTTCTTAAAGCGGGCGCGAAAACCGCCGCAAGCGATCCGGCCCCCGTCGCTCCCGAAAGCCGCCTCCCAGGCGGGCGGACGGGAGCGCAGAACCGGATGGGAAGCGTGAAAACCCACAGCCGCCCCTAAAAGCGCGTTCTTAAAGCACAAAGGACTTTGCAAACATCACGCCTGCAAAGTCCAAAGATAGATAAAATTCCGCGAAACTTAAAGTTCCTTCGCCAATTTAGCGAAATCGTCCGCAGATACGGCTTTTTCAGTTACCTTGACCTTCGATTTGACATCCTCGACGACCTTCACTTCATAGAGCTTCTCGTAAATCTTCTGGCCCTGATCCTTGTCGGCGAGAATCTTCTCGGCGTAACCCTCCAGCATGTCGTCCGGCGCCGAGGGCATGCCGTACTGTGCGAACTGCGAGGCGGCCAGCGCCTTGGCTTCGGAGAGCGCCTCCTCCTTCGAAACGGAGATGCCGTCGGTCTTGATGAAGTGCTTCTGGAGGTAGTTCCAGGTGAACATCTTCAGGAACTGGTCGAAATCCTTCTCGATGTCCTCCATCGAGAACTTGCCCTCGTTGATCGTGTAGAGCCAGCGCTTGAGGAACGCCGCGGGCATCTTCAGGTCGGCCTTCTTCACGAGATAGTCGCGCACCTGCAACGTGAAGAGGTAGTCGCTCTCGCGGCGCAGTTCGGCCTCGATCTGCGCGTCGATGAACTTGTCCAGCCCGGCTTCGTCCGTGACGCCGCCCTGCGGGAAAGCCATCTTGAAGAACTCCTCGTTCAGCTCCGGCTCGGCGAACTTGCGGATTTTGGTGATCTCCAGTTCGAATTCGGGGTTGACGCCCTCCAGTTCGTTCTCCTTGACCTGCAGGCAGGCGGCGCGCTGGGCGGGATTTTTATAGAGTTCGTTGATATTCACCTTCATCTTGTCGCCGACCTTCTTGCCGATGAAAGGCTTGCGGTCGGCCTCGTCCATCGAGATCAGACCCACGTAAGCGTCCGCAACGTTCATCTCGCCGTTGTCGAGCGTCACCGACAGCGCCTCGTCCGAAGTCACCTTCTCGGCGTCCACCAGGCGGCCGAAGCGGCGCAGGTAGTTCGAACGGTAGTCGTCGTGCATCTTCTTGTCGACCTTGATCTTGTTGTAGGTCAGCTTATCCTTGTCGGAAAGCTCCAGCTTGATCTCGGGAGCCTCGCCGATCTCGAACACGAATTCGAACTCGGTGGCGTTGTCGAAATCGAAGTCGCCCTGCTCCTCCGCGGGAATCACGTCGCCCAGATAGTCGATGCCCTCCTTCTGGAGATATTCGAAAACGGCGTTCGAAGCCTGACGGTAGGACTGCTCGGCCAGGACGCCCTTGCCGTACATCTTCTTGACGATGCCCATGGGGACCATGCCCGGACGGAATCCGGGAATGTTGGCCTTGCGCTTGTACTCGCGCAGGGACTTTTCGACCTCCTGCCCGTAATCCGCCTCGCCGACAGTCACGCGGATCAGCGAGTTATTCTCGCCGCGTTGTTCTCTTACAATGTTCATAATGAATGAATTATATTTGTTATTCTTTGTTTTTGCGCCCAGAATCGGGAGGCAAAGATACGAAATTATTCCATTTCCGGCAAGACATTACCCGTAATAATACGGTCAAATTATGATATACGGTTTGTTTTTCGTACCTTTGGGGCCGCAACGCCCCCCGCTTGCCGGGGAAGGTTCTACCGAGCCGTGCGCAATTCCGTTTTGATCCCATCCGGCTTTTCCGCAGCCTTTGGAGTCGCAACGCCCCTTTTGCCAGCCGAAAGGTTTTACCGAACCGCACGCAATTCCGTTTTGATCCCATCCGACTTTTTCGTATCTTTGTGAGCTATTTTGTTCCGAAACAATGAAAACGACCCCGATATTCCTGTTTTCCATCCTGCTGCTGGGCGCATGCGGCGGTCCGGCGGCGCGCGCCAAACGCCCCGGCGCAAAGGCGCAGGCCGCGGCGGCCGTGCAGGCCGAGCCGAAAACGTACACCTACCGCATCGCGGCGACCTACCCCCACTCGACCGACGCCTACACCCAGGGGCTGCAATACGTCGACGGGACGATGTGGGAAGGCACGGGCCAGCACGGCGAATCGGTCGTTCGGAAGACCGACCTCGCGACGGGGAAAACCGAGGTCATGGCGCGCCTGCCCCGTTCGGAGTTCGGCGAAGGAATCACCCTGCTCGGCGGGAAGCTCTACCAGCTGACCTGGCAGTCCAACACCGCGCACGTATATTCGCTGGAGAACGGGAAACTGCAAAAGGTCCGCGACTTCCGCTATCCGGGCGAAGGCTGGGGCCTCACGACCGACGGCGAGAAGCTCTACATGTCGGACGGCACGGCCACGATCCACACGGTCGATCCCGCGACGTTCCGCCGCGAAAAGCGCGTGACGGTGACCTACAAGGGCGCGCCGGTCGAATACCTCAACGAACTGGAGTGGATCGGCGACAAAATATGGGCCAACGTCTACACCACCGACCAGATCGTCGTCATCGACCCCGCGACGGGCGTCGTCGAGGGCGTCGTCGACCTCGCGGGGCTGCTGCCCGAAACGGAAATGACCGCGACGACCGACGTGCTGAACGGCATCGCCTATGACGCCGAGGGGGACCGCATCTTCGTGACGGGCAAAAACTGGCCGAAACTCTACGAAATAGAAATTACCGAAAAATAAATGACGACAACGCTATACGACCAACTGGAGCGCCGCATCCTGCTGCTCGACGGAGGCTTCGGCACGATGGTGCAGGGCTACGGACTGCAGGAGGAGGACTACCGCGGCCGGCGGTTCGCCGGCTGGCCGGTGCAGCTCAAGGGCTGCAACGACCTGCTCGCGCTGACCCGCCCGGACGTGGTGCGCGAGATTCACGAAAAATACCTGCGGGCGGGAGCCGACATCATCGAAACCGACTCGTTCAACGCCAACGCCGTGTCGCTGGCCGACTACCGGCTCGAAGAGTGCGCTTACGAGATTTCGAAGGCCGCAGCCGGAATCGCACGCAGCGCGGCCGACGAGTTCACGGCCCGCAACCCGCAGAAGCCGCGTTTCGTGGCGGGATCGGTGGGTCCCACGAACCGCACGGCCTCGATGTCGGCCGACGTACAGAATCCCGCGGCCCGCGAGGTGACCTTCGCACAACTGGTCGCAGCGTATACGGATCAGGTGCGGGGACTGGTGGACGGCGGGGCGGACATCCTGCTGGTGGAGACCGTTTTCGACACGCTCAACGCCAAGGCGGCCCTCTGGGCCATCGACACGCTCTGCGAGCGGCTGGGCCGCGCGATCCCCGTGATGGTCTCCGGAACGCTCGCCGACGCCAGCGGCCGCACCCTCTCGGGGCAGACCGTCGAGGCCTTCGCCGTCTCGGTGTCGCATGCGAACCTGCTGTCGGTCGGACTGAATTGCGCCTACGGGGCCAAGCAGCTGCTGCCCTACCTCGAACGGCTGGCGGCAGTGGCCGGAACGCGCATCTCGGCGCACCCGAACGCAGGGCTTCCCAACGTGATGGGCGGTTACGACGAGACGCCCGAAATGTTCGCCGGGGATGTCGGCGAGTATATGCGTCGCGGACTGGTGAACATCGTGGGCGGCTGCTGCGGCACGACGCCCGCCCACATATTCGAATTGTCGAAAATATCCGGAGACTACGCCCCGCGGCCTGTTCCCGCGCCGAAACACATCACGACCTTGAGCGGTCTGGAGCCGCTGCGGATCGTCCCCGAAGCCAACTTCATCAACGTCGGCGAACGCACGAACGTCGCCGGATCGGCCCGTTTCGCAAGGCTGATCCGCGAAGCCAACTACGAAGAGGCGCTCTCGGTGGCCCGCGCACAGGTCGACGCCGGGGCGCAGATCGTCGACGTCTGCATGGACGACGGGCTGATCGACGGTCCGGCGGCGATGCGCACGTTCCTCAACCTGATGGCCTCGGAGCCGGAGATCGCCCGCGTGCCGGTGATGATCGACTCGTCGAAGTGGGAGGTGTTGCAGGCCGGGCTGGAGGCGACGCAGGGCAAGGCCGTGGTGAACTCCATCTCGCTCAAGGAGGGCGAAGCGGAATTCCTGCGCCGGGCCGCGGAGATCCACCGCTTCGGCGCTTCGGCCGTGGTGATGCTCTTCGACGAGCGGGGCCAGGCCGACACCTTCGAACGTAAAGCAGAGGTTGCGGAGAGAGCCTACAAGCTATTGACGGACAACGGATTTCCGCCCGAAGACATCATTTTCGACCCCAACGTGCTGGCCGTCGCAACGGGCATTGCGGAGCACGACGGCTACGCCAAGGCGTTCATCGACGCGACGCGCTGGATCAAGGAGCACCTTCCCCATGCGAAGGTCTCGGGCGGCGTGTCGAACCTTTCGTTCGCCTTCCGCGGCAACAACACGGTGCGCGAGGCGATGCACTCGGCGTTCCTCTACCACGCCATCCGGGCCGGAATGGACATGGGCATCGTCAACCCGCAGATGCTCAAAGTGTACAGCCAGATCGAACCCGAACTGCTCTGCCGCGTCGAGGACGTGATCCTCTGCCGCCGGGCCGACGCCGCGGAGCGGCTCACGGAGTACGCCCACGAGGTGCAGCAGACGGCCCAGGCGCAGCCGCAGGCCCCCGACGCATGGCGTGCGGGGACGCTCGGAGAGCGTATCGCCCATGCGATGCTCAAGGGCGTGGCCGACTACGTGGAGCAGGATGCGCTGGAGGGTTACGAGGCGCTGGGAAGCCCGATGGCCGTGATCGACACGCTGCTGATGCCTGCCATGGAGCAGGTCGGCACGCTGTTCGGCGAGGGCAAGATGTTCCTGCCGCAAGTGGTGAAGACCGCCCGCGTGATGAAACGCGCGGTGGCGGCGCTGACGCCCTATATCGAACAGGGGTCGGCCGCGAATGCGCATAATTCGGGGAAAGTGCTGATCGCCACCGTGAAAGGCGACGTGCACGACATCGGCAAGAACATCGTGGCGGTCGTGATGGCCTGCAACGGTTACGAAATCCGGGACCTGGGCGTGATGGTCGAGCCGGAACGCATCGTCGAGGAGGCGGTGGCGTGGGGCGCGCAGTGCATCTGCCTGAGCGGGCTGATCACCCCGTCGCTCGACGAAATGGCCCGCGTCTGCGAGGAGCTGGAACGGCGAGGGCTGCGCATTCCGGTCATCATCGGCGGCGCGACGACCTCGGACCTCCACACGGCGGTGAAGATCGCCCCGGTTTATTCGGGCGTGGCGGTCCACTCCGCGAACGCCAGCCGCAACAGCCAGATACTGGCGCAGCTGCTCGGCCCCGACGGCGACCTTTACGCCGACAAGGTGAAAGCCGACCAGCAGGCCCTGCGCGAGGAGTACGCCCGCCGGCTGCGGGAGCGCGACCTCATTCCGATCGCCGAAGCGCGCGCGGCGCGGCGCGGCGCGGCGCAGCACGAACCCGTCGTGCCGTTCCACACGGGGCGCATGGTCTTCCCCGACTTCGACGTGGCCGACGCCGAACCGTACATCGACTGGAGTTTCTTCTTCGCGGCGTGGGGACTCAAGGGGCGTTACCCCGAGATTCTCGACCACCCCGAAAAGGGCGCCGAGGCGCGCAAGGTCTTCGCCGACGCCCAGGCCCTGCTGGCCCGCATCCGCGACGAGCGGCTGCTGACGCTGCAAGGGGTAGCGGGCATCTTCCCGGCACGCTCCGAGGGCGACGACATTCTGGTGACGGACGCGAAAGGGCGCGAAAAACGCCTCCCGATGCTGCGCAACCAGACGCGCGGCGAGGAGAACCTGTCGCTGGCGGACTTCATCGCACCGGACGGCGACTGGATCGGCTGTTTCGCCCTGACGGCCGGCATCGGGCTGAAGGAGCTGGCGGAAAAGTTCCGCGCCGGGGGCGACGACTATTCGGCCATCATGGCCAAACTGCTGGCCGACCGCCTCACGGAAGCCTTCGCCGAGGCCGTGCACGCCTTCATGCGGCGCGAGATGTGGGGCTACGAAACAGGCACGCCGCCCACCCCCGAGCAGGCAGTCCGCGGCCAGTACCGCGGCCGCCGCATGGCCTTCGGCTACCCGGCCTCGCCCGACCATTCGCTCAAACGCGAGGTCTTCGACCTGCTCGCGGTCGAGGTGACGACCGGAATGCGGCTGACCGAAAACTGGATGATCGACCCCGGGGAGGCGCTGTGCGGACTGATGTTCTCCGACGCCGACTACTTTTCGGTCGGGACCATCGGCGCCGAACAGCTGCTCGACTACGCACGCCGCCGCGGAATGGAGGCCGAAACCGTAAAAAAGATTATACCGAACAACGTATGAACGTCGTAGAGATCATCAACGAAGCGATCGCCTCCGGGCGCACCCGCTTCGCGTTCGAACTGCTCCCGCCGCTCAAGGGCGACGGCATGCAGAAGATATTCGCCGCCGTGGAGCCGCTGATGGCCCTCGACCCGGCTTACGTCAACATCACCTTCCACCGCGAGGGAATCAAGGAGACCGAGCGCGAGGACGGCAGCGTCGAATGGCACGTCGTGCGCCGCCGCCCCGGGACGGTGGGCATCTCGGCGGCCATCCAGAACCGCTACGGCGTGGAGGTGGTCCCGCATCTGATCTGCGGCGGACTGTCGAAATACGACATCGAGGACACGCTGATCGACATGGACTTCCTGGGCCTGCACAACGTGCTGGCGCTGCGCGGAGACAAGTCGCAGAACGAAAAGCGTTTCATGCCCCATCCGCAGGGCCACGCCCACGCCGTGGACCTCGTGCGGCAGATCGCCGACATGAACCGCGGAAAATTCATCGACGGCGAGGTCGAGGAGTGCCACCACTCGAAATTCTCGATCGGCGTGGCGGGCTATCCCGAGGTGCACGCCGAGGCGCGCGACATCACCTCGGACATCGCCCGCCTGCGCGACAAGGTCGACGCCGGGGCGGAATATGTCATCACGCAGATGTTCTTCGACAACGCCAAATACTTCGACTTCGTGCGCCGCTGCCGCGAAGCGGGGATCACCGTGCCGATCATCCCCGGCATCAAGCCCCTCTCGACGCTGCGCCACCTGGAAATACTGCCCGAAACGTTCGGCGTGAAGCTGCCCGAGGAACTCGTACGCGAAGTCAAGGCGCATCCCGACGGCGTGCGCGAAGTGGGAACCGAGTGGGCCATCGCCCAAAGCCGCGAACTGATGGCCGCAGGCGTGCCCGTGCTGCACTACTACACGATGAGCCGCACGACGAACATACAGAAAATCGTCAAGGCGGTTTTCTGACCCAAACCGATAAAACAGAGAATCAATGGAACCTGTCGAATTCCGCCGCCGCCTGCATGCGCACCCCGAACTGTCGTTCAAGGAACACGACACGGCGGCGTTCATCGAACAGCAGCTCGACGAACTGGGCATCGAACACCGCCGGATCGCATCGACGGGCGTCGTGGCCCGCATCAAGGGCTGCAAGACCCCCGAAGGCGACCGGCGCGCCGCGGTGCTGCGCGCCGACATCGACGCCCTGCCCGTCACGGAGCGGAACGACTGCGAGTGGAGATCGCAGAACGAGGGCGTGATGCACGCCTGCGGCCACGACATGCACGCCGCGGTGCTGTTCGGCGTGCTGAAAACCTTCGCCGAGGCGCCCGATTTCCGGGGCACGCTCTTCGGGCTGTTCCAGCCGGGCGAGGAGTGCAACCCGGGCGGAGCCTCGCTGGTGCTGGCCGAAAAGCCGTTCGAGGGCTACGACGTGCGGGCCGTCGTCGGCGAACACGTCGAACCGCAGCTGGAGGTCGGGACCCTCGGATTCCGGGCCGGAAAGTACATGGCGGCAAGCGACGAACTGCGCTTCCGCGTCCGCGGCACGGGCGGGCACGGCGCCATGCGCAAGCAGCTCAAGGACCCCGTGGCGGCCGGCGCCGAACTGCTGACGCGCCTCATCGCGCTCAACGGCGAGGAGTGCGTGCTCTCGATCGGCCGCGTGGAGGCCGGGGGCGCGACGAACATCGTGCCCGACGAGATCTACATGGAGGGAACGCTGCGCACGTTCGACGAACGCGAGCGCGGCATCATCCACCGCCGCATCGAGATCATCGCCGCGGACATCGACGCCCGGCACGGCGTGAAGACCGAAGTGACGATCGGCCGCGGCTATCCGTGCGTCGTCAACGACGAGATCCTCGTGAAGCAGGCCACGGCCCTGGCCAAAGCCGAGAAGCTGAAGGTCGAGATGCTGCCCCTGCGCACCACGGCCGAGGATTTCGGGTTCTACTGCAAGCAATACCCGTCGCTGTTCTACCGGCTGGGCGTGGGCGCCGCGGCCGGACGCCCGCACACGGCGACATTCTTCCCCGACGAAGCGGCTATCGGCGTGGGCATCGCCTACATGCGGAAACTGGCCCTGCAACTCCTGGAAAAATAACGCCTTGTTCCGCAAAACGCACACAGGCCGGCCGCGACAGCGGCAAAACGGGCACAACGGAAATCCGACGGAGGACCGAAGCCCTGCAAATTTTTAAGAAATGATGAAAAAACAGAAACAACGCTCCGAAAACGGAGCACGGAAGACGGACCGCACCTCGATCATATTGAGCATGTTCCGGGAATTCCCCAACAATAAGTTCTCGCTGAAGCACCTGGCTTCGGCTTCCGGAGGCGCCACGAAAGATGGCCGCCGCGAAACGTTAGAAATCCTCGGACGCCTCTTCGAAGAGGGAGTCGTCGAGGAGTGCGCACGCGAAAAATACCGCCTGATGCAGACCCACCTGCCCCACTACGAGGGCGTGGCCGACATGGCCCCCTCGGGTTCGGTCTATGTGAAGGTCGAAGGGCAGGAGAGCGACATCTTCGTCAACCAGCGCAACGCCGCGAACGCCCTGAACGGCGACCGCGTCGAGGTCGTGGTGATGCACCGCGGCCGCAACGGACAGCTGGAGGGCGAGATCACGCGGATTATCGAACGCAACCGCAAGCCCTACGTGGGCGTGGCCGAAGTCGGGGCGCACCAGATTTTCGTACGGGCCGACTCGCGCCGCATGCCGATGGACATTTATCTCTCGAAGCGCACCTATCCCGACGTGCGCGACGGCGAGAAGGTCGTGGTGCGCATCGCCGACTGGCTCCCGGGCAGCAAAAGCCCCGTGGGAGAACTGGTCGAGCGGCTGGGCATGGCGGGCAACAACGACACGGAGATGCACTCGATCCTGGCGGAATACGAGCTTCCCTACCGCTTCGAACCCGAAATCGAGGAGGCCGCCCAGGCCATCGACGCCCGCGTCACGGCCAAAGAGATCGCCCAGCGGCGCGACTTCCGGGGTGTCACGACCTTCACGGTCGACCCCGCGGACGCCAAGGACTTCGACGACGCGCTGTCGGTGCGCAAAATAAAGGACGGCGTCTGGGAAGTGGGCGTGCACATCGCCGACGTGACCCATTACGTGCGGCCCCACTCGGTGATCGACGACGAGGCCGTGGAGCGCGGCACGTCGGTCTATCTGGTGGACCGCACCGTGCCGATGCTTCCCGAACGGCTTTCGAACGAGCTGTGTTCGCTGCGGCCCCACGAGACGAGCCTCTGCTTCTCGGCGGTGTTCACGCTCAACGAAAACCTCGACATCCTCGAAGAGTGGTTCGGACGCACGGTGATCCACTCCGACCGCCGTTTCACCTACGCCGAGGCGCAGGAGATCATCGAAACGGGACGCGGCGACTACGCCGAGGAGGTGCTGACGCTCAACCGGCTGGCGCAGGCGCTGCGCAAGGAGCGCTTCAAGAACGGCGCGATCTCGTTCGACCGCGAGGAGGTGAAATTCCGCCTCGACGAGAACGGCAAACCGTTAGGCGTTTACTTCAAGGAGCAGAAGGAGTCGAACCAGATGATCGAGGAGTTCATGCTGCTGGCCAACCGCCGCGTGGCGGAGTTCTGCGGCAAACGCAGGACCGAGAGCGGCCGCTCGGCGGAGCGCACGATGGTCTACCGCGTGCACGACACCCCGAGCGAGGAGAAACTCGACCGCTTCCGGCAGTTCATCCTCCGCTTCGGGCACATCTTCAAGGCTACGAAGGGCCGCGCCGTGGCCAAGGAACTGAACAAGCTCTTCAAACAGATAAAGGGAACCACGGAGGAAAACGCCGTGGCGACGATGGCCGTGCGCTCGATGGCCAAAGCCTATTACACGACCGACAACATCGGACACTACGGTCTGGCGTTCCCCTACTACACGCACTTCACGTCGCCGATCCGCCGCTACCCCGACATGATGGTCCACCGCCTGCTGGCGCGTTACCTCGCGGGCGGCAAGCCGGCCGACAAAACGGAACTGGAAGACCTCTGCGCACGCGCTTCGGACCGCGAGGTCGTGGCCGCCGAGGCGGAACGCGCGTCGATCAAATACAAGATGGTCGAATTTATGAAAGAGCACATCGGCGAGGAGTTCGAGGGACACATCTCGGGACTCACCGAATGGGGCGTCTACGTCGAGCTGGACGAAACCCACATCGAGGGCATGTCGTTCCTGCGCGACATCGAGGGCGACTTCTTCACCTTCGACGAGCAGCTTTACGAAATCATCGGCCGCTCGACGGGCATCCGCATGACGCTGGGCAGCCCGGTACGCATCCGCGTGAAGCGCGCCGACCTGCAAAAACGCCAGTTAGACTTCGAACTGCTGCTGCCCGGGGCCGCGGCGCGCCGTACGGAAGAGCCCCGCGGCAAAGGCCCGAAGGTGCGCACCTCGTCGCGCCGCAAAGGACGGTAGTCACGGAACGAGCGCCGGTTCGGCCGTAATACCCATATCCCCCGAAGGAACGGTTGTCGTGGTGTCCCTCGACAACCGTTCCTTCGTATTCGGAGAGCGCCCCGACCGCAGGACGGCAACGAAAAAGGGAGGCCCCGCAGGGTCTCCCTTTCCGGTGACGGGCGTTCCGCCCCGTCAGAAGAGATTCACGCCGTCGAGCGTTGCGATCAGGTAGGTGGCGGCCACCGTCAGGATGGCGTACAGCTCGGGGAAAGCCGCGAGGATCAGCGTCTTACCCATCACGTCGTGACCGTTGCCGATAGCGGCGATACCGTTGGCGCAGACCTTTGCCTGATAGATCGAAGCGGCGATGTTCACCAGACCGACCAGCAGACCGGCGCCGAAGATAGCCGCGCCCTGCACCATCGTCGGGTCCGTCAGACCCTTCTGCACCAGGAAGAAGCAGACGAAACCGTAGAGACCCTGCGAACCGGGAAGCGCCGAAAGAATCATGTAGCTGCCGAAAGCGCCGCCGTTCTTCTTCATGGCCCCTACTGCGGCCTGACCCGTAATTGCGGTACCGATCGACGAAGCGACACCTGCCAGACCCACCATCAGCGCTACGCCGACGTAAGCCAATACCAATGCTGTTGTTTCCATAATGTTTTGAGTTTTTTTAATTGTTATTATTCGTTAGTATCGTTCATTTTACGAATCGGGTCGAAATTGCGCGGGGCCATTTCGAAACCGGCGTTCTTGAAAAACTCGACGAACGTCAGACGCAGCGGGTGCACGAACGACGAAATGGTCGACATGAAAAGGTTGATGCCGTGACCGATCAGCAGAATCGGAATCATAATCAGCAGCCGGACCACGATGTTCGCGCCTTCGGGCACGAATCCCGACGCCAGCGTGTTGAACACCAGCGCCAGCACACCGCCCGAAAGCCCGATGGCGAACAGACGGATATAGGACAGCACGTCGCTCAACAGTCCCGTGAGGTTGTTGTAAAGGTCCCACAAACCCGCACCGAGGTTGATGAGCGGATTGCGCTTCGGATTGTTCAGAAGCAGCATCAGCACGCCGCCGACGCCCAGCGCCGCATAGAAGGCCGCCGATCCGGCCGTAAAGCCCGGAATGGCGAGACCCGCCATCGGAAGGCCCATGGCCAGACAGCACGAGACGAGGATGATGAACCACCCCAGCAGTCCCAGCGCACGGCCGAAACCGAAACAGCGAACGGTCATCCAGATGTTGAGCAGCATGCCGAAAAGAATCTGCACCACGCCGATAACCAGCGCGATGGAGAAGAACTGTCCCTGGAAATCGAGGAATTTCACCGAGGGGAACCACGTGCTCATGTTGATGCCGAAGAACGAGCCGCACAGCAGTCCGAACGCGACGGTCGACACGCCGCACAGCGTGGCGAACCACGCCGCCTGACGCATCATGCCGGGCTTTCGGTTCCTGGCGAGCATCCACCACCCCATCAGGGTCAGGATCAGTCCGTAGCCGGCGTCGTTGAGACAGATGCCGAAAAAGAGCATGTAGAACGGAGCGAAGAAGGGCGTGAGGTCCATCGTCCCGTATTTCGGGCGGGCGTACATGTCGCCCACCAGTTCGAAGACATGCGCGAACCAACGGTTCTTGAGCTTCACGGGCGTTTCGTCCTCGGGCGTGGGGTCCGATTTGAGGAAGACCACGTTGGGGTACTCCTCCAAAAGGGCGTCGACCCGACCGGAAGTCTCCTTCTCGGCCCAGCCCTCCATGACGACCAGCGTACCGTCGGCGGCCTCCTGCGCCGTAGCCTTCACCCGCACGCCCTGCAAACGCTCCTTCAGCGAGCAGGCGTGCTGTGCGAGCAGGGCCTCCGAAGCGGCCGCACGCGAAAATTCAGCGTCGAGGGTCCGGAGTTTCCCTTCGGCTTCGGCGATGCGGCGCTCCGCCTCGCGAATGTCCATCGTCGGGGTCTTCATCTCCTGCGCGTCGAGCGTAACCTCCTCGCCGGGCTTGGCCACGACGACGAACCACACCGTGGCATCGGTGCGGCTGACCTCCGAAACCGTATAGCGCTCCGACCACTCGGCCAACTGCTTGTCGAAGGTGTTGCGCTGGGTGAAGAAATAGCGCAGGACAATGCCCCGGGCGGCGAGTTTCCGCGTCGCCTCCACGTCGAACGCCCCCCAGGGACGCAGCTCCTCGGCCGCTTTTTCCAGCCGCCCGATCTCGGCGTTGAGCGTCGCGGCCTCGCGGTGCGCGGCGGCGTAATGCGCATAGGCCTCCTCGCCCGAAGCGAACGGCGCGGCGGCAGCGTCGCAGCGCTCCCCGGCGCGGAAGTTCTTCAGGAACTCCGCGGCCTTCGCAAGGCTCTCGATGTCCAGCAGCAGCTGGCGGTCCTCCTCGGAGGGTTCCCAACCCGCGGTGGTGATGTCCACCAGCCCGAGGCCGCGCAGCTTCTCGACGAAATCCTCACTCTGCGCCGCAAAGAGCACAAAGTTGTATTTTGACATTCTGGCTATCATAACATCGCGCCCTCCCCGGCGGCCTGCTGCTTGGTTTTCACGATCTTCTGGGCCGACTTGGAGAGGTTCTCCTCGTCCTCCATGAAGCGTTTGATCTTACGTATGGCGTCCTCGTACCCGGGTATCTGAACCTTTTCGTACAAGTTCACCTTTTGAGTGGTTTTGCGGCGCGCATGGTCCAGCAGTTCCATCTTCCGGTTGTAGACCTCGAACTCGATCCCCAGCTGCGCCATGCGCTTGAGGATGCCGACTCCGTCGGCGAACCACACCGGCGAGGAGAACAGATCGTAGGGTTTCTCCTCGAATTTCACTTCCTGCAGGACGGGCGTGCGCACACCCGCGATTTTCTGGACCGACAAATCGACGTCGGCAATGCGCAGGAGGTCACAATCAAACTCTCCCCAGAGCGACACCATGTAGTCGTACTCGGCCTTCAGAGCGTCGAGCCGACGACGGTAGTCGCTTGCGGAGTCCTTCGCCTTCTTCACTTCGGAGCGCAGGGCCGACTCCTTACTTTTGATCGTAGGGAGGGCCTTCTGGCGCATTTTCAGCTGTTTGCCGAGTTCGCCCAGCGAGGTCTTGTTATATTGGAATTTGATTGCCATTGCGCGTTACGCCTCCTTCCAGTATTTTTGGATAAGTTCCTCCTTGATGGCGACCTCCTCCCGGGTGAAGTACTTGGCGAAAAGCCCCCATGCGGTGTCGAGCATCTGGTTGATCTCGATATTGATATCAATGGCCAGCAGTTTCTCCGAGTAGTCGAAGGCGAACTTCAGGGTGCGCTCGTCGTAGTCCGAGAGGTCGAAGCCGTTCTCCAGCTTGGTCTTGGCGTTGGCCGCGTCGGCGTAGAGGCGCACGCAGGCGTTCATCACCTGCGGATGGTCCTCGCGGGTCTTCTTGCCGATGACGAGCTGTTTCAGACGCGACAGCGAACGGAACGGGTCGACGATCACCTTGCCCGTGTCGGAGTCGTTGCGCAGGAACAACTGGCCCTCGGTGATGTAACCCGTATTGTCGGGGATGGCGTGCGTGATGTCGCCGCCCGAAAGCGTCGTCACGGCGATGATCGTGATCGAACCGCCGTTGGGCAGCTGCACGGCCTTTTCGTAGATCTTCGCAAGGTCCGAATACAGCGAACCGGGCATCGAGTCCTTCGACGGAATCTGGTCCATGCGGTTCGACACGATGGCCAGGGCATCGGCGTACAAGGTCATGTCCGTGAGCAGCACCAGCACCTTCTCGCCCTTGTCGACGGCGAAGTACTCGGCGGCGGTAAGCGCCATGTCGGGAACGAGCAGACGCTCCACGGGCGGATTCTCGGTCGTGTTGACGAACGACACGATGCGGTCGAGCGCGCCGGCGTTCTCGAAGACCGACTTGAAGTACAGAAAGTCGTCGTTCGTAAGACCCATGCCGCCCAGGATGATCTTGTCGGCCTTGGCGCGCAGGGCCACGTTGGCCATCACGGCGTTGTAGGGCTGGTCGGGGTCGGCGAAGAAGGGAATCTTCTGCCCCGTCACGATCGTATTGTTCAGGTCGATGCCGGCGATGCCCGTGGCGATCAGCTCCGAAGGCTGGATGCGCCGGAAGGGATTCACCGTCGGACCGCCGATCTCGCGGGCTTCGCCCTCGATCTGCTCGCCGCCCTCGATGGGTTCGCCGTAGGCGTTGAAGAAACGGCCCGCCAGGTTGTCCGAAACGCGCAGCTTCGGGGGTTCGCCGTGGAAAATAACCTCCGAATCGGTGGTAATACCCTCCGTGCCCGCGAAAACCTGCAAAGTCACCTGGTCGCCCATAATCTTCACCACCTGGGCCAACTTGCCGCCTACGGTGGCCAGCTCGTCATTACCCACGCCTTCGGCACGCAGCGTCACGGTCGCCTTGGTAATGTTTTCAATCTTGGTATATATCTTCTGAAATGCTCGTGTTGTCATACCGCGCCTTATTTGGATTCTTTTTCACTCACTGTTTTCTCGATCTGACGGCGGTAGTCCTCGAATTTCTCCGATTTCCACTCCGAATAGTTCATCTGACGGAAGAGGTTGATCAGGCCCTTGAAGAACGAAGCGCACTCCTCGAATCCGGCGAACGCGAACTCCCGGTCGCAGATGTCGAGCACCATCTCGTACATCATCTTCTGGCGTTCGATCGGGCAGTTGGCGTCGATCTCGTCGAAAGCATCCTGCTGCAGGATCACGAAGTCGATCAGCTCCGATTTCCAGAATCGTTCGTGGTACTCCACCGGCACGCCGTCGTCGCCCAGGATGTTGATCTGGTCGTTGGCCTCCTTGCCGCGCTGCACGAGCGTCTTGCCCGCATAGACCTTCTCCACCCAGCCCTTTTCGATACGGCCGTCGAGGTACTCCTCGATTTCGGGATATTCGAGGTATTTCGAGTAGGACTCCAGCGGGTCGATAGCCGGGTAACGCTTCGAGTCGGCGCGGCCCTGCGAAAGGGCGTAGAAACAGCGGGCTGCCTTCTTCGTCGATTCGGTCACCGGCTCCTTGAGGTTACCGCCCGCAGGCGACACCGTACCCAGGAAGGTCACCGAACCCGTCTTACCGTTGTTGAGTTTCACCAGGCCGGCCCGCGCATAGAAGTTCGAAATAATCGCCGAAAGATCGACCGGGAAGGCGTCCTGACCCGGAAGCTCCTCCAGACGGTTGGACATCTCGCGCAGCGCCTGCGCCCAGCGCGAAGTCGAGTCGGCCATAACGAGCACCTTGAGGCCCATCGAACGGTAGTACTCGCCGATGGTCATACCCGTATAAACGGACGCCTCACGCGCCGCGACGGGCATGTTCGAAGTATTGCAGATGATGATGGTACGTTCCATGAGCTTGTGGCCCGTGCGGGGATCGACCAGCTCGGGGAACTCTTTGAAAATCTCGACCACCTCGTTGGCACGCTCGCCGCAGGCCACGATGATAATTACGTCGGCATCGGCCTGCTTCGAAATCGCATGCTGGAGCACCGTCTTGCCCGCACCGAAAGGTCCGGGGATGAAGCCCGTACCGCCCTCGGCCAGCGGGTTGAAAGTGTCGATGGCCCGCACGCCCGTCTCCATGACGCGCGAGGGACGCGGCTTCTCCCGGTAACAGCGCACGGCCTGCTTCACAGGCCACCGCTGCACCATCGTAATATCGTGATCCCGGCCGTCGGCATCGGTGATGACGGCAATCGTGTCCGTAACCTTGTACTCTCCGGCGGGCACGACGCTCTTGACCGTATAGGTTCCCTCCATCGTGAAGGGTACCATGATCTTGTGCTCGACCCACTCCTCCTTGACCTGCCCCAGCCACGACGCGGCCGAAACCTTGTCGCCGGGCTTGGCCAGCGGCTTGAACTCCCACTTCTTCTCGAAGTCGATAGGGTCGGTGATCGAACCGCGCGCGATGAACAGACCGTCCATCTTCTCCAGGTCGTTCTGCAGACCGTCGTAGTTGCGCGAAAGAAGACCGGGAGCGAGCGTCGCTTCCAGCATGTGACCCTCGAATTCGACCTTTTCGCCGATCTTCAGTCCGCGGGTCGAGTCGAAAACCTGCACGTAGGCATTGTCGCCCACGACCTTGATGACCTCGGCCATCATCTTGGTATCCCCGCAGTAAACGTGACAGATTTCGTTCTGGCCGACAGGGCCGTCCGCCTTCACGATCACGATGTTCGAGATGATACCGTTTACTCGTCCTGTTGTTTTCATTATCTGTTTTATTGTTTATTGATCAAATCCTTGCCGTCCAGACTGGTCATCAGGCGATGCAGCATTTCGCGCCCCTGCTTGTCGTCCAAACGGGTCCAGCGCGCCACGATGTTCACCTTCACCAGGTAAGCCAGCAGCGCGTTGATGTCGAAATAATCGAAAGTGGAAAGCTCCTCGGCCTGGTTCCAGCGGATCGCGTCGATCTTGCGCTCCTTCTCCACCAGGTTGGTTTCGTCGTTCACGGCGGCGATCACCGCCTCCAGGTAGGGAACGTCGCCCCGCAAGCCGAAATCGGCGGCCGACGAGCGTTTGAGCTGCTGCGAAGTTTCATCCCCGCCCACGACAGACTGCTCGGCCGAACGTCCCGTAACGCGGGCTACGACGGCGGCAGAGATGTTGCGCAGGTTGCGGTCGAAATCGGCCCACTGGCGCAGGAAACGGCTCTTGGAGTGGGCGCACTCGTCGTAGTAGGCCGAGAAAAGAGCGTTCTCGAACGATCGGTCGGTGTCGATCCCGTCCTCGTTGTCGGCATCTTCATCGACGATGGCCGAATAGGAACGGACCACGGTCGCCATACGCGCCGGAAGCCGGTCGGGGTTCTTGGTCTGCTCCTCGATCTCTTCCCGCGAGAGGTTGCCCAGCGGGTTGTGCGCCGCGCGTCCCTTGCGGAAATTAACCAGGTTCTCGCAGTCGTAGTAACCGTAAAGCAGACGCACGCAACGTGCATCGCGGGCGGAAACCCCTTCGAGAATCTCCTCGATGATCGCCCGGGCATTGAAGCCCTTGGTATCGGCATCGAGCGAATACTCCCGCAATCCGGCTACCAAACAGTAGTAATTCTTGTCGAACATGGCGCCCGGCTTAAGCGTTATACAGCATTTTATAGACCTTGTCGCGCAGGTACTCCTTCAACAGAGCGTCGAAATCCTGGTCCGAAAACGAAATGTAGTAGCCGCCGTCTTTGGCACCCACCTTGAATCCCGTCCTGACCTCCTTCGAATAACCCACCTCGACGCCTGCGGCCAGCAGCTCCTTCGCAGCGGCTTCGAACGTCGCTTCGAACGCCTTCTGTTCCGCCTCCGGCAGCAGGGCCTTCAACTGGTTCTTCGACGAATCGGCGCCGCTCCAGTTCTTGGCGACGGTAAGCAGCATCTGCTTTACGAATTCGGGATCGAGCGTCGCGGCTTTCACGGCGGGAGCGGTGCTCTTGGCGATAATCATGGAGCTGATCTCGGCTTTGATCTTCGAGAGGGCCTGCTTGCCCGCGAGCGAAATTTCGGTCATCGCGTTCTTCTCCACGTCCTGTGCTTTGGTATTGGCTTCGGCGAGGATCTTCGCGGCCTGCGCCTCGGCTTCCTTCACGATCTTGGCCGCATTGGTCTTCGCTTCGGCCACCAGACGTTCCGCCTCGGCACGGCCTTTCTCCAGTCCCTCGTCGTAGAGCTTCTGGGTTAACTGTTGAAGTTTGTTTTCCATAGAATTTATGTTTATTATATTTGAATTTCTTATTCGTCACTCCATGACCTCGCGTCACGGATTCCGGGATGCAGCCCGGCCTCACACCGACCCTGCCGACCGAAACGCACGGCATACAGCACCGCTTTCCCCGCCGGCAAATCCGACCGCAGGCATACGATCCGGGATCATCGGAATCTTTCTCTTCCTCACCTCCATCCGAAACTCGATCGCAAGCAATCTCTCCCCGACTCCGACCGGAAACATCGGAACTGTTCCCGAAATCACACTCCTCCGAATTAGTTCCTACAAATATATAAAATCCATTTTAACCCACGCATATTCGGCGCATTTTTTTTCGGATCGAACCATAAAAAAATCGTTTGGGACAACCAACGTCTTCATCTCGAAAAAAGCTCCCTCCGAATGAAAATCCGAAGGGAGCAATGGCTTATTCAAAATTCATCGCCCTGGTGCTCGGGACGCAGCAGATCGGTGACTACCTTTACGGGCGAAAAAGTCGTGATGGGGACTTCGACGAAGACCGTATTCCACCGGGCCATGGCACCGTTCCAAAGACCGGGCAGTTCCTGCGCGAGCAACTCGCGTCCGCCGTCCGACTTGCGGGAGATAAAACCCGTGGCGGGATCGACGAACTCCTGCAGATCGAAACGACCGCCTTTCGAGGTGCGGAAGCTGCAAACCAGATCCACCGGATTGAAATGAGTCGCCGAGCGCATCAATTCCCGCTTTTCGGGAGCGATCTGGTTCGATTCGGCGATCTGGAGCGTCTCCAGCCCGTCGGCCCCGGCCACCCAGAAGGGGCCGCCGCCCGGTTCGCCTTCGTTGCGCACCATGCCGCACATCCGGATCGGGCGGTCGAGCACCTGCCTCAAAAGAGCCGTGCCGTAATCCTTGGGCAGTTTCACACAGAGTTCATTCTCGATGAACGCGGCGATGGGCTCCAACTCGGCACCCGGCACTTCGAGGGCCATGAGGTATTCGAAAATCCGCTCCTGCAATGCGAGCAACACTCCGGCCAACGCTTTTTTATAAAGCACCGTATCGCCCCGCCGGGCATCGGTAGTAACATTGTCGATATTTTTAACGAAGACTATGTCCGCATCGATCTTTCCGAGGTTCCCGATCAGCGCCCCGTGCCCCGCAGGACGGAAGAGCAGCCGCCCGTCTGCCCGTCGGAAAGGCGTACAGTCGGGATTCACGGCGAGCGTGTCGGTCGAAGGATCCTGCACGGAGAAGGAGATGCGGTACTTGACCTCGAAACGGGATTCGTAACCCGGTATCTTTTCGGCCAGCAACGCTTCGAAACGGGTCAGATGCTCGGGCGAGACGGTAAAGTGAATCTTCACCTCGCCCCCGGCGGCGGCGTACTGCGCCCCTTCGACCAGATGCTCTTCGACGGCTTTGCGCACCTCATCCCCATAGCGGTGGAACGACACCAGTCCCTTCGGGGTTTCCCCGTAACGGAGTCCTTCGGCGACGATATTTTCGACCGTCCGCAGCTCGTCGGCATCGTCACCGATGATCGTCCGCAGCTCGGGCCAGAAGGCGAAGCGGCGGCGGTTGGCCAGCAACTCCCCGACTACAGCCGTACGGCGCCCCTCGCGGACGAACTCGAACAAATCCTTGAACATACGGGTCGCGGCGCCCGAAGCGGGCACGAATTTCACCACCCGCAAAGACTCCTTCGCACGGTCGTAACGGGCCGCCGCCTGCTCGATCCCGGCAGCATCCAGCACCCGAATACCGTCGCCGCACGAAGCGGCCCGCGTCACGGGAAGAAAGGGAAAACCTTCCCGAAAATTCTTCAACTGGGTTTCGAGAGCCGCCGGCGTCAGGCCGTGCTCCTCCATTTGCACAAAATCCTCTTTCGTAAACATATCGGAAACCGTTTATCAGTCACATTCATTCTCTTTCAGCAAGATCGGCGCCACATCGACCGACGCCCGACGAAGCGGGCGATAAAAAACAGCGACTCCGCCCGTTTTTCTCTTCACGCACACGGCGCCCTACCCGCCTGTTACAAAAAGCTCCCTTCTCACTCGCATAGATCGAAACCGTCGAACGGTCGTTCTCCCTGCCCGACACAACGTCCCGCACCACTCGACCGAAAACGGCGAACTGCGGGCCCCGTTCTCTCCGCCGGGCAAAAAGTCGTCCTCTCCTGCCTCGCTCATCGGAAACATCGAACTGCACTCTCTGTTTTCTCCACCCGGCAGAACGAGTGAAGTCGTTCTGCCCTCGCTTGTCGAAAACATTCAAATTAACGAAATAATTCCTAACTTTGCAAATATGATACGAGAATTTAACAATCCCGAACTCGCCCCGCGCAACAGTTTTCACGTGGCGCAACGAGCGGCACGCCTCATCGAGTTCGACCGGACGGAAGATTTGCAGAAACTTTTCGAGAAAGGGATGCCTGATCCGTGGTACGTCCTCGGCGGAGGCAACAACGTCCTCTTCACGCAAGACTATCCCGGTACGCTGCTGACCCCTGTGGCACAGGGTATCCGCATCGTGGACGAACAGCCGGACTGCGTGACGGTCGAAGCCGACGCGGGCGTCGAGTGGGACGACCTGGTCGAATGGGCCGTACAGCACGAACTGTGGGGATTGGAAAACCTCTCGCTCATCCCCGGCAAAGTCGGGGCCGCTCCGGTTCAGAATATCGGGGCTTACGGCTGCGAGGCCAAGGATGCGATCCGAAGCGTCGAGATGTTCTGCACGGAGACCTTCAACACGCTCGTCCTGAACAGAGAACACTGCGCGTTCGGGTACCGGGACAGCGTCTTCAAACGCTCCCTGCGGGGACGTGTAATCATCACCTCGGTCCGCTTTGCGTTGAGCCGCACGCCCCGGCCCCGACTCGAATACGGGGATTTGGCCGCAGCGGTCGAAGCGCGGGGAGGCATCACGCTGCGCAACATCCGCGAGGCCGTCTGTGCGATCCGCCGGGCCAAGCTGCCCGACCCTGCGGTGACGGGCAACGCCGGGAGCTTCTTCAAGAATCCGGTCGTCGGCCGCGAGGAGGCCGAACGCTTGTCGGCACTTTATCCCGATATGCCGCACTATCCGGCAGCCGACCCTTCGCAAGTCAAGCTGGCCGCAGGCTGGCTGATCGACCGCGCCGGACTGAAAGGCCACAGCGAAGGACGCGTGGGGATCCACCCCCGGCAGGCGCTGGTGATTATCAACCTCGGAGGCGCTACGGGTACGGAGATCGTCGCTTTCGCCCGCAAAGTGCAGGAACAGGTAAAGAAACGCTTCGGCGTGGAGATCGAACCCGAAGTCAATATATTATAAAACCGACAAGGCACTGCCTATGAACCTACTGGACAATTTCCAACGCTACATCCGCCGCAACGAGCTGGCAGCTCCGGAGGATTTCATCCTGCTGACCGTTTCGGGCGGCGTGGACTCGATGGTCATGCTCTCGCTCTTCGTGCGAAGCGGCTATCGCGTCGGCGTGGCCCACTGCAATTTCCAGTTGCGGGGCGTGGAGAGCGAAGAGGACGAGGAACTCGTACGCCGCGAGGCGGAGAAGTACGGCGTGCCCTGGTACAACAAACGCTTCGACACCAAAGGCGAGATGGAGCGCACGGGCGAATCGATGGAAATGGCCGCACGGCGGCTGCGCTACGCCTGGTTCGACGAATTGAGCCGCGAGCACGGTTACACGGTGGTAGCCATCGCCCACCACATCGACGACTCGATCGAAACCTTCTTCATCAACCTGTTGCGCGGCACCGGCCTGCGGGGTCTGACGGGGATCACCACCCATGCCGGGAAGCTGATCCGCCCGCTGATGTTCGCTTCGCGCAAGGACATCCTCGAATACGCCGTAGCACAACACATTCCCTACCGGGAAGATTCGTCGAACCGCTCGACCAAATACCTGCGCAACAAGATCCGCCTGGGACTCGTACCCCGCATCAAGGAGATCAGCCCCAAGTTCACCGACCTGATGCGTCAGAACATCGGCCGTCTGACCGACGCGCAGCTCTTCATCAACCACGGCATCCAGCGCATCCGCGAAGAGGTCATCACCACCGAAAACGGGATCGACACGATCCACATCGACCGTATCGACCGGGCTTTCCCGCTGAATTTCGTAATCTTCGAACTGCTCAACTCGACCTATTCGTTCAAAGGCGACGTGTCGGACGCCCTGGTCAGGGCGCTGGAGCAGAACTCCGGCACGGGCAAGCGGTTCTACTCCAAATCCCACGTGGCGTACATCGACAGGGGACGGATTATGGTAACCCCGATCCCGGCGGACGACCCCTGCCAGGTACAGGTCGAGGCGGGCGCCCCGCGCTGCTACTGCGGCAACTCGGTGCTCTACTTCGAGCTGCGCGACATCGACGATATCCAGGGCTTCGGCGTACCCGAACACATCGCCCAGGTGGATGCCGACAAACTCAAATACCCGCTCACGGTGCGCCGCTGGCAGGAGGGGGACTGGTTCATTCCCTACGGCATGTCCGGCCGCAAGAAGGTCAGCGACTACCTGATCGACCATAAAGTCCCGCTGCCGGAGAAGGCGCGGCAATTCGTACTGCTTTCCGGGGATGAGATCGTCTGGCTCGTCGGGCGGCGCATCGACGACCGCTACCGGCTCACGGCCGAGACCGAAAACGTACTGCGCATCACCAAAGAGATCATTTAAGCCATGGCGAAAGGCGGCGTAAAATTCAAAGATACGGTGGCGGCCTACGACCGTCTCCGAGGCGAAATCACGGCGCGGAAGTTCGCGCCCGTCTATCTGCTCATGGGCGAAGAGGCCTTCTTCATCGACGCTCTCTGCGACCTGCTGGCCTCGACGATCCTCCAGGAGTCCGAACGGGCTTTCAACCAGCTGACCGTCTATGGGCGGGACTCCGACGCGGGACAAGTGGTGAACCTCTGCCGGCAGATGCCGATGATGGGTTCGTACCAGGTGGTGATTCTCAAGGAGGCGCAGCAACTGCGCGGCCTCGACAAACTCTCGCTATACACTTCGAAACCCTCGCCCACAACGATCCTGATCGTCTGCCACAAGGAGAAGAACGTGGACAAGCGTTCGCAGCTCTACAAAAGCATCGCCCAGCACGGTACGGTGCTCGAATCGATCCGGCCGCGCGACTACGAGATCGGGCCCTGGCTCGCGCAGTTCGTCGCCTCGAAAGGCTGCACGATCGACGCGAAAGCCCAGGCGATGCTGACCGACCACCTGGGTACCGACCTCGCCAAAATCTCCAACGAACTGGGCAAGCTGCTGCTCTCGCTGCCGGAAGGAACGAAGAAAATCACCGATGCACACATCGAACAGAACATCGGCATCTCGAAGGATTTCAATAACTTCGAACTCTGCAAGGCCGTCACGGGACAGAACCTCGAACAGGCCCTGCGCATCGCCGACCATTTCGCCCGCAACCCCAAAGACAACCCCCTGCTGGTAACGATTCTGGCCCTTTTCAATCAGTTCCGCGAAATTTTCCGCATCAACTACCTGCGGTGGCTCAGCCGCCACAAGGGAGTTCCGTTTCCCTCGGACACGGAACTCATGGGCATCCTGCGAATGAACAACGCCTACGCTCTGGGCGAACTGAAGCAGACCTCGGCACGGTGGGACAACCGCCGGGTGTTCCGCATCCTGGGGCTGCTGCGCGAATACGACGCCAAATCGAAGGGCATGAACGCGGGCGGCGCCCCGGACGGGGAGCTGCTCCGCGAGCTGCTTCTCAAAATCTTCCTCCAATAATGGAACGCATCCTGCTGCGTAACGGTATCCCGGAGCCGATGCCCCGCATCGAAGGCACATACCTCTATCAGACGCTTCATGTCCGGGGACGCCGCCCCCTCTGGCTCGACCGCCACACGGAACTGCTGGCTCGCAACATACAAGAGCTTTTCGGGTTGCGCTGGGCCCCCGACCTTCGCCGGCTGGAGGCAGAGATCGCCGCCCTGCTCGACGCCAACCGTCACCCCGTCGCAGGCTCTTCGTTCGTACGCATGGCCTTCACACCGGCGGGCGACCTGCTGCTGATCCCCGGAGCGGTATCCCTCTACGACGGGTATGCCCTGCGGTCGCTGCGGCCCGCTGCGGCTGTCGTGAACTACGGCGTTCCCTACCCCGAATACCCCACCTCGGCACGCGAGGCAGCCTGCATGCTGGCTTTGCAGGCAGCGGTGACGGCGGACAACCGGGCGGCGGAAGCGGACATTGAACGGGCGGCAGTCCGGACAGGCGTACAAGCGGTGATCCGCTGCGACGGCGAGGGATTCGTGCACGTATGCGACGAAGCGCCCCTGTTCGCCGTGAAAGGGAAAAAAGTCTATACTCCGCCCACCCCGCCGAGTGTCGAACGGGAATTGGCGTACCGGGCCGTCGAAGCCGCCCGCCTGCCCCTGCTGAAGCTGGAGATCGGCCGGGAGCAACTTGCCCGTTTCGACGAAATTTTCTATGTCGATCACCGGGGCCTCACCTCGCTATCGGCCTGCGAAGGGCAACTCTACGCCGCAATCATCACCGAACGTATCGCCCGCGTCCTGAACAAATTATACTAACGCATCCTGCCCGATACAAACCGGACAGGTTTCCTTTGTCCCACCCTATTTGCAATACCTTTACAAAAGATCGG
>OHMD01000021.1_pt1 | contig 25613 bp, 15 predicted proteins | sample 1569161 | NCBI WGS metagenome assembly OHMD01 (sample SAMEA3879502, study PRJEB24766) | human gut metagenome | biome: human-associated habitat; feature: feces | place: USA | collected 1985/1987
CCCCGAGGCGATGGCCCGCGTGCTCGGTACGATTCCCTACGAGGTGATGACTTCCGTATCGGGCCGGGTGAAACGGATTTATCTCAAGGAGTGACGGCGCATGACGACGAAAGGAACGCTTTATCTGATTCCCTGTCCGATTTCGGACGAAACGGCGCCGTGGGACGTGCTGCCTGCGGCCAACCGGGCCGTGATGGATGCGCTGGACTACTTCATCGTCGAGAACACCCGCACGGCGCGGCGTTTCCTGTCGAAAGCCGGCATCGCGCGGCCCATCGGCGAACTGGAATTCCGCGAACTGAACGAGCACACCGCGGCCGGCAGCGAAATCGAGGAGCTGATCGCGCCGCTGCTCGAAGGCCGCTCGGCGGGGGTGATCTCCGAGGCGGGCGTGCCGGGCGTGGCGGATCCCGGGGCGCCGGTCGTCGGGGCGTGCCACCGCCGCGGCATCCGCGTCGTGCCGCTCGTCGGCCCGTCGTCGATCATTTTGGCGGTGATGGCCTCGGGACTCAACGGACAGTCGTTCGCTTTCAACGGCTACCTGCCCGTGAAGCCGCCCGAACGGACCCGGGCCATCCGTTTCTTCGAACGCCGTGCGCTGGCGGAGGGGCAGTCGCAGCTTTTCATCGAAGCTCCGTACCGCAACGTGAAGCTGATGGAGCAGTTGGTGCAGACGCTCGGAGACCAGACGCGCCTGACCGTCGCCGTGGACCTCACGGCTCCGGACGAGCGGATCGAGACCCATACGGCCGGGGAGTGGCGCCGCCGCCAGCTGCCCGAAATGAACAGGCGCCCGGCCATTTTCATCATCGGATAAGCGCCGCCTTGCCGCGAAGCGGCTTTTGGGCGGTAGCGCGCAGGCCGGTTCGATGTCCGGCATGCAGGCATTGTCCTTGAAGCCCGCCTCTTGGCCGGGTTGGTATGCAATTTGTTCGAATAAGGGGAGGAAAACTGAAAAATTACAAGATATGAAAAAAGAAAAAGTTTATAATGAGGCTGTTAGCGGCGACGAAGGGTTCACCCCCGGCGATGGTTATCCGTCGTGCGACGGGGAGCCTTGTGCCAATGTGTCAGATGAAACCGACGAGGCGACTGACACATTGGCAGACGGAGAACCCGCTGCCGAAGCCGACGCAGCCAAGGCGCTCGAAGAGGCCGTGGCCCAGTGGCAGGACAAGTACGTCCGCCTGCAAGCCGAGTTCGACAACTACCGCAAGCGCACGCTCAAGGAGAAGATGGACTTGGTGCAGACCGGGGGCCGCGACGTGCTGCTGGAGATGCTGCCTGTGCGCGACGACGTGCAGCGCGCCGTGGACGCCATGCAGAAGAGCGACGATCTGGAAGCGCTGCGGGCGGGTGTGACGCTCATTTCACAGAAATTTACCGAGGCGCTCCGCCGCAAGGGCGTGACCGAGATCGAGGTGCTGGACAAGGAGTTCGACGCCGATTTTTCGGAGGCCGTTGCCCGGTTCGCCGCCGGCGACGAGAAGAAGGGCAAGGTCATCGACGTCGTTCAGACGGGTTACATGCTGGGCGAGAAGGTGCTGCGCTTCGCAAAAGTAGTTGTAGGAGAGTAAGACCATGGCAGAAAAAAGGGATTACTACGAAGTGCTGGGCGTTGCGAAGAACGCTAACGCAGACGAAATAAAGAAGGCCTACCGCAAAGCGGCCATCCAGTTCCACCCCGACAAAAACCCCGGGGACAAGGAGGCCGAGGAGAAATTCAAGGAGGCCGCAGAGGCCTACGACGTGCTGTCGAACCCCGACAAGCGCGCCCGTTACGACCAGTTCGGCCATGCCGGAATGAGCGGCGCGGCAGGCGGCGGGGCCGGCGGCTTCGGCGGCTTCGGCGGCGGAGGGTTCTCGATGGAGGACATCTTCTCGCAGTTCGGCGACATTTTCGGCGGCCATTTCGGGGGCGGATTCCGCTCGTCGAACGGCGGCGGGGGACGGCGCGTGAACCGCGGCTCGGACATCCGCGTGCGGGTCCGTCTGACGCTGGCCGAGATCGCCAACGGAGTTACGAAGAAACTCAAGATCAACAAGACCGTCGCCTGCGACAAGTGCGGCGGCTCGGGAGCCAGGGACGCCAATTCCTATTCGACCTGTTCGACCTGCAACGGCACGGGCTATGTGACGCGGGTGGAGAACACCTTCTTCGGCCGGATGCAGACGCAGGGCGTGTGCCCCACGTGCGGTGGCACGGGCAAGGTGATCACCGCGTCGTGCGACAAGTGCAAGGGCGAAGGCACGCTGCGCGGGCAGGAGGTCGTGGAGATCAAGATCCCGGCCGGCGTGGGCGAGGGTATGGTCCTCACCGTCACGGGCAAGGGCAACGCCGCGCGTCAGGGCGGCGTGAACGGCGACCTGCAGGTGGTGATCGAGGAGGAGCGCAACCCCGAACTGGTGCGTGACGGCAACGATCTGATCCACAACCTGAACATCACCGTGACGACGGCCCTGTTGGGCGGTACGGTCGAGGTTCCGACGGTGGACGGGCGCGCCAAGATCAAGATCGCCCCGGGAACGCATGCCGGCAAGGTGCTGCGCCTGGGCGGCAAGGGACTGCCCGACGTGAACGGCTACGGTCGCGGCGACGAACTGGTGGTGGTGGACATCACCGTTCCGTCGAAACTCTCGGCCGAGGAGCGAAAACTCGTCGAGCAGTTGGCCGCGCAGCCCTCTTTCCAGAAGGCGGAGTCGGTCAAGAACCAGAATATTTTCGAACGGATGAAAAGCTTCTTCAGGTAATAATCCGGGATGAATTATTAATCGTTCGTACATTGATTCCGGCTTGTAATTGGCGGCGGAATGCCGCGTTTGCAAATCTGACCCACCCCTAAACCCCCGCCTGAGGCGGGGGCTTGTCGCAATGCAACCACAATAAAGAGAGTCATGCAATAAAATTGCGAAGATATTCGTATCTTTACAAAAAATAGAACGACCATGTTAGGCTTTACCCCTTTCAAACGGCACCCGAACAAATTCAATTACATCCCGCGTTATTACGACCCCGAGAAGGAGGCCCGTGAACAGCGCCGTGCCGAGTTGCGCGGCGAGCGCGCCGAGGATGCTGACCGCGAATACCAGCCCGGACAGTACATCCGCACCCAGCGCGAAGCCCGGGATGCGCGGCGTTCGAACGAGGAGGAGCGGGGGCGTATCCGTGTGCTGAAGATGGCCGCGGGGGCCGTGCTGGTGCTGCTTTTCATCTACCTGCTCTACCCGAAGCTGGCCGATGTGTTCCTGCGCGCGCGGACCGCACCCGCGACCGAAACGCAGCAGGTCGGGGAGGAGGAGTTCAATCCCTATGCGCCTATTAGGGTCGTTCCCAACGATTACGAGGAGTAAATGGCAGACAAGATCAGATTATTACCCGAGGTCGTTGCCAACCAGATCGCCGCGGGCGAGGTCGTCAACCGGCCCGCCTCGGTGGTGAAGGAGATGATGGAGAACGCCATCGACGCCGGGGCGACTTCGGTGAAGGTCAACTTCCGCGACGGCGGCAAGGACCTGATCCAGATCGTCGACGACGGCTGCGGCATGTCGCCCATCGACGCGCGCATGGCCTTCGACCGCCACGCCACGAGCAAGATCGGGGCCGTGGAGGATATTTACGCCCTGCACACGTTCGGATTCCGCGGCGAGGCCCTGGCTTCGATCGCCGCCGTGTCGCAGGTCGAACTGCGCACCCGGCAGGCCGGCGACGAGGTGGGTACGCAGACCGAGATCAACGGCGGGCAGTTCGCGGCGCAGAACCCGGTGATGTGTCCCGTGGGTTCGCAGTTCTTCGTGCGCAACCTTTTCTACAACGTCCCGGCGCGCCGCCGTTTTCTGGACAAGAGCACCACCTCGGCGTCGCAGATCAAGGCCGAGTTCCAGCGCATCGCGCTCTGTAACCCGCAGATCGCCTTCGAACTCTACGCCAACGACGCTCCGGTCTATACGTTGCAGGCCGGGTCGCTGGCGGGACGCATCGTCGACGTGGTGGGGCGTCACATCAAGCAGAACCTGCTGGAGGTCGAGGCCGACACTTCGATTGCCTGCATCGAGGGATATATCGGCCGTCCGGCTGCCGCCAAGAAACGCAACACGGAGCAATACCTTTTTGTCAACGGGCGCTTTTTCAAGAGCACCTATCTGACGAGCGCCATTCTGAAAGCCTACGAGAAGCTGATTCCCGAGAGCTGCCAGCCCTCCTATTTCCTCTACCTGACGCTCGATCCCGGGCGTATCGACGTCAACGTGCACCCGCAGAAAACCGAGGTCAAGTTCGCCGACGAGGAGGCCGTGTGGCAGATCGTCAACGCCGCCGTGCGCGAGACGCTGGCCAAAACGGGCGCCGTGCCGCTGATGGATTTCGACCGGGACAGCCCGGTGGAGATTCCCGTGCTGCAGAAAGGAGCCGTGTACAGCGAGCCGCTGGCCATGTCGAACAGCGACTACAACCCTTTCCGCGAGGAGTATATCGACCCTTCGGCGCCCGATCCCAACGAGGATTTCACGGGCTTCGACGTGCCGTACCGCGACGGCGGGGTCGTGTCGGACAACTCTGCCGCGGGATTCCGCACGGGCGGAGGCCGGAGCGCCGCGCCGTCGTTCCCGCAGGCCGCGGCGGGCGGATTCGCCCTGCCGGGTGCGGACGCCGGGGAGTTCGAGGAGTTCGAGTCGGGCGGCGGTTTCGAGATCACCCCTTCGGGCGGCGGATTCGACGACAGCGCCCTGGATTTCATCCCTTCGTCGGCCGCTCCCGAACAGCAGCGGTTCGACATGCCGCAGCGTCCGGAATTCACCGATGCGCTGCCGCTGCCGGGCGGATATGTCGCCGCTCTGCTGGGCGGCCGCTTCGTGGTGGTCGACGTGCGGCGCGCCCGCGAGCGGATTCTTTACGAGGATTACCTCCGGATGCTGGGCAACGGCTCGTCGGTGAGCCAGCAGCTGCTGTTCCCCGAACGGCTGGTCCTTTCGGGCGACGAATACGCCCTGCTGGAGGAGAATGCCGTGGAGTTCGCTGCCCTGGGCTTCGACATCGACTTCTGCGGCGAAGGGACCGTCGAAGTGAGGGGCACGCCCGCCGACATGCCCGCCGACGCCGTGGACCGGCTGCTGTTCGACCTGTTGCAGGCCTTTGCGACTCCGGTGTCGCTCTCCGATGTGCGGCGCGAGAAGATCGCCGGCGTGATGGCCCGCTCCGGCGCCAAGGGTGCGGGGCGGACCTTGTCGCGCGAGGAGGCCGCGGCGCTGCTCGCACAGCTGGCCGACACGGGCAGTTTCAGTTTTTCGCCCTCGGGCAAGGCGATCACCGCCGAGATCACGCCGGAAGATTTGCGCGCCAAGTTGGGATAATCCGGCGGAAAAAGAGTTACATTTGCAAAAATTAAAACGCATGAACCGCTATTTTCAGACCCCTCCGGTGGTCAAGAATTTGATAATCATCAATGTACTGGTTTACATGGCCACGGCGCTGCTGCCCGTCGGTGACACGATCATGCAGTATTGCGCCCTGTCGCTGGGAACGCCCTATTTCCATACCTACCAGTTCATCACCTACATGTTCCTGCATGCCAATTTCGAACATATCTTCTTCAACATGTTCGCATTGTGGATGTTCGGGCGTACGCTCGAATACGAACTCGGCTCGCAGCGTTTCCTGACCTTCTACATGGTCTGCGGCGTGGGTGCGGCGCTGATCCAGTACCTCACGGCGCTGGCGTTCGGCGAACTGCCGCTGCTGCTGGTCGGCGCGTCGGGCGCGGTGATGGGCCTGCTGCTGGCGTTCGGCGTGATGCATCCCAATGCGGTCATCATGCTGCTGATTCCGCCTATTCCGATGAAGGCCAAGTGGTTCGTCATCATCTATGCCGTCATCGAGCTGTTCCTCGGATGGAGGGGCGTGGGCAACGTGGCCCATTTCGCCCATGTGGGCGGCATGCTGTGGGGATTCCTGCTGCTGCATTGGTGGAAACGCCGGGGAACGATCCGTTTTTAGACGATGGCTCCCGATTACTATAACGGATACGGGGGAGGCCCTTCGGGGAAACGGCGCCGCAGTCTCGTCATGCGGCTCGTCGACCTGGCGCTGACGCTCGTGACGCTGGCCGTGGGCGCGACGATGGTTCTCACCTATTTCGTCCCCTATGTCGATCCGGGCAGCGTGTGGTTCTTTCCCGTGCTGGGGCTGGCCGCTCCGGCGGTCTACGTCGCGTCGGTCGTGCTGACGCTCTACTGGATCATCCGCTGGCGCTGGGTGTGCGCCGGGGCGATGCTGGTCGTCGTCGTGGCGGGGCTTTTCAAGGTCTCGCTCTTCTGGCGTCCTGAAATCCGCCGCAGCTATGCCACGGAGACGGCCTTCGACCGCGCTGCTGTCAAGGTTATGAGCTACAACGTGCGCAGTTTCTACGGCGAGGACGGCCGGAGCAGCGTCGACGACATCCTGCGCCTGATCGAGGAGCAGGCTCCGGACCTGATCTGCCTCCAGGAGTTCAATGCCCGCCTCGCGGAGCAGTCCGAGGAGTTTTCGCTGCTGGGCGAGAAGTACGAGATCGCGCACTTCGGGCGCACGCAGGCCCCGGATTCGGTCTACGGCTCGACGCTGACTATTTTGAGCAAATACCGCATCCTGCGTTCGGACACCGTGCTGACGCCTTCGTCTTCGGTCTGGGCCGACGTGATTGTGGGCGAGGACACCGTGCGGGTTTTCAACAACCACCTGCGCTCGACGGCCATCAACGCTTCGGACAACCAGTTCATCACCAGCCACCAGTTTCTCTCGGACACGGCGCGCGAGACCAAAATCCGCAGTATCGTGACCCGTTTGCGCGAGAATAGCGTGCTTCGGGCCGCGCAGGTCGACAGCATCGCGCAGGTCGTGGGTGCGACGCGCACGCGGCGGATCGTCTGCGGCGATTTCAACGATACGCCCATGTCGTATGTCTACCGCACGATGGCGCGGGGGCTGCGCGACGCCTTCCGTGAGTGCGGGTCGGGCTATTCGCATACGTTCCGCGGTTTCTACAACACGCTGCGCATCGACTACGTGTTGAGCGGCGGTTTCGAACCGCTCTCCTACGAGGTGCTTCCGGTCGACTATTCGGACCACCATCCCGTCGTCGTGCGGCTTCGGAAAAGTTCCTGACGAATTACCCGGAAAACGGGATGCCCCGGCGGAGACACTCTTTCCGCCGGTTTTAATTTGCCGGCAGGTGTTGTCCGGAACGATTTTTTTGCTATCTTGTGGAAAAATTCAGCCAATCGTTCGCCATGATCCGATCCCTTCCGCTCGTAAGGAGAACGCTTTTCCTCTCCGTATGTGGGCTGTTCCTTTTCTCCGGCCGGCTTTTTGCCGGAAATCCGTTGCTGATGCCTTCCGAAGCCCCTTACGGGGCGCCCCGCTTCGACCGTATCCATGCCGCCGACATCATGCCCGCCATTGAGGAGGGCATCCGCGCCTACAAGGCCGGGATTGCGAAAATCAGGGCGCTGGACCCCGCGGAGGCGACTTTCGAAAACGTCGTCGTGCCGCTCGACCGTGCCGACAGCCTGCTGGACGTTCCGCGCGCGGTGCTGGGTTACCTGAAATCGAATTTCGGAGGCGACTCCGTCATCCGGATCTCTCTGGAATCCGCGCAGCTGACCGGAGAGGCATACGACGCCGTGACGCTCGACACGGCGATCTTCCGCCTGGTGAAGGCCGTCTACGACCGGCGCGATGCGGCCGGGCTGGATTCGCTCCAGCTGCGGACGCTCGGCAAGGTCTACCGGAGCTACATCCGCGGCGGGGCGCTCTGCACGCCCGGGCAGAAGGAGCGGCTCAAGGAGCTGAACCGCGAGATTTCGCTCAAACGCATCCGCCACGGACAGAACATCACGCAGGCGACCCAGGAGTTCGTCCTGTACGTGCAGGACAGCAGCCTGCTCGACGGGCTTGCGGGGACGACCCGGCAGCGTTTCGCCCGCAATGCGGCCCGGCAGGGGCATCAGGGCGTCTGGGCCGTCGGGTTCACGAACGGCGACTATGCGTCGGTCATGGCTTCGGCCACGAACCGCGATCTGCGCAGGAGACTCTACGAGGCCTACACCTCGCGCTGCATGGACGGGAAGTACGACAACCGCCAGTTGTCGGTCGACATCGTCAACCTGCGTCTCGAACGGGCCCGGATGCTGGGATACGAGAACTATGCCGCCTACACGCTGGAGACGAACATGGCCGGGACGCCCGAAAAGGTCCGCGAACTGCTGCTGCCGCTCAAGGACGCTGCCGCGGGGAAGGGACGTGCGGAGCGTGCCGAACTGGAGGCTTTCGCCGTGAAATACGAGCGGGATTCGGCCTTCCGGCTGGAACCGTGGGACGTGGCCTTCTATTCGGGCAAGCTGCGCAAGGCGAAATTCGGGTCCGAACTGGGGCGCATGCGCAACTACCTGCTTTTCGACAATGTGCTCAACGACGGCGTTTTCTATGTGGCCAACCGTCTTTTCGGAATCACGCTGACGCAGCGCACGGACATTCCCGTTTTCCACCCCGACGTGCTGACCTTCGAGGCGAAAGACGCCGAAGGCCGCCCCCTCGGACTGCTTTATCTGGATTGCTTCGTCCGCAAGGGCAAACGCGGCGGCGCGTGGTGCTCGCGCCTGCGCGGGTATTCGTGCGCCGGAGAGCGGGAGGTGCTGCCGCTGGTGACCATCAGCTGCAACTTCTCGCGTGCGGCCGAAGGCAGGCCGAAGTTGCTGTTGACCTCCGAGGTCAAGACCCTCTTCCACGAATTCGGACACGCTCTGGCGGGTTTCCTCTCGCGCGGGCCGTATCCACAGGTGACGGGCAGCTTCCCGCGCGACATGGTCGAACTGCCCTCGCAGCTGAACGAGCATTGGGCCTGGGAGCCGGAGGTGATGAAACACTACGCCCGCGATTACAAGACGGGGCGTCCGATTCCCGATGCGCTGATCGCGAAGTTCAAGGAGTCGGAGAACTTCCTGAAGGGGCTTTACCTGACCGATTTCTATGCCACCGCGCTGCTCGACCTCGAATGGCACACCGTGCTGCGGCCGGTCGAAGGGTGCGACGTGGCGGCTTTCGAACGGGCGTTCCTGAAACGTTACGACTTCCCGGAGCATACCGCTTTACGCTTCCGGACGACCTATTACAACCACATCTTCGCCAGCAGTTACCCCGCGCAGTACTACTCCTACACGTGGTCGGCGGTGCTGGACACCGATGCCTTCGCGGCATTCACCGGCACGGGCGATATTTTCGATTCCGAAACCGCGCGCCGTTACCGCCGCCATATCCTGACCGAAGCGGGCTATGACGAGCCGATGGCGCAGTACGTGCGTTTCCGCGGCGCCGTGCCCGATGTGAAGCCCCTGATGCGCCGTTACGGGCTGGCGGAATAGCGGCCCGGCGGAATGAACAGCCCCGGCTCATCGGGCCGGGGCTGTTCCGTTCGGTCACTCTCCGATCTTCTTGCGCGGGTGGACCATGTTTTCGGGTTGCAGCACCTTGTGCAACTCCTCTTCGCTCATCAGCTTATGCTCGAGTACGAGGTCGTAGATGCCCTTGCCGGTTTTGAGGGCCTCCTTGGCCAGCATGCTCGACGTTTCGTAGCCCAGATAGGGGTTGAGCGCCGTCACCAGCCCGATGCTGTTAAAGACCATCCGGCGGCAGACCTCCTCGTTGGCCGTGATGCCGGCGATGCACTTCTCGCGCAGCGTGTTCATGGCGTTGATCAGCATTTCGATGCTCTCGAACAGGCAGTGGACGATGATCGGCTCCATGACGTTCAGTTCGAGCTGTCCGGCTTCCGATGCGATCGTCACGGTGAGGTCGTTGCCGATGACGCGGAACGCTACCTGGTTGACGACTTCGGGGATCACGGGGTTGACCTTGCCCGGCATGATCGACGATCCCGGCTGGCGCGGCGGGAGGTTGATCTCGTTCAGCCCGCAGCGGGGACCCGACGAGAGCAGCCGCAGGTCGTTGCAGATTTTCGAGAGTTTCACCGCAAGGCGTTTCTGGGCCGAGGAGTTCATAATGAAGGCGCCCGTGTCGCTCGTGGCCTCGATCATGTTCGACGCCTCGACGAGCGGCAGTCCGGTGATCTCGCGCAGGTAACGGGTGCAAAGCCCGGCGTAGTCGGGGTCGGCGTTGATGCCCGTTCCGATGGCCGTGGCCCCCATGTTGATCTCGAAGAAAAGTTTCATGTTGGCCGTCAGCCGCTCGGTCTCCTCGGTGAGGTTGGCGGCGTAGGCTTCGAACTCCTGTCCGAGGGTCATCGGCACGGCGTCCTGAAGCTGCGTGCGGCCCATCTTGATGATGCCGGAGAACTCCTCGCCCTTGGCGTGGAACGCCGCGATAAGTTCGCGCAGCGAGGCCACCAGTTTCTCGATGCTGCGCACCAGTGCGATCCTCACGGCCGTGGGGTAGGCGTCGTTGGTCGACTGCGAGAGGTTGACGTGGTTGTTGGGGTGGCAGAACTGATATTCGCCCTTTTCATGGCCGAGGAGTTCGAGCGCCCGGTTGGCGATCACCTCGTTGGCGTTCATGTTGGTTGACGTGCCGGCGCCGCCCTGCACCATGTCGACGACGAACTGCTCCTCGAGTTTGCCGGCGCGCAGTTCCTCGCAGGCCCGGATGATCGCGTCGGCGATCGCCGGGTCGAGCAGTCCCAGGTCGCGGTTGGCCATCGCGGCGCCCTGCTTGACGTCGGCCAGGGCGCGGATCAGCTCCGGGAAGAAGTTGAGCCGCACGCGGCTGATGTGGAAATTCTCCACCGCGCGCATGGTCTGCACGCCGAAATAATACTCCGCCGGGATTTCCATTTCGCCCAGCAGATCGTGTTCACGACGGGTTTTGCCCGAAAGTCTGATTTCCGTAAAGTCCATGATCGGTATGTTTTTATTAAAGGTACGCAAAAGCAGGGTGGAGTCCAAGCCGAATCGGGTGCGGTCCGGTAAGACGTTCCGACATCAAATATAATGCTTTTTCCGCCACTTTGTCAAAACAAAAAATCTTGTTAACTTTGTATTCGCTCCGCGGGGTCGCAGAATTCGGCGGCGGACGAACGCAGAACCGAAAAACAAATAAAGAATATGATTTTAGACTCTCTGAAAAACAGCGCGCTTTACTACGGCGTAAGCCCGCGCATGAAACAGGCTTTCGAACTGATCGCCTCGACCGACTGGACGACGATGGAACCGGGTATTCACGAACTCGACGGCAAGGACATCTACGTCAACGTCATGGAGCGCGAGCTGAAACAGAAGCCCGACGCCAAACTCGAAATCCACAACGAGTACATCGACATCCAGGTTCTCATCCGGGGCGAGGAGGAGTCCTTCGGCTGGAGCGAGCGCAGGGAGCTCAAGAAGCCGCTGGGCGAATTCAGCGTCGAGAATGACATCCAGCTCTTCGACGACGTGCCGCAGACCTATTACACGATGCGTCCGGGACAGTTTACGGTGCTTTTCCCCGAGGACGGGCACGCTCCGATGGTGGGCGAGGGCACGGTGCGCAAGATTATCGTCAAAGTGCGCAAATAAGCGCCGCAGGCGATACCGCTACGGGCCGGAGCATAGTCTCCGGCCTTTTTTCAGGCGGCGGCAAACGCTGTGTGCCGCGGGGCGATGCGCAGGCTGAGCCATGAGCAGAGGGCGCAGACGATGAAGACCGCACCTGTGGAGAGGAGCGTGTCGCCGATGCCGACCAGCGGCGACACGATGCCGCCGAACGAGAAGCAGATGGCGCCCAGCATGGCCGAGGCAGTTCCGGCGTATTCGCGGGCCGCTCCCATGGCCAGCGCCGTGGAGGAAGTGAAGGTGAGCCCCATGGCGAAGAGCAGGCCGAAAAGCAGTCCCTCGTAGACCCAGAACCCGCATCCGAGGCCTAGGGCCACGGCTTCGGCAGCGGCGAAGAGGAGCATGCCCATACATCCGGCTCGGGTGCTTCGTTCGGGGTTGCGGAAGCGGATCGAGAAAGCCGCGGCACTGCCGATGGCCACGGCGTTGACGGCGAAGCAGATGCTAAATTCGAACGCCGAAAATCCGTAGTGTCCCTGCATGATGAAGGGCGAGGAGGCGATGTAGGCGAACAGCACGCCCTGGGCGAAACCCATCTGCAGGACGTAGGCCACGTAGCGGCGGTTGCGGAGCACGGTGCCGAAACTGCTGAAAATGTCGCCCCAGGCTACGGCGCTGCGGCGTTCGGCCGGGAGCGACTCGCGGAGGCGGAAACAACCTGCGAGCAGGACGCATCCCAGCATCAGCAGGATGCAGAAGATGCCCTGCCAGCCGATAGAGTCGGTGAGGGTGCCGCCGATGATGGGGGCGACGACCGGAGCCACGCCGTTGACGGCGCCGATCAGCGCCAGCATCCGGGCCAGGTCGCGGCCTCCGAACCGGTCGGTGGCGACCGACCGCGAAATGACAATGCCGCCCGAACCGGCGATGCCCTGCAGGAAACGCGCAGTGACGAATTGGCGGATGTCCGAGGCGAAGATGCAGAGCCACATGGCCGTCAGCAGCGGCGTTCGGCGTCCGTATTTGTCGCTCAGGGGACCGAAGAGCAGCTGTCCGGCAGCCAGGCCGATCATGCTGGTGGTGAGTCCCATCTGCACCATCGACGAGGAGGTATGGAAGAAATCCGTCATGGCGGGCAGCGTCGGCAGGTACATATCCGTTACGAACGGACCGAATGCTGTCAGCAGGCCCAGCAGGACGAGCAGGTAAATTTTGCTGTTGTCTTTGTTCATAATACGCTGTTTTATCGTAGCAAAATTACTCTGAATTTTCGCCCTGCGAATCGCCTTTTGGGACGGGGTGTAGTTCAATTTCGGAACTGTCCGGACCGAAAAAATCCATGTATCAACCCACTTGGGAGAGGCTTTATTTGCCGATTCCGAAGTAGCGGAATCCGGCGGCTATGACTTCCGGTTTGTCGAAGATATTGCGGCCATCGACGATCGTCTCGCCGCGCATCGCCGTGTACAACTGGGCCCAGTCGGGCATGCGGAACTCTTTCCATTCGGTGATGAGTGCCACGGCGTCGGCTCCCTCCGCGGCCTCGTACATCGTCCGGGCATAGCGGATCGGCCGGCCGGCCATCCGCCGCTGCGATTCGGGCATGGCGACCGGGTCGTAAACACAGACCTTGGCGCCGGCATTCAGCAGGTGGTCGATCACCTCCGCTGCCGGGGCTTCGCGCATGTCGTCGGTCTCGGGCTTGAAGGCCAGCCCCCAGATTGCGACGACCTTGCCCCGCAGATCTCCCAGCGCGGCCTGCAACTTCTCGAAGACCACCACTTTCTGCTGCTCGTTGACCCGCTCGACGGCCTCGATGACCTGCATCGTGTAGCCGTGTTCCCGGGCCGTGTGGGCCAGCGCCTTCACGTCCTTCGGGAAGCATGAACCGCCGTAGCCGCAGCCGGGGTAGAGGAACTTGTTGCCGATGCGGGCGTCGGAGCCGATGCCCTTGCGGACCATCTCCACGTCGGCGCCCACGCGGTCGCACAGATTGGCGATCTCGTTCATAAACGAAATGCGCGTCGCGAGCATGGCGTTGGCTGCGTATTTGGTCATCTCGGCCGAGGGAATGTCCATGAACAGCACGCGGAAATTGGTGATCAGGAACGGCCGGTAGAGCTTGGCCATCAGCTTGCGCGCCCGTTCGCTGTCGACGCCCACGACCACGCGGTCGGGCGACATGAAGTCCTTGATCGCCGCACCTTCCTTCAGGAATTCGGGGTTCGAGGCGACATCGAACGGGACCTTGCAGCCGCGCTTCTCGAGTTCCTCCTCGATCACGGCGCGCACCTTCTGCGCCGTGCCCACGGGGACGGTGCTCTTGGTGACCAGCACGGTGTATTTCCGGATGTGGCGACCGAAGGTGCGGGCCACGTCGAGAACGTATTTCAGATCGGCCGAACCGTCCTCGTCGGGCGGGGTTCCGACGGCCGAGAAGACCACCTCGACATGGGGCAGGCACTCCGTGAGGTCGGTGGTGAAGTGCAGGCGTCCCGCCTCCACGTTGCGCCGCACAAGCTCCTCAAGTCCCGGCTCGTAGATCGGGATAACGCCTGCGTTCAGACCCTCTATCTTTTCGGCGTCTATGTCCACGCAGGTGATGTCGAGTCCCATTTCGGCGAAGCAGGCCCCCGATACGAGTCCTACGTAACCCGTTCCCACGATTGCAATTTTCATCATAATTCCTGGAGTTTTTTCTTTCGGAATGTAAATATAGTCTTTTTTTCGAAATATCCCCGCCGCAGCACGAAAAAGGGCGGTCCGAAGACCGCCCCTGCGTCGTTCTATTTTCCGCACCTGCATCCGGCGACAGCCTCCGCCAGCGTTGCGCAGGGATCGCACATCTCGTGCGAGTAGCCCTGTTTCATCTCCACGGGATCGCACAGGGGTTCCCACTTCATCTTCTGGGCGAACTCCGCGAGCAGGCGCACCGAGGCTCCGGCCCAGCAGAACGAACCGAACCAGCCGAATCTGCGCCGGGGAATGCCGCGCGCGGCGATGCGGTCGAGCAGTTCGGCCACGGGCGGGAACAGGTTGCCGTTGTAGGTCGGGCCGCCGACGATCAGCGTGTCGAAACGGAAAACGTCGCGCAGGACCACCGACGGGTCGGCGTAGGAGAGGTTGTAGACCCGGATCGGGCCGACCTCCCGCGAGGCCAGTTCGCGCGCGATGCGCTCGGCCATCTGCTCCGTGTTGCCGTACATCGAGGCGTAGGCCACGACCACGCCCGGTTCGCCTTCGTAGCGGCTCAGACGGTCGTAAATATCCAGAACCTTTGCGATCTGCCGCTGCCATACGGGTCCGTGCGTCGAACAGATCGTCCCGACGGGCAGCGTGCGGACCTTCTGGAGCGCCTTCTGCACGGGACCGCCGTACTTGCCCACGATGCAGGCGTAGTAGCGGCGCATCTCGTCCCAGTAGCGGTCGGTCTCGACCTGCGAATCGGTGATGCCGCCGTCGAGCGCCCCGAACGTGCCGAAGGCGTCGCCGGAGAAGAGCGTCCGGTCGCCGGCGCACCACGTGACCATCGTCTCGGGCCAGTGCACCATCGGGATCATGTGGAACGACAGCGTCTTGCCGCCCAGATCGAGCGTGTCGCCCTCCTTGACCTCGACCGTGCCCCCGGCGATGCCGTAAAACCCTTCGATCATCTGGAGCGTCTTGGCATTGCCGACGATCTCGATGTCGGGATAGATGCGGCGCAGCGCCGCGATCGACGACGAGTGGTCGGGTTCCATGTGGTTGACGACCAGATAATCGATCTTCCTTTCGCCGATGGCCTCGCGGATGTTGGCTTCGAGGCGGCTGCCGAAGGACTCTTCGACGGTGTCGATCAGGGCGATCTTTTCGCCTGCGACCAGATAGGCGTTGTACGACACGCCCATCGGAAGCGACCAGAGGGCTTCGAAGCGCGTGGTGGTGCGGTCATTGACCCCGACGTAGTGGATGCCGGGAAGTATTTCGGTAATTGCCATAAACCTTTTTTGTTTTGTTTTGGCACAAATTTACAAAAAATATTTTTCCGGCGCTACTGCCGGCTTTTTTATTGCTTCGGCAAGTTGCATGCCGGGGTGCGGAAGAGTCCCGTGCGCGGCGCGGCCTTCGCCCGGAAACAAAACGCCGCAACCCGGTGAAGGGTTGCGGCGCATGCCGGCAGGACGGCGGTTCAGAGGAACCGCGGCATATCTTCGGCCCTGCTTTGGGGTGTGGACTCCAGCGCGCCGGAGATGATCTCCGACGGGATTTCGGCCTTGACGAAGACCGAGACGTCGCTCGTGCTCGAAGTGCTGGTCAGCGTCATCCGTGTTCCGTCCGCGTTGAACGAAACCCGGTACGAGGCGCTTCCCCACGGGGTGTTGTCGCTGTACCGGCCGTTGAGCGTGGGTTTGTCGTAGGAATACGTGCCGTCCAGGTGGACGTATTCGGGCTTGTAGAGCCGCTGGTAGATGTCGAACGAACCGGACTCGCTGAACGAGAGGTAGACGTCGGCGGACTGGAGCGAACTCCACGAAACCAGATGCCAGCTGCCGACGACGTTGCCGTCGCCCTCGGGTTCGGGCGTATCCTTGGACGAATCGCCGCACCCGGTCAGCGCGAATGCCGCGGCGAGGCCGATCAATAACAGTTTGATGCTTTTCATAATGTGTCCTTGTTTTATAACCAACCTCCGTTCTGGGAATGAACCTCACGTGCGATGAAGGCGAATTCTTTCGTGATCGGCATGCCGTTCATTCCGCTGTTGTTGCCGTTTCCGGCGAGCAGCTTGATCCGGACCACCGCCGAACCGGGTTTGGTGCACTTGAGGATGATCTGGTTGGCGAATATGGTCGGGTTCGCCGAAATGCCCAGCCGGTTCATGTCTTCGGCCGAAATGGAGATTTCCGTAATCTTCAGGTCCAGATTTCCGCCGCCGAGGTACGGTTGCAGGTTCAGCGTGTACTGGCTGCCGACGGGAATCGGGATGCAGGTGATGCCGCGGACGTTCATCAGCACCTGGTAGGCGTCGATGTAACCCGTGCCCATTCCCTTTTTGTACTGCGACAGGTCGAGCGTCGCCAGGCTGCCCTTGTCGGTGACATACTGTTTCGTTCCGGTGCAGTATTGGTTGATGTCGTTTACCGATGTCAGCAGCAGCGTCGTGAATTCGTTCTGGGTGAAGGTCTTGCCGAGTTGCAGCGCATAGGACAGCCCGAGCGCCGCCACGCCCGAAACGTGGGGGCAGGCCATCGACGTGCCCTGCATGTAGCCGTACTTTCCGCCGTTGACGGTCGATAACACCTCGGACGCTCCGGTATTTATGTTTTCCAGATACGACTGGTAGGCGTCGCCGCCGGGAGCCGCAATGTTGCAGCCGGGACCGTAGTTGGTGTAGTAGGCCGGGGTGTAGTCGCACGACATGGCCGTTACGGAGATGTAGTCGCGGTAAGCGCCGGGATAGCCCGATATGCCGGTCAAGTCGTTGCCGGCGGCGAATATGGCCAGTCCTCCCTCGATGGCCGCGCAGTTCTGTTTGGCGATGAAGTAGTCGATGGCCTGCTTCTCGGCGCTGGCGCCGCTGGAATAGGCCGCGTCGGAGGTTACCGAGCCGGCAGGGTAGCCGTAGCTGCACTGGATGATCGCCGCGCCGTTGTCGGCGGCGTATTTGATGGCCTTGGCCGACGTGGCCGCGTCGCCGCCGTCTTTGTCGTGGAAAATCTGACAGGACATGATCTTCACGCCGTCGTTTTTGCCCGAGCCGCCTGCGATGCCTGCGACGCCCGTGCCGTTGTTGTTCACGGCTGCGACCGTTCCTGCCACGTGCGTGCCGTGGTCCGGTGCATCGCCTTTGGTGCTGATGGTCAGCGTCGTATTGTCGACGAAGTTGAACCCGTGTATGTCGTCAGCATAGCCGTTCGAGTCGTCGTCACGGCCTTCCGAGCCGTTCAGCTCGGCGGTGTTGGTCCACATGTTGGCGGCCAGGTCGGGATGGTCCCACTGCACGCAGTCGTCCACGACCGCGACGATAACGCGCGGGTCGCCCGTGCAGAGCTTCCAAGCCTCGTCGCAGTTGACATCGGCTCCCGCCTTGATCTTCGAATAGATCGACTTGTCGCCGGTGTTGATGTAGTGCCATTGTTTGCCCAGGTGGGGATCGTTGAACCCGACGGCCGCACGGGTCTGCGGCGCAGCGCCGGTTTCGGCCAGCGGGATGACCCGGCCTTCGTGCACGTGCATCAGCTGCTGGTTGAATTCCACCTTGCTCACTTCGGCGATCCGGGCCATGTCGAGGGCCGCCTTGTCGAGATCGGCGGCGTCATCGAACTCCACGACGTACCAGCGGTGCAGGCCGGCGGCGCGCGTGCGCTCCTCGTTCCGTTCGTCTACCGGGAACAGACGCTGTAACGCCTTTACCCCGATGCTGCCGAGCACGGCGTCGAAATCAGCGATGCCCGAACGGGTGGCGACGCCGCCCGAACGCGTAACCTGCATGACCGACGATTCGATGCCCGCTACGGCCTCTTCGCCGAAGCAGACCAGCAGTTCGCCCCTGACGGCGTTCTCCGACGAGAATACGAGTTTGGAGGCCGCTTTCGCTTCCGGTTCGGGACCCGTCGCCTGCTCCGTCGCATCCTTGGTGCACGACCCCAGGGCGAGCGCCGCAGACAGGAGCAGCAGGCTCCATAAAGTTGTTGTCCTTGTCATAATCTTATAATCCTAATATTAGTGCATGTCGTGACCGGTGTTTCGTTTCATTGGACCACAGAACCCGACACGGTCGCTCGGACTGTGTCGGGTCGTGTGGAACAATATGCGTCGGTTATTTCAAAACCGGAAGGTTTTCGCGGATTTTGAAATCGGCGCGGCGGCCGATCTGTTTCGGCAGCGGCTCGCATTTCGCCGTCTTCACGCTCAACGTGCGGACGCCGTGGTTCGTGTTGTCGCTGTTCCTGACGAATGTGGCGTTCATCTGGAGGCCGCGGCTGTCGAGCGACTTCCCGATATGGGCCGGAACACGGACGCTGCTGAACGGGATCTTCGTGCGGACGCCCTGAACTTTGGCTGCGGATGCTGCGGATGTCGTTCCGCTCTGCTTCGTGATGGTCGTTCCGTCGGCATAGTATGCTGCCAAGGCTCCGACGATCTTGTTGACGGTGAAATCAGCAACGGGAACCTCGACGTCGGTCGTCAGCGCTGAAACTTGTTTCGACGCCGGATCGATCGTCAATACGATCGGATCGCTGCCTTCGCTCTCTTCGGTTGCGAACGAGAAGATACCGTAACCGCGGGACTGGTCCGGAGTGAGCGCCTTCGTGAATTTGCCGAGCAGGTTGCCGTTGTCCTCCCGGCCGAGCTGCACGCCGCTCATCGTGAGCGTCGACTTGGCCGAGTCATAGGTTGCGTACCATTGGGTGCCGTCCTCTACGGCGAAATCCTTCACGAAAAATTCGGTGTTGCTTCCGACGGTAGGTATTACCTCGAATACATTTTCGAACGTGTCTTCAGCGCTGGCCGCGTAGGACATGCCGTATTTCCCGATGATCAACTCTCCGGTATAGGGCGGTATGTCCGTCACGAACGGTTCGCACACGATCAGTTTTTTCTTGCCGTAGTTGTTCGTTGCTTCGACAACCAGCGTATAGGATGCGCCCGGTGTCAGATTGATCATTATGTCCCAATGCTTTCCGGTCGTTGCAAGTTCTTCCATCGCATCGGCATTGAGTTCTTTACCGTATTTATCGACTACATCCTGCAGGGTCAGGCCTCCGGTTTGAATCTCGATATTGTCGATTATGGAAGTTTTGTTGAAGTAGGTTTTGATCTTCTTCATCTCCGTGCCGGTGATCTCGTACACGGCCGATGAGTAATCGGGATACTTCGATACATATGCTGCGGCATCGGGATAGGCGCTGACTTTATAGAGCGAGCCGGCGATGTCGTTGGGAACCGAGGTCCCTCCTATGCCCGGGAAGTAGAACGATGCTGCGGAAGCTTCGCCGGAAACCGGTTTTTGCGCTTTGTCAAGGGGCAGGGCGACTACGGTATAGGTTCCGGGTCCAGGCAGTACGGCTTCGGCGGAGACTTTCTCGCCGCCTACGGTGAAGTCCTGCAACTCGTTGATGTTCTCGGCTGATCCGTCGGCGATCGCTGCGACAAGTGTAGCGGTTTCGGCCTCGGTCAATTCATTTTCGACGAGAACATAGCGGATGTTCGTAACGTCGGCGCCGTAGGTGAAGTCGATGACGGCGCTCGCCGTCTCTCCGTCGGCGCTGACCTTCATGCCGTCGTATACGGCGGAGAGCGTATAGTCGACTATTTCGGCGCCCGGCAGCATGATGCGGAACGTACCTTGACTGTTAGCGGGAAATTCGCGATCCAATCCGACGAGTTTTGCGGTCAATCCGTCCTTCGGGAAGGTGATGACGCCGTTGACCAATGTGCCGGGTTCCGCCGAGGCGATCATAAAGTTTCCGTAACCGTTACTGTTTTCGGTAATACCCGACCATTGTTCTTCAATCGTCACTTGAGTCGCATTGCTGCAATCGATGACGATATTGGACGGAGTGTAGCTGAACTGCTCCGAAAGCTCCTCTTGCGTAGCTCCGAAGAATTCGGTCATATAAGGCCAGCCGAGCATCTCTTCAACCATGTAGATACCTTCTTTCGACTTATGGCTGTGTACCGTGACATCGATTTCGAACATATTGCCGGTGAATACATCGCTCAACCAGCCTTCGCGGAATTTGCCGGTTCCCATTTTCACCCACGGCCAGGGCATAACCGTAATATCGAGGCTGCGGTTGCCGTAGGGCGTCGTGTTGTCCTCGTCGTTGATCAGGAACGAAAGGGGGTATTCCTTGCCGTCTTCGAGTTTGGTGCGGTCGAAGGTGATCAGCAGTTCGGAAGTCTCCTTGCCGGCTGCGAACGATACTGACGACGGAATGGTGAACAGACCCGACTCGTCGCTGGCGAGAACCGCTACGGTCAGCGCCTCGTCCTTGGCGATGCGTTTTACCGGGATGGCGATGGAGGAGACGTCGTCGCTGATGCTATGCTGGGTGGTCACATTCTCGGGGAAGTAGACCTGTGCGCCGTCGACCTCGGGACCTGCTTTGAAGTCATCGTCGCTGCAGGCCGTGAACAGCCCCGCGACGATGGCGACAGTCGCCAGAAAGAATATTTTTATACTTTTCATAAATAGCGATGTTTTTTATTTAACAGACTTGACCGTTTGGGTCGGGTTGGGGTTGTTCTTGCCCGCAAGCGCCTTATTCTGCTGTACGGCGTTCAGCGGGAACACGCAGTTCCACCAGGGGGCGCGTCCGTCCGTGGAAAGCTGGGCCATCGGGGGAGCGTTCGTGCCGGTGTCGCCGTTGTGCATGCCGATGTTCAGACGCTTCAGGTCGTAGAAGATGACGCCCTCGCCCCAGAACTCGATCCGCTTCTGGAAAATGATCTCGTCGATCAGGTCGTTGGCCGCCGGAACCGTATAGGCCGGATCGCGGTTGGCCATGAACGACTGCAACAGCGACTTGCCGGTGGCGGCGTCGTAGTGAGCCGTAGCCTCGGCCTCGATCAGGTACATCTCCTCGACACGCATCATCGGGATGCTCGTCACGTTACCCGTGGAATAGTTTCGTTTTTCGCCGTTGGCCGCGTGGAACTTAAACGATGCGTAGGGGGCTATCGTTGCGAACTCCTCCTCGGTCAGGGTCGTATAGGGTGCGATGGCGTCGAACGAGCGGTCGGCTCCGACAAAGCTCTTTTTGCGGAAGTCGCCCGACGAAATGCGGTTGTAGCTGAATACCGAGATACCCGGCTGCGCTCCGTAGCCGTAACCCCAGATAGCCTCGGTCGCCATGTGGGCCGACCACGACAGCAGGTTGTTGAGCACGGTGTCGGTGGTCTGGATCATGGCCCACATCCACGACGAATTGACCGTGTTGAACCCGGTCTTCGGGTCGAGCCACTGGCTTTCGGTCATAATCGTGCAGCCCGAAGCGTCGATGGCCTTGCGGGCGTATTCGGCGGCCAGACGGTAAGCGGCGTCGCCGGTCGGAACTTCCGCATACGATTCGGTGAATCCGCCCAGCCAGAGGTAGGCGCGGGCCTTGAGTCCGTAGATCACGGCCAGCGAGGGCAGGTTTTTCGTTGCCGGCGTATAGTTGGCCAGCAGGGTCTCGGCGGTGTTGAGGTCCTCGAAGATGAACTTGAACATCTCCTCACGCGATACGCGCGGGTTGTTCTCCAGTTTCTCCATGCTCGTATCTTCCCGGACGATGGGAACGGTCAGCCCCTTGACGGCTTCCAGCTCGGTCTCGTAGGCGGGACGTTCGGGAGCCTTGGCCGGCAGCGCGTCGTAGAGACGGGCCAGGTCGAGGTAGCAGAGCGCGCGGAAAGTCTTGGCAATGCCCATCATCTCCTCTGCGCCTTCGCTCTGGTTTGCGATGTCGATGGCCTCATTGGCCGTGAAGATGAACTTGTAATAGTTGGTGTAGAAGAACGGGGACATCTTGCCGTTCGCTGCCAATCCGGTCGAGTTGCCCGGATAGAGCCATGCCTGCCAGCGGTCGTAGTACTGGTTGCCGCCCGGCAGGTTGCCGCTGACGGGGAACACCTCGCCGACCATGCGGTCGGTGGCGCCGAAGATGCCCGGGTAGCCGAAGTCGATGTGCTCGCCGAGGTCTATATAGTTGGTGATGAGCACCGTCGGCATCGCAGTGATAAGACCCTCCTTTGCGAACGGAGATTCGGCAGTCTGATCGCTGGTGGCGTATCCGCTTTCGGGGAAGGTCTCCTTGATACAGCCCGAAAGAAGCACGGATGAACCGAGAAGCAGCGCCGTTGTTTTCAGTATGTTGTTCATTTTCATAATATTCGTCGTTTAACAAATTAGAACGTTACGGTTACACCGCCCGAGAAGGTGCGAATCGGGGCGTAGTAGTACGGGTTCGTGATTCCGTTGATGGACTGACGCGGGTCGAGACCCTGACGCTTGGACCAGTACCATACATTGTCGCAGGCGAGGTAGATACGCAGATTCTCGACGAGGAACTTGCGCGTGATACGCTTGGGCAGCGTATATCCGAGCGTGATGTTCTGGATGTTCAGGTACGATGCGCTGGTGAGGAAACGGTCCGAGACGGCTGCCTGATTCGAGTCGTTGTAAGCAAAACGCGGAATGTTCGAACCGGAGTTCTCGGGAGTCCACGAATTGAGCAGGTCGTGGTGGTAGTTGTTTCCGGTCGACGTTCCTGCCGGGGAGTTCATGTAGAACCTGTAGCCCTGGTCGAGAACCTGTCCGCCGAGCTGGTAGGTGAAGCCGATCGAGAAATCGACGCCGTAGAAGCGCAGCGACGTGCCGAAACCGCCGTAAACGTCCGGCAGGGCGTCTCCGTGCATTTCGCGGCCCTCCTGCGAGGCCACCGAGTAATCGGAGGTCTTGATGCGCTCCTTGTTGCCGGCATCATCGGTCTTGTAGGTGTACCACAGCGATTTTCCGGTCTCGGGGTCTACTCCCGCGTAGGTCGGAACGTAGAACGAGAAGACGGATTCCCCTTCAGTGAGGAATTTGGTGTCCTGCCAGCGGCCCACGTGTTTGCCGTCGGCCGTCGTGTTGTTTTTGAACTGCTCCGGCAGGTGGGTCACCTTGTTCTTGTAGTGGGTCATGTTGAGCGAGAAGTCCCACACGAGGTTTTTGGTCCGGATCAGGTCTGCGTTCAGTTCGATTTCGAGACCGCGGTTGACCATGTCGCCGATGTTGGTGAAAATGGTCGTGTAACCCGACTCGATCGGAGTGGCCAGCTCGAACAGCATGTCGGTGGTCTTGCGGTTGAAGACATCGATGCTACCCGACAGACGGTTGTCCCAGAGGCCGAACTCTACGCCGACATTGAGGTTGGCGTTGGTCTCCCAGGTGATGTCGGGGTTGCCTTTCTGGTAGAGTACGCTCGTAACGCCGTCGCCGCTGCTCAGGATTTCGCGGTAGTCGGTATAGCGGTAGTAGGATTCCGCTTTCGATCCGAGGTTGTCGTTACCCTGCGAACCGTACGATGCTTTGACCTTCAGCATGTTGACCCACGAAGCGTTGAACCAGCTCTCGCGGTTGATGATCCAGGCTGCGCCGAGCGACCAGAAGTTGCCCCAGCGGTGGTCGGGGTGGAAGCGCGACGATGCGTCGCGGCGGTACGATCCCGAGAAATAGATGCGGTTGTCGTAGTCGTACTGTCCGCGGAAGAAGTAGCCCTCGTTGTTGTACTCCAGAACCGACGAACCCGACCGCGACGAGTCGACGACGGCGCCGCTGAGTTCGGTGTTGTCCGGCGAGAACATCATGGTCTTCGAGCCGTACAGACCGTAGGATTTGCGGTTGTACATTTCATGGCCGAAGAGCAGGTCGAGGTTGTGGACGTCGGCGAAGGTGTTGGTGTAGGTCAGGAACTGCTGCATGTTGTAGGCGATCTCCCGACTGTGGCTCTTGAAAACGGCGCCGCCCGATTCGGCGAACTGTCCGTAGTAGGGGTTCGACACCTGCGTACCGCGGGTTTCGTCGAGCGATACGCTTCCGTTGAGGGTCAGTTTCAGGCCCTTGTACAGGGAGAAATCGGCAAAACCGTTGGCCATGAAGGCATTGCCCTCGTTGATGTATTTGTTGAGCTGAATGTCCTGCAGGTCGTTGCTCTTGCCGCCGTTGGTGCGCAGTGCGCCGCCGTTGCGGCCGTCGCCGGTATCGTACATCTTGAATCCGTACTCGTCGATCATAATGTTGCCGTTGCCGTCGCGCATGTAGACCGGATAGATCGGCGCCATGCGGATCGCCGTGGCGAATGCGTTTCCGCCGTCGGCGTTGCCTTCGCCCTGACCGTCGCCGTCGTCGTTGGTTTGGTTGCCGTTGTTCCAGACGAAATGGGTGTAGGACATGTTACCGCCGACTTTCAGCCACTTTTTGGCCTGGTAGTCCGCGCGCAGACGGGCGGTGTAGCGCTCGTTGCTCGAACCGTCGACGATACCCGTGTTGTCCAGATAGCCGAGCGATGCGAAGAAATTGGCGCGGTCCGTCGCGCCGGAAACGCTGACGTTGTACTCCTGACGGAACGACGACGATTTGTAGATTTCGTCGAGCCAGTTGTCGGGTTGCAGGTAGAACTGCTGGCCCTTGGCGTCGGTTACCAGGCGGCCCTGCTTCGCACGCGGATTGAGACGGCCGTTTTCGCCGATGAGGTTCTGGCCGTCGGGCACGGTGAAGACGTTGTAACCCAGACCGCCGGGATCGTTCGACGTCAGCAGCTTGTTGGCGGCGATGTTGGCGGCCAGGGGAGTGTACTTCTGGTCGAGCGTGTAATAGTTGTACAGCGACTTGTAGTGCATCTCGTAGTATTCGCCCGCATCCTCCACGATGTCGTAGGTCTGCAACGCACGGGTGTTGATGCCCCACTTGCCGTCGAAAGTCACGGTGGCCTCGCCGGCCTTCGCACGCTTGGTTGTGACCATGATTACGCCGTTCGCGCCGCGGGAGCCGTACAGGGCGTTCGACGCGGCGTCCTTGAGGACGCTGATCGACTCGATGTCGGCAGCGTTGATGTTGTTGATGTCACCTTCGTAGGGCACGCCGTCTACAACCCAGAGCGGGTCGTTTTTGGCATTCATCGAACCGTAGCCGCGCACGTAAATCTTCTGACCGGAACCCGGACGGCCCGAGGCGGAGGAGAACTGCACGCCGGCGATTTTGCCGACGAGGGCATCCCCGACGTTCGAAGACTGCGTTTTTATCAGATCGTCGGATTTGATCACCTTCGCCGCTCCGGTGAAGGCGTCTTTCTTGGCTGTACCGAAGGCCACTACGATCACGTCGTCGATGGCCTGTGCGTCTTCTTTGAGCGAGATGTTGATTCGGGTCTTGCCTCCGATGGCCACCTTCTGGGTTTCATAGCCGATGAAGGATACGACCAGCGATCCGTTTCCGGGAGCCGTGATGGTGAAGCTACCGTCTCCGTTTGAGGTCGTGCCGACATGCGAGCCGTCGACCATAACCGTTGCTCCGGCGACCGGTTTCCCGTCGGGACCGGTGACTGTTCCGGAAATTTGCTTACTCTGGGCCAGCGAGAGTAATATTCCCCCCCCCA
>OHMD01000046.1_pt1 | contig 20925 bp, 10 predicted proteins | sample 1569161 | NCBI WGS metagenome assembly OHMD01 (sample SAMEA3879502, study PRJEB24766) | human gut metagenome | biome: human-associated habitat; feature: feces | place: USA | collected 1985/1987
TATCTCGGCCCGCTACTCGTTTACCAACAACAGTATTGAGAATGTGACAAGGCTCATGCCCGATACGGAGATTGAGGGATTGAAGAACCCCACGGGCAAGGATGTGCTTTATTCTACCTATGCCAACATCGGCAAGACCCGTTATGCCAGTGTGAACGGTTACGTCAACTGGAATGCCACTCCACGTACACGTATCTACATGAACATGAGCGGCAATTACTCTTATCTGGAGGGCAGTGAAGGCATGCGTAACGATGGCTGGAGCCTCTTTGCCTACGGCGGTGCACAGCAGACGCTGCCCCATGACTGGCGCATCAGTCTGAATGTCTTCGGACAGACGCCGTGGATTATGCTGCAAGGTAAGGGCAGCAGCTTCTTTGATTATGGCTTGAGCGTCAACAAGTCCTTCTTGGACAAGCGCCTCACCTTGTCTGCCTTTGCCAGCAACTTCTTCAAGAAGTATATGGACCAAAGCTCCACCACCGAAGGCAGCGGTTTTATACGGGAAAGCAATTATAAGTACAGCCGCCAACGCTTTGGCATAAGCGTCAGCTACCGTATCGGTGAGTTGAAGGCAAGCGTGAAAAAGGCTGCGCGCACTATCAGCAATGATGATGTGAAGAGCGGTGGCAGTGGTTCCGGTGGCGGCGGTGAATAGGTTGTAAATACATCCCCTTCTGAAACTTGTACCTCGCTATTCATCAGAGAATACAAGTTTCAGAAGGGGATTTTTTATGATAGTAAGTTACTTGCTGACTGTTGAGAACCCCAACTCCTTCAACCCTTTCTGCACATCCGGATGACTCATGAAGAGCTTCCACAGCAGTCCCGACCGATAATTCTCGAGCATGACGGCTATCGGGCCCTGGTCAATGGCGAGGTAGCGCTGCGGATACCAGTTGTCCGTTTCGCTGAAAGCATCGTAGAAGCCATAGGGGCCGAAGACCTTATCTCCCATCTCGTAGAGGTGGCGCATCACTTGCAACGACTGTTCCGGGGTATAGACGATGGATGACAAGGCGGCAGTTGGAGAGATGACTCCCTGGTCGTCGCGTTCGTTGGGAGCGTGGGCGGCATATCCGTTGACGGAGTAGCTGGCTGTCAGTCCCCAGCAGTCGGGCCCGAAACCTTTGTAGTGCTTGGGGTTGCGGACACAGTAGGCACGGTTCACAAGCGTCAGGTTACGCATCTCGTCGAAGTAGTTGGCGCAGTATTCATCCTTCAGCCCGATGGGGTCGAGGCCGAGAAACGAGTATTGTGCCCAGAAGAGCGGTCCGGCTTCTGTGCCTTGATAGCGCAGATGCAACTCGATATTCTCCACTTTATGAGGGTCTACAATGGCCCCGTTCTGCGCCCAGCCCTCGTGATAGACTGCTGCAGGCACGCCGTGGGTAGGCGAGGCGGCGGCAAGGATATACATGATGAGGCATTCGTTGTAACCGTGTACGGGAAAGTTCATTTCCCAACCGTATTCCGAACTCCAGTGCCAATAGAGCACGTTCTGGCCGTTCTGGCGGTAGAAGTTCCAGTCCACTTCGCGCCACAGCTTGTCGATGCGGGCGGCGAGGGCTTGCTCGGCGGGCGAACCGTCGATGTAGTACTGGTGGACGGAGAGCAGCGCCTGCATGATGAAGGCTGTTTCTACCAGGTCGCCGCCATTGTCTTTCTGCCCGAAGGGTTTCACCTTGCCCGTATCGCCATACCACCAGTGTGGGTAGGCACCGTGGAAACGGTCAGCGGTTTCGAGGAAGGAGACGATTTTCTCCATTCGTTCCAGCCCTTCCTGGCGGGTGACATAGCCGCGGTCTATACCGGCAAGTATAGCCATGATGCCGAAGCCGCTTCCACCGGACGTGATTACGTTCTGGTCGTTCTCCGGATAGACACCGTCCATGTGGATGCGTTCGCGTGCCAGTCCGCTGTTGGGCTCGGCACCTTCCCAGAAGTAGTTGAAGGTACGGCGCTGTACGGTGTCCATCAGGGCATCGTCGCTCAGCCGGTCTTCTTTGGCGGCGGGGCTTTTGCATTGCGTGAAACCGAGCAACAGCAGGAACAATAATAAACTGTATTGTATTTTCATTGTACCAATGCTTACTTGTTTTTTTATCATTTACTTATCTATATTCATTGCACGGTCAATTCAACAAGTATAGGACAGTGGTCGGAAAGGTAGCTGTTCTCCGGTTTGTCTTGGATAACGCGGTAGCGGTCTATCTTTGCGCCTTTGGTCACGAAGACATAGTCCAGCAGTACGCGTTCCTCCACCGGCAGACGGCCGAAGTCATGGAAAGACCAGGACGGACCGTAGGTGACGGCAGCTGTCTTTGCGGCATTTTCCATTCCTCCCTTTTCCAGCGTTTGCAGAGGTTCTTCACCGGGCGTACAGTTAAAGTCACCGGTGATGATGGCGGGCATGTCCGGTGCTATCTCCTTGATTTTGTCGAGAATGAGTTGCACGCCCTCTTTGCGGGCTGTCTTTCCGTCGTTGTCCAGATGGGTGTTGAAATATACAAACTTTTGTCCGTTGTTCTTTTCCTGCAGTATCGCCCAGGTGGTGACACGGTTGTAGGAAGCGTCCCAGCCCTTGATGCCGATAGTTTCGGGTTGCTCGCTGAGGGAGAAATTGCCGTATTCCACCAGTGTAAACCGGTCGGTCCGGAAGAATATCGGGCAGTATTCGCCTGCTTCCTTGCCGTCGTCGCGCCCCACACCGAGTGCTGTGTATTGCGGCAGCCCGCGTTTTAGGTCTTCCATTTGGTTGTGAAGCACTTCCTGCATGCCCAGCAAGTCGGGGCTGTAGTAGGCTATCATACGGCAGGCGTCACCCTTGCGGTAATTCCAGTTGTTTACACTGTCCGAAGGAATATCCAGGCGGACATTGAACGTCATCACTTCCAGCGGCTGTCCGTTCTGTGCGGAGGGCTGGCTCTTGCAGCTGCCAAGGAGCAGAATGCTGCAAAAACAAAGGAGTAAAGTAGTATATCTCATGTTTTCTTGTTTTTAGAGTGCAATATTAAATATTTTATTTTATTTCAGTGTCAGTCGGGCTGTCTTTTCTGCCTGGCTGCTGCCACCTATCATCACATCGAAATCTCCCGGCTCGGCCACGTGGTTGAGGTCGTAGTCGTAGAAGCGGAGCAGCTCAGGGGTAATCTTGAAGGATACGGTCTTGCTTTCGCCCGCTTTCAGGAACACCTTTTCAAAGCCTTTCAGCTCGCGTACGGGGCGGGTAATGCTGCCTACGAGGTCGCGGATATAGAGCTGCACGACTTCTGCGCCGTCACGCTTGCCGGTATTGGTCACGGTGACTACGGCAGTGGTGGAGCCATTTTGTCCCATGACCGGGGTACTGAGGGCGATGTCGCTGTACCGGAAAGTGGTGTACGAGAGACCGTAGCCGAAGGGATACAGCGGCTCATTGTCCACATCCAGATAGTTGCTGCGAAACTTCTCGAACCATTTGCCTTCTGCCAGCGGTCGTCCGGTATTCTTATGGTTGTAGAACAAGGGTATCTGCCCCACGTTTTTCGGGAAAGTCATGGTCAGCTTACCGCTTGGGTTCACGTCGCCGAACAGCACGTCGCCAATGGCATAGGCCGCTTCGCTGCCACCGAACCATACGTTCAAGATGGCGGGCACATGTTCCTGCTCCCAGGTGAGCGTCAGCGGCCGGCCGGTGAAGAGGGTTAGTACAACGGGCTTGCCGGTCTTCAGCAAGGCCTCCAGCAGGGTGCGTTGCACGTCGGGGATATCGAGGTCGGTACGGCTGGAGCTTTCACCGCTCATTTCGGAAGACTCGCCCAGGGCGGCTACAATCACGTCGGCACCGGAGGCCACCTTCAAAGCTTCGTCCAGCAGTTCCTTATCCGTACGGTTGTCCCGGCTCAGCGATCGGCCGAATAGGGTGGCGCGTTCCTCGTAGGCTACATCACCGATGAGGTTGCTGCCTTTGGCGTAGGTGATGTTCACCCGGCCGGCTGTCATTTCTTTCAATCCTTCGTACAGAGAGGGATAGTCGTCCAGGCGTGCGGCAACACTCCAGGTACCGGGCATGTTGCTGCGGGTATTGCCCAGGGGGCCGATGACGGCGACGGTGCCTTGCTTCTCCAAAGGAAGGACGGGACGAGAAGACTTCTTGCCTTGTCCCTCAAAAGGTTCGTTTTTCAGCAGCACAAAGCTTTCGGCGGCAATCCGGCGTGCGGCGTCGCGGTGCTCGCGCGTGAAGATGTCGCGTGCGGGACGGCTGAGGTCGCAGTATTTGTAAGGGTCATCGAACAGCCCTAACTTGTATTTCGCTTCAAGGATGCGGCGGCAGGCTGCATCCAGCGTCTTCATGGTTATTTTGCCTTCGGTGAGCGACTTTTTCAACGTGCCCACGAAACCTTCGCTCACCATATCCATGTCCACACCGGCGTTGAGCGCACGGGCGGAAACGGTCTGCAGGTCACCGATGCCGTGCTCCACCATTTCGGAGATACCGGTAAAGTCGGTCACCACAAAACCGTTGAAGCCCCATTGTTTGCGCAGCACGTCTGTCATCAGCCAGCGGTTGGCGGTGGCGGGCACACCGTCCACTTCGTTGAAAGAGGCCATTACACTGCCCACTCCGGCATGGACGGCTGCTTCATAGGGGTACATGTATTCGTTGAACATGCGGTTGCGGCTCATGTCTACGGTGTTGTAGTCGCGTCCGGCTTCTCCGGCACCGTACAGTGCGAAGTGCTTGACGCATGCCATGATTTCGTCGTTCCGTTTCAGTTGGTCGTTCAGGTCTTTTCCCTGATACCCCAACACCATGGCGCGGGCGATGGCACCTCCGAGGAACGGGTCTTCGCCCGAACCCTCGGATACACGTCCCCAGCGTGGGTCACGGCTGATGTCTACCATCGGACTGAATGTCCATGAGATACCGTCGGCACTGGCTTCGATGGCGGCGATGCGGGCAGACTGCCCGATGGCTGCCATGTCCCACGTGCAGGAGAGGCCGAGGGGGATGGGGAAGATGGTCTCATAGCCATGTATCACATCCATGCCGAACAGCAGGGGGATGCCCAGGCGGGAGTTCTCTACGGCCAGTTTCTGTACGTCGCGTATCTTGGCCACTCCTTTCAGATTGAAAAGCCCTCCCACGAGCCCCTGCTCAATCTTCTTGGCCACGTCGCTGCTCTTTGCCTGACCGGTGGTGATTTCTCCGGTCACGGGCAGGTTGAGCTGGCCGATTTTCTCTTCCACAGTCATCCGGCGCATCAGTGCGTCGATGAAGCGGTCCATGTCCTGCGGAGACTTCTGCGCCTGCACGGTGACGCCTATTAAAGCGGTCGCGAGCAGCAGACTTGTTCTCTTGAAAATTTTCTTCATATTCATATTGAATTAATTGTTTGTAAGTATGTTCCTTTCATTGTTTTTAGATTGCCGTCACTCTATTGCAGTGGCGCTATGACTTCTTTGCAACGGTGCTGCAATTTCTCTGCAGTGATACTGCAAACGATTTGCAGCGCTACTGCAACTGCTTTGCAGCGACACTGCAACTGTTGTGCAGTGCTACTGCAACACTTTTGCAGTGCCACTGCAAAAAGTTTGCAGCTCTTTGCAGTAGCAATGCTTTGATTGAAAGCAAGTTATGAAATAGACCTTTTGCCATTGATTGGGTCGGCTGTTTCCTTTGGCCGGGTATCAATAGTCGGGGTTCTGTACCAGTACTCCGTTCGATTTGTCTATCTCTGTCTGGGGCAGAGGCAGCAGCGCATTCTTGTCCTGGTAATTCTTTCCGGCAGCTTGCAGCACTTCTTTGGCAATGCCCCAGCGCACGAGGTCGTAGAAGCGGTCGGGTTCCAGTGCCAGCTCTACGCGGCGTTCGTGGCGAATGGCGTCACGCAGCACAGACTGGCTGGCAGATTCTACCTTCGGAAGCACGTCTGCCAGTGTGCCGCGGGCATGGGCGCGTACTTGTTCCAGATACCCGGCGGCTTCGCCCGTCAGCCCTTTCTCGTTGGCGGCTTCGGCAGCCATCAGCAGCACGTCCGGATAGCGGATGAGGCGGATGTTTACCCAGAAACCCATACGGCTGTACTTGCGGCGCAGTGTCGGGTCCGTGTAGGCCTTCTTGTTGAAGTAGGCACCCATGGCGGTGGATACGGGTGACTCGCCATAAGGCTGGTTGGTATTCTCCGGTGTGATGGGCTCGTCCGTGCTGCGGCGGAAGTAGAGCAATGTGGCGTTCCGGCGCGGGTCGCCCGGCTCAAAGGCTTCTCCCATCAGTTTGGTGGCCATGTGCCAGCCCCATCCCAGGTCCCACTCGCCGGCTCCGCGCACCCCTTGCACCTGGCAGAACTGGCTGCCGATGCTGGCATCCTCTTTCATGGCATCGGTGGCTTCGCATTGCAGTTCGAAGATGCTCTCGCCGCAGTTTTCCCCTTCTACGGTGAAGACTTTGTCGACCGGTGTATTCAGGTTGTAGATGCCCGACTTTATCACTTCGGTGGAGGCTGTGTACATATTGTCCCAATCGTTCCGCATCATATAGGTGCGTGCGTGCAGGGAGCGTGCGGCGCCCCAGGTCAGCCGTCCCGTATAGTCGCTGTCCCACCGCAGGGGCAGGCATTCTTCGGCTTCGGTCAGGTCTTTGTCAATCTGTTCGTATATCTTTTCCGCCGTGGTCTTGGGCACGTTGGCATCGGAGGCTTCCACTACCTTGATGGTGACCAGCGGCACTTCGCCAAAGGCGCGTACCAGGTTGAAGTAGCACCAGGCACGGAAGAAGAGCGCTTCGCCGCGGTTGCGGATGGCTTCGGTGTCGTCCTTGTGTCCGCTCTTCTCAATGTCGTCCAGGATTTCGTTGCACTGGTAGATGATTTTGTAGTTCTGTCCCCAATAGGCGCTGAGCGGCCCGTTGGAGGCAGTGTATTCGAAGTCGTCCCACATGGCGGCCTCGTTGCTGCCGTCGCCGGCGTCACTGCCTTTCTCGGAGTCCTCGCTGCGCACCATGTGCACCATAAAAGCAGGAATACCGGCAGTGATGTCGTACGAGCGCATCAGGTAGTAGACGTTGAATATCTTCCCGCCTACAAGGGCGTTGGGAGAGTCATCTTCCGTGAACTGCCCCAGCGGATCGCGGTCCAGGAAGTCGTTGCAGGATGTCAGTGAGAGGGCTGTTGCACCCACCAGCAATGTAAATATGTATTTTATCAGTTTCATAAATTTATATTTTTCATTCCCCGTTCCCTTTGAAGGAGTCGGGGGAGGTTTGAAGTTACTCTTTTTTAGGGGAGAGGCTTTTAGAACGTCAGATTAAATCCGAACGTATAAATCGCCGGCATCGGATAACTGCCGTCGTCCACCCCGAAGGCGATGGCACTTCCGCCCAGTTCCGGGGTATATCCGGTGTTGTGCTTCCACGTCTTCAGGTTCTGTATGTTCACGTAGAGCTTCAGCGCCTGCATGCCTATCTTCGAAATCAGCGCCTTGTCGAAGTTGTATGCCAGCGACACGTTACGGATGCGGAAGAACGAGCCGTCCTCTATGTAATACTCGGAGTTCAGATTGTTGATGGTATGCTTGGTGTTCAGCAGCGGCTGGGTGTTGCTGGTCCCTTCACCGTGCCAGCGGTCCATGCGTTGCTCCATAAAGTTGAACTGGCTCCAGTTGTAGTTGTCCCAGGTACGGTAAATCTGATTGCCGCCTTGTCCCATCATGTCAACGGCAAGCTCCCAGTTCTTGTAGCCCAGGCCGAGCGTGAAGCCGTAGGTGACATCGGGTGTAGGATTACCAATCATCGTACGGTCTGCCGTGGTGATTTCACCGTCACCGTTCACGTCGCGGAATTTCAGGTCGCCCGGGGTGACGGTTGCCAGTGTGTTCTTGGGAGAGTGCTCAATCTCCTCCTGGGTCTGGTAGACGCCTTCCACCTTGTAGCCGTAGAAGTAGCCGATGGGGTATCCTGCCATTGTGTAGCTCTGCTGCTTGTCTCCGGCTATGATGGAGTAGCCTTCCTGCACGAGGCTCAGTACCTTGTTCTTGATGGTGGCAAGGTTCATTCCGATGTTGTAGTTCCAGTCGCCTATCCGGTCGCGCCAGCTCAAGGCAAGCTCTACGCCCGAATTCTCGATGGAGCCAAGGTTTCCGATACCCGGTACGGTGCCCGAGATGCCCGGCACTTCGGCCAGCAGGTCTTTGGTTTTCTTCTTGTAGTACACCCCTTCAAAGTGCAGGCGGTTGCGGAGGAAGTTGGCTTCTGCACCGGCTTCCCAGGCTTCCACCTTCTCCCAGCGCAGTTTGGGGTTGGGCAGGTAGGCAAGCTGGTAGCCCGGATAGATGGCAGACGGGGTGCCGAACACGGCGGAGTAGGCATTCGTCAGCAACGGTTCGGCGGGATAGGCGCGGTCCAGGTTCTGGTTGCCCAGTGTGCCCCATGAGCCTTTCAGTTTCAGCATATCCAGCCAGGTGATGTCCTTCATCCATGCTTCCTCGCTCATCAGCCAGCCCAGGCCGACGGAGTAGAAGTTCTGCCACTGGTTGCCGGTGTAGGAGAAGGCGGAAGAACCGTCGCGGCGGTAGGAGCCGTTGAACAGGTACTTGCCCTTGTAGTTGTAGAGCACGCGTGCCAGCACGGACACGGTGGAGCGCTCCCACTGCGTACTGCCGTTGGTGGCGGTGGCTGCGTCGCCGATACTTACGTACCATTTGTCGGGATTGTCCGGAATGACCAGGCCTACCCCTTGGGTACGGGCGCCGTTCAGATTCTCGAGCTTGTTGTAGTAGGTGGTGAAACCGGCTGTGGCCGTCACGCTGTGGTCTCCCCAGGAGTTGGTGTAGGTCAGCAGATAGTCGCTCTGTACCTTCATTTCCGTTTCTTTGGCTTGGGACACTCCGGTCTTGCCGTTGCCCAGCGTGGCTATGTCTCCCTCGACGCTTGCGTCATATACCTGGATAACCGGGGTGTATGTCCGTGTGCTGTTCGAGGCATAGTCCAGGGAGAACATGGCCTTGAACTGGAAGTGTTTCAGGAAATCCCATTGCCCGTACACGTTGCCCGAGCCACGGTAGTTCTCGGCTTTCGTGGTATTCGCCTTCAGGTCTACGTCCACCATCGGGTTGTTCATCTGTGCCTTCTGGAATCCGGGCAGTGAGGTGTAGAGGCCGTACTCGGAGTTGAATACATGCGCCACCGGAGCTGCGCGCAGGGCTGTAGCCACACTCTTCGTGTCGGCGGGCAGCATGCGTGCCCCGTTGAATTGGAAACCTACCTTGAGGTTGTCCGTCATTTTATAGTCGTTGCTGATGTTCAGCGTGATTTTGCTGTACTTCTCGTGCTTGATGTTGCCTTGCTCGTAAGCATAGCCCGCACCGAGATAGAAGCTGTTCTTGTCCGAGGCACCCGTGATGCTGATGTTGTTGTTGGTGATGAACCCAGTCTGGAAGATTTCATCCTGCCAGTTGGTGTTTCCCGTCCAGTCCGAGAAGTTGTATTCCGGGTTGCCTTCATTCCTCAACTGTTCGTTGTACAGCAGTTTGAAGCCTTCGGCATCCGTCAGTGCAATTTTGTCGGTGATGGACTTGAAACCGAACGAGCCGTTGATATTGACGCGTGTCTGTCCCTCTTTCGCCTTCTTGGTGGTGATGATAATCACGCCGTTGGCACCGCGCACACCGAAGATGGCGAGCGACGACGGGTCTTTCAGTATCTCCATGGATTCGATGTCCTGCGGATTCAGGAAGTTGATGTTGTCGTTGAACAGTCCGTCCACCACATAGAGTGGCTTGTAGCCGTTGATGGAGTTTGTTCCGCGTACACGGATTTCCGGGTCGGAGCCTGCCTTGCCGGAGTTTATCACCTGCACGCCGGCAATCTTTCCTTGCAGTGCGGATACGGGGTTGACCACCGGCTTGTTGGCGATTTCGTCGCCTTTAATGTTGGTGATGGAGCCCGTAAGGTCTCGCTTCTTGGCGCTGCCATAACCGATGACAACGGTTTCGGCCAGCATCTGCGAGTCGTCTTTCATCTGGACGTTGATTACCGACTGGCTGCCTACCTTGACAGCTTGCTTCACCATGCCTACATAGGAAAAATCCAATGTGTTCTCCGGGGTGGCCTGGATGGAGTACCGGCCGTCTATGTCGGTAATCACGCCATTGGAGGTTCCCTGCACCAATACGGTGGCACCAATCAGCGGGTCACCCAGGGCATCGGTCACGGTACCGGTTACTGTTTTCTCCTGCGCCGATGCGGCGACACTTGCCAGCAGGCACACCGTCAGAAATAGGTTTCTCAGTCTTCCGGTTTTCTTCTTGGGAAGGTTTAGGTTCTTCTTCATTACATTGATTTTTTAGTGGATAAATCATTCAGTTTCTCCTCTGAACAATCAAAATGCAAAAAAGATTTGGTGACGGTGTTAAAAAAGGGCAGCCCGGTTTTCGCGGACTGCCCTCTTACCTAAAAGCAAAACTATACCTATTTCAACTCAAAACTCGTAGTCTTTACATCGCGGCTGTTGGGTCCAATCATTACATGGAACTCGCCGGGTTCGTATACATACTGTATGTCGTAGTTGTAGAACTTCAGCAATTCGGGGGTAATGGTGAAGGTCACCTGCTTGCTTTCGCCTTTTTTCAGGTGGATGCGCTCGAAGCCTTTCAGCTCTTTCACGGGGCGGGTAATGCTGCCCACCAAGTCGCGGATATAGAGCTGTACGATTTCATCTGCATCGTAGTTACCCGTATTGGTTACGGTTACGGAAGCGGTCAGCTTGCCGTCCGCATTCAGTTGCTTGGAGCTGAGCGTGATGTCACTGTACTGGAAGGTGGTGTAGCTCAAGCCATAGCCGAAAGGATACAGCGGGTCGTTGCTCACATCCAGGTAGTTGCTGCGGAACTTCTCGAACCATTTGCCTTCTTTCAGAGGACGGCCGGTATTCTTGTGGTTGTATGCCATAGGCAACTGGCCCACATTCTGCGGGAAAGTGGTGGTCAGCTTACCGCTGGGGCAAACGTCTCCGAACACTACGTCGGCAATGGCGTCTGCAGCTTCACTACCTCCGAACCATACATTCAGGATGGCAGGAACATTTTCATTCTCCCAAGTCAGCACTACGGGACGTCCGGAGAACAATACCAATACTACGGGTTTGCCCGTTTTCAGCAATGCTTCCAGCAGGTGGCGCTGTGCGTCCGGCATTTCCAGTTCGGAACGGCTACTGCTCTCACCACTCATCTCGGAGGACTCGCCGAGGGCGGCTACAATGACATCGGCTTGTGCGGCTACTTTCAGGGCTTCGTCCAGCAGTTCTTGGTCATTGCCACGGGGCAGTTCACGGCCGAACATCGTGGCGCGTGTCTGGTAGTCGGCATCGTACATCAGGTTGCTGCCTTGTGCATAGAGAATGTTGGCCTTGGAGCCGACAGAATTCTTGAAACCTTCCAGCAGGGTGCTGTATTTGTCTGCTGTGGCTGCCACACTCCAAGTGCCCGGCATGTTGGCACGGGTGTTGGCAAGCGGGCCAATCAAGGCGATATTGCCTTTGCGTTGCAAGGGCAGCAGATTGTCCTGGTTCTTCAGCAGTACGAATGTCTCTGTGGCAATCTGGCGGGCGATGGAACGGTGTTCGGGAGTGAACACTTCTTTTTCGGCACGCTTCACGTCGCAGTATTTATACGGATTGGCAAACAGTCCCAGCTTGTATTTGGCTTCTAGGATGCGTCGGCAGGCTTTGTCAATGTCGGCCTCGGTCACTTTGCCTTCTTTCAGAGACTTTTCCAGTGTGCCGATAAATCCGTCGGCTACCATATCCATGTCTGTTCCGGCGGTCAGGGCACGTGCGGATACTTCCTGCAGGTCACCGATTCCGTGGTCTATCATTTCGGAGATGGCTGTATAGTCTGTCACCACGAAGCCATCAAAGCCCCATTGGTTGCGCAGAACGTCGGTCAGTAGCCAGTGGTTGGCAGTGGCGGGTACGCCGTCAATTTCATTGAAGGAGGTCATTGCGCTACCCACACCGGCTTCTACGGCAGCCTTGTAGGGAGGGAAGTATTCGTTGAACATACGGTTGCGGCTCATATCCACCGTGTTGTAGTCGCGGCCGGCTTCTCCGGCGCCATACAGTGCGAAGTGCTTTACGCAAGCCATTATCTCGTTGTTGGCACTCATATCCTTGCCCTGATAACCGCGAATCATGGCTTGTGCAATGGCTGAACCCAGGAAGGGGTCTTCACCGTTGCCTTCTGATACACGTCCCCAACGGGCATCGCGGCAGATGTCCACCATCGGGCTGAACGTCCAGCAGATACCGTCTGCACTCGACTCAATGGCGGCGATACGGGCCGATTTCTCTATAGCCTCCATGTCCCAACTGCACGAGAGTGCCAAGGGGATGGGGAATACCGTTTCGTAACCGTGAATCACGTCCATACCGAACAGCAAGGGGATGCCCAGGCGGCTGTTCTCTACGGCAAGTTTCTGCACTTCGCGGATGTTCTTCACGCCTTTCAGGTTGAACAGACCTCCGACTTCACCGTTGCGGATTTTACCGGCAACGTCGCTGCTCTTGGCTTGTCCGGTGACGATGTTTCCCGTTACCGGCAGGTTGAGCTGACCGATTTTCTCGTGCAGCGTCATTTTGCCCATCAGCTCCGTAATGAATTTATCCATCTCCTGCGGATTGCCTTGGGATGTGTTTTCTTTGGGCGTTGCCGTCACGGTGAGGGCAGAGAAAGCCAAGGCTGCTAATAATGTGTATTTCTTCATATGATATAATTTTGATTATCCCCTCCGGCCCCCTGAAGGGGGAGGGGAATAGTGATATCATGTCGCATACTAACTTCAATCGTAAATCCCTAAGCCTTAAATCCCAGCTTCTGCAATCCTTCCTGAACCTCGGGACAGCTCATGAAGAGTTTCCACAACAAGCCGGAACGATAGTTCTCAATCATCGGGGCAATGGTGCATTGGTCGATGGCAAGATAGCGGGGCACCGTCCAGTCACTTCCCTCGGAGAAGGCATCGTAGAATCCGTACTTGCCCCAAATCCAGTCGCCTTTGGAATAGAAATACTTCAGTGCACGCATGGATTCCTCCGGTGTGTAGGGAAAACTGGACAAGGCTGCTGTCGGTGTGATGACACCATGGTCGTTGTCGCCCGGGCAGTGGGCTGCATAGCCTTTGGTAGAGTAGCTGGCGGTCAGTCCCCAGCAGTCCTCGCCGTAACCTTTGTATTGTTTGGGATTCTCCACGCAGTAGCGGTAGTTGGAGAGGGCATGGTTGCGCACCACGTTCCAGTAGTTGGCATAGCGGTCGCTCAGGTTGCGCGGGTCCAGACCGATGTGCGAGTATTGTGCCCAGAACAAGGGACCGCCCAGTTTCTCGGCTCCGTTGTGTTTCAATTCCAAAGGCAGGCCGTAGGGGGCAGAGTCGGACTTGATGCCGCCGCCGCGTGCCCAGCCGTTGTGGTAGGCTGAAGCCGGAACGGGATAAGTGGGGGAGGAGGCTGCGAGCACATACACAATCAATGCTTCGTTGTAGCCTTCCAGCGGGAAGTTCATTTCCCAGTTGTATTCGGGAGACCAGTGCCAGTAGATGACATCCTTGCCATTCTGATACCAGCTGAACTCCATCTCTTTCCACAATTGGTCAATCTTCTCTGCCAGCGCCTTTTCCTGCTCGTTGCCGTCGCGGAAGTATTGGCGTACGCAAAGCAAGCTTTGCATCAGGAAGCAGCTTTCCACCAAGTCTCCGCCGTTATCTTTTTGTCCGAAAGGTTTCACCTTGCCGGTAGGGCCGTACAACCAATGGGGCCATACGCCGTGGAAGCGGTCGGCGCGTTTCAGGTAATCGGCAATCTTGGTCAGGCGCTTCACGCCTTCTTCCCTGGGGATGAAGCCGCGTTCGATGCCTACCAGCAGTCCGGCTATACCAAATCCGCTGCCGCCGGTGGTGACAACATTCTGGTCCTTTTCGGGATAATCCCCATCCAGGTGGATGCGTTCGCGTGCCAGTCCGGAGGTCGGTTCCGCACCGTCCCACATGTAGTTCAAATGTACCTTCTGGATGTAATCAAGCATTTCGTCATCCGAAGCGAATGATTCGGGACGTACTTCCTCTGTGTCGGGCTTTTCCTCTTTTCCGTTCTCTTTCCCGTTTTCCTTCAAGTCGGAAGAGCAGGATGCACAGCCCGCCAATGTGGAAATCAGGAACAAAGCCAGCACATGTATCATTATTGGTTTTTTCATATCTTTATTTCTTGTGTTTAATTTTTTGTCGTCTTGCACAATGGCGAGCGGCCGTTTTCGTTCAGCGCCTCGATAGTGAAGTAATAGTCCGTGTCCGCATCCAGTCCGCGGAAGTCATATTCCGTCTGTCCCAGTACCGTGATGGCATTGTACATCTTGCCTTCGGCGGTGCCGTAGTAGATGTTGTAGCCATAGGCGCTTGCTTCGGGTTGCCAGGAGATAAGGGCATTCCGGCGGTCTTTCCTGTCACGTTTCACAGTCAGTCCTTTCACGGCTTGCGGGACATCGCCGTCACCGTTCCCGAAGACGCGGAAGCCGGACAAGGCGACATTTCCCGTAGGCATGTGCACATTCTCGTATTTCAGATAACGGGCACGCAACGGCTCGTTGAGCTCGATGTAGTCGTGCGGACAATCCTTGTCACTGTCGCTCTTGTCTATGACCAATGTCCATTCTTTTCCGTCTTCGGAAGCAAAAATACGGTATTGGTGATAAATATCCATGGCACGGTTGTATTGAACCGCTTTATGGTCGTAGAAGTTCAACTGCACGGCACGTACATTCTTTGTACTGCCCAGGTCTATCCCGGCCCATTCGCCGGGGTTGCCGGAACGGGCTGCCCAGTAGGTGCGCATACTTTCGTCCGTCAGGTTGGAAGCTGCATGGATGCTATCCGTAGATGATACCTCCACCGGTTTGCCGTAGGACAGAAGCATCCATCCCGTGAAACGCTCTGCAGGGTTCTTTACGTCCATCGGTTCTGCCCAGTTGGGATAATCGCCGAAGGCAGTGGACGAATACATGACACCATCCTTGTCGAAAGCCACCGGATAAAGACCGATGCGGCGTTCGAACTTGTACTTCAGGGAGAGCATGCAGGTGGCCACGTGCCAGTAATTGCCTTTCACGTCGCAGAACGTGCCTCCATGACCGGCACCTTGCACATAACCGCCCGGCTTGTAGCACATCGGGTTATGCTTCTGGTAGACAAACGGGCCCAGCGGGGAATCCGAAACATATACGCCATCGGCATAGACTTTGAATTCAGTGCCCGGAGCACCATATTGGAAATAATATTTGTCATTGTGTTTGGTCATGTAAGCGCCCTCTGTGAATGGGCGGAGTGTCACTTCATCGTCATTGTTCATGCCGAAACGTTCCCAGCCGTGTTCTTCGGGGCGGAGCATCATGACATCGTGAATCTTGCTGATGGGGTAGAAATCATTCCGGTCCAGTTCTACCGCTTTCAAGGGATATTCATTGCTGGAGCCATAGTACAGATACAATCTGCCGTCGTCGTCCAGAAACAGACAAGGATCCCATGAAGGAAGTACGTTCTTTTCGATGGCACGTTTGAAACGTCCCGTTTTGGGATGCGTGCTGTACCACACGGCCAGACCTTCGTAGGTGGAGCCGGTATAGAACAGCGTGTCGCCGCTTACATAGGCGGCCGGCGCACACTGGTCATCGTCCGTAGGCTTGCGCTGGAAGCTGGCAGGAACGAAATCCCAATCCACCAGGTTCTTGGAATAATGAAAACCGCCCTGGTTGGTGGAGAACAGAAAATATTCTCCTTTGTATTCCACAGCCATCGGGTCGGCAGAGGAACGGAACGAACCGTTGGGACGCACATTGTTGTTGAAAGGCTCGAAGTTGTAACTGATGTTCATCGGATTGCAGAAGGTGCGCGACAGAGGCGCCTGTGGGTCATACCACCGGGTCGCCTGGGCGGGGCGGCAGATTGCGGTTGCCTTGTGTACCTCTTTTTCCATCACTACCTCAATATCGGTTTCATCCAGTGCCAGGATTCTGTTCACTATCTTTTTCCCGGGATAGTAGACATACAGGTGCACGTCGTTCTTCGCTCCTTTGATGGCAAAGCTGCCGTCGTGGGCAGTGGTATTGTGCATGGGACTTGCGAAGAACATGACTGTGGCGCCTGCGAGTGGCTGGCGGTTGGTGTCCAGTACGTGTCCTTTTACGATACGGTCTTGGGTTACAGTGATGTAATAGTCACTGACTTGCCCCTTCACCACTTTGATGGAATCGTCAGGGGTTGCCTTTGTCGCCAGAGCGGCAAAGGCTATTCCACAACTGATTAGGAATCTTTTTACCATATTGGAACGGATTTATTCGGCAATTCCGTCAATGGGTTCCAGCTTCAAATCAGGAAGGTCGTCCAACTGGTTGGCCGGTATGGGCCAATAAGTCTTTTCTGCTGTCCATCCTTTGGGACCGAGTACGGTGGCGGCATCGCCGGTACGCACCAAGTCCACATAACGGGCACACCATTCGCCGCAAAGTTCCATCCGGCGTTCGTCCATCACGTCTTTCAGGGTAACACCGGTTTTGGTGCTCATGCCTGCACGCCGGCGCACTTCGTTGTAGCCTGCGTCTCCATCCTTGCCCAGTCTGACTTTGGCTTCGGAGTTCATCAGCAGTACTTCGGCATAGCGGATGATACGCACATTATTGTTGGCTCCGTAGGTTGTACGTGGAAGAGTCATCTGATTGTAGGGAAGGTAACCTTTGCCGTTCCAACAGTCGGTCTTGGTGGCCGATGTGGGACCTACCTGCCAACCCTCGCGCGTCTTGCTCAGGGCTTTCAGGAAAGAAGTTTCGGCACGCACACCTTCGCCACGGGCTTCGGCCCATGCCACGAACTCGGGTTCATAGCCTATGAAATTCCAGCCGCCTATGGACTTGGTGCCTTCGGCTTGCTTGTAGCTGATGGTACCGTCTGCGTTCACTACTTCATCATACCTCTCTGCCATGTTCGGACCCTGGAAATTGAACCATTGGTCTACGCCCAGGTAATCGCCGGAACCATTGCCGTAGTCTGTTACCTGGCATTCGAACAAAGATTCGTCACACAACTTTCCGGGAATTTTGAACAGCTGGTAGAAGTCGTCGTAGAGACGGAATCCACCGTTCTTGATGATGTCATCGGTCAGTGTCTCCACTTGTGCATAGTCTCCTTTCAGCAGATAGATGCGGGCGGCCAATGCTTGGGCGGTGAAGGCTGTCACGGCTCCCTTGTGTTCCATCTGGTTGGGACGCATGCGGGGCAGTTTGTCGATGGCGTAGTTCAAATCTTCCAGCATATAATTATATACGGCCTCTACGGTAGAACGGCGAAAATCGGTCTGCAGGTTGTCACGGTAGATGACGGTGGGACCGAAATTGGTCACCAGACAATAGTAGGCCCATGCACGGATGGTACGTACTTCGCCGCAATAGGATTCGTAGGTTTTGTAATCTTCGCTTCCTGCAGCAAGATATTCGGCATAACCGTCGAGGCTTTGCAGGGCGGCATTGGTGATGCGGATGATGTCGTAGAAGTTCATCCATACCTGGTTCAGTGCCCAGAATGAGTTGTTGTAGTTGAACTTGCGTCCGAAGGCCACGGCATCGCCCTGGTCATCGGTACGGCCCGACCACACGTCACCGTCGCGGGTGAACATCAATAGCGCGTTGCACCAGTGCATGCCCTGTGTGCGTACTTTGGAGTAGGCACCCACTACGGGTTGGTACATATTGTTCTTGTTGGTAAAGTCCACGCCTTGTTCGGGAACTTTGTTCTCCGGATCGATTTCTATGAAATCGGTGCAAGCGGTAGCTCCTCCCAGTACCATCATGGCCGGAAGTATATATGCGAATGTTTTCTTTAAGAATTTCATTGTTTTACGTTTTAGGGTTTAGAAATCTATTTGCACTCCGAAAGTATAGGTTGAAGTCAGAGGGTATACTTCGGTATCCCAACCTTCGGCATCCGACACTTCAGGTGTGAAGCTGTTGGCCTTGAAGGTAGTGAAGGGGCGGTCGGCCGTCAATGAGAGGCGGAGTCCCGGCATCACGTAGCTGCCTATCTTCAAGTTCTTGAACGAGTAGCCCAGCGTGATGTTCTGGATGCGGAAGTAATCGGAGCTTTCTACGAAATAGGAAGCGTTGTTACTGTCTGATTTGTTCCAGGTTTTGAGAAGAGCCTTGGCCGACGGATGTTCGTTGGTAGAGCCTGCACCCGTCCAGCGGTTCTCATACTGTGCACGGTCAAAGTTATAGTAGTCGGCTGCATAGCGCAGGGCACGCTTACGGTTCCACAGTTCGCCGCCTGCTTGTCCGTAGGTAGTGAGGCTGAAGTCGAAGTTCTTATAAGAGAATCCGGCATTGAAGCCATAAGTAAAGCTGGGCACGTATGAGCCCAACACCTGCTTGTCGTTTCCGTCTATCACATGGTCGCCGTTCACGTCCTCGTAGATGAAGTCGCCGGGTTCCAGTCCGTTGGCCACGGCGATGGGGTCGGCAGCACATTGTTCAGGAGTCTGGTAGATGCCGATGACCTTGTAGCCATAGAATGAGTTCATCGTCTCGCCCACCATATTCACGGTCTTTCCGCCTTTGATGATTTTCATGTTTCCTTTTAGGCTTTTCACTTCGTTATGCAGATAAGAGAGATTGACGCCGATGTTGTAATTGAAGTCCTGGCCAATCTTGTCGTTCCAGTTCAAGGAGAGGTCGATACCGGTATTCAGAATCTGTCCGTTGTTGCCGGCCAGCAGCTCGCCACTCATCGGGAGCTTGGGTGAAATCACGGCGTTGTCAGTCAGACGGTAGTACCAGTCGATGTCGGCGTTCAAGCGGTTCTTCAGTGTACTGAAGTTGACGCCCACGTTGGTTTCGTTCACTACTTCCCAACCCAGCCAGCTGAAGTTGGTGGTGTTGATGAATCCGTCGATGGCGGTATTGGGACCGAATACGGACTGTACGTTCTGTATGCTTGCGAAGCCTGCACTGGCAGCAATCTTGTCGTTACCCAGCTTACCCCAGCTGGCACGCAGCTTCATGTAGTCGAAGATATTCTGGTTCTTCATAAACGGTTCTTGGGAGATGACCCATGCGGCACCGATGGAGGGGAAGTAGCCCCATTTGTCGTTGTACTTGGACGAGCCGTCGGCACGGAAGGTGAACATCAACATGTACTTGTCGTTGTAGTTGTAATTCAGTCGGGTGAAATAGGAGAGACCGCGGTATTTCCAGCCGTCGTCTTTCACCGTAGCGCCTTCCTTGTTGCCCAGTGCGATGTATTTCCACACGTCCTCACCTTCGGGCACGTTGGTGGCGGTACCTTCGAGCAGGCGGTATTGCTCTTGACGCATGGATGCACCCAGCATACCGGTAAAGGAGTGTTTGCCCCACTTGTCAGTATAAGTGGCCACGTTGTCCCATATATATTTGTAGTAGTTAGTGTTCTTTTTAGTGAGTTCGGTAACCTCTTTCTTCTGGTTGGTGCCTACATAGTAGGTAGGAGTGAACTCAGAACCGCGAATCATTGAGTAGTCGTAGCTGTAGCTACTGCGTATATTCAGCTTGTCGGGGATGAGGTTGAGCTGTGCATAGAAGTTGGTCAGCACTTGGTAGGTCTCGTTCCGGTTGTCGTAATAGTTGGCAGTGGCTACCGGATTGTTGAAGTTGTTGGTCAAGCCCACCTGCTCGGGCGATGTGTACTTCTTAGGGAACACGGCATCGTCGCGGCGGTCATCATACACCGGGATGATAGACGGTGTGTTGTATGCCTGTTGCCATGCGGCATTCTTGGGAAGCTGCTGCTGCGAGTTGCTGAATACGCCGTTGAAGCCTACTTTCAGCCATTTGCGGGCTTCGTAGTCAAGGGCGGCACGGAAGTTCAAGCGGCGGTAGTAGTTTTCCACGTCCATGATACCGTCTTGTGCCAGATAGCTCATGCCGGCAGAGTAGGTCGCTTTTTCCGTACCACCGGAGATATTCAAGCTGTGATTGGTCATCATGGCTGTGCGCAACAGTTCGTCATACCAGTTGGTATCGGCATTGAATTGCAGGTTTTCCATATTGCCTCCGAATTCGGCTACTGACTTTTCGAAAATCGACCGGTAAGCTTCCGGGTTGGCTTCCAACATCATGGTGGCATACTCGTGAGAGTTACACATCTCCAGCAGGTTGGTGGCTTTCTGAATACCTACATAACCGTTATAGGTAATCTTGGCATCCTGGTTGCGGCTTCCTTTCTTGGTGGTGATGATTACAACACCGTTGGCGGCGCGTACACCGTAGATGGCAGATGCGGATGCGTCTTTCAAGATGGTCATGTCCTGAATGTCGGAATTGTTCAGGAAGTTGATGTTGTCGTAGAACATTCCGTCCACTACATAGAGAGGAGAGGTGTCACCGAAGGAACCCATACCACGGATGGTCACTTTAGGACCTTCGCCCGGCGTTCCCGAATTGATGATGTTAACACCCGGTACCTTTCCCTGCAATGCTGCCATCGGGGAGGAGGTAGGAACATTGATAAGTTCTTTCTCTTTGACAACGTCAATCGGGGCCGTCAGGTCTTTCGCCTTGGCCGAACCGTAACCGATAACAACAACTTCTTCCAAAGTCTTTGAAACAGCAGCCAACCGCCTGGGCGCACGGGTAATCGGGTTCACCGACCCTAAAGTTACCAGTTCTTCAAAAGGCGAAACATTAAAAGACACGATTATGATGGTAAGCAACTATGCCGACATCATCGTAATGAGACATTATCTGGAAGGAGCTGCACGCTATGCCAGCGAAGTTGCCCCGGTGCCTATCGTAAATGCCGGAGACGGAGCCAACCAGCATCCTTCACAAACCATGCTAGACCTCTATTCCATATACAAGACACAAGGCACAACTCAAACAAGCTCG
>OHMD01000073.1_pt1 | contig 18293 bp, 14 predicted proteins | sample 1569161 | NCBI WGS metagenome assembly OHMD01 (sample SAMEA3879502, study PRJEB24766) | human gut metagenome | biome: human-associated habitat; feature: feces | place: USA | collected 1985/1987
AGAATACACAATGCCTCGGATTCGATTAAAATGAATTTTTACCCCGCTTTGCGCCGGAAGTGCAATTTTTCACTATCTTTGTTACAGCAGTCTGTGAGGATTGCTGACATTTTTGGGATAAAAAGCGCATCGGCTTTTTTTCTTACCGCCGAAAATTGGACACTTTTGTGTAACATAAGGAATAAGGGTTGATGCTCTCGCTGTTTTCCAGCGTGGGCATTTGCCGCATTCTACGTTACGGGTCGTCCAATACCTCGACGGTGGAGCAGCAAGTCTGCCCGCGCTTTTTTTCCGGACCAAGCAAGTTTGGAGAAATGAGAAGATGTGAGCGGAAAATGTTGAAATGCAATGCTGAACTTGTAGATATCGTATTCCGTCTGATGTTCGAAACGTTCTGGGTGGCCCCTTACGACCTGCGGCGGGATTTCCCGGTGCTGGTCAATTTCGAACGTCATGCGCGCCATGCGTCGGTGCTGTTGGGTAAAATCGACTTCGCCTCGGCCTCCGGGGCGCAGATATACGAATTGGGAAAGACCGTCGCAGCGCTCGACCGGGCCGTCCGGCAGATCGCCGAAGCGCGGCTGTTTTCGCCCGTGGAGTGTGCCGAGGCGCAGGAACTGGTCGGACGCATCCGGAATGCGCTGCCTGCGGCCTGCGCCGCCGGGCTTGCGGCGGCTCTTTCGCACGATTCGGAATAGCTGCGGGATGCCGGCTCCGCCCGGCCCCTGCGACCGTAGGTCGCAGGGATTCTGTCATGCACCCTCGCCTTCGCTCGGGATAACCGCGCTCCGTGATTTCCCGGGCGGTCCCTCCTGCCGCCGGAATTACGTCGCATCCCTCGTCTTCGCTCGGGATAACTGCGCTCCGTGATTTCCCGGGCGGTTCCTCCTGCCGCCGAAATTACGTCGCATCCCTCGCCTTCGCTCGGGATAACCGCGCTCCGTGATTTCTTGGGCGGCTCGGCAAAAGCCGGAAAAACCGGAGCCGGTTTAAAACGCAACGGACCCCGCCTGGGAAATGAATTTCCGGCGGGGCCTGATGCGTTTTAGTCCTTCGGACTTTATTTTCCGGCTTTTGCGCTCGCCTGGCGGCGAAATTCACCACAGACGATGCCCGTGGCCATGGCGACGTTGAGCGATTCCGAACCCCGGCGGTCGGCCGGCCAGGGCGGGATGAAGAGTTTCTGCGTGACGGTGCGGGCCACGGCGTCGGTGATTCCGCGCCCTTCGTTGCCCATCACGACGATGCCCGCCGGCTTCAGTTCGGTTTCGTAGATGTTCGCTCCTTCCAGAAAGGTTCCGCAGACCGGAAGTCCCAGCGCGGCGGCCTTCGAAAGCAGCGCCGCGAGGTCGGTGTAGTGGACCCTTACGCGGAGGATCGCCCCCATCGTGGCTTGTACGACCTTGGGGTTGAAACAGTCGGCCGAGGCTTCGGAGCAGACGATGTCCGTGATGCCGAACCAGTCGGCCAGCCGGATGATCGTGCCCAGGTTGCCGGGGTTCTGCACGTCGTCGAGCGCCAGCGTCAGCCGTCCCCGCAGCCGCTCCGGCTTCAGGTCGCAGCGGGGGATTTCGACCAGCGCCAGCGAGTTGCTCGGGGTTTTGAGCAGCGAGAGCCGCTCCATGTCGCGCGGGGCGACGGTCTCGACCTCGGGCCCGTTGAAAACCCCTTCCAGCGAGAATATCCTGCGTACGGAGAGGTGCGATGCGCGCAGTTCGCCGATGAGTTTCTCCCCCTCGGCGACGAAAAGTCCGTGCTCCGTGCGGCCGCGTTTGTCGGCCAGCGCGCGGACGAGTTGTATGTCGGCTTTTGTCATCGTTGTTTTTCGATGGTGTAGGTGGTTCCTTCGGTCGCCGGGTAACTCTCGGCAAAGAGCGTCCGCGCCTCCTCGACCAGCGGCGTTTCGTCCTTGTAGCGCGACGAATAGTGGCCGATCACGAGCCGCCGGGCGCCCGCTTTCAGGGCGGCTTTCGCTGCGTCCGTCGTGGTCGAGTGCCCGCGGTCGCGGGCGCTCCGCTGTTCGGCGGCGGCATAGGTTGCTTCGTGGTACATCAGATCGACTCCCCGGCACAGTCCCGCGGCCTTGGCCGAGTAGTTCGTGTCCGAGAGGTAGGCGTACGAGCGCGGCGCATAGGGGCGGTAGGTCAACTCGGCATTGGGAATCACCTCGCCCGTGGCCAGCCGTATCTCCTCGCCGCGCTTGGCGGCGGTGATCTGCGCGATCGAAAGCCCGTATTTGGCGATCTTGAATTTCTCGACGTTCAGCGGCGGCTCCTTCTCGCGGAACAGAAACCCGGCGCACGGCACGCGGTGGCGCAGCGGGACGCTCCACACCTCGAGGGTACGGTTTTCCAGCAGCAGGGCGTGCTTGGTCGTGTCGACCTCGGTCCACGCGACGGTGTAGGGCAGCTCCGTGTCGAAGTACCGGAGGTGGCAGGCCAGGATCTCGCCGAAGGGCGCCGGGGCGAAGACCCGGAGCGGGGTTTTGCGTCCGTACAACGCCAGCGTCGAGATGAGCGGGAACAGCCCGAAAACATGGTCTCCGTGGAGGTGCGAGATGAATACGGCCCGGATTTTCAGCGGATTGACGCCGTAGCGGACCAGCTGTTGCTGCACGCCTTCGCCCGCATCCACGAGGTAATACTGTTCGTGGACGTTGACCGCCTGCGCCGAAGGGTGGCGGGCGACGGTCGGCTTCGCGGAGGACGAGCCCAGTATGGTGACCGAGAAACTCAATTCGTCTGTGTTTTATACTTTATGAATGTCGCCAGAAGCCGGTTGGTCGTGAAAACGCTCTGGGATGTGGTGGCGGTTCGGGTTTTGCTGCCGTCGTCGTTTTTCTCGATCTTTTCGGTCGTCGTGTAGGTCGGGGCGGAGGTTTCGCTCACGACGCCTTCGAAGACGATGGCGTCGGCTCCTTTCTCCAGGCCAATCTGTTCGATGAGGGCCTGCGCCTCCTCCAGCGTCTTGCCGAAGGGTGTCGCCTTGATGCTGCCCATCGTTTCGTAGTCCGAGGGAACGTCCTTCCAGTCGAAATAAAGTTCCGGCGCGGTTCCGGTTGTCGGATAGGCTTTGCCGATATAAGTGGTGCGGATTTCGGCGCACGAGGCGATGCAGCATGCCGCCGTCAGCAGTAAAAGGAGCTTCTTCATGGTCTGTCTTTTGCCTTATTGCAGCAGAAACCGTTCGCAGTCCAGGGCGGCGACACATCCCGACGCAGCCGCCGTGATGGCCTGGCGGTAGTGGGGGTCCTTCACGTCGCCGGCGGCGAAGACGCCTTCGACCGAGGTTTTCGACGTTCCCGGCTCGACCTTGATGTAGCCTTCGGCGTCGAGCGCCAGCTGTTCGGCGAAAAGTTCCGTGTTGGGGTGATGGCCGATCGCCAGGAAGAATCCCGCGATGTCGATCTTCCGCTCCGAGCCGTCGTTCCTGCGCAGCAGCGCGCCCGTTACGCCCGAGTCGTCGCCCAGCACCTCGGCGGTGTTGTGCTCGAACAGCACTTCGATGTTCGGCGTGTTGAACACCCGCTGCTGCATCGCCTTCGAGGCGCGCAGGTGGGGCTTGCGCACGATCAGGTAGACCTTGCGGCAGAGCGATGCGAGGTAGGTGGCCTCCTCGCAGGCCGTGTCGCCGCCGCCCACCACGGCCACGTCCTTTTTGCGGTAGAAAAATCCGTCGCACGTGGCGCAGGCGCTGACGCCCTGCCCGCGGAATTTGGTCTCGGACGGGAGACCGAGGTATTTGGCCGTGGCTCCCGTGGCGATGATCAGCGTTTCGGCCTTGATCTCCTTCTCGCCGTCGATCACGACGTGGAACGGGCGCGACGAGAGGTCGGCGCGCGTGACGTTGCCCGTGCGGATGTCGGCGCCGAACCGCTCGGCCTGCCTGCGCATCAGCCCCATCAGGTCGGGACCGCTCACGCTGTCGGGATGTCCCGGGAAATTCTCGACGTCGGTGGTCGTCGTCAGCTGTCCGCCCGGTTCGATGCCTTCGTAAAGCACCGGCTTGAGGTTGGCGCGCGAGGCGTAGATGGCGGCGGTGTACCCTGCGGGGCCGCTGCCGATGATCAGGACTCTTACTCGTTCTTCCATGGTATCGGTTGTTGTTTGCATGTTTCAATCATTATTCGTTCCAAATTCCGTCAGGCGTCGTCCCAGGTAGTCGAATTCCGCCCATCGGCCGTCTTTCCGCACCCGGACGACGCTTTCGGCCGGCGCGTAGTCGACGATCTCGTATTCGGGCGGGATGACGTAGCGTCCCTGGCGGTCGATCAGCCCCATCCCCGATGGGGTCTCGACCTCGGCGCGTCCTTCGCGGAAATCCCCGGCCCAGGTGTACTGCGGCCGGATTACGGGGTTATTCTCCGTGTCCACGAACCCGAATCCCTCGTCGTCCTCGACGCAGACCAGCCCTTCGAAGACGTGGCTCGTCCAGCGGTGGCCCGTCAGGCGGCGGTGCGGGGTGTAGACGGCCTCCGTGTCGCCGACGCACATCGGGTCGGCCGTCCGGCGGACCTGTTCGCGTAGGCTTTCGAAGGCCGCGCCGTCTCCCGAAGGGCCGAAATGCGCGTCGTGGTAGCGCAGCGGCACGAACCGCCCGCCCGACCAGCGCAGGTTCCCGGTCCGGAGGTTGTTGTGCGAGACGTTTCGAGGGTGTCGAGCGCCGCGAGCAGCCGCTCCGCGGGTTCCGTGTGGAGCGCTTCGGCGAACGGTTTGCCCGCGGGAAGGTGTTGAAGCGCCAGGTCGAAACGGCGTTCGCGGCCTGCCGGGTCCGTCCACCGCAGTTCGTCCCGCAGGATGCGGTATTCCGCGAGATGGTCGGTGTTGAGGCGTCCGAGCTGCGACGCCGTGCGTTCCACGGAGGCCAGCGCAGCGGGCGAGAGCGGCATTGAGAGCAGCCATTGCCGGCCGCGCCACGTGATCTCGGCCTCGGCGAAGCGCGTCGTGCGCATCAGCCGCGGCAGTCCGTCCGCCCCGGTCGCCGCACGGGCGTCGGCGAGCGTTTTGAACGAGAGGTCGGGCGTCAGCAGCGCCCGGGTGAAGAGTTGCAGCGTCGGTGTCATGGCTATTCGGTTTTTACGCTGATGGAACCGATGTTGAGCATGGTGATCAGCTCTTCGGCTGAGGCGTTGAAACTCATGCCGCGGAACGGCGGCAGGGCGCCGGGGCCTTTGGCTTCGCGGATCGCCTCGTTGAAGACCTCGGGCATGGGGCTGGAGCAGTCGTAGAGCACCTCCGCATAGCGGTTGGGGTACGAGGCCTCTTCGGCCGAGGGGAAGAACACCGTGTGCGGGGTGTCGCCCGCGGCGATGTGGATGTTGACCAGCAGCACGTTGCCGTCGGCCGTGCGGAGCGATTTGATCTGTCCGGCCACGGCGCGCAGTTCGGCGTCGTCGCAGTCGGTGGCCTCGCCGTCGGTGATGTTGAAGACCATCGGCGGGAAACTTTCGGCATGGGCCGGGTCGGCGCACCATGCCGCGGCGATGTCGCGCACGCGGCGCAGGGCCTCGCACATCGGGGTCTGCCCGGCGGCTTCTGGCTCCACCCATGCCGGGTAGGGAATTTCGCGCAGGGAGATGCTGCCGTCGGGCAGCCGGTATTCGATGACTTCGGTCTTTATCGGAGGCTCCCCGGCCGCCAGCTCCGCCACGGAGATCAGCTCCCTGCCGCCCGGCAGCAGGGAGTAGACCTCGTCGTCGCCCGAGTATCCGATCACGGCGATGTCGTAGTAGTCCCTCACGCCGTCGCTGCGGCGGGCGCGTTCGATCAGTTCGAACAGCATGCCGTTCGTGATGGTCGCCACGGCTTCGGCCTTGGTCATCTGCCGGTTGCGGAACCGGATTTTTTCGGCCATCGAACCCGAGCCGTCGATCGCGAGGATGATGGCGGTGCGATGGGTGCGTGTGATGCTCTGTGTATACATGTTGCGTCGTATGTTCTTCTATTTCAGGCCGCGGACCGAGTAGTAGTCTTCGCGGCGCTCCTCCTCGCTCGTGCAGTCGAGACCGTAGCTGACGGCCATGTCGAGCGAACAGTCGCGGTCGCGGTCGGCGTCGGTCGTGCGGCGCATCGAGGCGTGGGCGTTGTGCCCCGCGGAGATGGCCTCGTCGATCTCGTCGACGGTCGGCGTGTGCCCGAGCAGGGCGGCGTAAACCTGTTTGGCCCAGCTGTGGGCGTAGTCGTCGTAGTGGACGGCGAAGACCCGGAAGCGGTTGTCCACGGCCTCGGTCGTGGTCAGTTCGCCGCGGTCCACGGCTGCGAGGATCGCCTCGGTCTCGCGGCGCGTGATGTACTGCCCGCCCAGGTCGAGCCACTGCCCGTCGCCGTCGTAGCGCGGGTCCGACCCTCCTCTGGAGAGCATTGCGCCCAACGCCGCCACGATGGCCTTGTTGTAGAGCTTGAGCCCCCGTTGCAGGGCCGCCGAGCGGATCAGGGTCTTGTTGTGGGTGAACACCGGGGCGTCGGGGTCCTGCTCCTGGAGCGAATGGAGGATGTCCACGGCCTGGAGCATGGCGCCCGTGATGTAGGGATTGTATTCGTCGAAACTGATCACGTCGCGTTTGACCGAGCGGCGGTCGCGGGCGGGCCACTTCTCGATGTCGCGCACGGCGCCGAAACTGGTGAGGTTGGCGCCCGGCATGAGGTGCGTGCGCCCTTCCTTCTCGATCAGATAGGAGTAGGGGAAGGCCGAGGTGTCGTGGTGGTAGGAGTGGTGTCCCATGACCATCGTGAAGGCGCCCTCGAGCGCGGGCGACATGATGTAGGCGCTGCTGGCGAACTTGCAGCCGCGCAGGTGCACCGACTGGTGCACGGCGCCGCTCTTGAAGAGGTGGTTGCTCTGGTTCGAGCCGCTGCCGGCGTTGAAGAACGAGAACATGCCGGCGATCAGCAGCGACGATTTGTGGTGCGAGACGGTGTAGGGACCTGCGAAGATCGAGGCGGCCTCGCCGTTTTCGCAGTGCGAGTTGGCGAAGAACAGCGACTCTGCGGCTGTGAAACCCTTGTCCAGCCGGCAGCTTTCGCCGACGAAGCAGCGTTCGACGATCGAGCCGTTGTCGATGACCGACCCTTCGGCGGCGATCAGGTCGTAGGCCTTGACGTCCACGCCGACGCGCGCGCCGTCGCAGAGCGTCGCGTTTTCGAGGATCGAGGCGCCGTCGATTTCGACTCCGTTGCCGATGCGGACCTCGCGGATGAAGCGCGCCCCGACGATGCGGCAGTCGCTTCCCACCTCGCCGATCTCCGACGAGCGTTCCTCGGCGTAGGCGTCGACCATTTTTTCGAGTGCGGCGATGGTCTGCGGGCGGTGGCGGTAAACGGCCATGACGTAGGCGACCTGTGCCGACAGACGGTCGAATATCTTCACCGTGCGGCCGCCGCATTCGTTCATCGTGGCCACGCCGACGCCGTTGCCGAAGGCCGAGCGGCGGCGGCATTCGAGGGCCGTGACGCCTTCTACGAGCGAGCCGGTTCCGATGCGGTAGTTCGCCACGCGCGAGCGGACGATGCGGGCCTCCGCGGCTATTTCTACATCTCCTTCCAGGTGGCTTTGCAACAGCTGAAAGGGTTTGAAATCCTCCGAGACCAGCACCTTCGACCAATCTTCGGCCGAATTGCCGAGTGCTTCGAGTGCGGCGGTCTCCGCGGAGGTTAATTTTCTGAATGGAGTCATTGATTGTGGAGTTATTTAGATGCAAATATAACAAATTGCATTTAAATTGCATGAACCCTTTTGGGGAACTCGTCTTTTCTTCCGGCCGGGACCGTTCCGGGGCGGGTTTGCGCGGGCCGCAGCGGCGTGCCTGCGGGGGCGGATTTTGCCCGAAAGCGATTTTTGATCCCGCTCTTTCCGCTGCCCTGCCTCACTGGTATCGGGGCGTTTTCAGCGGATGTGCGATCTCCTGCCGTTCGCCGTTGCGCACGACCTGCGCCTTTCCGCCGCGGAACGGCTTCACCGCCGCACAGCCCGGGCAGCTCAGGCGCGTGCGGCCCGCCGTGTCGATGTAGTGCCACGTGCCGCCGAGCTGAACGGCGGCCAGCCCCTCGGTGAAGTCGAACCCGTTGTCGTAGAGCGGCGCGACGACGACCCGCTCCGCCGTGCGGTAGCCCCAGCGTCCGTTTTCGACGAAGAGTTCGGGCGTTTCGGCCTCCGTCCCGCTCCGGGCGGCGGGTTTCTCCCGGACCGCTTCGGCGAGCAGCTCCGCAAGTCCGAAGAGCCGCAGGGTGGGTGCCGTGAGCAGTTGCGCGATGCGGTACTGAACGGCCATGCCGCGTTTCTCGAACAGCGCGAGCGTCTCCCGGTAGGCCGGGTCGGAGGCGATCCGCTGAGGCGTGTACAGCAATCCGTCGGAGCTCCCGTAACGGTCCCAGAGCGTAGGGGCCTCGGCCAGCGCGTGCAGCGCCGTCGAGATCAGCGCTGCGGGGTAGTCGTCGATCCGTTCGTCGAAGTCGGCCGCCGTGCGGGCCGGGTGCTGGTAGGCCGCCGTGCCCAGTTCGGGGCTGATCTCCCCGGCGAAGGCGGGCAGGTACGAGGCGTCGAAGTCGATCGGGCAGAGCGTGCCGTCGTCGCCGACGATGATATTCTCGGGTTTCAGGTCGCCGTGGGCGCGGTCGTCCGTGACCAGCGCGAGGGCCAGCCGGTCGAACAGCCGGACGAGGATTTGCAGGCACTCGCGGTCCCGGAGGGCGGCGGCCTGCGCCACGGTTTCGTGCAGGGTGGAGCCTTCGATCCAGTCGCCGAGGACCGTATCGACCCAGACGCCGGTTTCGGGCGAGGTGTGCAGGTAAAGCTCCTTTTTGAGAAGCCGCTGGCCGTAGATCTCCTTCAGGTGGCGCATCGGGCGCAGGTAACAGCGCAGCGAGCGGATGCGTCCGCCGAGGCGGATGCGGAATACGGCGGCGGAGTTGCCGGCGCTGAAGCAGGGGCGGCCCTGTTCGTCGCGGCACACGTCGATTTCACCCAGCGTGCGCGTCAGGCCGCGGGAGTCGAGAAGAGCCAGCAGGTATTGACGGAGGGTAAACACGTGGCGGGAATCGGATTTTTAGCGTCGTCCGACTTGTCGGGGACGGCGCAAGTTACGAAAATCCGCTAAAAAACCGGACCCGAAGGCCCGGCTTTTTCGTTGGATGGTATCTGTTCGCCCGAAGGCGCAGCCTCTCTCCGAAAGCGTTCCGGCTTGCGGCCGCCCCGAAAACAGGCCTCTTACGCCTGCGTCTGCTAATGGCAATTGCAATGGCCGTCGTGGTCTCCGCAGCCTTCGCCGCAGTCACCGCCGCACTCGCCGCACGAACATCCGCCCTGCAGGTCCTCGGGCGTCACGTCGCGCACCGAAACCACCTTCACGTCGAAGTTGAGCGTCTTGCCCGCCATCGGGTGGTTGAAGTCCATCTTCACGGTCGATTCGCCGACCTCCTTGACGATGCCCATCATGCGGTTGCCCTGGGCGTCGCTCATCGGAACCTGGCTGCCCTCGAAGAGGATGTCCTCGGCGAGCTTGCCGTCGACCATGAATATGTCTTTCGGCAGGTCGACGATGGCGTCGGCGATCACTTCGCCGTAGCCGTCCTTGGCCTCGAGCGTGAACGAAACCGATTCGCCGATCTCCTTGCCCAGGATCGCCTCCTCGAATTTGGGGAGCAGCATGCCCGTTCCGAAGATGAATTCGAGCGGCTGGCCCGGACGCGACTGATCCGCGATCTGTCCGTCGACGGTGAGCTTGTAGTCTACGCCGACCATTTTGTTTTGTTCTACTTTCATACGATTGTTATAAAGTTTAGTTGTTTTTATCGTCGTTTTTCAGGGACGTTGCCCGGCATTCACGGCTCAAAAGCGATTTTCCGCCACCATTTTTAGAAAAATGGCTTCTTAAGCCATCAAAGGTACGCACTTCGGGGCAAGTTGCCAAATAATAGCAGAAAATAATTGTGCCATAACAGATGAAAACGGCGGCGCTGTCGATGTCGCCGCCGTTTTTTCATGCCGGATATTGCCGTTACTCGCAGTTGCGGCAGCAGAGGTTTCTGTCGCCGTAGCCGTTGTCGATCTTCGAGACGTAGGGGAAGAATTTCGCCTCGCCGATCCACGCCAGCGGGAACGCCGCCTCGTCGCGCGAGTAGGGGTGTTCCCACGCTCCGGCCAGTTCCCGGGCCGTGTGGGGCGCGTTCGCCACCACGTTGTCCGCCTGGCCGGCGGCCGCCTCGCATTCGCGCTTGATGCTTATCAGCGCCTCGATGAAGCGGTCCATCTCCTCCTTGGGTTCCGATTCGGTCGGCTCGACCATCAGCGTCTCGTGCACGGGGAACGAGAGCGTCGGGGCGTGGAATCCGTAGTCCATCAGGCGGTGGGCGATGTCGCCGCAGTCGATGTTGTAGTCCTTCTTGAAGGAGGTGAGGTCGAGGATCATCTCGTGGCCCACGCGGCCCGTCTCGCCCGAGTAGTAGGTGCGGTACTCCGCGGCCAGCGCCGCCGACATGTAGTTGGCGTTGACGATGGCCATCTCGGTGGCTCTGCGAAGTCCCTCGGCCCCCAGCATTTTGATATAGCCGTAGGTGATCGGGAAGAGCAGCGCCGAACCCCACGGGGCCGACGCGACGGCCGTGATGCCCTCGTCGCCGCCCGTGGCGACGACCGGGTGCGACGGCAGGAACGCCCGCAGGTGCTCGGCGACGCAGATCGGGCCTACGCCCGGGCCGCCGCCGCCGTGGGGCATGGCGAAGGTCTTGTGGAGGTTGAGGTGGCAGACGTCGGCCCCGATGTAGCCGGGGTTCGTCAGTCCCACCTGCGCGTTCATGTTCGCGCCGTCCATGTAGACCTGCCCGCCGGCGTCGTGGACAGCGTCGACGATCTCGCGGATGCGGCTCTCGAAGACGCCGTGCGTCGAGGGGTAGGTGACCATCAGGCCGCACAGTTCCGACGAGTGCTCTTTGGCCTTGGCTTCGAGGTCCGCCACGTCGATGTTGCCGCGCTCGTCGCACGTCACCGTCACGATCTTCATGCCGGCCATGGCCGCCGAGGCGGGGTTCGTGCCGTGGGCCGACGCGGGGATCAGCACCACGTTGCGGTAGCCCTGTCCGCGGCTCTGGTGGTAGGCGCGGATGACCATCAGCCCCGTGTATTCGCCCGCCGCGCCCGAATTGGGCTGCAACGAGCAGGCCGCGAAGCCGGTGATCGTCGCCAGGTCCTGTTCCAGCCCGGCGATCAGGTCCATATAGCCCTTGGCCTGGTCGGCCGGGGCGAAGGGGTGCATGTTCTGGAAGCCGGCCAGCGAGAGCGGCTGCATGAGCGCCGCGGCGTTGAGCTTCATGGTGCACGAACCTAAAGAGATCATTGAATTGGCCAGCGAAATATCCCTCAATTCCAGCTTCTTGATGTAGCGCATCAGGGCGCTTTCCGAGCGGTAGGCGTTGAACACGGGTTCCTGCAAATAGGGCGATTGGCGGCGCAGGGCAGTTGGGACGCAGCTTTCGGTGACGGCCTTTACCGCCTTGGCTTTCTTGCCTTTGGCTGCGGCGAAGATGCTCACGACGGTCTCGATCTCCGCCGCGGTGGTCACCTCGTCGAACGACATGCGCACGCGCCCTTCGGAGGGATAGTAGAAGTTGATGCCCTGTTCGAGCGCCAGCGACTGCACGACGGCTGCCTCGGCCTCGACTTCGAGCGTGTCGAAGAACTCCTTCGACGCGAGGCGGTAGTCCATCGCCTCCAGCGCGCGGGCGACGGTTGCGGCGGCCAGGTGGGCGGTTTCCGCCGCGCGGCGCAGCCCTTCGGGACCGTTGTAGACGCAGTAGAAGCCCGTCATCGAGGCCATCAGGGCCGAGGCGGTGCAGATGTTCGAGGTGGCGCGCTCGCGCTTGATGTGCTGTTCGCGCATCTGCAAGGCCATGCGCAGCGCCTTGTTGCCCAGCCGGTCGACCGAGACGCCGATGATGCGGCCCGGCATGTTGCGCTTGAACGCCTCGCGCGTGGTCATGTAACCCGCGGCGGGACCGCCGAAGCCCATCGGCGTGCCGAGGCGCTGCGCCGAACCCACGGCGATGTCGGCGCCCCACTCGCCCGGGGCTTTCAGGAGCGCCAGCGACAGCAGGTCGGCGGCGACCGTTACGAGCGCGCCCTTGGCGTGCGCCGCAGCCGTGAAGTCCGAGTAGTCGCGCACCCGGCCGTCGGCGGCCGGGTATTGCACGATGGCGCCGAACTCCCGGCCCGTGAATTCGTATTCGTCGTAGTCGTCGACGATCAGTTCGATGCCGAACGGTTCGCTGCGCGTGAGCAGCACGTCGAGCGTCTGCGGGAAGATGTTGCGGTCGACGAAGAGTTGATTCCGGCCTTCCCGGACGGCATCCCGCGAACGTAATGAAAACATCATCGCCATCGCCTCCGCGGCGGCCGTGCCCTCGTCGAGCAGCGAGCAGTTGCCGATCTCCATGCCCGTGAGCGAAATCACGGCCGTCTGGAAGTTCAGCAGCGCTTCGAGGCGTCCCTGCGAAATCTCGGCCTGATAGGGCGTGTAGGAGGTGTACCAGGCGGGGTTCTCGAAGACGTTGCGCGTCACGACGGCCGGGACGGCCGAGGGGTAGTAGCCCATGCCGATGAACGAGCGGTAGGGCTGGTTGCGGTCGGCAAGCTCGCGGATGTGCGCCGCGAATTCGTATTCGCTCATCCCCTCGGCGGGCAGCGCGAGCGGTTTGCGGAGCCGGATGGATTGGGGGATCACCTGCGAGATGAGTTCATCGACGGATTTCACGCCGATCACATCGAGCATGGCCTTCAGGTCTTTTTCGTTGCTGACGCCGATATGGCGTTCGGAAAACTTATCGAACATTGAACGATATTTTATGTTGTCTGTATGTACTTTTCACATTTGTCTTTCATCCCGGCAAGCCGTTCTCGCCGCCTGTGGCGGCGTTTGCAATTCTGACCCCATCCCGGCCCTCCCTCGGGGAGGGAGATGGCGTACGCTCCGCACGGTTCGTACAGTTGTGCCGTTGCACGAACACACAAAGGTAAAATAAAAGAAACGGACGCACAAAATTTTCCGCGCCTAATATTGAAAACTGCTGCCGCCGATGAATTCGCGCAGGATCGACGTGGGCGGGACCTCGTCGGGCGCGATGGGGATGAAGTTGTCGAGGAACTTGAGCATGCGCCGCGCCTCGTCGTACTCCGGAACCGTGTCGGGGACCTCGCGGAGGATCTTCTCGGCGAAGGGCCGCAGCACCGAAATCTCGTAGAACAGCGACGAGTTGAGCATGATGTCGGCGTTCTCCTGGTAGGGGAAGATGTGTCTCTCCTCGCCCCGGCGCACCGAGGCCCAGCGCGAAAGCGTCGAGAGCGCGTCGGCGCCGCGCTGGCGGTAGTCGCGCGTCAGGCGCCGCAGCAGGCGGTTGTCGGTGGTGGCGATGCGCGAGAGGTTGTCCATCGCCACCGACGTGAAGCACGAGATGTAGATGCGGAACTTCTGCGCGTCGGGGATCGAGGGCGTGAGGCGCGGGTTCAGCCCGTGGATGCCCTCGATGATGAGGATCGAGCGTTCGTCGAGCGTCAGCGGCGCGTTGTGCCACGTGCGGCGCCCCGTGATGAAGTCGTAGCGCGGGATGTCGACGCTCTCGCCCCGGATCAGGCGCGCCAGATGGTCGTTGAAAAGCTCCAGGTCGATGGCTTCGAGCGCCTCGTAGTCGTAGTTGCCGTCGGCGTCGCGCGGGGTCTTCTCGCGGTCGACGAAGTAGTCGTCGAGCGAGATCAGCACGGGGTTCAGTCCCAGCACGCCCAGCTGGATGCCCAGCCGTTTGGCCGAGGTGGTCTTGCCGCTGCTGGAGGGGCCGGAGATCAGCACCATGCGGGCGCCGCGCGAAAGGTGGGCGTCGTAGATGGTGTCGGCCACCCAGGCGAACTTGCGCTCGTGGAACGCTTCGGCGAGTTTGATCAGGCCGCCGCCGTCGCCCGCGAGCACCTTCGAATTGACGTCGCCGACGGTGGGAACGCCCATGATCCGGACCCACGACTGGTACTCCTGAAAGATGCCGAACATCTTCTCCTGATGGACGTTGCGGTGAAGCGTGTCGGGCGACGTGCGCAGCGGAAGGGCGAGGTAGAAGCCGTTGTAGTAGGGTTCGATGTCGAACAGCGTGACATAGCCCGTCGAGGGGGCCAGCGAGCCGTAGAAGTAACCCGCCGTGTCGTCGAGCGTGTAGAGCTGGCTGTAAAGCCGCGGACGGGTGTTCAGAAGCGCGATCTTGTCCGTGAAACCCTCCTCGGCGTAGCGGGCGCGGACCTCGGTGGTGAGCATGCGCTGGCGCGTGATGGGCAGGTTGCGCACGGAGAGTTCCCGCATGCGGTCGCGGAGCTGCGCCGCCTCGTCGGGGGTGAACTCGTCGATGCCGTCGATCTCGCAGTAGAACCCGCTCTGGCCCATCGAGTGGCGGATGTGGAGCGTCTGCCCCGGGTAGAGGTCCTTGACGGCCTTTTGCAGCAGGAACCACGCGGTGCGCTGGTAGACGCGGATGCCGGCGAAGGAGGTGATGTCGACGAAACGGATCGTCACCGGGGCATATATTTTGTAACTCAACTCCTTGATGCGGTTGTTGACGAAGGCTGCGAGGAAGGGGTGAAGGCCGGGCGTGAGGCGTTCGGCGACCTCCAGCAGTGGGGTTCCCATCGGGACCTCCAGTTCGCCGAAGCCGTTTTCGCAGATGACTTTGATCGTATCGTTCATGGAAAAGTTTTTACAATGTTCGATTCGTAAAGATAGGAATTATTTGTACTTTTGGCAAATCTTCATCCATAAAGAAAAACAATGCCGACGAATATGAAAGGAATGTTCCGGACGGGCCTGATTCTCCTTGCGGCTGCGGCTGCGGCCTGCGCACCCCGTGAACGGACGCTCGTGCTGCTCTCGACGAACGACATGCACGCCAAGATTCAGAATTTTCCGCGATTGGCTGCGGCCGTGGAGAACTGTCGTGACACCGCGCAGCTGGTGGTGCTGGTCGATGCCGGAGACCGCTGGACCGGAAACGCCTATGTGGACATGGCCGCGACGCCCGGCATGCCGATGATCGCGCTGATGAACCGGCTCGGCTACGACGTGGCGACGCTGGGCAACCATGAGTTCGACCACGGGCAGGCGTTTCTGGGCCGCATGATCGACAGCATGGCGTTCGAGGTGGTGTGCGCCAACGTGACGAGCGACACCTGCACCTTTCCGCAGCTGCCGCCCTATGTCGTTCTGGACAAGGACGGCATCCGCATCGGTTTCGTCGGCGTGGTGACCAACTACGAAGGCCCGGGGCATCCTGCGGGCAATGCGTCGAGCTTCGAGGGACTGGAGTTTCCCGATCCGCAGGCGATGGCGATGAAGTATGCCGCCGAATTGCGTCCGAAGGTCGATCTGCTGGTGCTCGTGTCGCACATGGGCGACGACCGCGACGTGGAGCTGCTCGGAAAGGAGACCCGGTTCGACGTGGTGATCGGCGGACATACCCATGTGAAGGTCGATTCGCTGGTGAACGGCACGCTCCTGACGCAGACCGGGAAATATCTTAAGAACGTGGGCGTTACGGCGGTCCGGTTCCGCGGCAGGAAGATCGAAGGCATCGAATCGCGCCTCGTGCCGCTGGACGGTTATGCGCCCGATGCGTCGTATCAGGCCGAGGTGGACCGCTACTATGCCGATCCCGAGCTGAACAAGCCCGTCGGAGCGTTCGCCGGACCGGCCGACAAGTGGGGCCTCGCCAACTGGATGGCCGCGTCGGTGGCCGACGAAGCCGATGCCGACGTCGGGTTTTACCACATCGGCGGCGTGCGCCTCGACTCGATTCCGGCGGGCGGGGTCGGTGCGGCGAAGGTGTACGACCTGGAGCCGTTCGGGACCGAGATCGCCACGATGCGGATGACTCCGGCCGACATGCGCCGGATGATCCTCTCGAAGTACAACGACGAGGAGAACCGCAAGGAGGCGCACCGGATCGACCTGATCTCGACGACGCCCTACGTCATCGTGACCGACGCCGCGGACAACGCCCTCGACGTGCGTTTCCCGAAGTTGCGCGAAGGCAAGGTGTACGAAGTTGCGGTCAGCGACTATGTTTACAGGAATTACAAGGACCTGAACTACACCGACGGGAAACTCACGGGAACGGCGGTCGCGGGCGTGCTGCTCGAAGAGTTGCAGGATGACGGTCCGCTGACTCCGGACAACAGGCCGCGGCAGAAAATAATTCAGAATTCATAATTCACAATTTGGGATTTTGCAGAGCCGGGTTTTGTCTGTAAACTGAATAATTCTGAATTCCGGATTTTGAATTCTGAATTATAAGGATTACCTTTGTAGCCCTCGCGCGCGTGCAATGATGCCGTAAGCGAGGGATATAACTTTCAATATTAACCAATTAACGAGCGATTGTATCGCAAAAATTTCCACAATGGAAGAAGTAAAGAATGTAGTTGCAAACGAGAATTTCGACTGGAACGCCTTTGAAAACGACCTGGGCGTGTACGACCAGGACAAAGCCCAGATCACCGAGGCTTACGACAAGACGCTTTCGAACGTCAACGTCGGCGAAGTGGTCGAGGGAACCGTAACGGGCGTCAACAAGCGCGAGGTTATCGTCAATGTCGGCTATAAGAGCGAGGGTATCATCCCCGTATCGGAGTTCCGCTACAACCCCGACCTGAAGGTAGGCGACAAGATCGAAGTCTACGTGGAGTCGGCCGAGGACAAGAACGGCCAGCTGGCCCTTTCGCACAAGAAAGCCCGGCAGCTCAAGTCGTGGGACCGTGTCAACGAAGCGCTGGAGAAGGACGAAATCATCAAGGGTTACATCAAGTGCCGCACGAAGGGCGGTATGATCGTCGACGTGTTCGGCATCGAGGCGTTCCTGCCCGGATCGCAGATCGACGTGAAACCCATTCGCGACTACGACGTATACGTGGACAAGACCATGGAGTTCAAGGTCGTGAAGATCAATCAGGAGTTCCGCAACGTGGTCGTGTCGCACAAGGCGCTCATCGAGGCCGAACTCGAAGCCCAGAAGCAGGTCATCATGTCCAAGCTGGAGAAGGGCCAGATCCTCGAGGGAACCGTCAAGAACATCACCTCCTACGGCGTATTCGTCGACCTGGGCGGCGTGGACGGCCTGATCCACATCACCGACCTCTCGTGGGGCCGCGTAAACCACCCCGAGGAGATCGTGGCGCTCGATCAGAAGATCAACGTCGTGATCCTCGACTTCGACGAGGCCAAGAAGCGCATCGCCCTGGGTCTGAAGCAGCTCACCCCGCATCCGTGGGAGGCGCTCGATCAGACGCTCAAGGTCGGCGACAAGGTGAAGGGCCGCGTGGTCGTTATGGCCGACTACGGCGCGTTCGTCGAGATCGCTCCCGGTGTGGAGGGTCTGATCCATGTTTCGGAAATGTCGTGGAGCCAGCACCTGCGTTCGGCGCAGGAGTTCATGAAGGTCGGCGACGAAGTCGAGGCCGTTATCCTGACCCTCGACCGCGAGGAGCGCAAGATGTCGCTCGGCATCAAGCAGCTCACGCCCGATCCCTGGGAGAATATCGAAGTCAAGTATCCCGTCGGCACGAAGACCACGGCCAAGGTGCGTAACTTCACGAACTTCGGCGTATTCGTCGAGATCGAGGAGGGCATCGACGGTCTGATCCACATTTCGGACCTGAGCTGGACCAAGAAGGTGAAGCATCCCGGCGAATTCACGTCGGTAGGCGCCGACATCGAGGTCGTGGTGCTGGAGATCGACAAGGAAAACCGCCGTCTGTCGCTGGGACACAAGCAGCTGGAGGAGAATCCCTGGAATGAGTTCGAGAACCAGTACTCGGTGGACAGCATCCACGAGGGTACGATCACCGAGATGACCGACAAGGGCGCAGTGGTTGCCCTGGGCGAGAACATCGAGGGCTTCTGCCCCGCGCGTCAGCTCGTCAAAGAGGACGGCACGACCCCGAAGACGGGCGACAAGCTCAACTTCAAGATCCTGGAGTTCTCGAAGGCCACCAAGCGCATCACCCTTTCGCACCTGCGTACGTACGAGGAGGCGAAGCGTGCCGAAATCGCTGCCGAGAAGGCCGAGAAGCGCGCTGCTGCCGACGCTACGAAGTCGACCGTGAAGAAGATCAACGCTTCGGTCGAGAAGACGACGCTCGGCGACATCGCCGGACTGGCCGCTCTGAAGAGCGCCATGGAGGCTGCCGAGGCCAAGTCGGCCAAGAAGGCTGCCGCCAAGAAAGAGGACGAAGAGTAATCTCCGCTGAAAAGAGGACGGGGGGATGCCCCCTCCGTATCC
>OHMD01000081.1_pt1 | contig 17878 bp, 12 predicted proteins | sample 1569161 | NCBI WGS metagenome assembly OHMD01 (sample SAMEA3879502, study PRJEB24766) | human gut metagenome | biome: human-associated habitat; feature: feces | place: USA | collected 1985/1987
CGCTTCGACGAGGGCGTCACCGGCGTCGTCGGCCCCAACGGCTCGGGCAAGTCCACGCTCTCCAGCGTTCTCGCCGGTAATCCCGCCTTCACCGTCACAGGAGGCTCCGTCGACTTCCACGGCCTCGACCTGCTCTCGCTCTCTCCCGAGGACCGCTCCCACGAGGGCCTTTTCCTCTCCTTCCAGTATCCCGTTGAGATTCCCGGAGTCTCGATGGTTAACTTCATGCGCGCGGCCGTCAATGCCAAGCGCGAGTATTTCCATGAGCCCGCGCTTTCTGCCGGCGAGTTCCTCAAGCTGATGCGTCAGAAGCGCGCCATCGTAGAGCTCGACAACAAGCTCGCCTCGCGCTCGGTCAACGAAGGCTTCTCCGGCGGCGAGAAAAAGCGCAACGAAATCTTCCAGATGGCCGTACTCGAACCGCGCCTCTCCATCCTCGACGAGACCGATTCCGGACTCGACATCGACGCCCTTCGCGTAGTGGCCGGCGGCGTCAACCAGCTCAAGAGCGCCGACAACGCCACCATCGTCATCACCCACTACCAGCGTCTGCTCGATTATATCCGTCCCGACTTCGTCCATGTGCTCTATAAGGGCCGGATTATCCGTACCGGCGGCCCCGAGCTCGCCCTTGAGCTCGAGGAAAAAGGCTACGACTGGCTTAAAGATCAGGAAGCCTGATAGTTAATCCTACTTCTCACAACCGATGAACGCACTTACCCAATATATCGACCTCTTCCGGCAGAACCGCGCGGCCATCGACGCCCATAGCGCTCCGGCGCTCAACGCGGCGCGCACTGCGGCCCTCGCGCTTCTGGAGAAAGTCGGCCGTCTTCCGGACCGCGGCGACGAGGGATTCGAGAAAACCTCTGTCAACGATATGTTTGCGCCCGATTTCGGCGTGAACATCGAGCGCCGCGACCTCCCCGCCGATGTCGCCGCCTCGTTCCGTTGCGGCGTCCCCAATCTCAGCACTCTCCTCGGCCTCGTGGTCAACGACCGCTTCGCCGCCACCCCGGCGCTCCTGAAGAATCTCCCCGACGGTGTCGATGTCTGCTCGCTGGCTCAGGCCGTCCGCCAATGGCCTGATTTCGTGGCTGATTACTACGCAAAGCTTTCCTCTGCCTCCCAAGGTACCTCTGCCTCCCATGCCGCGCTCAATACGCTCCTTTGCCAGGATGGTGTATTCATCCGCGTGGCCCCCGGCGTGCGCCTCGAAAAAGCCATACAGCTCGTCGACATCTTCCAGTCGCAGTTCCCTCTGATGGCCGTGCGCCGCGTTCTACTCGTCGCCGGCGAAGGCTCGTCGGTCTCGGTGCTCAAGTGCGACCACACACGCCCCGACAGTCAGAACTGCCTATCGAGCGAGGTTGTCGAGATTTTCGCCGGACCCGGTGCTTCCGTCCAGTGGTACGACATCGAGGAGTCCTCGCCTGCCACGTCGCGCTATTCCCAGCTCTTTGCGCGCCAGGACGACGGCTCGTCGCTCACCGTGTGCGCCTCCACGCTCGCCAACGGCACCACCCGCAATGAATTCCATCTCGACGTGGTAGGTGAGCATACCGTTACACGCCTCTCCGGCATGGCCATCGGCAGCGGCGAGCAGCACATCGACAACTCCTCCGACCTCCGCCACGCCGGCTTCTACGGCTATAGCTCCCAGATGTTCAAGTACGTGCTCGACGACGACGCCACCGGCGCCTTTGAGGGGAGCATCGAGGTCTGCCACGGCGCCCGCTTCGTCGAGGCCTACCAGACCAACCGCAACATTCTCGCCTCGCGCAGCGCCCGCATGCATACCAAGCCCCAGCTCCTCATCTACAACGACGACGTAAAATGCTCCCACGGAGCCACCACCGGCCAGCTCGACGACCGCGCCCTCTTCTATATGCAGACGCGCGGCATACCCCTCGCCGTCGCCCGCCGCATGCTCATGCAGGCGTTCATGGCCGACGTCATCGACGCCATCGAGCTCGAACCCCTGCGTTCGCGTCTGCTCCATATGGTGGAATGCCGCTTCGCCGGCCATCCCGCCTCCTGCGGCGAATGCAGCCGGTAATCCCTGTAATCAGTTTTCTGTCAGACTCTCCGTCCAAAACAATATCTTCCCAGCCGCCATGTATTCCGTCGATGATCTTCGCAAAGAGTTTCCCATACTGAGCCGCAACGTCTACGGCCGTCCGCTCGTCTACCTCGACAATACCGCCACATCCCAGACCCCGCGCCGCGTGGTCGAGGCCATCGACGATATGTACTATCAGCACAAGGCCAACGTCCACCGTGGCGTCTTCTCCATATCCCAGGAGTCAACGTCGATGATGGAGGCCACCCGCGAGCGCGTCCGCACCTACATCAACGCCGCCTCAACCCGCGAAATCGTCTTCACCCGCGGCACAACCGAGGCAATCAACCTCGTGGCCTCCAGCTTCGGTTCCTTCCTCGAAAACGGCGACGAAATCATCCTCACCGTTATGGAGCATCACGCCAACATCGTCCCCTGGCAGCTCCTCGGCGACCGCAAGCGCATCCTCCTGCGCGTCGTTCCCATCCTCCCCGACGGAAGTCTCGACATGGAAGCCTTCCGCTCCTTCTTCAACGAGCGCACGCGTCTCGTCAGCGTCTGCCATGTCAGCAACGTCCTCGGAACTGTCAACCCCATCGCCGAAATCACCGCCTACGCCCATTCCATGGGTGTCCCCGTGATGGTCGACGGCGCTCAGGCCGCACCCCACATGCACATCGACGTCCGTGCCCTCGACGTCGATTTCTATACCTTCTCGGCCCATAAGATGTACGGCCCCGCCGGCGTCGGCGTGCTCTACGGCAAGGAGCATTGGCTCGAGGCGATGCCACCGTATCAGGGTGGGGGAGAGATGATTTCCCACGTCAGCTTCAGGAAAACCACATTCGCCGAACTCCCGCTCAAATTCGAGGCCGGCACCCCCGACTTCGTCGACATCGCCGCATTCTCCGCCGCCCTCGACTTCATCGAGAGCGTCGGCCTCGACGACATCGCCGCCCACGAGCACGAACTCCTCGAGTGGACCACCGCCGAAATGCTCAACATCCCAGGAATGCGCATCTTCGGCACAGCCCCCGGCAAATCCCCGCTAATATCCTTCCTTATCGGTAAAGCCCACCATTACGACACCGGAATGCTCCTCGACAAACTCGGCGTAGCCGTCCGCACAGGCCACCATTGCGCCCAGCCCCTGATGGAATCCCTCGGCATCGAAGGCACCGTCCGCGCCTCCTTCGCCGCCTACAACACCCTCGCCGAGTGCCAGACCTTCATCGCCGCCCTCCACCGCATCCTCCCCCTCCTCTCCTGATTCCCCCTCCACCTTTCCACCTCTTTTTCCTCCTCCCAGGCTCCCCCCTCCCGTCAAAAGTGCGGCTTCCCGCTTCCGGCGCCCATCGCCGGAATGCCCCCATCGCCTCCCTCCTTGCGCCGGCTTAGGAGGTGCGAATTATTTCGCACCTTACGCGTTCGGCTTCAGCCGCCATTTTTTCTTCCCCAGCTATCCCCCTCCAAAATCTCCCTCTCTCAGCTGCTCCCTCCTAATTTGTTTGTGCTCCGAGCTTTAGCTCGGCCCTTTCAGTCCCCCGCCCCCTCGAATCTGTAAACGTAGTTCTGTGGGCGAGCTTCAGCTCGCTGCGATTTGGCCGTTTGCGCGGAAAGTAGTAAATTTAGCAATCATTTTACCCTCCCACGAATGGAAGAAAACTATATAGTATCGGCGCGTAAATACAGACCAACCACCTTCTCGAGCGTGGTCGGCCAGAAGGCCCTCACGGCCACGCTCCGCAACGCCATCGCCACCAACCGCCTGGCCCACGCCTACCTCTTCTGCGGGAGCCGTGGGGTAGGCAAGACCTCCTGCGCGCGTATTTTCGCCAAATCAATCAACTGCGAGCACCCTACCCCTCAGGGCGACCCCTGCAACGAGTGCCACTCCTGCCGCGCATTCAACGAGAACCGTTCGCTCAACATCCTCGAGCTCGACGCCGCCTCCAACAACTCCGTCAACGATATCCGCGAACTCGTCGACCAGGTGCAGATTCCGCCCACCGAAGGGCGCTACCGCGTGTTCATAATCGACGAGGTCCACATGCTCTCGCAGGCGGCCTTCAACGCCTTCCTCAAGACGCTCGAAGAGCCCCCTTCCTACGTGGTCTTCGTGCTCGCCACCACCGAAAAACATAAGATTATCCCCACCATCCTCTCGCGCTGCCAGATCTACGATTTCGCGCGTATCACCATCGCCGACATGATCGACCATCTGGCCTATGTGGCAGAGCAGGAGGGGATTACCGCCGAGCGTGCTGCCCTCAACGTCATAGCCCAGAAAGCCGACGGCGCCATGCGCGATGCTCTCTCCATCTTCGACCAGGTGGCGGCCTCTTCAGGCGGCAATATCACCTACCAGAGCGCCATCGACAACCTCAACGTGCTCGACGAGCGCTACTACCACCGCCTTGTCGAGGCGTTCGCCAAGGGCGACGTTCCCTCGGCGCTCCTTATTTATCGCGAAATCCGCGACCACGGTTTTGATTCCCACTTCTTCATCACCGGTCTGGCCGACTATCTGCGCAACCTCATGGTGGCCCGCGACCCGCGCACGGCCGCGCTCCTCGACTCCACCGACGAGGTGCGCGCCTCTATGGCCGCACAGGGTGCCGCGCTCGCTCCTGAGTTCTTCTACAAGGCAATGAGCCTCTGCAACGAGGCTGACCTCGACTACCGCCAGGCCTCCAGCAAGACCTTCCTTGTCGAGCTGCTGCTCATCAGGCTGTGCCAACAAGTCTGCCCTTCCCCCGGCTCTGAAAGCGGCAACGGGGAAGGGCGCGGACTAAAACATATCCAGCCGCTAAGCGCTCCCTCCCCGGTGCCTCCCGCCTCCCCGTCCTCTCCCACAACTCCCATAACGCCTAAATCTCCCGCTCCCTCCCGGTCGCCTCAACAGCCGGCCCCCGCAAGGCCGCAGACCCATGCCGCACCACCTCCGGCCGCACCATCTCAGCCTGCGGGCGTGGTAATGCCTCCCAAGGGGCCTGAAATCGTCATGGCGAGAGCTGCGGCCCCGTCGCGACCTGACGGTCAGGGACGCCCGCTCATGGGCCGCGGACACATCAGTTTCGCCCGCGTGGTCTCCGGCGCCGAATCCGCCCCTGCCCAGGGCGCCGCTCCGCGCCAGCTGCGCGAGGAGCCCTTCACCCACGGCCAGGTACTTCAGCAGTGGGACGCCTACATGACTCGCGACCCGAAGGCTCATCTGCTCAACAATACTCTCCGCATGCATAAGCCGGCTCTCCCCGAGGGCGCTTCGGCCCGCGTTTCAGGCCAGCGTGCGGCCGCCTCGTTTGTTGTCAGGGTGGTCAACAGCGCCCAGGTCGATGTTCTCAATCAGGAGAAGCCGCGTCTGCTCGAGGCCATCCGTTCGGCTATAGGCAACGACTTCTTCGATTTCAGCATCACCGTCGACGAGGCCGCCGTTCCTTCCACCGCATGGTCCGACCGCAAGGTGCTCGACCATCTGGTGGAGCGCTCCCCCTATATCGCCCGCTTCATTACCGACCTAAAATTCACGCTTTCCTGATTTCCCGCCGGTTGCATTCAGAATTATACATCCTGCTCTCCCGCATTTTCTCTCTTCCCCCGATTCCTTCCCATGAACGATAAAAAGCTCTTCCTGCTCGATGCCTATGCCTTGATATACAGGGCATACTACGCTCTGATACGCGCGCCGCGAATCACCTCCAAGGGGTTCAATACCTCGGCCATCTTCGGCTTCTGCAACACGCTCGACGAGGTACTCCGCAAGGAGAATCCATCGCATATAGCCGTGTGCTTCGATCCTCCCCACGGCGTAACCTTCCGCCACGACCTTTTCCCCGACTACAAGGCCAAGCGCGAGGCTCAGCCGGAGGATATCACACTCTCCGTACCCTATATCAAGGAGATTGTGGAGGCCTATCGCATCCCCGTGTTCGAAGTGAGCGGTTTCGAGGCCGACGACGTAATCGGTACGCTCAGCCGCCTGGCTTCGGAGCAGGGCTTCACCACCTATATGATGACGCCCGATAAGGACTACGGCCAGCTCGTCAGCGATTCAGTGCTGATGCTGCGCCCCTCGCTCCGCGGCGAGGGGGGCGAAATACGCGGCCCCAAGGAGGTATGCGCCAAATATGGTATCGAGCGCCCCGAGCAGGTAATCGACCTCCTCGCCCTCGAAGGTGACGCCATCGACAACATTCCCGGCTGTCCCGGAGTCGGCGAGAAGACCGCCGTGAAACTCATAAGCCAGTATGGCAGCGTGGAGAACCTGCTTGAGCATGCCGACGAGATAAGCGGCGCCCTCGGCCGGAAGATCCGCGACAACGTGCGCCAGATCCGTCTTTCCTACGACCTTGCCACAATCCGCCGCGACGTACCCATGGATGTGGATTTCGACCTGCTGCGCCGCGAACCCGAAGATGTCGGGAAACTCGCCGATATATATCGCCGTCTGGAATTCAAGTCGTTTCTGGCTCGTCTGGGAGCTTCCGCCTCCACATCTGCCGTCTCCGGAAAAGGTTCTGCTTCAGCAGCTTCCGAAGTTCCTGCGCAGCCGTCGCTGTTCGACTTTATCGAAGGGGAGGAGAGCGCGGCGTCGGCCGCCGGTGCGGCGCCTGCATCTATCCTCTCGGCCGACAACGACTACGCCGAGGCCCTTACCCCCGCCGAAGTCGGCGAGGCCGTAGAGGCCGCCGTCGCTTCGGGCAAATCGGGCGTGGCCCTCTATGCCGTCGGTGCCGAGGCCATGTCGGCACGTCTCGAGGCCGTGGCGATCTCGGGTGCCGAGGGGCGCGCCACCATGGTGCGCGTTCCGCTCGATCCCGCGCGCCGCAAGGAGCTGATGGCCATTCTCGAACCGCTCTTTACGTCGCCCGCGGCCACTGTGGTGAGCCACGATATAAAGCGCGACATGATTCTCCTCCGCCGCGAGGGAATCGACCTGATTGCTCCATATTTCGATACATCGCTGGCCCACTACGTGCTCCAGCCGGAGATGCGCCACCGTCTGGCCGACGTAGCCATGCAGGTACTCCACTATCAGACAGCTGATTACTCCGACGCGCCTGCTTCGCGCAAGACCGCGGTCTCTCTCCCCGACGAGCTGCTCACGGCGCGCCTCTGCGAGCAGGCCGACATCTGCCGCCGCATGATGGAGCCGCTCGAACAGCTGCTTGCTGAAAACGGTCAGCTTCAGCTGCTTCGCGATGTGGAGCTCCCCCTGGCGCGGGTGCTCGCCGAAATGGAGTGGACAGGCGTGCGAATCGACATTCCCGAGCTCCGGGAGCTTTCGGCGCAGCTCACGGCCCGCGAGCAGGCCGTGGAGGAGCGTTGCTTCGAGCTTGCGGGCGAACGCTTCAATATCGGCTCGCCCATGCAGGTGGGCGAAGTGCTCTTCGGCCGCCTGAAGCTCGACCCGAAGGCAAAACGCACTAAGACAGGGGCCTTCTCCACCACCGAGGAGGTGCTTGAGAAGCACCGCAACGACCATCCGGTTGTCGGCCTCATACTGGAGGCCCGCTCGCTGAAAAAGCTGCTCGCTACCTACGTCAACGCGCTCCCGGAGCTTGTAAATCCCGCCACGGGAAAGATTCATACCACCTATAATCAGACTGTTACGGCTACCGGGCGCCTCTCCAGCGCCAATCCAAACCTCCAGAACATCCCCATCCGCACTGACGACGGCCGCGAGGTGCGCAAGGCTTTTGTGGCCGACCCGGGATGCCTCCTGCTCAGCGCCGACTATTCGCAGATCGAGCTGCGCCTGCTGGCGGCTCTCAGCTCCGACCCGGAGCTTACGGAGTCGTTCCGCGAGGGGCTCGACATTCACCGAGCCACGGCGGCCAAAATCTTCCATGTTCCCTTCGAGGAGGTGACCGACGATCAGCGCCGCAAGGCAAAGACGGCCAATTTCGGCACCGTCTACGGCATCTCGGCCTTCGGTCTGGCCGAGCGGCTCGGCATTCCGCGCGCCGAGGCCCGCGAGCTGATCGACGGCTATTTCCGCACCTACCCCCACATCCGCGAATTCATCGCCGAATCCATCGAGCGCGCGCGTAAAGAGGGGTATGTCAGCACCATACTGGGCCGCAAGCGCTTCCTTCCCGACATCAGTTCGCGCAACGCCACGGTGCGCAGCTACGCCGAGCGCAACGCCGTAAACGCTCCGCTTCAGGGCTCGGCCGCCGACATCATCAAGGTGGCCATGATTCGCATTTTCAAGCGGATGAACGAGAGCAACATGCGTTCGCGCATGATTCTGCAGGTACACGACGAACTGGTGTTCAACGTCGTTCCCGACGAACTGCCTGCACTTCAGGCTCTCGTGGTCGAGGAGATGGAGGGCGCCTTCAAAGGCTCTGTGCCCCTGGAAGTTGCCGCCGGTACCGGCCAGAACTGGCTCGAAGCCCACTGACCGGAAGTCCATTGATGATCACCGATTGCCACACCCATACGCCCGCACACGGTGCCATCGCCTCTGGCTCGCCGGAGCAGGTGAGGCGCTGGCTCGCCGATGGCGCGCCCGGCGCTTTCAGCGTGGGGATTCACCCATGGGCCACCGCAGCACTCTCACCCGAAGCCCTGGCCGCGCAACTCTCGGAAATTGAGATGCTTGCACGTTGCGGGCGCGTGGTGGCCATAGGCGAGGCGGGGTTCGACCGCCTGCGCGGAGGTTCCCCGGCCGTTCAGCGCGAGGCGTTTATGGCTCAGGCGAAAATTGCGGAAGCGGTCGGCAAACCGCTTGTGCTCCACGTGGTTAAGGGGATTGACGACGTTCTTGTCGCGCGGCGAGAACTCCGCTCCGGAGTGCCATGGATATGGCACGGCTTCCGTGGCAACGCCCTTCAGGCCGCGCAGATAATGCGCTCTTACCCCGGCATTTACCTTTCATTCGGCGAAAAATTCAACGAGGCGTCTCCCGCTGCCGTACTGCCCGACCGTCTTCTTGTCGAAACCGATGAATCCGCATTGCCAGTCAGTGAGATAGCATCCCGGCTCGACAACGCCCGCGGCTCCATCCCGGGCTCCACGCTCAGCCTTGCGGGCGCGAATCTCCAGCGGCTGCTTGGCGGCTGCGGCGTTTTTCCAGAGCAATCCAGATAAAGGTTATCAGTCCGAGAATTATCAGAAGCACTGTCTGCGAGGCGATTATCACATTGCCGAAGGCAGCTCCTACCGTCATGAACTGCGAGTGGGCTACCCCTGCGGGCGCAAACAGCGTCAGACCGAAAATCAGCGTGGTCTGGTAGGGGCCGATGCCCCCGTTCGACGGGATTCCCATTGATATTGAAGTGAGTATGAAGCATACCAGCGGCAGCGTGAGCCCGTTGGCGTCGAGCATCTGGGTCGTCAGCGGGAAGGCGCGGAATGCCACCACAAGCTGTAGGAAATAGCATCCCCAGATGCAGGCCGTCAGTCCCAGCCAGCGCCATTTGTGCTCCATGCGCGCGAGCGCGGCGAACCCCTCCCACATACCGAGAACGAACTTCTTTATTTTCAGCACTATGGAGTTTTTCGAGCGTGCAAGCAGCCACCATGCCCCTCCGGCGAGCACAATCATCACACCCCAGAACCAGGGCGAGCCAAGAATATTTGCTATCGCCTGATAGGCAGCCGGATATGTGCGAACGAAATCCACAATCGGACCGCGGGCTATGATGAACGTAAGTAGCGTCAGCAGCCCCACCGTGAGCAGGTCGGCGAAGCGGTCGCCGATCATCGATCCGAACACCGCCGAAAAAGGAGCTTTCTGCCTGTAGGAGATATAGCCCGACCGCCATACCTCGCCCAGACGCGGGAATACGATGTTCACGCCGTAGGTGCCGAAAATACTGAGCACCAGCGCATGCGTCGGCACGTCGATACCCAGCGCCTTCAGCTGTATGCCCCAGCGCAGCCCGCGGAGCATCATCGGCGCGATGCTTATGGCGAGCATCAGCGCGATCCAGCGGAAATCGCAGTCCTGGCGTATCACAGCCATCATCTCGCCGAAATCAATATCGCGGAACATGGCCACACACAGCCCCACGGTCACCACAAGCGGGATGCCGAACTGTACCACCTTCCCTACAATCCCTTTTTTCCCGCCTTTAGGGCTTTCAACAGTATCTTTACTCTTTTCCATCACTCCAAAGTTACAAAACCCCCGCCAACCCGCCAAATCTCACATTGCCGTGTTGCGTTTTCCGAATTTTTTCGCCATATTTGCAGGCGGATACGCAATCCAACCCCAGAGGGATTATTCCTAATACCAATATCGAAAAGAGATTATTTTACGCAAATTTTTATGAAAAACTTTCTACGCCTTGCAGCGGCGCTGCTGCTGGTGGCCCTCTTCGGCCGCGTCGACGTCAGCGCCCAGGTTGTCACAACCCAGCCTGAGGTGATTACTCAGGATACCAAAAACGTCGTTATCACTTTCCATGCCGACTGGGGCAACCGCGGCATGGTCGGCCTCTCATCGTCGGCCGCCGTCTACGCCCATACCGGTGTGATTACCGACAAGTCCAAATCCAATCAGGACTGGCTCTACTGCACTTCAAACTGGAACACCCCCCAGGCCAAATTCAAGATGACCTACGCCGGCCCCAACCTCTGGTCGCTCACCATCCCCGACATCCGCGAATGGTACGGTGTTCCCGAAGGCGAGACCATCGAGAAGCTGACCTTCGTATTCCATGCCACCTCCGGCACAAAGCCCGAAGGCAAGACCCTCGTAGGCGGCGACATCTACCTCACGCTCTTCCCTGAGAATTTCCCCCAGCCCAAGGAGGAAGCATATCCCGGCGGCACGCCGAAGCTGGGCGTAACGCCCAACGCCGACGGCTCCGCCACATTCTGCTTCGTGGCTCCCGACAAAAAATCGGTCGTGCTCCGCGGCTCGTGGAACGACTACGCCCTCGTCGGCTCGCAGCAGATGAACTATACCGACTTTGGCGGCAACCGCTACTTCTGGTGCACCGTCCCCGGCGTGGCCAACGGCCAGAACCAGACCTACTACTACCTTGTCGACGGTCAGATTGAGGTCGGCGACCCCTATGCACACCTCGTGCTCGATTATGAGAACGACAAGACCATACCCGCTTCCGTATTCCCCGACATGCCCGCCTATCCGGCTCGCCTGGTGGCCACACCTACCATTCCCCTGGCCGTGTTCAACAGCACTGAGAGCGACTACGCATGGGAAGTTACCGACTTCCAGGGCCCCGACCGCTCCGACCTGGTAATCTACGAGATGCTCGTCCGCGACTTCACTGGCACGGAAAACGCTGCCCGCGGCGACGGCACCATTGAAAAGGCCATCGCCAAGCTCGACTATCTCAAGAACCTCGGAGTCAACGCCGTGGAACTCCTTCCCATCATGGAGTTCAGCGGCAACCAGAGCTGGGGCTACAACCCCAATTTCTATCTCGCACCCGACAAAGCCTACGGAACCCCCGACGCCTACCGCCGCTTCATCGACGAATGCCATAAACGCGGCATGGCCGTGATTCTCGACATCGTGTTCAACCACGTCGACGGCCGTCACCCGTGGTACAACATGTACCCCGGCATCTCCACCAAATTCTTCAACGCCGCCGGCTCGGCCCCTCACGCATATTCAGTGTTCAACGACTGGAAGCAGGAATACGAACTCGTGGAGCAGCATTTCGAGGACGCCCTCAAATACTGGATTACCGAGTTCAAGGCCGACGGCTTCCGCTTCGACCTCGTCAAGGGCCTGGGCTACAATGATTCATACAACAACCCGACCTACAACGCCGCCACCAACCAGTGGGGCAACCCCTCCAACCTCGAAGCCCTCACCGGCGCGTTCAACGCCTCGCGCGTGGCCCGCATGAAGGCACTCCACGACGCCGTGCGCACCGTAAAGCCCGACGCCTACATGATCAACGAAAACCTCGCCGGAGTGGAGGAGGAAAACGACATGGCCCGCGACCAGGAGCTCAACTGGGCCAACGTAAACTACGCCTCCTGCCAGTTTGCCATGGGCTTCGAATCCGGCGCCGGCCTCAGCCGCTTCTACGCTCCCAGCGACGGCGGCCGCCTCTGGGGCTCCACCGTAAGCTACGCCGAGAGCCACGACGAAGAGCGTATGGCATATAAGGTGAAGACCTACGGCGCCACGGGCGTAAAAGGCAACGCTCCCATGATGATGCGTCGCCTCGGCTCCGTGGCCGCCCAGATGCTGCTTACCCCCGGTTCCCACATGATTTGGCAGTTCCAGGAACTTGGTGCCGACCAGACGACCAAAAACTCCACGGGCGGCAACGACACCGGCAATAAGCGCGTGGTCTGGAGCCTCCTCAACAATGCTAACAACAAGAGCCTCCACGAGAGCTACCGCCAGCTTATCCACCTGCGCACGCTCAATCCCACGCTCTTCGCTGAGTCGGCCGAAGCCACCGTTTCGCTCGACGCATGGAGCGGCGGACGCACACTGACGCTCACCGACGGCTCGCGCGAGCTCCTTCTCGTGGTCAACCCCAACGTAAGCGGCACGGCCGACATCTACATTCCGGCTACCGTCAACCCCCGCAACATGGTTGTTCTCGACCAGAGCCCGCTGCTCTCGGGTGAGTCGCAACCCACTATATCAGGCGCCTATATCAAGGGCGTGCCTGCCGGGGCCTATCTGGTCTACGCCTCCGAGAATACACTCGGCGTCGACGGCGTCCTCTCCGACAGCAACCCCGACGGCTGCGGCTTCACCATGAAGGTAGTCGGTTCAGACCTCCACGTCTATGCTCCCGACGGAAGCGAGCTTTCGCCCGCTGAATATCAGGTGTATACCGTCAGCGGTGCCCGCGTGGCCTCCACATCGCTCCATCGTGGCGTCTACCTCGTGAGCGCCCTCGGCTCCACCCGCAAGCTCGCCCTCTGATTGATTAAAATATAAAACGCGCAGGTGTCGGATTTCGCAATCCGGCACCTGCTTTTTCTTTGCCCGGTTCTCTTCGGGCAATCTACTAATTGCCTATCTTATTTGTATTTAATTGTATATATTGAATCTTCGATATGATAACGCTGAGATCCGCTCACTCTCATTATAACAATGAGGCCGCTCTCTCGTAGGAGATTGTTGCGGAACCACCGTTTTTCGACCATATTGTACGGACGAACCGCTCTTTTGCAATACCCTCCCATATCCATGGTTGTCGACCATCTTGTAGGGACGCACGGCTCGTGCGTCCGTATAAAATGGCCCTTGTATATCCGGACGCACGAACCGTGCGTCCCTACATTCATCCCTGCGGTTTCGGCATTATGATATGAATGCCACTTGCCGCAATGATGCGGGAATGGTTGATGCATGGGTCTTTAAGACTCGTGTATATCGTTTCATCTGGGATTGCGTGTGTGATAATGTGCGTAGTATGTCGAAAGACTGGTGTAAGTGCTGGTGTGTCGGTGCTTTTCGCGGGGGAGAGAGGGAATCCGTGCTTTTGTTAAGAACGGCCCGGATGTGTGTGTTCGACTGGCTGGGATACCTAAACAATCTTCTGACTGCAAAGCTACTGAATCGTATCCCCTTTCTGCAAATTAATTAAGCTAATTTCAGAAAAATTTTGTTAAAAAGCCGAAATCTCGGCTACATTTTGTAGCTGATGCCGCTACAGCGCTCAGCGTGGCAGCGAGGCGAGAATACGCTTCATGGCACGCTCCACGCGGCCGTAATGCTCCAGATGGTCAGCCACATAGATGAATGCCACCTGGAGGCGCGGCCCCTCGGAGCCGGCGATGTCGCCATGGTTCAGGCGATAGGCCTCGCGGATACGGCGGCGCATCTTCACGCGGTCTACGGCGTGGCGCAGCTTGCGCTTAGGCACGGAAATCAGAAATTCTACCCGCTCCTGCTGCGCGTACCCCTCGGGCGAATCGGCCCATACGGCGCGCAGAGGGTAGGCGAGCATCGAGCACCCCTCGCGCCGCGTGGCGAAAAGGGTCTCTATGGCCGTCTGGCTGCAGAGTTTGTGGGCTTTGCCGAGTGTATATCTGCGCTGCATCTGGATGGAACAGGATGGGGGTGGAGAGGGAGCGATCCCGGCTGCTCAGGCGTTCTTCTCCTTGAGGAAGAGGTCGAGCGCGGCAGTAATCGACGGGGCTTTGGGCGACGGAGCCGAGAGGTCGAGGCGAAGCCCTGCCTCTTCGATGGCCTTGGCGGTCGAGGCGCCGAAGCAGCCCACCTGGATGTCGCCCTGCTGGAATTCGGGGAAGTTCTTGAGCAGCGAGTCGATGCCGGCCGGCGAGAAGAACAGCAGCATATCGTAGTCGAAAGGCTCGTCGGGGGTGAAATCGTTGCTCACCGTGCGGTACATAACAGCCTTGGTGTAGTTGATTTTGGCCTTGTCGAGCATCTCGGCGTTGGTGTCGTTCTTATGCACGTCGCTCACCGCGTAGAGGAATGTCTCCTTGTTGTGCTTGGTCAGCGAGGGGAGCATGTCGGCGAGCTTGCCGGTCTCGCCGTGGAAAATCTTGCGCTTGCGGTATACGATGTATTTCTGCAGATAGAGCGCTATCGACTCCGTGGTGCAGAAATATTTCATGGTGTCGGGAATGGTAAGCCGCATCTCCTCGCAGAGACGGAAAAAATGGTCGATGGCCGTACGGGCTGTGAATATTACGGCCGAGAAGTCGGTGATGTTGATTTTCTGCTGGCGGAATTCGCGGGCACTCAGGCCTTCTACCTTGATAAAGGGGCGGAATACCATTTCCACGCCGTGGCGTGCTGCTATATCGAAATATGGAGATTTGTCGGAAGATGGTTTGGGCTGGGAAACGAGAATTTTCTTAATCTTCATTGCGCTTTTACACAAATTTCCGATGCCAGAAGGCAAGCGGCGATGACTGGGACTATTTCCAAGGTGCAAAGGTACAAAATAAAGTAAAGCAATGAGGGGATTTTGTCGTAAAAAATTCTAAATCCTTTATATATGTAGCATAAACGTGATAAAACGTAAAGTGCGGCACCTGCCAGCAGCATGTCGCTCCGGAAGGCCGGATAGAAGAGCGCCACCATGGCCGGGGCCGTCAGGGCGATGCCGAGAATGGCCGTCGAGGCGTTCAGCCCGCGGCGCCAGAGCGAGGCCGAGAGCCGGTCGGTGAATGTGAAGCCAACTGTGGCGCAGGCGGCCAGCTGGAAGAGGTAGAAAGCTACCATCAGCGCTATCAGGGCCGTGATGGTGGAGAATACGGTGGCCGCGGTGGTAAGCGGCCCGATGCGTCCCAGCCAGAGGAAAAGCAGAAGACCCTCCATTACGGCGGTACCGAGCAGCAGAAGGGCTATCACGCGGGTCTCGTTGGCCGTATGCTCGTCGAAGGCGTTGTTGCGCCGGCGCACCGACAGAAGGTCCTGTGGCAGCGACGAGAAGATGCGGCGCACGTGGCGCATGTTGAGCCCCACAAGCACCAGCATGGCCACCAGTATGGCCAGAATCCCCGAGTCGGTGGCTGGCGTGAGCGGTCGTGGCTGCCCCGCGTGGCCGTGGGTCCATGCCGGAGCCTGCGAACTGTAGAGCTCGCGGTCGGCGGCCGACGCCGGGGCGTCGGCCTCGGTGGCGGTGTTGAAGGGGTTGGCCGAAAGGGTTGAGGCCATCGTGGCTCGGTAGGGTGGGTTAGGAGGTTCGGGGGAAGGCGGTTTACTTTTTGTTGCGGAATTCGTCGCGGATGGTGTCTACCACGTTGATTATGAAGTCGCCGGCCTTTTCGAGGGTCGAGATGATGTCCATGTAGTAGATGCCGCTCTGATATTCGTAGTGGCGGCCGTTGATGTTGGCCACGTTGGCCGTGCGGAGCTGGTTGCGCAGATTGTTGATTTCGCGCTCGCGGTTGTAGCAGGCTATTATGTCGTGCTCGTCGACGTTCTCCAGATTGCTGAGCACCTTGAGCATGCCGCCCACCGACTTCTCCACGTAGCCGAACATCAGGTCGATGTTCGAGTATATCTCATCGTTGAAGTGAACGCCGCTCTCCTGCTTGCGCAGCAGAATCTTGCCTACGCCGAGCATCGCGTCGGCTATGCTCTCGATTTCGCTGTCGATGCTGAGCATGGCCGTAAGCCGCCGCTTTGACTCGTTGGAAAGACGCCCTTCGGCGCAGCGGTTCAGGTAATTGGCTATCTCAAGCTCCATGCGGTCGGAAATCTCCTCGTATTTCTCCAGCCGCGAGTAGGTGCGGTTGAAGTCGTCGCTTCCCGCCTTGGTGTGAACCAGGTCCCGGGCCATGGGGAGCATCCTCCCCACGCGCTCGGCAAATACGTGCATCTCCTTCTCGGCCTGCGAGATATTCAGCTCCGAGGCCGAAAGGATGCCCGCCGAGATGAATTTCAGCTGGAACTCGTCGTCGCCCGAGTGCTTGGCCGGCACGAGTATCTCCACGATTTTCACGTAGACGTTGGTCAGCCAGATCATTATGCTCAGGTTTATCAGGTTGAAGACCGTATGGAATATCGACAGGCCGAACGATACGCTCACCTGCATCTGGGCTATTACCGAGCGGTGGTGGAGCACCACGCCGTCGTCGGTCGGAAGGCCGGCGGCCATCACCTGGTTGTACATCCCCGGGTCGGTGGCCTGGAGATTGCTCACGTAGTTGTAGAGCCCTGCGGGGTCCCCCTGGCCGATCTCCTCGGTAATCCAGCTGTTGAGGTCCACGAAGGGGAAGAATACCGCAAGCGTCCAGAGCGTGCCCAAGAGGTTGAACAGCAGATGGCCCATGGCCGTTCGCTTGGCCGCCACGTTGCCGCTCATCGAGGCAAGCAGCGGAGTTACCGTCGTGCCGATGTTCGAGCCGAGCACAAGCGCACACGCCAGGTCGAACGTTATCCACCCCTTGCTGCACATTATCAGCGTGATGGCGAACATCGCCGCCGAGCTCTGGATAATCATCGTAACAACCACGCCTACCAGGCAGAATATCAGCACCGACCCGAAGCCCATCGAGGCGTAGCGCTGCAGGAAGGCGAACATCTCCGGATTGCTCTGCAGATCAGGCACATATTTGCTGATCATGTCCAGGCCCATAAACAGGAAAGCGAAACCGATGGTGAACTCGCCTATCGATTTCGTCTTGCTTTTCTTGGAGAACAGAAGCGGCACCGCCAGGCCGATCAGTGGCAGGGCGAAGGCCGAGATGTCGACCTTGAAGCCGAAAAGGGCTATGATCCAGGCCGTGAACGTGGTGCCCACGTTGGCGCCCATGATTACGGCCATCGACTGTGCCAGCGTCATCAGACCGGCGTTCACGAAGCTCACCACCATCACCGTCGATGCCGAGGAGCTCTGTATCAGAGCCGTGATAAAGAAACCCGTCACCGTGCCGGTGAAGCGGTTGCGGGTCATCGCACTGAGGATATTGCGCAGGCGGTCGCCCGCCGCTTTCTGCAATCCCTCGCTCATCACCTTCATTCCGTAGAGGAAGAGGCCTACGGCTCCGAGAAGCCCTAAAAAGTCCAGTATCGAATAATTCATCGTTGCTGTGGGTGGAAAGCCCGGCGGGGATATTGTTAGTGAATGGATTGAGAGAGCGCTTCGGGCCGCTGGCGACCCTGGCGTTTCCGGAACTTTCCGCACGCAAATTTAGCAATAAATTTCTCGAAACAAAATAGCCGTTTCCGCCCCTCCCCAACATATTTCCCCTCTATCAACATATTTCCCCCTCCCTCAGTATTTTTTTTCGGCCTCACCCTCCCCGCCTCTCAATTTTCTCCCTTCCGGCCCCCATTCTGCGTTCGCGCCCTCCCTAAAGTCCCTAAGGTCTCTAAGGTCCCAAAGGCCTCTAAGGTCTTTAAAGTCCTTACGGTCGTTGAGGCTCTGGGGTGGG
>OHMD01000092.1_pt1 | contig 17054 bp, 7 predicted proteins | sample 1569161 | NCBI WGS metagenome assembly OHMD01 (sample SAMEA3879502, study PRJEB24766) | human gut metagenome | biome: human-associated habitat; feature: feces | place: USA | collected 1985/1987
TCGAGCTTGCAGATGAGGCTGCGAGCGTTATTGTGGTTGGTGATGTAGGTCGGATCCTCGGAAAGAAGATAGCCCACGATCTGATTGATCGGATTATAGCCCTTTTCCGTGAGGGAGCGATAGACCTCCGTGAGGATCTGCTTCATCTCCGCACTGTTGTCGACCGGCACGCTGAATTTGATCGTGTTATGATCCAATTACGTCCGCCTCCTTTCTTCCTTTCCTCTATCATATCCGAAATTCGGGATAAAGTAAAGGAAAAATGCGTAAACAAATTGGAAACAAAACGGTGCTCAGCGGAGCTTGGCGTTCAGCTCTTTTTCCAGAGCGGCCAGAACGGCGGACACGACGCCGTCGGAATCGGCATCCGTCAGCGTGCGGTCGTCTGCACGGAGCGTCAGGCGGAAGGCCGCGCTCTTCGAGCCGGAAGCGATGCCCTTGCCGCGGTAGATATCGAACAGCTCCACGCTGCGCAGCAGCTTGCCGCCTGCGGCGCGGATGCAGTCGGACAGGGCGGCGACCGTTACGGCCTCGTCGCAGACGACGGCGATGTCGCGGGTGACGGCCGGGTACTTTGGCAGCGGCGTATAGGTCTTTTCCGGCAGCTGCAGGGACAGCAGGGCCGTGAAGTTCAGCTCTGCGGCGAAAATCTCGCCGTCAATGCCGTAGCTGCGGGCCACGAGCGGATGGATCTGGCCGAAGCAGCCGAGGTCGACGCCGCCCACGCTGACGCGGGCGCAGCGGCCGGGATGGAACGTCGGGTCGTGCTTCTCGGCGGTATAGCGGGCCTCGGGGACATTCATGCCGCGCAGGAAGGCCTCGATCTCGCCCTTCATCTTGAAGAAGTCCTCGTGCTCGCCGTAGGTGCCGAGCACCAGATGCTTCGGTTCGTCCGGCAGGATCTGGCCGGGCTTCGGCAGGTAGACCTTCGCCAGCTCATAGAGCTTGACGGCATCGTTGTGATAGGCGTTGTTGCGCGCCAAAATGGCGAGCATGGACGGCAGTGCGACGGTGCGCATGATGGAGGCGTCCTCGCCGAGCGGATTTTGGATGCGCATGGCATTGCGCAGGGAAGAGTCCTCCGGCAGGCGGATCTGATCGAAGATGGACGGGGAGACGAAGGAATACGTCAGGATCTCGCTGTAGCCGAGGCTGCGGCACAGGGAACCGGCGCGGTTCTCGAGCTTCATGGCCTCCGTATAGCCGCCCTCCGTGGCAGCGCCGCGGAACGTCGTCGTGGGGATGTTGTTGTAGCCGAACAGGCGGCCGACCTCCTCGGCGATGTCCGCCATGCCGACCAGATCGGGACGCCACGACGGCACGCGGATCTCATGGCCCTCGACGAGGATCTCCAGACGGCGCAGATATTCGACCATGTCGGCCTCGGAGATGTCCGTGCCGAGCAGGGCATTGATGCGGTCCGGCTCCAGCTCGATGGTGCGCGGCTCGGGGATGTCGTTGAGCACGTCGATGACGCCGTCCATGACCTCACCGGCGCCCAGCAGCTCGACGAGCTCGCAGGCGCGGTCCACGGCGGGGAGCGTCAGCAGCGGATCGATGTTCTTTTCAAACTTGCCGGAGGCCTCCGTGCGCATACCGAGCGCAAGGGCAGTCTGGCGGATGGACGTGCCGTTGAAGTTTGCGGATTCAAAGACGACATCGACCGTGTCGTCCATGATCTCGCTGTTCTCGCCGCCCATGATGCCGGCAAGACCGATGGGCTTCGTCTCGTCGGCGATGACGAGCATGCCAGGCGTCAGGGTGCGGACATTGCCGTCGAGCGTCGTCAGGACCTCGCCCGGTTCGCTGCGGCGGACGATGATCTTGCCGGAGCCAACATAGCGGTAGTCAAAGGCGTGCATCGGCTGGCCGTATTCCAGCATGACATAGTTCGTGATATCGACGATGTTGTTGATGGGGCGGACGCCGTTGGCGCGCAGGCGCTGGCGCAGCCACTTCGGCGACGGCGCGATCTTCACATTGCGCACCATACGCGCGGTGTAGCGGCGGCACAGGTCCTCTGCGGGGACCTCGACCTCCAGCAGCTCGGACAGCTCGCCTGCCGCGCCGCCGCGCACGACCGGGTCGTGATGGCGCATCGGCTTGTTGAAGGCGGCAGCGGCCTCGCGGGCCAGACCGAGGATGGAATAGCAGTCCGGGCGGTTGTTCGTGATCTCAAAGTCCACAACGGTGTCGTCGTTGCCGATGACGGTGTTGATGTCGTCGCCGGGCTTGCAGTCCTCCTGCAGGATCCAGATGCCGTCCTCAATGGCATAGGGGAAGTCGTTGAGCGTCAGACCGAGCTCCTTCAGGGAGCAGAGCATGCCGTTCGATACCTCGCCGCGCAGCTTGCCCTTTGTGATGTGCACGCCGCCGGGCAGCCAGGAATTGTGCTGGGCCACGGGGACAAGGTCGCCCTCGTGTACGTTCTGTGCGCCGGTGACGATCTGCACGGGCTCGCCCGCGCCGACGTCGATCTGGCAGACCCACATGTGGTCGGAGTTCGTGTGGCGCGTGATGGACACGACGCGGCCGACAACGACATTGCGCAGCCCGGCATCGAGCCGCTCATAGGTCTCGACCTTCTGACCGGCGATGGTCATGGTCTCGACAAACTCCCGATCCGGCACGCCGGAGAGATCCACGAATTCTTCGTTGAGCCATTTTCTGTTCAGTTTCATTGCTCTACCTCCTCAGAACTGCGAAAGGAACCGCACGTCGTTGTCAAAGATCAGGCGCAGGTCGTTGATGCGCAGACGGCCCATGGCCATGCGCTCCAGACCGATGCCGAAGGCAAAGCCGGAGTACTTCTTCGAGTCAATGCCGCAGCCCTCGAGCACCTTCGGGTGCACCATACCGGCGCCCAGCAGCTCGATCCAGCCCTCGCCATGGCAGGTGGAGCAGACCTGACCGGCCGTCTCGCCCGTGCCGTGGCACTTGAAGCACTGCATGTCGACCTCGCAGCTTGGCTCCGTGAACGGGAAATGATGCGGGCGGAAGCGCACGACGGCGTCCTCGCCGTACAGACGCTTGATGAGCGTCTCCAGCGCGCCCTTCAGGTCGCCCATCGTGATGCCCTCGTCGACGACGAGGCCCTCGATCTGATGGAACATCGGGGAGTGCGTGGCGTCGGCCTCGTCCTTGCGGAACACGCGGCCGGGGGCCAGCATGCGGATGGGCGGCTTCTGCTGCTCCATCACGCGGATCTGCATGGGGCTGGTCTGCGTGCGCAGCAGGACGGAATCGTCGTCGTCAAAATAGAAGGTGTCGGAGCGGTCGCGGGAGGGATGGCCCTCTTCGATGTTCAGCTTCGTGAAGTTGTAGGCGGCCTCCTCGATCTCCGGGCCGTCGACGATCTGATAGCCCATGCCGATGAAGATCTCCTTGACCTCCTGCAGCACGCGGTTCATCGGGTGCTGGTGGCCCATCTCCACGGGTTTGCCGGGGATGGTGACATCCACGGCCTCGGCCTCGAGCTTTGACTCGAGCGCAGCGGCATCCAGCGCGGCACGACGCTTTTCGAGCGCGTCCTCGAGCTTGGCTCGGACGGCGTTTGCCATCTGTCCCATGACGGGACGTTCCTCGGCAGACAGCTTGCCCATCTGCTTCAGGACGGCAGTCAGCTCGCCCTTTTTGCCAAGCACGCGCACGCGCACGGCATCCAGCGCGGACATATCTGCCGCCGCTGCGAGGTCAGCCAGTGCTTTCGCCTTGATCTGTTCCAGTTGTTCTTTCATGTTGGCTCTCCTTTTTGCAAAGAAATGTTGCAGGGAAAAGAAAAAGTCCTCCGTCCGAAAGGGGACGAAAGACAGAACTTCCGCGGTACCACCCGCCATTCGCCGCTGACACGGCGCACTCAAACCGGTAACGGAGCGACCCGTCCGGGCCTAATTGCCGCGGGGCACATGCTCCGCAGGGCGTTCAGCCGGAAGCTCACGGGGGAAGGCCTGCACTGCCTGCGGGGAGTGCTCACAGCAACGCACCCTCTCTGAGCCCACATTTTGCAGCCGGCGGCCCGGTCACAGCTTTTCTTCTGTATCGCCAAAATTCTAACATATTTTTTCGAAGGTTGCAAGGGAAATCCGCCCGGGATTTGACTATTTTTTTGCGGTACATTATAATAATAACAAAAAAGCCGCATTGCGGCAGATCGGGGCGAGAACATGGCGGAAATATCGATCATGGACGCGGAGCGGCTCTGCGGCTGGCTCCCGCGGCGGGCGCGCGAGACGCACAAGGGCGATTTCGGCCGCATCCTGCTCCTGTGCGGGGCCGTCGGCTATACAGGCGCTCCGGCGCTGGCGGCCATGGGTGCGGCGCGGTCCGGCGCAGGACTGATCTTCGTCGGCGTGCCGGAGCCGGTGTATCCTATCGTGGCGGGGAAGCTGCTCGAGTCGATGGTGTTCCCGCTGCCCGCGCAGGGTGGCATGCTGGCAGAGAGCGCCGTTCCGGAAATTCTGGCGCGGCTTTCCGGCTGCGATGCCTGCCTCATTGGCTGCGGCCTGGGCAGAAGTGCCGGGACGTTTGCCGCCGTGCAGGCTGTGCTTGCCAATGCATCCTGCCCCGTTGTGGTGGATGCCGATGGCATAAACGTGCTCGAGGGGCATATAGATGTACTGCGCGGCGCGGCCTGTCCCGTGGTGCTCACGCCGCACGACGGCGAATACCGCCGCCTGATGGGCAGGCTGCCGGGGGAGGACCGCATGGGCGCGGCTGCGGCGCTTGCGGAGAAGACCGGCGCGACGGTGCTGCTCAAGGGACACCGGACTGCCATCTGCGGCGCGGACGAGCGCTGGGAGAACCGCTGCGGCAATCCGGGCCTTGCTACGGGCGGGAGCGGCGACGTGCTGGCGGGCATTCTCGTCTCACTGCTGGGGCAGGGCCTGCCGCCCGTGCATGCAGCGGCTGCGGCTGCGTGGCTCCACGGAACGGCGGCCGACCGCTGCGCCGCCAGAATGGGGGAGTACGGCCTGCTGCCCTCGGACGTTGCGGCGGAGCTGCCATATTTATTGCCATAGGAGGGGATGCGCGTGCGGCGAGGCTGCGCCGTACTGATGATGTGCCTCTGCCTGCTGCTCGGCGGCTGCGGAGGAAGAAGCCAGGGCGTTTCGCCCGCCATCGCGTTCCGCGCCTCGCTGGTGCAGGCCGGGGGATGCAGCTTCCGCGCGGAGCTGACGGCGGATTACGGAGATTATGTCGTCCCGTTTGCGCTCGACTGCGAGACGGAGGTGAACGGCCCGACGCATTTCACCGTCGCCGCGCCGGAGACGCTGGCCGGAATCACTGCAGCGGTGGACGAGACCGGCGGAACCGTCACCTATGATGGCCTGATGATGGACTTCGGCCTGTTGGCAAACGGAAGGCTCGCTCCGGCGGCCGGTCCGGCCGTCGTGGCATATTGCTGGTCCTCCGCCTATCTCGCCGCGGGCGGTGAGGAGGACGGCCGGTTCCGCGCGACCTATGAGAAGGATTATGAAGAAAAAATGCTCAAGGTGGACACCTGGTTTGAAAATGGCATACCAATTTATGCGGAAGTATGCTATAATGGTCAGCGTATTCTGAATTTGACGATATCAGAGTTCAGTCTGAAATAACGGAAGTAAATTTACATGGATTATTTAAAGAGAACCTGGGCGGATATTTCGCTCGACAACCTGAATCATAACTACCAGCAGCTCCGGGCGAAGATCCCATCCGGCTGCCGCCTCCTCGGCGTGGTCAAGGCCGACGCCTACGGCCACGGTGCCGTGCCCATCAGCCGCCATCTGTGTGAGCTGGGCGCGGAGTTCCTTGCTGTCTCCAATCTGGAGGAGGCCATGCAGCTCCGCCGCGGCGGCATCCGCCGTCCCATCCTGATTTTGGGCTATACGCCGCCTGCCTATGCGCGCGATCTGGTCGCCATGGGACTGCGGCAGGAGGTCCATAGCCTCGAGTATGCCCGCGCGCTGCACGAGGAGCTCAAGGGCTCAGAGCGCCGTCTCAAGGTCCACATCAAGCTGGATACGGGCATGTCGCGCCTCGGCTTCTTTGCCTATGACCACCCGAAGACGGTCGAGGAGCTGAAGGAAGTTGCGCAGATGCCCAAGCTTCTCATCGAGGGAATTTTCATGCATTTCCCGGTCGCGGATTCCATCGACGGAGCCGACGCGAATTTTACGCATACGCAGTTCGAGCGCTTCACGCAGATGCTGAGCGCCCTCAAGGGCGTGGGCATCGAGCCGGAGATCCGCCACTGCTGCAACAGCGGCGCGACCATCCTCTATCCCGAGTATGCGCTCGATATGGTCCGCCCCGGCATCGCGACCTACGGTGTGCTCCCGTCGGAGGACCTGCGCGGCATGATCGATCTGCGGCCCGTGATGTCCCTGCGCTCCACGATCTTCCAGATCCGCGATTTTGAGCCGAATATCACGATCAGCTATGGCCGCACCTACACGACGGAGGACCCTGCCCGCATCGCCGTCGTCGGCATCGGCTATGCAGACGGTTTCCCGCGCAGCCTTTCGAGCAACGTGTCGTTCCTGCTGCATGGCAGGCGCGTGCCGCAGGTCGGCCGCATCTGCATGGACATGTGCATGGTCGATATCACGCGCGTGCCGGAGGCAAAGGTCGGCGATGTCGTCACGGTCTTCGGCGAGGATGGCGGCGACAGCATCGAGGTGACGAGCCTTGCCAACCGCCTCGGGACCATCCCGTATGAGCTGATGTGCGGCATCAACAAGCGCATTCCGCGCATCTATCTCAACGGCGAGGACGAGACCGAGGTCCTGCAGTATATTGTCTGATTCTGACCTGCGGCGAACCGAGTGTTCGCCGCAGGAAAATTTTACACAAATCCATCTTGACAATACCCGATGTCTCCGGTAAAATACACTAGGATATACGGGAAATGAGAACCGGATATCCGGACCGCCACTGGGCGGATTTCTTTCCAACATGAGTTAGTACTGCCTAACCAAAACCTGCGGCAGAACGGAAGCGAGGCCACCCCCCTCCGGACGGAGCATGCGTCGATGGGATGCGGCCTTGAGTTAGGCGAGACTAACCAGAATTCACAGGAGGAAATAGCATGTTGAATCGATGGAAACGGCTTCTGGCTCTGCTGGCATCCGTGGCCGTGCTGTTCTCGCTGTGCACCGCCGCTTCGGCAGCGCCGGGCGAGCAGGCGGAGCCGCGGGAGCTGACGGAGGCGGATTATGCCGCAGCCGACGCGATCTTTGCCTCGCTGCCGTCGGCGGACGGCACGAACAGCGGCCGACACCGGGGCGCTCTGCAATTGGCTGGAGACAGCCGACGGCGTCCGGCCGGGCACGGTCTCTGCGAACGGCAGCTGCGTGACCTGGCAGACGGATGCGGGCATCACCTGCTCGTATAACCCGCAGCTCGAGCGCATCAGCGAGCGTGCGCAGGAACCGGCGCAGACGGAAACGCTGGAAAGCATTCCCGCCCTGCGCGGCGTGCAGCACGGGCGCGACGTGTATCTCTTCCAGCCGTACTACGGTCTGGACAGCTCATTCACGCGCCAGTACTACGAAGAGGGCCAGCGCATCGCCGCGAAGTCCGAGGGCACGTTCTACTATTATAAGACGGAGGCCGCGACGGTCGACGCCATTGCCGACGCGGTCGAGTCCGGCGGCGTTATCCTGTTTGACAGCCACGGCACCACGGATTATACCGGCGACAATGAGGACTACACCTCCAAAGCGACGACGTCCTACCTCTGCCTGCAGAGCGGCGAGGGCCTGACGACCGAGGACTATGCCGACGGCCACGCCGTCTACGGCGGAAGCGGCATCAACGGCATGCGCTACTATGAGGTCGACGGTACGGTCATTGCCAACCATATGGAAAAGCCCGCAAACGGCGGCCTTGTCTGGATGGCGATCTGCCTCGGCATGGCCACGGACGGCCTCGAGGGCCCACTTATGGACGCGGGCGTCGGCGTGGTCTACGGCTACAGCCAGTCCGTTACCTTTATCGGCGATTACTGCTTTGAAGAAGAATTTTTCAACAAGCTGCTGCAGGGCGGCACGGTCGCGGAGTCTATCCGCACCATGAAGGCCCGCTACGGCAACTGGGACTGCTCGCCCGCCATTCTGGGCAGCGATTCCTCCCAGACCGCCGCATCGCTGGAGGAAGCCGTGCGGAAGCATGCAGCCTTCCCCATCGTCGTCTCGGCGGAGGACGCCTATCCCGGTCACGGCAAGGTCGACGCCGTGCAGGAGGTCAGCTCCGTCTGGAGCCTGCTGGAGAGCTTCACCGCGACCGTGACGACGGACGCCCCGGAAACGGCCGGAACGGTCGTCCAGAAGGGCATGACGGTCACGGCCGTCCCGGCCCGCGGCTACTATGCCGACGGCGCAACGGTCACCCCGGAGGGGGCCGCTGTTGTGACGCAGGAGGGCGACCTGTTCCGCATCTCGTCCCTGCGCGCGGACTGCACGATCACGATCCACTTCTCTGCCAAGACGCCAGCTGTGCTGCACTTTGTCGTGCCGAACGGTGTCATGCAGGCCGGGATTCAGAGCTATGTCGACGATGTCGAGATCCTGCCGCTTCCCGTCGGGACTCCGGCAGCGGATGCGCAGGACTATTCCTTTGCGGGCTGGTCCCTGCAGGAGCAGGCGGGGCCGGTCGGGAGCTTGTCCTATCTCCGCGCCGGGAGTGAGTTTGCCGTTGCGCAGCCGGAGCAGACGCTCTACGCCGTCTATCGCTATTTTGCGACTCCGGCCGGAACGACGCCCGCCTTCCACGAGCTGACAGAGGCCCCGGAGGACTGGAGCGGCACCTATGTGCTCTCTGCCGAGGGCCATGCCCTCCTGTGTGACGGCTCGGTCACGGGCGCGGCGCTCGGCAGCAGCGAGGCGGCAGTCCCGTTTGCCGATGCCGGGCTTGCAGAGGAGGACGGCGCGCTGCGCGGCGTTTCCGCTGCGGTCGTTGTACAGATCGAGCGTGCCGCAGGCACGGAGCAGTATGCCATCCGCCTCGGCGGCACTTCTGATGCGGTTTATCTGGCCTGCCGCTCGAACAGCGAGCAGCTCAACACGGCGGAGGACACCGGAACGTCGTTGTCCCGCTGGGTCATTTCCATGGAGGACGGTCATATGACGATCCGCAGCGCGCGCTATCTCAGCCGCACGCTGCAGTATGATGCGGATGCGGGCTGCTTCCGCTGCTATGCCAAGACGAAGACTCCGCTGACGGTCTACCGCGGCGAGACGAGCAGCCTGTGGTATACGACGCAGCCGAAGATGCATGATCATCAGCTGGTCGAAACGGGCCGTCGCGAGCCGACTTGCACCATGTCGGGCTGGATCGACTTCCGCTGCACGATCTGCGGCGAACTGCGCCGCCAGCCGCTGGAGCCGCTGGGCCACGAGGTCGTGAACGGCATCTGCGTCCGCTGCGGCGAAGTGATGCAGCTCCCGTTCCGGGATGTGCCGGAGGATGCCTATTACTATGACGCCGTCGTCTGGGGCTTGTCCCGCGGCGTGGTGAACGGCACGACGATGACGACGTTCTCACCGGACCTGTCCTGCACCCGCGCGCAGGCAGTCGCGTTCCTGTGGCGTGCTGCCGGGAGACCGGAGCCCTCCGGCAATACGGCCTTTGCCGATGTCCCGGCGGACAGCTACTATGCCGCGGCCGTTGCCTGGGCGGCGGAGAACAACGTTACGAACGGCACGGGCAGCGGCTGCTTCAGCCCGGATGACCTGTGTACCCGCGCGCAGATCGTCACGCTGCTGTACCGGCAGCTGACGAAGGAAATCTGAAAAATCGGATCCATTTTTTGGTCCGTTTTTTAAGGCAGCACCGCACAATTCAGCGAGAGCATTCGGCGAAAAATATCCGGCGAAGGCCAAATTATGCGGTGTTGCCAAATAAAAAAAGGAGGAAACCCAAGAGATGACAAAACATCGTGTGACTCGCCGCCTGCTGGCGGTGGCGCTGTCCGTGCTTCTGGTGCTCGGCTGTGTCGCTCCGGCTGTCGCGGCGACCTACGAGAGCGGCACCTACACCGGTACGGGTACGGGCCGCAACGGGTCTGTGGCGCTGACGCTCACGCTGACGAACGGCGCGATCGCGAGCGTGGACAATGTGACCCATTCGGAAACTGCCCGCTATTGGGAAAAGGCCAAGGTGCTTCTTGACCGGCTCGTCGGTCTGCAGACCCCGGAGCAGGTCGAAAAGCTCGACGCCGTGACCGGCGCGACCCTGAGCAGCAATGCCATCAAGGAAGCTGCGAAGGACGTGTTCCGTCAGGCCGAATCGAAGGAGACTCCGGTCTTCGCGTCCGGCAGCGGCACGAAGAGCGACCCGTATCTCATCCGCACGGCCGCGCAGCTGCAGGCCTTTGCCGCAGCCGTCAACGGCGGCACGGGCTATGAGGGCCAGTACATCAGTCTGGATGCCGATCTGGACCTGACCGGGACTGCGTGGACGCCCATCGGCGCGACGGGCTCGTTCAACGGCAGCTTCAACGGCAACTATCATACGATCACCGGCATGACCATCGGCTCGGAGAGCGAGAAGGCTTCCTATACGGAGGCAGGCCTCTTCGGCTCGGTAGGCAAGGGCGCTGCCATCCGCAACGTCGGCGTTATCAACGCCGCGATCTACAACAAGACCACGACGGACCCGAGCGTCGGCCTTCTGGCGGCCGGGATCAGCGAGAACAGCATCGTCGAGAGCTGCTGGGCGACCGGCACGATCTACAGCGATACGACTTCTCCCTATTATTCCTACGTCGGCGGCCTCGTCGGCAGCATCGGCATCAAGAGCCTCATCTGCAACAGCTGGACGAACGTTGTCGTCTATGCCAAGGGCAGCTCTGACAGCTTTGTCGGCGGCATCGTCGGCGATACCGGCAACAACTCCGCCGTTGTGAACTGCGCGGCCCTCGGCTCCGTGGCAAACTACGGCAACACCTCCATGATGTACGGCGCGGGCGGCGTTGTGGGCTACAGCTCCGGCGCGGTCTATGCCAGCTATTCCTCCAGCCGCATCCATATGGACGCCATGTCCTATGATGACGGCGCGGATGTGCCGGTCGGCGGTGTCGTCGGTTCTCCGTCGGCTCTGTCTGCGGCCTACAACTGCTATTTCAACAAGGAAGAGAAGCAGACCTATTATGACGGCGAGGTCTCGACGCCGCTGGCCGTCGGTTACGACGTGCTGAACTACAGCGAGAGCGACAACGATCACTGCGAGGGTCTGACGGCCGCCGAGATCGCCTCCGAGACGCTTCTGAACAAGCTCACCGCGGCCCTGACGCCGGAGGAGCTGGCAAAGGGCCAGGCCTACTTCAAGTCCGAATCCCTGCTGACCGGCGACATCACGCTCGACAGCCTGCTGAGCATGACGGAAAACGGCTGGTGCACATGGGAGCGCAATGCGGACGGCGCGCTGCTGCCCACGGCGGGCGGCTCCGTCACGCCGGAAGAGCCGGATTACTTCGCAGGCGGCGACGGCTCGGTCGGCGATCCCTATCAGATCGCGACGGAAGCGCAGCTGCGCGCCTTTGCCGAGGCCACGCAGGCCGGGAAGCTCGTGACGACGAACGTCTGCTTCGTCCTGACGGCCGACATCGCCCTGAACGGCGAGTGGACGCCGGTCCACAGCTTCGGCGGCACGTTCGACGGCGGTGATCACACCGTCTCCGGCATGACCATCGGCACGGCCGATGCGCCCTCCAAGCTGGTTTCTGCGGGCTTCTTCGATGTGCTGGCCAACACGGCCAGAGTGCATGACCTGCACCTGACGAACGCCTCCGTCTATGTGCAGCGCTCCGGCGCGGCGCTGGATGACCGCATCTATGCCGGCGGCCTCGTCGGCGGCGCGGGCACGGCGGGCAGCAATGTGCGCATCGACAACTGCTCCGTCACGGGCAGCACGATCTCCGCTGCCTCCGGCACGTTTGCCTATGCGGGCGGCCTTGCCGGTCGTCTCGACCGCGAAAACGTTGTGACGAACTGCTGGACGGATATTGCCGTCACCGCAGTCTCTGCCAATTCTCCTGCCTGCGCGGGCGGCCTTGTCGCCACCATCGGCGGCAGCAGCATGATCGCCAATGCGGCCGCGCTGGGCGATGTCTCGGTCACGGGCGTCAGTGCGGAATACAACTGGTGCCGCGCGGGCGGCCTGCTGGGCTCCTCGGCCTATCTGACCCACAACTGCTACGCCTCCGGCAATGTCTCCCTGCAGGATTCTGCCGAGAGCGTCAAGAACGTCTATCTCGGCTGCCTCATCGGCGAGCAGAGCGGCGGCGTGGTCGTCTCCGGCCACTATTTCAATGGCGCAGTCCTGCGCTGCAACGGCGAGACGCAGACGGTCAAGGCGACCGGCTCCATCCCCGCCTCGTGGTATTTTGACTACAACAAGATCACCGCGCACGACAGCGTCACGGATGCGGCCTTTGCCGCGGCCCTGAACGACGGCATCTCCGAAAGCGGCCTTGCCGAGACGGATGCCTACCTGACGAGCAGCGGCACGTTCACCTCCTACACGGCCGAGGGCCTTGCGGCCATGCGCCCGGCTGCCTGGCAGAGCTGGGGCCTCGCGGACGGCAAGGTCGTCCTCGGCGGTTCGCTGGATGATGCGGTGTTCGCAGGCGGCGACGGCTCCGAGACCGCTCCGTTCCTCATCCGCACCGAGGCGCAGCTGCGCGCCTTCGCAGCGACGACGGCGGACGGCGAGACCTATGCCGGTCAGTATGTCGCGTTGGATGCCGACATCACCCTGAACGGCGACTGGACGCCGATCCATTCCTTCGCCGGTACGTTCGACGGTCGGGGCCACACGGTCTCCGGCATGACCATCGGCTCGCAGTCCGCCCCGGTCGACGCCTCGGATTCGCCGCTCGGCTTCTTTGACATTCTGGCAAACGACGCGCAGGTCCGCAACCTGCATCTGACCGGCGTGAGCATCTACGGCTCTGCCGAGGGCCAGTGGACGCGCCCGTTTGTCGGCGGCATCGCAGGCGGCTCCCTGAGCATCGGCACGGACGTCCGCATCGACAACTGCTCCGTCACCGGCTCCGCCATCTCCCTGACGGCCGAAAACTGGGCCTACGCCGGCGGCATCCTCGGCGCGCAGGCAATGTACGGCGTCATCACGAACTGCTGGACCGATGTGACGGTCTCCGCCATTTCCAAGAGCGGCCTGACCTGCGTCGGCGGCATCACCGCCATCAACAGCAACGGCGCCATGCTGGCAAACTGTGCTGCGCTGGGCGATGTGATCTCCCACAACGGCTACACGCTCACCAGCACCATCAGCGGCGCTGCCGGCGGCCTGATCGGCCAGGCGACCGGCCTGCTGCACAACTGCTATGCCTCCGGCAACATCGAGCTGATCAACGCCATGGATGTGGCGACGCCCGCTGCCGGTATGCTGGCCGGTAAAATTTCCGCAAGCCGCGCGCTGAACGGCGTGGTCGTCGGCTGCCGCTATGAGACGGCCTCCGTTGTGACGGCCAACGGCACGCAGATCGAGACGGCTGCCGCGGGCGCCATGGGCGACACGGTCCGGCTGGAGAATGTCTCTGCTGCCGACACCGGCACGAAGACGTTTGCAGACACCATGAACGAGGGCCTCTCGACTGCGGGCCTCGGCCGCACCGACCGCTGGCTGACCGGCGAGGATGTCGGCTTTACCGCAGAGAAGCTGGCTGCGCTGCGCCCGGCGGCATGGTATGCCTGGGAGCGCAATGAGGACGGCAAGACGGTCCTGAGCGCCAGAGTCTATGAGGATACCGAGATCCCGACGCCGGACTTCTTTGACAGCGGTGACGGCACGGAGGAGGATCCGTGGATCATCCGCACGCTTGCCCAGCTGCAGGCTTTCCGCGCGTTCTTTGCGAAGAGCGACTTTGACGGAACCTACATCGCTCTGGCGGCCGACCTCGACCTGACCGGCGCAGAGTGGCCCCCCATCGGCCACACGGACAGAGGTGTGCAGGCCTTCCGCGGCCACTTTGACGGCCGTGGCCACACCATTTCCGGCATGAGCATCGGCACAGCGAGCGCGCCTGTGACCGACACGACGAAGACGTACTACGGCCTGTTTGCGGCCCTGATGGACGGTGCTTCCGTCAAGGACCTCCGCGTGGAGGGCAGCATCTATGTCACGGGCGAGCAGACGGTGTCTGCCGGTCTGCTGGCAGGCTGCAGCGACCTTGCGCTCATCGACCGCTGTTATACGGCGGGCACGGTGCAGGTCCGCACCGAAAACGGCAGCTTTGCAAACAGCAGCTTTGCGGGCGGCCTCATCGGCTACAGCCAGCGCAGCGAAATCTACAACTGCGGCGCGGATGTCACGCTCGACGCCTACTGCAAGACGGCAAACGCCGAGGCGGGCGGCATCACGGCCATGAACGCCTTCGGCATCATCGCAAACTCCTATTCGACCGGCACGCTGACCGCGTCCACGGACCGCACCGTGGACGACAGCGGCGTGAGCTACCTCGGCGGCATCGCAGGCTGCCAGGCCGGTACGCTTGTGAACTGCTACAGCGACTGCACGCTGACGTCCAAGACGTGGACGAAGTTTGTCGGCGCGCTCGGCGGCATGGCCACGGCCATCAGCGAGAGCTATGACAGCTACTATGCAGAGGATGCGGCCCTGACCATCGAGGATCAGCGCCTCGATCCGCCGGTCGCCTTCGGCACGGTCGTTCCGTCCGGCTACAACGAGGACGGCGATCTGCTTGACGGTGCGTTTATCTACAACGTCACGGCCATGACGCTGGAGCCTGCCGCTCTGACCGCGGCCCTGAATGAGAACTTTGCCGCATTCCCGGTCGACCCGGCCAAGCTGACGGTCCCGCTCCTGCGCTGGACGGTCGTCGACGGCAAGGCGGTCCCGCGCGGCGGCGCGGCGGGCATCACCTATGTTCCCGTGGAAAAGCCGGACCCGACGCCCGAATATGCCTATCAGGACGGCGTGTACTACGGCCGCGATGAGGCGGAGCATGTCATTGTCCGCATCGTCGTGAAGGACGGCAAGATCGTCTCCGCCGAGATCGTCACCCCGAAGGACTTCGATGCCGACCATGCCGAGGAGATCCTCGCTGCCGTGGTCAGCAGCCAGACAGTCGAGCGCGCCGACAGCGACACGGCGGACGACAGCACCCTGAAGTCCGCGCTGAAGGTCGCCCTGAACCGCGCCCTGCTCGGCGATACCTCGACCTATGATCCTGCCGATCCCACCGCGATCTTCGACGGCGGCAGCGGCACGAAGGCCGACCCGTACCGCATCGCAACGGCCGATCAGCTGCGTGCCTTTGCGGCAGCCGTGAATGAGGAAGAGCATTTTGCCGGGGAATACATCGTCCTGACGGCGGATATCGATCTCGCGGGCCGCAAATGGGTCCCGGCAGGCAATGCCGGAGCGCACTGCTTCAGCGGTATTTTCGACGGACAGAACCACAAGATCCTCGGCCTGCGCATCGGCACGGAGGAGACGCCTGCGGACTATGTCGCAGCCGGTCTGTTCGCCTATGCCGACGGCGCGATCATCCGCAACGTCGCCATCGAAAATGCACAGATCAATATCAAGCGCACGGACAGCGTCCGCATCTATGCGGGCATCGTCGCCGGTGTTATGGATAAGTCCGAGACCGGCGCAGGCGCGCTCATCACGAACTGCGCCGTCTCCGGCACGGTCTCCGCGTCCTCCAAGGACTGGAGCACGGTCGGCGGTATCGTGGGTCAGAGCTATGACAGCGTGATCCTGAACTGCAGCGCCCATGTCGACCTGACGACGGTCTCCGTCAGCGGCAGTGCGCTGGCAGGCGGCATCGTCGGTCTGGACGGCTTCTCGATCCTGGCCAACAGCTACGCCATGGGCAGCATCTATGCCGATGCAGGCGTGAACGCTGCGACCATCGGCGGCATCGCCGGTATGCAGGCGGGTGTTGCGGGCAACAACTATTCCGACATGAAGCTCACGTCGAAGAACGCCACGGGCGACATCGGCGGCATCGCGGGCCGCAACACGGCCATCGGCACCGTGAATTACGGCTACTTCAACAGCGAGCAGGAGCAGCGCAGCGGCAACAGCGTCGTGACGCCTGCAAAGGACATCGGCACGAACGTGACCATGGGCTCGACCGGCGTTGTGCGCAACACGGCCGCCATGACCGGCGCGGAGCTGCGCAGCGAGACGTTCCGCGACCTGCTCAACGAAAACCAGTGCGAGGACCACGAGCTGCGTTCCGCCCTGCAGGACGGCGTCACCCGCTACAGCATCAAGCTGCGTGCGGACGGCAGCCTGACGGTGGACAGCTGGATCCTGGACGGCGAGGTCCGGCAGAAGAACGCTCCGGCGCTCGAGCTTGACCCGCAGGCGCCCGAGGCACCGGTCATCACGCCGGACGGCGGCAGCTACGCCGAGGCGCAGACCGTGACCATCACGGCGGCCTCTGCCGACGCTGCGATCTACTACACGCTTGACGGCTCCGATCCTCTGAACGGCACGCTCTACACCGGCCCGTTCACGCTGGAGCAGTCCGCCGTCGTGCGCGCCGTCGCCATCCGCGGCAACTCCGTCAGTGCGGAAACAAGGGTGGAATTCACCATCGAGACGGTGCACAATGCCGTCCTGAGCTTTGTCTCCAACGGCGGTTCCGTTGTGGAGCGCGTGGAGCTGCCCGTCGGTACTGCCCTGGACCTGAGCGCCTATGTGACGGAGCGCGAGGGCTATGACTTCACCGGCTGGTATCTCGACGCCGCGCTGACGCAGCCCATCACAAGCCTGACGCTCGAGGCCGACACGACGGTCTACGCGGGCTGGCGCATCCGCAATCCGTTCGTCGACGTGGCCGAGAAGGACTACTTCTATGACGCGGTTCTCTGGGGCGTGGAAAACGGCGTCGTCAAGGGCATGGATGAGACGCACTTCGAGCCGGAGACGGTCTGCACCCGTGCGCAGGCGCTGACGTTCCTGTGGCGTGCAAACGGTATGCCGCAGCCGAAGACGACGACCAATCCGTTCGTTGATGTCGATGCCTCTGCCTACTACTATGACGCAGTCCTCTGGGGTGTCGAGAACGG
>OHMD01000111.1_pt1 | contig 16114 bp, 9 predicted proteins | sample 1569161 | NCBI WGS metagenome assembly OHMD01 (sample SAMEA3879502, study PRJEB24766) | human gut metagenome | biome: human-associated habitat; feature: feces | place: USA | collected 1985/1987
TATGCAACTTTCTGCTATTCTTCGCATTCTACCTGCTGACGCCCCTCCTTCCGCTGTATCTCGACAAGCAGTTCGACGCCGACAAGAGTATGATAGGCCTTGTGCTCTCGGGCTATGTGGTAGCCACACTGCTTGTAAGGCCATTCAGCGGATTTGTGGTCGACTCTTTCGACCGCAAGACAGTGCTGACCATCTGTTTCTTCGCATTCTTTATCTGTTTCACCGGCTACGTCGGAGCAGGCACTCTGCTGATGTTCGCCATCGTCCGCACCCTCCACGGCATTCCTTTCGGCGCCACCACGGTGGTAAACAGCACCGTAGCCATCGACGTGCTCCCCTCCTCGCGCCGCAACGAAGGGTTAGGCTTTTACGGACTGAGCAACAATATCGCCATGGCTGTGGCACCGAGCGCCGGAATCTACATCTACCACGCTACCGACAACTTCATGCTGCTCTTCTGGCTTTCGCTGATACTGGCGTTCGGCGGATTCTACTGCGCCACCAAAGTGAAGCTTCCGACACGCGAGAAGGTGCAGGCCAAGCCGGTGCTCAGCCTCGACCACTTTTTTCTGGGGCGTGCGTGGCTGCTTGCCATAAACATCAGCTTCTTTGGTCTTTGCTGGGGAGTAATGAGCAACTATGTGGCCATCTACGGCAAGACGCAGCTCGGCATCACCGACGGTACCGGAATATTCTTCATGCTGCTTTCGGCCGGACTGATCACCTCGCGCCTCTTCGGCTCGAAGAGCCTCAGGGCCGGAAAAATGACGCGCAACGCCACTGTAGGCGTACTGCTCTCGCTGGCAGGCTATTCGCTTTTCGCATTTGTAGCGACCGAGTGGAGCTTCTATCTCTCCGCACTACTTGTAGGCCTCGGCAACGGGCAGATGTATCCTGCATTCCTGAATATGTTTGTCAAGGTAGCGCACCACAACCAGCGCGGCACGGCCAACTCCTCGATTCTGATTTCGTGGGACCTCGGGATGGGCATCGGCATACTGCTCGGAGGCGTGATAGCCGAAAATATCGGATTCTCAGCGGCCTTCCATACCGTGGCATTCATGCAAGGAGCCGGCGCTCTGCTCTTCATCCTCGTCACCGGCAAATTCTTCGAGCGCCGTCGCCTCAACGAAAACTGAAGCTGAGGCGCGTAAAGCGCAGACCACCTGAGACAGAACCGGACGAAGATACACAAGAATAAGGCGGTGGGTAGAGAATCGGAATTCTTACCCACCGCCTTATCAGCATTCAGTCGGGGAAGGGCAACGTCGGGGCGCTGGCGCCACCGGTAATGGCCTTCCGGACCATTATATTTTCAGTCTGGCAAAGCTTACTTGCTCTCGGGAGCCTCAACGCCGGCGATTTCCGGATCAATGAGGATGCGGCCGCAGTATTCGCAGACGATAATCTTCTTGTGCATCTTGATTTCGAGCTGCTTCTGCGGGGGGATGCGGTTGAAGCAGCCGCCGCAGGCGTTGCGCTGGATGTAGACAACACCCAGACCGTTGCGGGCATTTTTGCGGATGCGCTTGAAGGCATTGAGCGTATAGGCGTCGATTTTCGGCTCGAGCTCCTTGGCCTGCTGACGGAGGCGCTCCTCGTCCTGACGGGTTTCGGAAACAATCTCCTCGAGTTCGGCACGCTTTTCGGCGAGCACGTGCTCGGTGTCCTGAATGCTCTCTTCGGTAGCCTTGATTTCAGACGTCTTGTTCTCGATCTGGCGCGAATAGTCGTTGACGTGTTTCTCGCCAAGCTCGATTTCGAGGGTCTGGAACTCCACTTCCTTGGTAAGAAGGTCGAACTCGCGGTTATTACGCACGTTGTCGAGCTGCTCCTTATAGGTAGCGATTTTGCTCTGCGAATCAGCGATTTTCTGGCGCTCCTTCACGAGTTTGTCGTTGAGGGCGGCGATTTCGGCCTTGTAGTTTTCGATACGGGTGTGCAGGCCGGCCAGATTGTCTTCAAGATCCTTCACTTCGAGAGGCAGCTCACCACGGATGGTTTTGATGCGGTCGATTTCGGTAAGGATTGTCTGAAGCTCGTAGAGCGATTTCAGGCGGCTCTCAACCGAGAGTGCTTCGGTTTTGGTGTTTTCGGTAGCCATTATTAAATAAAAAACTGAAATGTTCGTGGGGACAATACTCCGGCCGATGCCGGAAGGGTCAATCACAGACAAGCCACGGGGTTGTGGCAGGCCTGCGATTTTGCGACTGCAAAGTTAGGAAATTTTTCTGTTAAAATTTCCAAAAAAATCTGCGTAGCGCATTGCTCCGTCTCATAATGACCGGCATCGACAAGCAGAATGCGGTCGGCATGGTCGAGCATCTGGTTGTGCTTGCAGTCGGCAGTGACGTAGACCTGCGCACCGGCGGCAATAGCCTCGGGCACAAACTCACCGGCGGCACCTCCGCAAAGAGCCACGCGACTGATGGCCACGTCGGGCACCGGCAGGCTGTAGCGGAGGGCAACAGATCCGAAAACCTCCTTAACGAACTGAAGGAATCGCATCGGCTCCATCGTCTGAGGGAGGTTGCCTACCGCGCCCAGACCCTCCTGCGCACCCGGGCGGGAGGGCACGAGCACCTTCACGTCGGTGAGTCCGAGCATACGGGCCATACGGCGCGAGATACCGCCTACGGCAGCATCCATAGCCGTATGCGAAGAATATATGCAGATACCGGCTTGAATGGCCTTGGCAAGGACCACCTCCGGACGATTGCGGCCGGCCACGCACTTCACTCCGTGAAACAGCAGCGGATGGTGGGTAACGACGAGATTACAGCCATGGGCCACAGCCTCGTCGATCACGTCGGCGGTTACATCGACGCAGAGCAGCGCTCCGGAGGCCTCGGCACTGACATCGCCAACCTGCAGCCCAGAATTGTCGTAGCTCTCCTGCAGATGCAGGGGAGCTACGCATTCTATCGCCTCGATAACTTCTTTTATCTTCGGCATATCGTATTATTTTTCTTCCTTGGGAGCAAGGGCGAGCTGGAGCTCGTCGAGCTGCTTCTGGTCGAGCGCGGCAGGCGCCTCGAGCATCACGTCGCGGCCGGAGTTGTTCTTCGGGAAAGCGATGCAGTCGCGGATGCTGTCGAGACCGGCGAAGAGCGAGACCCAACGGTCGAGACCATAGGCGAGACCTCCGTGAGGGGGTGCGCCATACTTGAAGGCGTTCATAAGGAAGCCGAACTGCTCCTGGGCCTTTTCGGGGGTGAAACCGAGAATCTCGAACATCTTTGCCTGAAGCGCGGCATCGTGGATACGGATTGAACCGCCTCCGACCTCTACACCGTTGACAACCATATCGTAGGCATCGGCGCGGACATCCTCCGGACGGCTGTCGAGCAGTGGAATATCCTCTTCCTTAGGATGAGTGAACGGATGATGCATAGCCATAAGGCGCTGCTCCTCGTCGCTCCATTCGAACATCGGGAAGTCGACTACCCAGAGGCATGCGAACTTGTTCTTGTCGCGCAGGCCAAGGCGGTTGCCCATTTCGAGACGCAGTTCGCAGAGCTGCTTGCGCGTCTTCATGGCGTCGTCGCCACTGAGAATGAGGATGAGGTCGCCCGGCTCGGCGCCGAAGGCCTCCTTCATCTTCTGGAGCGTTTCCTGCGTGTAGAATTTGTCGACCGACGACTTGACGGTTCCGTCGGGCTCGATGCGGGCGTAGACCATCCCCTTGGCGCCGATCTGCGGACGCTTCACGAACTCCGTGAGCTGGTCAATCTGCTTGCGGGTATAGTTTGCAGCCCCCTTGGCGCAGATGCCGCCGATATATGCGGCGTTGTCGAACACACTGAAACCGGAACCCTTGAGGATATCCATCAGCTCGACGAACTCCATGCCGAAACGGAGGTCGGGCTTGTCGGAACCGTAGTATTTCATCGCGTCGGCCCAGGGCATACGCTGGAACGGCTCGGTAAGTTCTACGCCGCGGAGCTCCTTGAAAAGATGTTTGGCCATCCCCTCGAAAAGCTCGATGATGTCGTTCTGCTCCACGAAACTCATCTCGCAGTCGATCTGGGTGAATTCCGGCTGACGGTCGGCGCGGAGGTCTTCGTCGCGGAAGCATTTCACAATCTGAAAATAGCGGTCCATGCCCGACACCATCAGCAACTGCTTGAGAGTCTGAGGCGACTGGGGCAGAGCATAGAAGCAACCGGGATTCATACGCGAGGGAACCACGAAATCGCGGGCACCCTCCGGAGTGGAGCCGACGAGCATCGGAGTCTCGATTTCAAGGAAACCCTTCGAATCGAGATAGCGGCGCACCTCCATGGTCATGCGGTGACGCAGTTCGAGATTGCGGCGCACGGGCGTACGGCGCAGATCGAGGTAGCGGAATTTCATACGGAGATCGTCGCCGCCGTCGGTATCGTCCTCGATGGTGAAGGGTGGAACTTCCGACGGATTGAGCACGCGGAGCTCCGAGGCGATAATCTCGATATCGCCGGTGTGAAGGTGAGGATTTTTGCTTGTGCGTTCAGCCACACGGCCTTTCACCTCCACCACATATTCGCGGCCGAGATGACTTGCGACATCGCAGAGCGATGCGTCGGTATCATTGTCGAATACAATCTGAGTGATTCCATATCGGTCGCGGAGGTCGACGAAAGTCATGCCGCCCATTCTGCGCACGCGCTGCACCCAGCCGGCCAGCGTGACGCTCTTTCCCGCATCGGCGAGACGCAGCTCGCCGCAAGTGTTGGTTCTATACATAGCTTGATATATGAAAAGCTTTATTAAATTTTCTGAAAGCAAGGGTTACGGCATCGAGGAATCGACGCATTTCGTCTCTTCCTCGTTCCGTATGCAAATTTAGCAAACATTTCGGAATTGGCCCTCATTCCCACCCATTTTCCCGCGAATTGGAGGTTTATGCCGACCATACAAAGAGTCTGAAAGCCTGGCGTCAGGGGAAATATGTTTTATAACACGGAAAATGCATCGGCCGTTAGATGGGAAATGGCTATATTTGCAGAAAGGGAGGACAGCCGGGCGCACAGGCCCGATACTTCCCGTTAATATCACAACTTTCAGGCGAATAGGAAGCCATTTCAGAAAATATGGAGCAGCAGAGAATCATAGAGTGCGTGCCTAACTTCAGCGAGGGGCGCGACAAGGAGAAAATCCAGGCAATTGTAAACGCTATAGAAAGCGTCGAGGGGATAACGATGCTCGACGTGGACCCCGGCGAGGCAACCAACCGCACAGTGGTTACATTTGTCGGAATGCCTGAGGCAGTGGTGGAGGCAGCATTCCGCGGTGTAAAAAAAGCCGCCGAGGTAATCGACATGAGCCAGCACCATGGCGCCCACCCGCGTATCGGTGCGACAGACGTTCTGCCGCTCGTGCCCGTGGCCGGCGTGACGCTCGAAGAGTGCGCCGAGATGGCCCGGCAGCTCGGCCGCCGCATAGCCGAGGAGCTACGTATCCCGGTTTATTGCTATGAGGCGGCGGCTTTCACGCCGGAGCGCAAGAACCTTGCCGTTTGCCGCAAAGGTGAATACGAGGCCCTTGCCGCACGCGCCGACGCCACCGGCGAGGCACCTGACTTCGGCGCCCGTCCCTTCGACGACGAGATGGCTCGCTCGGGTGCCACGGTTGTCGGTGCCCGCGACTTCCTTATCGCCGTGAACTATAACCTGAACACCACCTCGACCCGACGCGCCAACGCCATTGCATTCGACGTGCGCGAGAAAGGACGCCCCAAACGCACCGGGCCGCTCGTGACCGACAAGCCAGAAATCGGTCCCGACGGAAAGCCCGTGATGATTCCCGGCACACTCAAAGGCACCAAGGCCATCGGCTGGTATATCCCCGAATACGGCATCGCGCAGGTGAGCATGAACATAACCGACATTAACGCCACCCCGCTCCACGCGGCCTTCGACGAAGTGAGCCGCGCGGCCGCCGCACGCGGCGTGAGAGTGACCGGTGCCGAAATAGTGGGACTCGTGCCCCGACGCACGCTCATCGAGGCCGGCAAGCACTACCTGCGGCTTCAGCAGCGTTCCGCCGGCATCCCCGACGACGAGATAATCCGCACGGCCATCATCTCTATGGGGCTGTCGGAACTGAAGCCTTTCGACGTAAACGAAAAGATAATCGAGAACCGCATATCCAAGCCGGACACCGACGCCCTGACGGCCATGACTTGCCGCCGCTTCGCCTACGAGACCGCGAGCGAATCGCCCGCACCCGGCGGCGGTTCAATATCCGCCTATATGGGCGCCCTGGGGGCCGCCCTCGCCACGATGGTGGCCAACCTCTCGGCCCACAAGCCCGGCTGGGACGCCCGCTGGGAGGAATTCTCGGAAGTGGCCGAAAAGGGGCAAAAACTCACCGACCGCCTGCTGGCACTCGTCGACGAAGACACGGCCGCATTCAACCGGGTGATGGACGCCTTCAAACTCCCCAAAGGCACTCCGGAGGAGAAGGCCGCGCGCACCGAGGCAATCCAGCAGGCCACATTCTACGCCGCCGAAGTGCCCCTGCACACTATGGAGGCTGCCTCCGAGGCCTTCCCCCTGCTTATGCAGATGGCCCGCACGGGCAACCCCGCCTCGGCAAGCGACGCCGGAGTAGGTGCCCTCGCCGCCCGCAGCGCCATACTCGGAGCCGAGCTGAACGTGCGCATCAATGCCGCATCGCTCACCGACCGCAGTCAGGCCGACAAGCTTATTGAGAAAGCGAAAAAACTGGCGGCCGAGGCTTGCGCCGCCGAAAAAGAGATACTCGCCGAAGTAGAATCGAAACTTTAACCTTTCATATGACACTCCAGGAATTTCAGGACGACCTCCGCACAGGCATCCCCGCCCAGCTTCCGCCCGACCCCGTATACGACCCTGACGTGAACCACGCTCCGCGCCGCAAAGACATTCTCACAAAGAAAGAGAAGGAACTCGCCCTGCGCAACGCCTTGCGCTATTTCCCCGCCGAGCTCCACAGCCGTCTCGCGCCCGAATTCGCCGACGAGCTGAAGCGCTACGGACGCATATATATGTATCGCTACCGTCCGCAGTATCCGATGTACGCCCGACCAATCGACCAGTATCCGGCCCGGTCGCGCAAGGCCGCGGCCATCATGATGATGATACAGAACAATCTGGACCCGCGCGTAGCCCAGCATCCCCACGAACTCATAACCTACGGGGGCAACGGCGCCGTGTTTCAGAACTGGGCGCAGTACCGCCTGGCTATGAAATACCTCTCGGAGATGACCGACGAGCAGACGCTCGTGATGTACTCCGGCCACCCGCTGGGACTCTTCCCCTCGTCGACATCGGCGCCGCGGGTTGTGGTGACCAACGGAATGGTGATACCCAACCACTCCAAGCCCGACGACTGGGAGCGACTGAACGCCCTCGGCGTGAGCCAGTATGGGCAGATGACAGCCGGATCGTATATGTACATCGGTCCGCAGGGAATCGTGCACGGCACAACGATAACCGTTCTCAACGCGGCCCGGCGCCAGCGCGCAGCCGGATTCGGCAACGACCGCGGACTGCTGTTCGTAACCGCCGGACTTGGCGGCATGTCGGGCGCGCAACCCAAGGCCGCCAACATAGCCGGAGTGGTGAGCATAACCGCTGAAATCAACCCCAAGGCCGTGGCCAAGCGCCACGAGCAGGGATGGGTCGACGAAGTACACACCGACCTCGACGCCGTAATCGACCGCGCCGAGCGCGCCGTAGAGGCAAACGAAACCATTTCGCTGGCATATCTCGGCAACATCGTAGACCTATGGGAACGACTGGCCGAGCGCAACGTCCATGTAGACCTCGGGAGCGACCAGACCTCGCTCCACAACCCTTGGGCCGGAGGCTACTACCCCGCCGGATTAAGCTACGAGGAGTCGCAGGCCATGATGGCCAACAATCCCGAAGCCTTCCGCGAGGCCGTGCAGAGCTCCCTGCGCCGCCAGGTTGCCGCCATCAACCGCCTGGCAGCCGACGGAATGTATTTCTTCGACTACGGCAACGCCTTCCTGCTCGAAGCATCGCGCGCCGGAGCCGACGTCGGTGCCACCAACGGTAGCGAAGGATTCCGCTATCCATCGTATGTGCAGGACATCATGGGCCCGCTCTTCTTCGACTACGGATTCGGTCCATTCCGCTGGGTATGCAGCTCGGGCGACCCCGCCGACCTTGCCGCCACCGACCGCATAGCTGCGCGCGTGCTCCGCGAGATGCTTGAGGAATGCCCCGACGAAATCCACGGCCAGCTGGCCGACAACCTCCACTGGATTGAGAAAGCCGCCGAAAACCACCTCGTGGTAGGCTCGCAGGCCCGCATCCTCTACGCCGATGCCGAAGGCCGCGCACGCATAGCCCGCGCATTCAACGACGCCATCCGAACGGGCGAAATCACAGCCCCGGTAGTGCTCGGCCGTGACCACCATGACGTATCCGGCACCGACTCCCCCTACCGCGAGACATCGAACATCTACGACGGGTCGAACCTCTGCGCCGACATGGCCGTACAGAACGTGATAGGCGACTCGTTCCGGGGCGCCACATGGGTATCGCTCCACAACGGAGGCGGCGTAGGCTGGGGCGAAGTAATCAACGGGGGATTCGGCATGGTGATTGACGGCTCGGCCGACAGCGCCACCGCCATAGACCGCATGCTGCTATGGGACGTGACCAACGGCATAGCCCGCCGCAGCTGGGCCCGCAACAAGGGCGCCATGAACGCCATCCGCCGCGAGATGGAGCGCACCCCTACCCTGTGCGTAACCCTTCCCAACATGGCCGACGAGCAGGCAATCGCCGATGCCATGAATATTTTCCACTAATACAAACACACTTAAACCATCCATATGGAAGTCCATCATATCAGCCCCGACTGGCTCGAAATCGACCGCGTGGCTCAAATCATCGACAACGACATGAAGCTCGCCCTGAGCGAAGAATCCGCCCGACGCATAGCGCGCTGCCGCGAATATCTCGACAACAAAATGGCGACGCAAAAAGAGCCCATCTACGGCGTATCGACCGGATTCGGGTCGCTCTGCAACATCTCTATCGACCCCGACCAGCTGGCCACACTCCAGAAAAATCTGGTGATGAGCCATTCGTGCAGTATCGGCGAGAAAGTCGACCCGGAGATTGTAAGGCTTATGATGCTTCTGAAAATCCAATCGCTCAGCTACGGACATTCGGGCGTGCAGACCGCCACGGTGGAGCGCCTGATTGAGATGTTCAACCGCCACATCACCCCGGTAGTGCGCCGGCTGGGCTCGCTGGGAGCCTCGGGCGACCTCGCACCGCTTGCCAACCTCTCACTCCCCCTGCTCGGGCTGGGCGAGGTAGACTACGAAGGGCAGACAATCTCCGGCGCCGAACTGCTGCGACGCACCGGATGGGAACCGATAACCCTGCAGAGCAAAGAGGGACTGGCACTGCTCAACGGCACCCAATTCATGTCGGCCCACGGCGTATGGGCCATAATCCGCGCACGCCGCATCATGGTGTGGGCCGATAAAATCGGCGCACTCTCGCTCGACGCCTTCGACGGACGCATCGAGCCCTTCCTGCCACAAATCCAGGCCGTCCGGCCCCACCCCGGACAGAAATCGACGGCCGACGCCGTACGCTACTTCCTCGAAGGGAGCGAATTGCAGAAACAGCCGAAAAAACATGTGCAGGATCCCTATTCCTTCCGCTGCATACCGCAGGTTCACGGTGCCTCGAAAGATACTCTCGAATTTGCCGCATGCGCGCTGGAGACGGAAATCAACTCCGTGACCGACAATCCGACCGTTTTCCCCGAGGAAGACCTGGTGGTATCCGCCGGCAACTTCCACGGGCAGCCCATCGCCCTGCCGATGGACCACCTCGCCGTGGCCCTCGCCGAAATCGCCGACATCTCGGAGCGGCGCACCTTCAAACTCATATCGGGAGTGCGCGGACTACCATCCTTCCTCGTGGCCAAACCGGGTCTGAACAGCGGCTTCATGATTCCGCAATACGCCGCTGCCTCCATCGTAAACCGCAACCGCGCCCTGTGCTGGCCCACGTCGTCCGACAGCATCCCCTCCTCGCAGGGACAGGAAGACCACGTGTCGATGGGCGCCAATTCAGCCACGAAACTCTGCGAGATAGCCGACAATACCTACCGGGTGCTGGCCATCGAACTTCTGAACGCCGCCCAGGCACTCCACTTCCGCCGACCGCTCCATACGTCGCCTTTGCTTGAGAAAATGGTAGCCGAGCTGAGGCTGACGGTACCATTCGTCGACACCGACACAGTAATGTATCCGCTTATCGACGCCACCACCGAATTCATCAAGACCACGATGCCCTGACTAACATTTCCGACTATCCATGAAGCTATTCATAAACATCGGCGTGCTCGCGGGCGCCGACCCGCGCACATCGGCCCGACGCGGCGCGGAAATGAACGTTTTCAAAACCATCGAGGCGGCCTGGCTGCTCACCGACGGCGACACTATAGCAGCGTGCGGCGAGATGGCCACACTCGGCGAAATGCCCGAGAACGCCGAAATCATCGACCTCGACGGCCGCTGGGTGTTCCCCTCTTTCTGCGACTCACACACACATATAATATACGCAGGCGAGCGCTCCGGCGAGTTTCTCGACAAAATCAATGGTTTGAGCTATGAGGAGATTGCCCGGCGCGGGGGCGGAATACTGAACTCCGCCGACCTTCTTGCCGCCACCCCCGAGGAGGATCTCTACCGCCAGGCAATGGAACGCATCGACGAGGTAATATCCAAAGGCACCGGAGCCATCGAGATAAAGAGCGGCTATGGCCTGACCACCGAGAGCGAGCTGAAGATGCTGCGCGTGGCTCGCCGCATAAAGGAGACCGTCCCGCTGGAGGTGAAGACAACTTTTCTCGGCGCTCATGCCGTAGGGCGAGCCTACGCGGGGCGCCAGAGCGACTACGTCGACATGCTTTGCCGGGAGACGATTCCCGAAGTCGGGCGGCAGCGGCTGGCCGACTACGTAGACGTGTTCTGCGACCGCGGATTCTTCACGCCCGACGAGACATCTCGCATCCTCGAAGCAGCCGGAGCCTACGGCATGCGGCCGAAAATCCATGCCAACGAACTCGACATCTCCGGGGGTGTGCAGATAGGAGTGGCACACGGCGCCCTTTCGGTCGACCATCTCGAGCGCATCGGCGAGGAGGAAATCCGTCTGCTCGCCCACAGCGGCACCATAGCCACCGCACTCCCCGGCGCCTCCTTCTTCTTAGGTATGCCCTACGCGCGAACGCGCGAACTAATCAATGCCGGAGCTGCAGTAGCCCTTGCCTCCGACTACAATCCGGGCTCGTCGCCCTCGGGGGATATGCGGTTTGTGGCATCGCTGGGCTCAATACGCATGCGTCTTACGCCGGAACAATCGCTCAACGCCACTACAATCAACGGCGCAGCCGCAATGGGCGTGGCCGAGCGTTGCGGAACCATAGCGGCGGGGAAAAATGCCAGTTTCTTCATTACGCGCCCCCTCCCCTCTCTGCAGTATCTTCTCTACGCCTATACTACGCCACTGATTACCGACATCTACCTGCGCGGCAATCGGATCAAATCAAAGCAAACCGATTGACCGATCCTCGCTGACGTAAAAGTGGCAAAATCGACAATTTTCGAGCAATTTGCGCCAAAACCATCACATTTTTTATAAACAGTAGCTTCATTCTCGCATTTTTTTTCTAATTTTGCAAGCCGAATACTCAAGGTAAAAACGAGTGCCCCAAGTGATATTGCCTCAATCATTACTGGTCCACAGGTACTTGAATATCTGACCTCTCTTCACGCTATATCCGTGGCCAAGGCCGACGGATATAATCCGGACATTCCGAACGTATATAGCCAACTCATAAAATACCGCTGCAGGCCATTATCGGCCACAACTACAGCTAACATCTGACTATCAGGCATTTTCAACCCATAGCATGAAGTTACTACAAGCAAAACTCGCGCAGTACACCGCTCCGCAACAGGCCATGGCCGCAGGAGTCTATCCCTATTTCCGCGAAATTTCCTCAGAGCAGGAACCCGAAGTGCTTATCGACGGCAAGAAGGTGCTGATGTTCGGCTCAAACTGCTATTCCGGCCTCGTGGCCGATCCCCGCATCAAAGAAGCCGCCATCGAAGCAACCAAGAAATACGGCACCGGCTGCGCCGGATCCCCGTTCCTTAACGGAACTCTCGACATCCACAAGCAGCTCGAACGCCGCATAGCCGAATATATCGGCAAAGAAGACGTTATGATATACTCCACCGGCTTCGAGGTTAACCTCGGAGTGGTTTCGTGTCTCACCGGCCGTGAGGACTACATCCTCTGGGACGAGCAGGATCACGCCTCGATTATCGAAGGCCGCCGCCTGAGCTTCTCCACCGCCCTGAAGTACAAACACAACGACATGGCGTCGCTTGAGAAGCAGCTCCAGAAGTGCGACCCCGACAAGGTGAAGCTCATCGTTACCGACAGCGTGTTCTCGATGGAAGGCGACGTGGCCAACGTGCCTGAAATCGTGAAGCTTGCAAAAAAATACAACGCATCCGTAATGGTCGACGAAGCCCACGGCATCGGCGTATTCGGCAAAGGCGGCCGCGGAGTCTGCAACCACTTCGGCGTGACCGACGACGTAGACCTGGTAATGGGAACTTTCTCGAAATCGTTCGCATCGCTCGGCGGCTTCATCGCCACCGATAAGGAGATTACCAACTTCCTGCGCCACCACTCCCGCTCCTACATCTTCACCGCCTCGATTACCCCCGCATCGACTGCAGCTGCCCTGAAGGCCATCGACATAATGGAATCGGAACCCGAACGCCAGGAGCATCTCTGGGAAATCACAAACTTCGCCCTTGACGGATTCCGCAACATGGGCTGCGAAATCGGCAACACTTCCACTCCGATTATCCCGCTGTTCATACGCGACGACTACAAAACATACCATGTGGTGCGCGACCTCTTCGACGAGGGCCTCTTCGTGAATCCTGTAGTTTCGCCCGCCGTTGCTCCGCAGGACACCCTGATACGTTTCAGCCTGATGGCCACCCACTCGAAGGCTCAGGTGGAATACGCTCTCGACAAGATTCAGAAGGTATTCCGCAAGTACGAGCTCATCCCCTGACTGGAGGATACGCCCGATTGCCGGAACCACACTTCTCTCAAACCATACTGACATGCCTCTCAAAGCCATACTAAGCGCAACGATGCCATATGCGGCAATCGTTGCGCTTGCATTTTCTGCCGCTCCCGCAGTAAAAGCCGACAACGGAGTGAGGGTAATAGACTATTGTCCAGCTCCGACCCAGTTTGCCAATCTTGAAATCGCCACCGACCCGTCGGCTGCCGCCGCTCCATTAAAAGGTGCGACTGACGACACTACCGAAGGTGTGACTACGCTCGGCAGTTTCGGAGGGTACGTAGTGCTTGCGTTCGACAAGCCTGTGTTCAACCATCCGAAGCACCGCTACGGCGTGGATTTCATAATCGGGGGAAACGCTCTCTCGAGCGGTAGCGGAGAGAGCTGCGAGCCGGCCGCAGTGCAGGTTATGGCCGATACCAACGGCAATGGAATTCCCGACGACGGCCCTTGGCTGGAGCTTGCCGGAAGCGAGTATTATATGCCGACATCCCAACGGGGATTCTCGGTGACTTACACTAATCCCTGCTATAACACCGCCCATCAGGTATGGTGGCAAGCGTCGGACGGCTCGACCGGAGCCGTGTTGCCGACATCCTACCGCAGCAACGTGCTTTATCCGGACCCTTATCTTCTTCCCGACTATCCGGAAGCGGCCGGCTCCCCACTGGCCGTGGCGCCGGATGCAGAATCCATGACATTCACCGGAACACGCATACGCGGTTATTACGACCTGCATAACCCGCAGGCTGTAAAGATGTTCCACACACCGGCTTTCGGATATGCCGACATGCGCGCGGTGCCGGCAGGTCTGACTCCCGCCACACCCCATAATCCCTATTTCGCTGACTCCAACGGGGAGCCCGTCGACGGATTCGACATCTCTTGGGCAGTCGACGCCGACGGCAACCATGTGGAGCTGGACCATATCGACTTCATCCGCATCTACACCGCCGGACTGCAGAACGGCGGATGGACCGGAGAATGGTCGTCGGAGATAAGCGGGGTGATGCTGACGGAGCCGGATGATACTTATGAGCCGACTGACATCTATATGCACTACCTCGGCGGGGGCGCCCAGCGCATTGCAGTGGGGGCAAGCTCGTCCTTCACCGGACTACTCTTCAAAAACGGCATACCTCAGAGCGGTGGCAACCCCGCCTTCACCCTCGGAAATTCCGACCTTGCCGCCCTGAGTAAGGATGGCAACGTAACGCCCAAGACAACCGGGAAAACCACACTAAGCTACAGCCAGACCGACGGCGTCGATCCATATACGGTCGATCTGTGGTTCACAAAGCTCACCGGAGTGGTATTCGTCGATGAATCAGACAAGACCTCGGCGGCAGCCAAAGCCGAATGCCGTCTGGGTACCATTCTGTGGCTCAACCCCATGAGCATCGACAATAGTGAAGAAATCTTTGCGGGCGAAAGCGGCAACCGCTACCAGTTCGATACCTACAGATGGTATGTGAGCAATCCGGCCGTCGGCACGGTGGATGCCTATGGCACTTTCACCCCGTCAGCAACGGGGACAACCGTAGTGACAGCCGAATCAATGACCGACCCCTCGCTTTACGCCGAAATACAGATAACAGTTAAAGAACCGGCCAAACTGCAGCAGACTAAAAAGACGCTCGCAATTACCCGCGAACAACCGGCCGGAGCACTCGCCACACGTCAGATCTGGATGAGCGCCGATAAATCTCTTCCGCTACTTACCGGCGTCGAAACCGATTCAAAATACCCCTACTTCCGCGTGGAGCACAACCGTCTTGTCTACGATTGCGCGGAGGCCACAGAGTCGTTTGCCACGACTATCAGCCTGACGGCCGACTATCGCGGCACGAAAGCACAATATCCAATTGAGGTGACATACGACGCCATGAGCGGCATCGCCGACATCGAAGCCGATGCTCTGCGTCTATTCCCCGCCGACGTATATGATACCTGCGGGCGTCATATCGCCACTGCCGAGTCGATGCGACATCTCGAATCCCTTACAAACGGCCTCTACATCGTGCGCTACGCCTCAGGCCTGACAGAAAAGCACCGCATCGCCCACTGAAAAGAGCCTATTCTCTTGTCAACACATCCACAATATGCTCCTTAGTCATCTCCGGGGCAGACACGCCAAACCATAGGCCACGCGCGTTTTCAAGCCCGAGCACAGAGGCCCGACGTTTCATCTCCTCCACGAAAGCGTCGGTAAAAATTTCAGTCAGAGGTTCTGCCACAGGCTCACCTACTACCGGATGCAGAAAGAGATATCCATCGAAGTTGTCGGCGAAGCTTCCAGTCGCAACCTTATATTTGATTTCGTAGATTCCGTCGAACGGTTCGGCTCCGAACGGCGACCCAGCGAGTGCGAAACCGACAGGTCGGTTTCCGACAGCCTCAAATGCCTTGTCGAATATCCCACCCCTGAGCGGACGCTTATTCCTGCCGGCATTATCGCCCGACAGACCATGCTGAAATACGGTGAATACATTCGATGCCCCGAGCCGGTCGGCAAGCTGGGCAGCCGCTGTCTTTTCCGAGGGGCGGCCGCTTGCGGCGGAGGCAAAGCCTGCCTGATTGGATTTATAGGTATGACCACACCCGACGAGAAACAGATTGCCACGGGCATCATCGGAGGCTGCAAGGGTCCGTTCGATAACATCGGCCATATGCGTGTTTCTGTCCTCTGCTTCACGAGTGTTCCCCTCGGACAATCCGGAATACGGTATCTGATAGTCGGCCAGAATCACCTTGACTTTCTTATCTGCCGGCAAACTCCGGTTGAGCGCCCACAACTGACATATGAACTCGAATTCACCTCGGTCCCACCATCCGTTAAGCTGCTCCTCACGGAAAATTCCGAGTAGAGTATCCTTTTGCAGCAAGTCGGAAGCCATAAGGCTGTCCATCTTCGGCTGGCACCATGACGGTAACTCCATAAAGATATGGCCTACTTTGTCGGGGAATTCCGGAA
>OHMD01000120.1_pt1 | contig 15438 bp, 19 predicted proteins | sample 1569161 | NCBI WGS metagenome assembly OHMD01 (sample SAMEA3879502, study PRJEB24766) | human gut metagenome | biome: human-associated habitat; feature: feces | place: USA | collected 1985/1987
TGGTTGGTATTATATCATGCACTTCATTGTATCCTGTCATGAGCGCCGTGATGCCTTCAAGCATATCCACAGCTTCTCTTTCTATATTCTCCTGTTGTGCCGGGAGAACAGGCGGTTCCATGGTTTCTTCTGTTTCTCCCTGTACGCTACCATGCAGCATGGCCTTTACCTGGTCCGGAGATATCTTTCTGACACCACGTCCGGTCAGCTCCTTGCATGCCGCGACAATGTCCGTTCCGGAAAATCCATTTTTTCGGGCATAGTCCAGCAACAGAACAAACGTCCTGTTGTCTTCCTTGAAATGGATGTCATACAGCCTTCTCAGTTTTTCCGGTGCTCTTTGCCAAACCACAGAGTGGGGCAATGCCCCCGGTTTACGGGAAAGTGTACGCAAATAGTGCTCCAGCTTGATGCACCAGTCTCCACCGCAATAACTGCGTTGATGAGAGGCCACTTTCTCCTTCCCGTACAGGATGACGATTTTTTCACTATAAACCTTGACATGTACTTTTTCTCCCACAAGAGAATCAGGTACGGAATAATGAACATTTTTCATGCTGATAGTTGACCATTTATCCACAATGTACTCATAGACCTCAAAACAGCCCAGATTACCGGGAAAAGGCTTCAGCGATGACAGGTCAGCTTCCAGACGTGATGTTTTCTCCGCTGTTGAAAGACTGCCTTGCTCGTTGTTGACCTGCATACATACCCGGTTTAAATGCTCCTGGGCAGAATGTATATCACCAAAATGGTCTGTCAGGCAGAAAGCTTTCCTTCTGACATATTCCACGCTGCGCTCCACATGTCCTTTCTCCCATCCGGCCCGTACATTACAGAAACGGTACTCAAAACAATAGAAACCGGACATCTTCATCAAAGCTTCTGTAGGTTTCTTATCACCACCGACAAAGCTCTTGACGGCTACACGCATATTGTCATAGACCATCATGGCTGGGACACCATGTATATCCCTGAAAAAGTTACGGTGGGATTCCATGAAGGCAAGCGTATTCTGATGCCTGAAAAGATAGGCGTATCTGCCATTGCTATGCCCGAAAGTGAATACGGCCAGATAAAACTTGGTTTTGACACCGTCAATAAAAAGAAGAACTTCACCCCAGTCAAACTCGGCAATGCATCCAGGCTCATAGAACAACCGGATAAAGGCTTCGCTCTTTTTCTTCTCTTTGCATGACTCTATATTTTTTATATAACTGCATACTGTGGCGTAACTGATGGTGTATCCTTGAGATAACAGAAACTGGTGGATATCCTTTTTCAACATGCGCTGTTTGCGAAGTCCGGTAGCTATCTTAACGGCATTCTTCTTCAGGCAAAATCCTATCTTATCCTTAATCTCCTGGGTGAGCCGGCGAGGACGGCGTCTGGAACTGTCATACCTGGGCTGGATGGTAAGCAAATCACTCAAAGCCTCTTCCGGATTGTCCGTGCGGATGGCTGATTCGTACTCTGAAAGAATATTGTCAACGGTATGACGGCTGACATGAAGTTCACGAGAGATACGCCGTTTGCTATAACCGCATACCCTATACATGTGTATTATTGATTGTCTTTCTACCATAGTCTTCATTTTACCTTTGCATTTGGATTATACAAAGGTCATTATACTTATCCTATGGTGGCGCAATTTTCAACTGGAATATTGGCGCACTTTTCAATTAGTATCTACAACCGCATCATGGAAACGAGGCCCGTCCGTCTCTTCAGGGATATTGCCAGAGTCTGGAATACCCTCCGTGCCGGAGAACAGGAAAAGGACACGGGACAGATACCCGCGCAAGCGGCGGACATTATCGGCAAGAGCCATTTCAAAATGACTCCCAACCGGACAATGGCTACCATACCGGCGCCACAAGCTGCCACTTCGGAGGAAGGCATTGAGCTGTCTGAGGAAGACACTACTTTTGACGACGGAAACAGCAAGACGGAATCACATCCGGCACAAATTCCGGAAGAGAAGCTCGATGAGGTATTCTCGAATATTCCTCCGTCGGAAATGGAATACGGGGAGGACGAACCGGAAGATGAGACACCGGACAGACGACAGGCTTCCGGTTGCAGTTTCGATGACATTGACAAGGCGGTAGATACAATCAGAAAGGTCAGTTCTACCGATAAGGAAATGTATCATGCGGGAAAAGTCCTGACAGAACTGGAAGGCACGGAACTTTTCGTGAAGATAACGGAAAGCATGACCGACGACGTAATGGGCGAAAGGCTTGCAAAGGCAATGACCATTTTCGTGGACACGGTAAACAAGGTTGTGTCACAACCTAATAAGAAAGAGTTTTTCATCCCCGACAACATCGACGAGTTCGACATCCGGGACTATGTGTAAGTAACAATAAAAAATAATGAAAGAGACAATGTGACAACAGGCAGACCGGGATGATGGTACAAGGTACCGTCTGGCCGGAACGGACACTCCCAAGTCCGTGGAAACAAACGGGAGCCACTGAATCCAAGAATTAAAACAGTATCAACCGCCCGAAAAAGGACCATCCACCCTTTGACGGCACAAAACAAGAGTTATTTATGAACAAGAACAAGAAACAGAAATTCTTTCTTTCGGCAGCGTTACTCATCGCTGCAACCGCATCCGCACTTGCCCAGGACAACGGGCTTGCAGGCATCAACGAAGCCACTCAAATGGTGAGTAGCTATTTTGATCCAGGCACGAAATTAATTTACGCCATCGGCGCTGTGGTCGGGTTAATCGGTGGCGTGAAAGTCTATGGGAAGTTCTCGTCCGGCGACCCCGATACGTCGAAGACGGCGGCGTCGTGGTTCGGGGCGTGTATCTTTCTTATCGTGGCGGCAACGATTCTCCGCTCGTTCTTCCTTTAATATTATAATGTATGGCCGGATACCCCATCAACAAGGGTATCGGTCGTCCGGTCGAGTTCAAGGGACTCAAGGCACAGTACCTGTTCATCTTCGCGGGTGGACTGCTGGCCCTCTTTGTCCTGTTCGTCATCCTCTACATGGTCGGCATCGACCAGTGGATATGTATCGGCTTCGGCGTGGCATCGTCCTCCATCCTCGTATGGCAGACCTTCGCGCTGAACGCCCGGTACGGCGAACACGGGCTTATGAAGCTGGGGGCGGCAAAGAGCCACCCCCGGTACCTGAGCAACCGGCGACGGATCACCCGACTATTCAGCAAACGAAAAAAGAAAGAATGACAATGAGAAATACATCCAAGATTACGACACTGGAAAACAAGTTTCCGTTATGGGCCGTGGAGCACGGCTGCATCATCTCGAAGGATGCCGACATCACGGTCGCCTTCGAGGTGGAGCTGCCGGAGCTGTACACCGTGACAAGCGCGGAATACGAGACGATACACGGCTGCTGGTGCAAGGCTGTCAGGGTACTGCCGGACTTCTCCGTCGTGCACAAGCAGGACTGGTTCGTCCGCGAGACCTACAAACCCGAGCTGCAAAAGGAGGGCATGAGTTTTTTGAGCCGTTCCTTTGAACGCCACTTCAACGAGCGTCCGTACCTGAAGCACACCTGCTACCTCTATCTGACGAAAACGACGAAGGAGCGCAGCCGTATGCAGAGCAACTTCAGCACGCTGTGCCGGGGAAACATCATCCCCAAGGAGCTGGACAGGGAAACCACCGAAAAGTTCATGGAAGCCACGGAACAGTTCGCCCGTATCATGAACGACAGCGGATTTATCAGGCTGCGCCGGCTCTCCACGGACGAGATTACCGGCACGGACTGCAAGGCGGGAGTGATAGAGCGTTACTTCTCCCTCATGCCCGAAGGGAATGCCACGTTGCAGGACATCGGGCTTTCGGCAAGGGAGATGCGCATCGGTGACAATTATTTATGCCTGCACACCCTTTCCGATGTGGAGGACCTGCCGGGCAAAGTGGCTACCGACACCCGTTATGAGCGCCTCTCCACCGACCGGAGCGACTGCCGCCTCTCGTTCGCGAGTCCCGTAGGGTTGCTATTGCCCTGCAACCACATCTACAACCAGTATGTGATGATAGACAACAGCGATGAGAACTTGCAGCGTTTTGAGAAGGATGTCCGCAATATGCAGTCGCTCTCGCGGTACAGCCGGAGCAACAGCATCAACAGGGAGTGGATCGACCAATACCTGAACGAAGCCCATTCCTATGGGCTGACTTCGGTAAGGGCGCACTTCAACGTGATGGCGTGGAGCGACGACGCGGAGGAGCTGAAACGTATCAAGAACGACGTGGGCAGCCAGCTGGCAAGCATGGGGTGTATGCCCAGGCATAACACCATCGACTGCCCCACGCTCTATTGGGCGGCGATACCCGGCAATGCGGCGGACTTCCCGGCGGAAGAGAGCTTCTACACCTTCACCGAGCAGGCGGTGTGCCTCTTCACGGAAGAGACCAACTACCGCAGCTCGCTGTCGCCTTTCGGCATCAAGATGGTGGACCGGCTCACGGGAAAGCCCCTGCACCTGGACATCTCCGACCTGCCCATGAAGCGCGGCATCACGACCAACCGCAACAAATTCGTGTTGGGGCCTTCGGGCAGCGGGAAGTCCTTCTTCATGAACCACCTCGTGCGCCAGTATTACGAGCAGGGTACGCACGTGGTGCTGGTGGATACGGGAAACTCCTACCAGGGACTATGCGAAATGATACGCCGCAAGACGCACGGCGGGGACGGGGTGTATTTCACCTATACCGAGGAAAAGCCCATCTCGTTCAATCCGTTCTACACCGACGACTACGTGTTCGACGTGGAGAAGAAGGACAGCATCAAGACCCTGTTGCTCACGCTTTGGAAAAGCGAGGACGACAAGGTGACGAAGACTGAAAGCGGCGAGCTGGGCAGTGCCGTGAGTGCCTACATCGAACGCATCAGAGCAGACCGGAGCATCGTACCGTCATTCAATACTTTCTACGAGTATATGCGTGACGACTACCGCAGGGAACTCGCCGAACGTGAAATCAAGGTGGGCAAAGACGATTTCAACATCGACAATATGCTCACCACCATGCGGCAGTATTACCGGGGTGGACGCTATGACTTCCTGCTGAACTCGAAGGAGAACATCGACTTGCTCGGTAAGCGTTTCATCGTCTTTGAGATTGACAGTATAAAGGAAAACCGCGAGCTTTTCCCAGTGGTAACGATTATCATCATGGAGACTTTCATCAACAAGATGCGGCGGCTCAAAGGTGTCAGGAAACAGCTTATCGTGGAAGAGGCTTGGAAGGCCCTTTCCTCGGCGAACATGGCTGAGTACCTGCGCTATATGTACAAGACCGTCCGCAAATATTTCGGTGAGGCAATCGTGGTGACGCAGGAAGTGGACGACATTATTTCCTCTCCCGTTGTCAAGGAGAGTATCATCAACAATTCCGATTGTAAGATACTCCTGGACCAAAGGAAATACATGAACAAGTTCGACCAGATACAGGCGTTGCTCGGTCTGACGGAGAAGGAGAAGTCGCAGATACTTTCCATCAATATGGCGAACAACCCTTCACGACTCTATAAAGAAGTGTGGATAGGTCTGGGCGGAACACAGAGTGCCGTATATGCCACGGAGGTCAGTGCGGCTGAGTATCTGGCATATACGACGGAAGAGACGGAGAAGATGGAAGTTCGTACCCTTGCTGAAAAGCTGGGCGGCGACATCGAAGCCGCCATCCGGGAGTTAGCGGAAAAGCGTGACAACAAGAATCAATAATCATTTAATCATCAACAAAAAAAAGAAAAAAAGTATGAGTTTATCCAAAGTGAAAATGCTGCAAGTCAGCAAGTGTCTGATCGGGTTGGCAGTCATGGTACTGCAATCCTGTGAGGTGGCGGACGAACGCCGCGACAAGTTGTGTGGCAACTGGGAGAGCGTGGACGGCAAGCCGGACGTGCTGGTTTACAAGGAAGGCGAAGCCTACAAGGTGACGGTGTTCAAGCGCAGCGGGCTGAGACGCAAGCTGAAACCGGAAACCTACCTCCTGCAGGAGGAGAACGGCAACCTGTTCATGAACACGGGGTTCCGCATCGACGTGTCCTACAATGAGGCCGCCGACGTGCTGACCTTCTCGCCGAACGGTGACTATATAAGAGTAAAGGATTTCGGGCATGGAGAAGATACGGGTATTTGTGATTGACCCCGCATGGCGGCAGCGGAAAGGCGGCTTGCGCAAGTCAAGAGGAAACCAGGGAAGGGAACTTGACTATGTGACGATGGAAGTGCCTGAAATCTTCGGACTGCTCGACAGGGAGATATTCCCGCTTGCGGAAGATGACCATTGCGTATTCATGTGGACGATAGACCGCTTCCTCCTTGAATGCGAGAACGAGATGGAGAAGCGCGGCTACAAGCGTCACTGCCGGATGATATGGGACAAGCTGAACGGGGTTGCCCCTGCGTTTACCGTCCGGTATTCACACGAATATCTGATATGGTTCTACCAGAAGAGGCTGCCGCCCATAGCCGGGGAACAGCGGGGAAAGTTCATGACCGTATTTGCAGAACGGAGCAGGCAGCACAGCCGGAAACCGGATTTCTGTTACCGCATGATAGATGCCTTGTATCCCTCCTGTGGGAAAATGGATGTGTTTTCACGGGAGCGCAGGCACGGCTGGCGGCAATTCGGAAACCAGACGGATTATTTCAATTGATTTTACCACTAAATCCAAAGTAAGAATGAGAACAAGAATATTGACAGCAATATGCCTCTGCCTGCTACTGGCGGGCAGGGCAAGCGCGCAATGGGCGGTGATAGACCCGTCCAACATCGCGCAGAGCATCATCAACAACGGAAAGAACATGGTGCATACGTCCTCCACGGCGACCAACATGGTCAACAACTTCAAGGAGACCGTGAAGATTTATGAGCAGGGCAAAAAATACTACGACGCTCTCAAATCCGTGAACAACCTCGTCAAGGACGCCCGCAAGGTACAGCAGACCATCCTCATGGTGGGGGACATCACGGACATCTACGTGAACAACTTCCAGAAGATGATGCGCGACGAGAACTTCACGGTCGAGGAACTCGGAGCCATCGCCTTCGGCTACACGAAGCTGCTGGAAGAGAGCAACGACGTGCTGACCGAACTGAAGAACGTGGTGAACATCACCACGCTCTCCATGACGGACAAGGAACGCATGGACGTGGTGGAACGCTGCTACTCAAAAATGAGGCGTTACCGTAACCTTGTGGGCTATTATACGAACAAGAACATTTCCGTAAGCTATCTCCGGGCGAAAAAGAAGAACGACCTTGACCGCATCATGGGGCTTTACGGTGACGCGAACGAAAGATACTGGTAGCCTATGGATTTCGACAACCTTCACCAGATTCTCCGTTCGCTTTACGGGGAGATGATGCCGCTGTGCGAGGACATGGCGGGTGTGGCAAGGGGCATCGCCGGACTGGGCGCGCTGTTCTATGTGGCTTACCGGGTATGGCAGTCGCTGGCAAGGGCCGAGCCGATAGACGTGCTGCCCATGCTCCGCCCTTTTGCGATAGGACTGTGTATCATGTTCTTCCCCACGGTGGTGCTCGGAACCATCAACAGCATCCTGTCCCCCGTCGTGCAGGGCACGGCGAAGATACTGGAATCGGAGACGATGGACATGGGCGAGTACCGGAAGCAGAAGGACAGGCTGGAATACGAGGCAATGGTGCGCAATCCTGAAACTGCCTACCTTGTCAGTAACGAGGAGTTCGACAAGCAGCTGGAGGAACTCGGCTGGTCACCCGAGGACATGATCACCATGACCGGGATGCACCTGGAACGGACGATGTACGACATGAAGAAGTCCGTACGCGGCTTCTTCCGTGAGGTGCTGGAACTGATGTTCCAGGCTACCGCACTCGTCATCGACACCATACGCACGTTCTTCCTCGTGGTGCTGGCGATACTCGGTCCGATAGCCTTCGCCCTGTCGGTATGGGACGGTTTCCAAAGCACGCTCACGCAGTGGATATGCCGCTACATACAGGTGTACATCTGGCTGCCCGTCTCGGACATGTTCAGCACCGTGCTGGCAAAAATCCAGGTGCTGATGCTGCAAAGCGACATCGAACGGATGCAGGCGGACCCGAACTTCTCTCTCGACTCCAGCGACGGGGTGTATATCGTATTCATGGCAATCGGCATCATCGGCTATTTCACCATCCCGACGGTGGCGGGCTGGATCATCCAGGCAGGAGGCATGGGCGGCTATAACCGCAACATGAACCAGATGGCAGGACGTGCCGGCGGCTTTGCCGGAAGTGTGGCGGGTGCCACGGCAGGGAATGCGGCGGGACGTGTCGGCAAGCTGCTGAAATAAGAACTTCAAGTATTAAAGAATAAGATTACAATGGAATTCAAGTCATTAAAGAACATCGAGACATCGTTCAGGCAGATACGCCTGTTCGGTATCGTCTTCCTCTCTCTCTGCGCCATGATAACGGTATGGAGCGTATGGAGCTCCTACCGTTTCGCGGAGAGGCAACGGGAGAAAATCTATGTACTGGACAACGGCAAGTCGTTGATGCTTGCCCTCTCGCAGGACCTATCACAGAACCGTCCGGCAGAGGCACGGGAACACGTGCGCCGTTTCCATGAGCTGTTCTTCACGCTCTCGCCCGAAAAGAGCGCCATCGAGCACAATGTGGGGCGTGCCCTGCTGCTGGCGGACCGGAGCGTGTACAACTACTATTCGGACTTTGCCGAAAAGGGGTATTACAACCGCGTCATAGCAGGGAACATCAACCAGACATTGAGGGTGGACAGCGTGGCGTGCGACTTCAACAGCTACCCGTACCGCTGCGTGACCTACGCCACGCAACGGATCATCCGGCAGAGCAATGTCACGGAGCGCAGCCTCGTGACCACGTGCAGGCTTCTGAACGCCTCTCGCTCGGACGACAATCCGAACGGGTTTACCATCGAGGGATTTACCATCATCGAGAACAAGGATTTGCAGACCATCAAACGGTAAAAGGACATGGGAATGAAGAATATCAGAAAACAGATGTGGGGCGTATTCTGGAAACTCCACGACAGGAGGAAACGGATTATTGGAAAGTTGAAAGGGTATCTGGACGGCTTGCCCCAAAAAACAAGAAGAAGGATAGTATTGTCCATGCTCGCCGTTTTTGCGATACTGGCGCTGTACTCCTTCGCAAAAATCGTCCATGGCATCGGCAGAAACGACGGCAGAAAAATGAGAACAGGTCATGCCGGACGGGTAGAACTGCCCGTGAAACCGAAAAATGACCCTAACATAACACCTTATATATATGGAACAACAGAAGATTGAGACAAAGACAGAGAGCAAGGCGGCTCCCGGAAAGGAGAAGCCGAAGAAGGAACGCACTCCGCTGACCCCGGCTGAAAGGCTGAGACGGCAGAAAATGATAGTCCTGCCGGCAATGGTGCTGGTATTCCTCGGCGCGATGTGGCTGATATTCGCCCCGTCCTCCGACAAGGAAATGCAGCCGGGCATAGGCGGTTACAATACCGAAATCCCCGATGCGGACAAGGAGGACAAGAACATCATCGGTGACAAGGTGAAAGCCTACGCGCAGAAGGAGATAGAGGAACGGCGGGCAAGCCGCAGCCGTTCCATGCAGGAACTCGGCGATATGTTCGACCATGAAGTGGAAGAAACGGAAGCGGAAACAAAAACAGAGCCGGAACCGGCAAAGGTTTCCACGCCACATACCATACACTCCTCCGCTGCCGCCTACCGTGACCTGAACACTACGCTCGGCAATTTCTACGAACAGCCTGCCAATGAGGACAAGGAAATGGACGAACTGCTGGAACGCATCGTCTCGCTGGAAACGGCACTTGAAAACGAAAAAGGCAGGAACTCCGACATGGACGAGGTGGCGCTCATGGAGAAATCCTACGAGCTTGCAGCCAAATACATGGGCGGACAGAATAACCCCACTGTGGAAGCCAGTTCCGTCCGGAAAGCCGGCAAGAACAAGGCGGTGCCCGTGAAGCAGGTGACTCACCAGGTGGTGTCGGCTCTCGGACAGCCGATGAGCAACGCCGAGTTTGTGGCGGTCCATGCCACGGAACGCAACTACGGCTTCAACACGGCAGTGGGCGGTACGGCTGTATCAGAGAAGAACACCCTGTCTGCCTGCATCAACGGTGCGCAGAGCGTGACCGACGGACAGGCGGTGAAATTACGACTGCTGGAGCCTATGGCGGTGGCTGACCGGATTATCCCGCGCAATGCGGCACTGGTCGGTGCCGCCAGGATACAGGGTGAACGGCTCGGCATTACGATCACCTCGCTGGAATACGAAGGCACGGTCATTCCGGTGGAACTCTCGGTGTATGACACGGACGGACAGCTCGGCATCTTCATCCCGAACTCGATGGAACTGGATGCCGTCAAGGAAATAGCCGCCAATATGGGCGGGTCACTGGGCAGCAGCATTAACATTTCCACCGATGCGGGGGCGCAGCTCGCCTCCGACCTGGGAAAAGGGCTGATACAGGGCACAAGCCAATATATAGCCAAGAAGATGCGCACCGTGAAAGTGCATCTGAAAGCCGGATACAAGGTGATGCTCTATCAGGACGAGAATTAGAATCAATCATCAACAACATTTATTACCACTAAATCCAAAAGTAAAATGAACATGAAAAAAGCAATCATGATGTTCGCCCTTATGACGGGCACAATCTCTGCCTTCGCACAGAACGCAGACTCTACTTCGGTAGAAAGTGACAACACGGCACCGGTCCTGACCGGAGAGGTCTATCCGCAGAAGGAAGCGGACGGCGACCTGTACCACGGTCTGACCCGGAAGCTGACCTTTGACCGCATGATACCACCGCACGGTCTGGAGGTGACATACGGCAAGACCGTGCATATCCTCTTCCCTTCGCAGGTGTGCTATGTGGACCTGGGCTCGCCCGACCTGATTGCCGGGAAAGCCGACGGTGCGGAGAACGTCATCCGTGTGAAGGCTACCGCCCGGAATTTTCCCGGCGAGACCAATATGTCCGTAATCACCGAAGACGGCTCGTTTTATACCTTCAATGTGAAATATGCGGACGAGCCGCTGCTTCTGAATGTGGAGATGTGCGACTTCATCCATGACGGCGAGGCGGTGAACCGTCCGAACAACGCACAGGAAATCTATTTGCAGGAGCTCGGCTCGGAAAGCCCGATGCTGGTGCGGCTGATTATGAAGTCCATCCATAAACAGAACAAGCGCGAGGTGAAGCATATCGGCTGCAAGCGTTTCGGCATCCAGTACCTTCTGAAAGGCATCTACACGCACAACGGACTGCTCTATTTCCATACGGAAATCAGGAACCGGAGCAACGTGCCTTTCGATGTGGACTACATCACATGGAAGATTGTCGATAAGAAGGTGGCGAAGCGCACCGCCGTGCAGGAGCAGGTTATCCTGCCGCTGCGTGCGCAGAACTACGCCACCCTCGTGCCGGGGAAGAAAAGCGAGCGTACCGTATTCACGATGGCGAAGTTCACCATCCCCGATGACAAGTGCCTTGTGGTGGAACTGAACGAGAAGAACGGCGGCAGACACCAGTCTTTCGTGATTGAGAACGAGGATTTGGTACGTGCCAGTACCATCAACGAACTGTCTGTAAAATAACTGGTCGGTTATGAGAAAGTACTTAGGAATGATTATCGTGTCGCTTGCCCTCTTTGCAGGGCAGGCGCACGCCCAGCGGTGCCTGCCGGGAATGCGGGGCATCGAGGTAAAAGCGAATGTGGCTGACGGCTTTAAATTTGGCGGTGACGATGGCGGATACAGTTTCGGGGCGGCTCTATCCACCTATACGAAGAAAGGGAACAAATGGGTGTTTGGTGGCGAATACTTGATGAAGAATAACCCATACAAGGCGACCAAAATACCCGTGGCGCAGTTCACGGCGGAGGGCGGCTATTATTTCAAGGTATTGTCGGATGCCCGTAAAATCGTGTTCCTCTATGCCGGAGCCTCGGCTCTTGCCGGATATGAGACGGTGAACTGGGGCGACAGGATGCTGTACGACGGCTCCACGCTCCGGGACCGGGACGCCTTTGTCTATGGCGGCGCACTCACGCTTGACATGGAGATATATGTGGCGGATCGTATCGCACTGCTGGTGAACCTGCGCGAACGCTGCCTTTGGGGAGGTGATACCCGAAAGTTCCACACGCAATGGGGCGCGGGCATCAAGTTCGTAATCAACTGAGAACGGGCATGGACATCGCAGAAATGAAACGGATACCCATTGCGGACTTCCTGGTACGGCTCGGACACGGGCCGGTCAGGAGAGGCGGCAACGAGCTGTGGTACTCCGCCCCTTACCGGAAGGAGCGCACCCCCTCGTTCCGTGTGAATACGGATAAGAATGTCTGGTACGATTTCGGGCTCGGCAAAGGCGGTGACATCTTCAACCTTGCAGGCGAGTTCATTCACAGCAAAGACTTCATGGCGCAGGCAAGATTTATATCGGAAACCGCCCGTGTGCCGATGCTCGAAGCGGATGCCGGCACCTGCCGGAAGAAAACGCTTGAACCGTCCTTCGAGGACGTGAGGGTTATGCCGCTGCGGTATGTGGCTCTCAAGAGGTATTTGGAGGAGCGGGGCATACCGCCGGACACAGCTTCCCTGTATTGCAGCCAGTTGAACTATCACGTCCATAAGAAGGAGTATTTTGCCGTCGGATTTCTGAACGTGGCTGGCGGATATGAACTCCGCAGCGGACTGTTCAAGGGATGCGTACCTCCCAAGGACGTATCGCTGGTAAGGACAGGTGAATCGCCGTCCGGCGGCTGCAACGTGTTCGAGGGCTTCATGGACTTTCTTTCCGCCGTGGTGCTCAAATGGACGGAAAATGAGGACAGCCTCGTGCTGAACTCGGTTGCCAATGTCGCCAGGAGTTACGAGTACCTGGACAGATACGGAAAGATACGCTGTTACCTTGACCGTGACGAAGCCGGAAGGAGGGCGTTGGAAAGCCTTCGGTCACGCTATGGTGACCGCATCACTGACCGCTCGAATCTTTATGACGGCTGCAAGGACCTCAATGAGTATTTGCAGCGGTCAGTCAAAAAACAATAGACAACCATCTAAAAATCAAATGACAATGAACATACAGAATGACAACAGAAGAAAGAGAACATCCGTCTTCCATGTAATGGCAGCCCTTTTCATGGCTGTGACGGCTTTTATATTCGCTTCGTGCGACGACGATATGGACATACAGCAGTCCTATCCGTTCACGGTGGAGACCATGCCCGTACCGAACAAGGTGGCGAAAGGGGAAACGGTGGAAATCCGCTGCGAGCTGAAAGCCGAAGGCAGGTATTCAGGAACGCTGTACACCATCCGCTACTTCCAGTTCGAGGGGCAGGGCTCGCTGAAAATGGATAACGGCATCACGTTCCTGCCCAATGACCGCTACCTGCTCGAAAACGAGAAGTTCCGGTTGTACTATACGTCAGAGGGTGAGGACAGGCACGATTTTATAGTCGTGATAGAGGACAATATAGGCAATTCCCATGAACTTACATTCAATTTTAACAATAGTGATGGTGATAGCGGAGATACGGAACATACAGAGGATGCGGAAGGAGGTGGCAAGTGACAGGCTACACCGGCTTCCTGCACGGACATTTGTCGAAATCTATGAGGCATAATATCCTGTTGCTTCTGTTTCTGCTTCCTTTCATCGGAAATGTATCCGCTCAAACGAAGGACAGGGAGAAGGCGGAAAGCATCCGGGACTTGCCACTTTTTGAAAGGGCGGTCAGGTGTACGCGCTATTTCGAGGGGTGGCATTCGGAGAAGCATCACCCTTATGTAGGTTGGGGACATCGGCTTCAAAAAGGAGAGGCATATTCTGCACGGACAATGACAAGGCGGCAGGCAGATGCGATTTTACGGGAGGATTTGCGGAAGTTCTGCGCCATGTTCCGCAGGTTCGGGGCTGACAGCCTGCTTCTTGGTACGTTGGCTTTCAATGTCGGACCGGCGAAGTTGCTGGGTGGCAGGCGTTATCCCAAAAGCAAGCTGATCCAAAAATTGGAAGCGGGCAACCGGGACATTTATCAGGAGTATGTCAGTTTCTGCCACTATAAGGGGAAACGGCACGCCATGCTGCTGAAAAGAAGAAAAGCGGAATTTGCATTGCTGTACATTCCATAGTCAGCCTGCTGCAAAAAGAAAATCCGGTGAAGTCCCGCTTCATCGGATTTTTTGTACTTGATTATCGAAGATTGGAACTGGGGCTTTTTGCTACTTTTGTGCCGCCTCCTGCTCACCGTCAAAAGTAGCGGGCGGAAGTTTCACCGCCCGTTGTCTTTCTCAAAAGTGTGTGTAAAGTCCTGTCACTTCAGTGAAGATGTCCTCCAACATATCGCAATACACACCTTCATAACCGGCTATGTCCTTTGTCTTGCACTCAAATGTCTTTTTGCTGAATGTCTTCGGTAGAAACGCATATTATAAAGGTCTAATCCTTCATCATAGGTGATGTCAAGGCGGTTGGCGCTTGTCTTGTTCTTGGCAAGGCTCATGCGCAGTCCGTTGCCCATGTTGATGAAGTCACGGCTGCCCGTCATGGTGGCAAAACGTCTGCCGCCTATCTGCTGTAAAATCGTCTGTGCTATCATAATGCTCTGTTTTTTATGGCTTATATATTGGCGGTGCAGACACCGCCAATACTTTCAAAATTCGATTTTCTCCGCTATGGGAGTATTCCGCTCCAGCCACTCTTTTACAAATTCCATGTTGTACTCGCTCGTTATGACTGCCGTATGGCTGTCGGTGGCGGTGAAGCGCGTACTCTCATAGTTGTCCAGCCACCCTTTTAGGGTATCTGTTCCCCACGCTTCGGCATCGTCAAAGATGCCGTCCAAAGCCTTAATAGGCTCGCAGAATTTGACTATCAACGTTTGATAGGTTGTGTTCATACCTTGCCCTCCTTTCCCTGCCGCTTGTTCATCCATTCATCCCGTTTGGCTCTGCACTCCTCCAATGTGGGGCAGACACATGTGAATAATTCCCCGTTGCTATGGTGGCGATAATCATACTGCACAAGTGTGCGTTTACGTCTGCCAATGCCTGATTGGAAACTCTCGTACTTTTCAGTACCTGCCGTCTGGCACTCCGTTGATGGTCATTCTTGTAGTCATAATCGTTTATTTTTGAATAAATCTTTCCAAATACTTTTCTTGTACGCCGAGTGCTTCGGCATAGGCACTCAACTGGGCGGCATATCGGGTACGGTAATAGCTTCTCTCCATTCCGTTCTTGGATAGTCCGATATGTGCCCTTATATCGTTCAAATGTCTTTTGACGATATACTTGTAATAGTGGAGTTTCTTCTTTCTGTCCATATCCTTATGTATTATTAGAAGTGTACTGATAAAATTCTGTTCTTCATCACCATTTCGGGATTGCTCGTATAGCGTTG
>OHMD01000128.1_pt1 | contig 15171 bp, 16 predicted proteins | sample 1569161 | NCBI WGS metagenome assembly OHMD01 (sample SAMEA3879502, study PRJEB24766) | human gut metagenome | biome: human-associated habitat; feature: feces | place: USA | collected 1985/1987
GATGAGGATAATCACTTCTGGTGGGAACATGTCGTTGGTGCTGAACAAATCATGGGGCTTCAAAGGCTGGAAAGACACGAGGAGTATGTCGTGGATTCGGATTTTGCGATGGAGACGAGGAAGATTTGGACTTCGTCTGGTGTGAACTTGAGACCCAGTAATTTCTTGGTGTATGCGGCCAAGCGTGGATAAATATGTTCGGATTTTGTGCGTGTGAGCTGGGCACGGTTTTTTGACCTGCATCGCTTGACAATCCATCTTCCTTCTGGCATAACACCCTCGTTCGCTGGAGGGCGAGCTGTTCAGAGAAACGGCAGCCGGATAAGGTGCAGACTGAAATGTCTGTTCCTTGTCCGGCTTTTTTCTTTTTCGAGGAGGATGACCATGGATCTGCTCAGGGGCGATGTGCGTGCGCTCTACCGCAGATACTTTTTGGCAGCGTTCGGCAGCGCGCTCATCTCGTGTATTTACGGCGTTGTGGACATGGCGATGGTGGCCAGTATCAGGGGCCGGACGGTACGGCGGCGCTGGCGGTCGTGGCGCCGGTGTGGAACATCATCTACAGTCTCGGCCTGCTCACGGGCATCGGCAGCAGCGTCCTGCTCAGCGCCAAGCGCGGCAGCGGCGCGGCGGGGCAGGCAGAGGCGAACGCGTATTTCACGACGGCCGTCCTGGCCTCCGTGCTGCTGCCGCTGAATATCTTTTCTACGTATTATTTTTAGGCCATCCTCAAGCCGGGCGCTGCGTTTTTCGTCTCCGTCGCGCGGGGGCTCGTCATCAGCGGCGCGCTGATTTTGCTGCTGCCGGCCGTGCTTGGGCCGGCCTCGATCTGGTGGGCCATGCCGGTCACGGAGCGGCTGGTCGCGGGCTGTGCCGCGGCGGCCATGCGGCGCGCGACGCGGGCGCTGCCGCCGTGCTAAAACTGGGCCTGTCTGCATACACTCCTGTTATTGGGGGTGATGTGCATGAAGCGCTGGAAGGTTTATTTGTGCGCGGCAGTGTTTCTGCTGCTGACGGCGGTGAAGATGGTCGCACCGGCGGCGGCAACGGACGCGCGTGAGGTGCTGCTGCCGGCCATCAATACGGACGGTGACTATAAATCCGTCTTTGCCGAGATCCGCAGCGTGTTTGCGCCCACAGCGGTGCAGGCACAGGACGAACAGCTGCGGCAGTATCTGCCCGCCGTGAATGTGAACATGTCCGCCTGGACGACACCCGCGCCGGAGCCTACTCCGGAGCCTACTCCGGAGCCCACACCGACGCCGACGCCCGAGCCGACGCAGAGCCCGCAGCTGCAGGCTGCCTTCGCTGCGCGCGAGACGTTTCTCAACGAGCAGGCGGTCTATTCCGGCTACGCGGTGCCGGCCAACGTCAGCTATGCTGTCAACGAGCTGCCGTTTGCACACGCGTCGCCGGTCGCGGGCTATACCTCGTCCGGCTTCGGCTACCGGCTGCATCCATTGGAAAACAAGGTAAAATTTCATTACGGCACAGACTTCGCAGCCAATTCCGGCACGGCGGTCTGTGCCTTTGCTGACGGCACGGTGCTTGCTGCCGGGCAGGACGACGGGTACGGCAACTATGTGAAAATCCGTCACGCCGACGGCTATACGACGCTCTATGGCCACTGCAGCAAGCTGCTCGTGCGCGCCGGGGAGACGGTCACGATGGGGCAGGAGATCGCGCTCGTCGGCGCGACCGGCAAAGCGACCGGGCCGCACCTGCACTTCGAGCTCATGCATGACGGCTATTACTACAACCCGGAGTTTTACCTCGCCGCCGTATGAAGCGCCGCCGCTTTTCGCTCGATATTCGCCCGGGCGCGGTTGCTCTGCTTGCCGGGCTGTATTTTCTGCTGCCGCTGCGGTGGTGTGCGCGGCTGGCGCTCGCCGTGACGGTGCATGAGCTGGGCCACGTTGCGGCGCTGGTGCTGTGCGGCACGGAGATCTACGGCCTGCGCATGGAGGGCTGCGGTCTGGCACTGCGCTGCGCGCCGCCGGAGGGCACGGCGCGCACGGTCGCAGCGGCGGTTTCCGGCCCCGCCGCCGGCGTGGGGCTGTTTTGCATCCTGCGCGGGCTGGGATACCCGGAGGGAGCGGACCTGAGCCTGCTGTATACATGCGTGAACCTGCTGCCGGTGCTGCCGCTTGACGGCGGCCGCGCGCTGCAGGCGGCGGTCGCGGCACTGGCGGGGGAGCATGCGGCGGAGCGGCTGCTGGACGTGCTGGGGCTGGTGCTGCCGGCCGCGCTGATGGGGCTTGGCATCGTGCTGTTTGCGCGCGGCATGGGGCTCGCACTGGGCGTGTTTGGCGCGTGGCTTGCACTTTTGCAGCCGGGAATGACTTGCCAAGGGGGAAAACATGATGTAAAATACTCCTACTATCATATGTAGGAGTGTAGTATGGATCAGCGATTGGAACGCATCCTGCCGCGCGTGCAGAAGCCCGCGCGCTATACCGGCGGCGAATACCGCCAGATCATCAAGGACAAGGCGGAGGTGGACCTGCGCCTCGCTTTTTGTTTCCCGGATATTTATGAGATCGGCATGTCGAACATCGGCATGCGCATCCTTTATGCCACGATGAACCGGATGCCCGGCGTCTGGTGTGAGCGCGTGTTCGCCCCGTGGGGCGACATGGAGGACGAGATGCGCCGCGCGGGCATCCCACTCTATGCGCTCGAGAGCGGCGACCCCGTCAGCGCGTTTGACGTCGTGGCGTTCTCGCTCGGTTACGAGATGGCATATCCCGCCGTGCTCAATATGCTTGACCTTGCCGGCATCCCGCTGCGCAGCGCCGACCGGCCGGAGCTGACGCCGCTCGTCATTGCGGGCGGCACGGCCTGCAGCAATCCGGAGCCGATGGCCCCGTTTTTTGACCTCATGATTATCGGCGAGGGTGAGGAGGTCAACAATGAGGTGCTGGCCCTGTTCCGGCAGGCGCAGCAGGCTGGCTGGAGCAAGACGCGGTTTCTCGAAACGGCGGCGAAAATTCAGGGCGTGCTCATCCCGGCGTTTTACGTCCCGCACTGGAATCCGGACGGCACGCTGCACGACCTGACGCCGACGCACGGCGCGCCCGCGCGCGTGACCAAGCGCATCATTCAGGATCTCGACGCCTGCTATTATCCGACGGACCCCATCGTGCCGAGCACGGAGATCGTGCACGACCGCGTGAATGTGGAGCTGTTTCGCGGCTGCATCCGCGGCTGCCGCTTTTGTCAGGCGGGGTATGTCTACCGCCCGGTGCGTCCGCGCAAGCCGGAGACGATCATCCGGCAGGGCATCGAATCGCTCAAAAACACCGGCTATCAGGAGGCGACGCTCCTGTCGCTCTCGAGCAGCGATTACCGCCCGCTCGACGAGGTGTGCGACGGGCTGCTGGAATACTGCGAGCCGCGCAGCATGAGCCTCGCGCTGCCGTCGCTGCGCGCGGACAACTTCTCCATGGACATCATGAGCCGCCTGCAGAAGGTGCGCAAGGGCGGCCTGACCTTCGCACCCGAGGCTGGAACGCAGCGCCTGCGCGACGCAATCAATAAAAACGTGCGCGAGGAGGACCTGCTTCATTCCTGCCAGGTCGCCTTTGAGGGCGGGTGGAACGGTGTGAAGCTCTATTTCATGCTCGGCCTGCCGACGGAGACGGATGAGGACGTGCTCGGCATCGCAGAGCTTGCCAATCAGGTCCTGCACACGTGGCGCATGCATGCGACGAACAAGGCCCGCGGCGTACGCATCACGGTCAGCACATCGTGCTTCGTGCCGAAGCCGCACAGCCCCTTCCAGTGGGAGGCGCAGGTGACGATGGATGAGTACAAGCGCAAGGTCAACCTCCTGCGTGAAAATATCAGGGCCAAGAATGTCACTTACAACTGGCACGACCCGGACACCAGCTTCGTGGAAGCCGTGCTCTCGCGCGGTGACCGGCGCATTGCCGACGTCATCGAAGAGGTCTGGCGCCGCGGCGGCAAGCTCGAGGCCTGGGGCGACTATTTCTCGTTCGACCGCTGGATGGCGGCCATGGACGCCTGCGGCGTCGACCCGATGTTTTATGCCTGCCGCGAGCGCGGGAAGGACGAGTTCCTGCCGTGGGACATTGTGGACATGGGCGTGCGCCGCGCGCACCTGTGGCACGAGCGCGAGCAGGCATATAAAGCCGAGCTCTCGCCCGACTGCCGCAAGCAGTGCACCGGCTGCGGTGCGCTCGCACTCATGACGGAAGGGGGCAAGTGCGATGCCTGAAAAGCTGAGACTGCGGTTTGAAAAGACCGGCCGCGCGATCTACATCTCGCACCTCGACCTCATGCGCACGATGCAGCGCGTGTTTCTGCGCGCGGACTGCCCGCTGAAATATTCCGAAGGCTTCAATCCTCACGCGCTCATTTCCATCCTGCTACCGCTGTCCGTCGGCGTCGGGAGCGTGTGCGAACTCATGGATTTCCAGCTGCGCGAGGACGTCGACCTCGCCGCGCTGCCTGAGCGGCTCACGGCGGTTATGCCGGAGGGCATCCGCGCGCTCGAGGCGTACCCTGCCGGGCGCAAGGTGCGCGAGCTCAAGTGGCTGCGTGTGACCGGGCGGTATGAATATGACAACGCAGACCCCGCGGACATGGCGGAAAAGCTCTGCGCGTTTTACGCGCAGGATGCCATCGTCATCACCCGCAAGACCAAGCGCGGGGAGGGGCAGATGGACATCGTGCCCGCGATCTCGGAGCTGCACGTGCGCCCGGAGGCGCGGTTCGTGACGGTCGAGGCCGTCGTCTCCGCGCAGGAGCCGACGCTCAACCCCGACCATCTCGTCACGGCGCTGCATCAGCTGGCGCCCGAGCTGGCCCCGGACTTTGCCGCCTTCACGCGGCAGGAGGTCTACACGGAAGATATGCAAATTTTCCGCTGAAAACACTTGCAAACCCGCACCGGATGTGCTATTATCTTATGGCTTGTGCGAAACAGCGTTTCGCAAGATAACGACGGTCCGCTGCCGTGACCGGCTCTGTCCACCGGTATGAACGTCTGATAAAGGAAGGATTTCATTATGGATCTCATCAAAACTCTGACCGCGCAGTACATGAAACCCGAACTGCCGGCCATGCGCGTCGGCGACACCGTGCGTGTCACTGTCCGCGTCACCGAGGGCAACCGTGAGCGTACCCAGGCTTTCGAGGGCACCATCATCGCCAAGAAGCACGGCGGCATCAACGAGACGATCACCGTCCGCCGCATCTCCTACGGTGTGGGCTGCGAGAAGGTTTTCCCGGTGCACTCTCCCACGATCGTGTCCGTCGAGACCGTTCGCCGCGGCAAAGTCCGCAGAGCCAAGCTGTACTACCTGCGCGACCGCGTGGGCAAGAGAGCCAAGGTCAAAGAGCTTATCTAAGTGGATACTGCAAAAAAGAGGCTTCGGCCTCTTTTTTGCATTTTCGGGGCGTTTTTGCGATGCCGCCGGGAAAGAATTCACACAATTTTAGTTGCCGAAAACGGGTCTGTGCGTGTATAATATAAGCTACGAATTTTTTATACCGAGGTTTTGAAAATGGACAGCAAGAATCCGAGCGGCGCCAAGGGCCGCGCCGAAGTATACGATTGGATCCAGTGCATCATCTTTGCGCTGGTGTTCTGCGTGCTGCTGTTTGTGTTTGCGGTGCGTATGGTCAATGTCGTCGGTCACTCCATGGTGCCGACGCTCGAGCAGAGTGATAAGGTCGTCATCTCCAACCTGTTCTATCATCCGAAGCAGGGAGACATCGTCGTCCTGCGCAAGCAGACGCTCATGGAAGAGCCCATCGTCAAGCGCATCATCGCGACGGAGGGACAGACTGTGGGCATCGACTTTGACGACGGCGTGGTCTACGTCGACGGTAAGGCGCTCGATGAGCCCTATGTCAATGAGCCCGTGCATGACCGGGAGAATTTTGAGGGCAAGATCACAGTGCCGGAGGGCTGCGTATTCGTCATGGGCGATAACCGCAACGCCTCCACCGACAGCCGCGACGCACGTCTCGGCTGCGTCGATGAGCGCTATATCATGGGCCGGGTGTACTTCACGCTCTTCCCGGTCAAGAACATCGGAGTTGTGAAATAACATGGCGCAGGACTTTGAAAAGCTGAATATCCAGTGGTTTCCGGGCCATATGACGAAGGCCCAGCGCATGATCGAGGAGCACATGAAGCAGGTCGACGCCGTGTGTGAAATTCTCGACGCGCGCATCCCGTTGGCGAGCCGCAACCCGGATATTGACCGCCTCGCGGGCGACAAGCCCCGTATTGTCGTGCTCAACCGCACCGATCTCGCCGACCCGAAGGCGACGGCGCGGTGGCACGCAGCCTTTCAGCGGCATGGCATGACCGTGCTCGAGACCGACAGCCGCAGCGGCAAGGGCGTCAACGGCTTTGCCGGCGCGGTGCGCACAGCGCTGCGCGACAAGATCGAGGCGTATGCCGCCAAGGGGCAGGTCGGCCGGCCGATGCGCGTCATGGTGCTGGGTATCCCGAATGTGGGCAAGTCCACATTTATCAATAAAGTGGCGCGGCGCAAGGCGGCCGCCGCCGGTGACCGGCCGGGCGTCACGCGCGGCAAGCAGTGGATCACGGTCGATCAGGGCCTCGAGCTGCTGGACACGCCGGGCATCCTCTGGCCGCGGTTCGACAGTCAGGAGGTCGGCGAGCTGCTGGCCATCACCGGCGCGATCAAGGCCGAGGTGCTCGACCGCGAGACGCTTGCGGCCAACTTCATGCTCCGGCTCGCGCGGTTTTACCCCGACGCGGTGGAGCAGCGCTACAAGTTCCGTCCGGACCCGGCCTGTAACGGCTTCGAGCTGCTGGAGCAGGCGGCCAAAAAGCGCGGCTTCCTCATCTCCGGCGGAGAATATGACCTTGAGCGGATGGCGGGTGTGCTGCTCGATGAGTACCGCGGCGGCAAGCTCGGCCGCATCACGCTCGAGATGCCGGAGGCGGACGTATGACGCAGGTCGATCTGTGGACATTGGAAAATGAGCTCCGCACGCCGGACACCGATCCGCTGTGCGGCGTGGACGAGGCCGGGCGCGGCCCGCTGGCAGGGCCTGTGTGCGCGGCGGCGGTGATGCTGCCGCCGGGGCTGGAGATCCCGGGCCTGAACGACTCGAAAAAGCTCTCGGAGAAAAAGCGCGAGGCGCTCTATGATACCATCATCGCGCAGGCACTGAGCTGCGGTATCGCATTTGCGACCGTGGAGGAGATCGAGGAGTATAATATCCTCGGCGCAACGTTTCTGGCCATGAATCGGGCCATCGCGCAGCTCTCTCCGCAGCCGGCGCTCGCGCTCATCGACGGCAACCGGAACACCGGCATCGTAGTGCAGAGCCGCTGCATCGTCGGCGGCGACGGCAAGTGTGCCGACATCGCGGCGGCCTCCGTGCTTGCGAAGGTCACGCGTGACCGCTACATGCGCCGGATGGCGGAGACCTATCCGCAGTATGGTTTTGAAAAACACAAGGGCTACGGCACGGCGGCACATTACGCTGCCATCCGGGCGCATGGGCCATGCCCCATCCACCGGCCGTCGTTCCTGAAGAAGATGCACTGATATGGCCGGTGCAGTCAAGGGAACGAAGGGCGCCTGGGGTGAGGACTGTGCGGCGGCGTACCTGCGCCGGCACGGTTACCGCATCCTCGCGCGCAACTACAGCTGCCGCTTTGGCGAGATCGATATCATCGCGGCCGACCGGCACTACGTCGTGTTCGCGGAGGTGAAGCTGCGTGCGTCCGACCGGTTCGTGCGCGCGGGCGCGTATGTCACCCCGGCCAAGCAGGCGCGCATCCGCACGGCGGCGTCGCTCTGGCTGGCGGAGCACGAGACGGAGCTGCAGCCGCGCTTTGACGTGATCGAAATTTACGGCGATGCAGACACCCCGCGCCGCCAACGCAGGCTCAATCAGATCAAAAATGCTTTTGAATAATGAGGGACCAGATATGAACTACTACAGCACAAGAGATCATCAGCATATCGTTTCCGCTGCGCAGGCGATCGCCTGCGGCCTTGCGCCGGACGGCGGCCTGTTCGTGCCGGAGGCGCTGCCGGAGGTGTCCGCGCAGCAGCTTCAGGCGCTGTGCGGCATGACCTACCAGCAGCGCGCCGTGACGATCATGCGCCCGTTTCTGAGCGAGTTTACGGACGCCGAGCTTGCGCGCTTCGCTGCCGCGGCCTACGGCAGCCAGTTTGACGACCCGGCCGTTGCGCCGGTGCACAGGCTCGACGACACCACCGCGTTTCTCGAGCTCTGGCACGGGCCGACGTGCGCGTTCAAGGACATGGCGCTGCAGATCCTGCCGTACCTGCTCACGGCAAGCCTGAAAAAGTGTGGCGAGCAGCGGCAGGTGTGCATCCTTGTCGCCACCTCGGGCGACACCGGCAAGGCGGCCCTGCAGGGCTTTGCCGACGTGCCGGGCACGAAGATCCTCGTGTTCTATCCCTACAGCGGTGTGTCGGAGGTCCAGCGCCTGCAGATGGTCACGCAGACGGGCGACAACGTTGCAGTCAGCGCCGTGCGCGGCAACTTTGACGACGCGCAGACCGGCGTCAAGCAGATCTTCGGCGACAAGGCGTTTGCTGCCGAGCTCTCGCAGCGCGGCTGGTTCCTGTCCTCGGCCAACTCCATCAACTGGGGCCGCCTGCTGCCGCAGATCGTCTATTATTTCTCGGCGTACTGCGACGCCGTCACCGGCGGTATGATCGCCATGGGCGACAAACTCAACTTCGTTGTGCCGACCGGCAACTTCGGCGACATTCTCGCCGGGTGGTATGCCAAGGAAATGGGCCTGCCGGTGGGCAAGCTCGTCTGTGCGTCGAACGCGAACAACGTGCTCACGGACTTCATCCGCACGGGTACCTATAATAAGAACCGCCCGTTCCACACGACGGCGTCCCCGTCGATGGACATTCTCGTGTCGAGCAATCTGGAGCGTTTGCTCTATGCCCTCTGCGGCAGCGACACGGAGGTCGCGGGCTATATGCAGCAGCTGCGCGAGCAGGGGAGCTACACGGTCTCCGACGCGCTCAAGGCGAAGATCCAGGCAACGTTTGCCGGCGGCTTCTGCAACGATATCCAGACGCGCGAGAAGATCGGCCATGCCTGGCGCGACCATCGTTATCTGATCGACACGCACACGGCGGTCGCCTATCACGTGCTCGATGATTACCGCCGCGAGACCGGCGACACGACGCCGGCTGTCGTCGTGTCCACGGCCAGCCCCTTCAAGTTCTGCGACCAGGTGCTGCGCGGCATCGGCGGTACGGCCGACGCCTTCGGCCCGGAGCTGATCCGCCGCCTGTCGTGCGAGACGCGCCTCGATACGCCCGCGCCGCTGACCGGTCTGGACGCGCGCCCGGTGCGCTTTGGCGGCTGCGTGGACAAGGCGCAGATGCTGCATACGGTGGACGAATTCCTGAAATAATATGTAACGGACGGGGAGACCCGTCCGCCGGGTCAGAACGCCGCGTTGCCCTTCTTGGTGAAGGTGCTGCAGAACGTCTCGTCCTTGCAGGTGCAGGTGCCCTGGGTGTTTTTGACCTGAATGTGGTCAGCGTGGCAGCGCTTGCCGTCCGCATTGTAGGCGCAGTTGCTCACGTCGCACGCCACGTTGTACTCGCAGCAGTCTTTGGTATGATCGCTCATGGTTTCTGCCTCCAGATCAGATTCCGGCATCCGCCGGTCGAATCTATTGTGTGCAGCCGGGCGCGGAATATACGGAGGAACGCAAATGGCATTGTATGCAATCGGCGACCTGCATCTGTCGCTGGGCGCAGATAAGCCCATGGACGTATTTGGCGGACCGTGGGAAAATTATGTAGAAAAAATCAAACTTGGTTTTTCGTCCCTGCACGACGACGATGTCTGCGTGCTCTGCGGTGATCTTGCCTGGGGCATGACCATGGAGCAGGCGTTGCCGGACTTTCAGTTCATCGAGGCTTTGCCCGGGAAAAAGATTCTGCTCAAGGGCAATCACGATTTCTGGTGGAGCACTGCCAAAAAGGCCTACAGCTTTTTTGCGGCGCACGACATGCACACCATGGACATTCTCAATAATAACTGCTACTTCTACGGCGATTATGCCATCTGCGGTACGCGCGGCTGGTTTTATGAGGAGGCCAAAGGCGAGGCGCACGACCGGAAGATCATGCTGCGCGAGGTCGGCCGGCTCGAGGCATCGCTCAAGGCGGCGGGGGACAGGACGAAGCTCGTCTTTCTGCACTACCCGCCGAAGTATCTCGGCTACGAGTGCCCGGAGATTTTGGACCTGCTCGATGCGTATCATGTGCCGCTTTGCTGCTATGGACACATCCACAGCCGCGGCTGCCGCAGCGCCTTTCAGGGTATGTATCATGACACGGAGTTCCGGCTGCTGTCGGCGGATTACATTTCGTTTTGCCCGCGCAGGATCCTTCCGTGAAACAGGTGTTGATTTTGGAGGATGAATCTGTTATAGTATTTAGGCATGTTCTTTTCATGACAAATTTCACGTAAACAATGCACCCGGCGATAAATGATTAGAGGAGGAAACCCAATGAACATCCAGAACATCGAAAAGAAAGAGAAAAACATGGCGACCTTTGAAGTGAAGGTCCCGGCCGATGTCTTTGACAACGCGGTCAACGAAGTATATAAAAAGAACAAGAACCATCTCTACGTGGCCGGTTTCCGCAAGGGCAAGGCTCCGCGCGCCGTCATCGAGGGCATGTACGGCAAGGAAGTGTTCTACCCCGATGCCATCGAGGCGCTGGCGGAGGATGCGTTCGAGGCCGGCCGTGCCGACTGCGGCTTTGAGTGTGTCGGCGCGCCGAGCCTGATCGACCAGAAAGTCACCGAGGACAAAGAGCTGATCTACACCTTTGAGGTCGGCATGTATCCGGAAGTGGAGCTCGGTCAGTACAAGGGCCTCGAGGTTCCGCAGAACCACGAAGCGTTTGACGAGAGCAAGGTCGACGAAGAGATGCATAACGTCCAGAAGCGCAACGCCCGCCTGATCGATGTCGAGCGCGAGGCGCAGATGGGCGACCACGTCACGATCGACTTTGCCGGCTTCATCGGCGGCGAGCAGTTTGACGGCGGCACGGCCGAGGACTATGATCTCGAGCTTGGCTCCAACACGTTCGTGCCCGGCTTTGAGGAGCAGATCGTCGGCATGAAGACCGGCGACGAGCGCGACGTCGTCGTCACCTTCCCCGAGAACTACGTTGAGGCGCTGGCCGGCAAAGAGGCCACCTTCAAAGTCACCGTCAAGAGCGTCAAGGAGCCCGAGCTTCCGGAGCTGGATGACGAGCTGGCCAAGGACATCTCGGACTACGAGACCATCGCGGAGTACCGCGACCACGTCCGTGAGGATCTGGAGAAGGAATTCACCGAGCGGCAGGAGTCCGACTACGCGACCCGCCTCATGAAGGCCGCTGTTGACAACATGACCGTCGAGATCCCCGAGCCCATGATCCTGGCCAAGCTCGACGAGCAGCTGCGCAACTACATCTCCACCATGGGCATCAGCCCCGAGCTCACCCGTGAGCAGGTGCTTGCCTCCATGGGTCTGGACGAAAAGACCTTCCAGGAGATCATGCGTCCGCAGGCCGTGTTTGAGCTGCAGACCGATCTGCTGCTTGACGCGATCGTCAAGGCCGAGAACATTGAGCTCGACGACGGCGAACTCGACGAGACCTACAACAAGATGGCCGAAGAGTACAAGATGGAAGTCGACCAGATCAAGCAGTATGTCGACGAGAAGATCATCGTTCTGGATATGAAGCGCCGCAAGGCTGCTCAGCTCATCCGCGACACCGCAGTGGACAAAGAGCCCGAGGCCAAGGAAGAAGCCGCTGAGACCAAAGAAGAGGCAGCCGAGTAATTCCCCGAAAGCTGTTTGGATTCCGGGCAGAACGGTTATGCTCTCTTGGATAAGCGAAACATCGAAAGGAGCGTACCATGAGTTTAGTACCGTACGTTGTCGAGCAGACCTCCCGCGGGGAGCGCTCGTACGACATTTTTTCCCGCCTGCTCAATGACCGCATCATCATGCTGTCCGAGGAGGTCAATGATACCACAGCCAGCCTGATCGTGGCGCAGCTGCTGTATCTCGAAGCACAGGATCCCGATAAGGACATCCAGTTTTATATCAACAGCCCCGGCGGCAGCGTGACCGCAGGCCTCGCCATCTATGACACCATGCAGTACATTAAGGCGGATGTTTCCACCATTTGTGTCGGTCTGGCTGCATCGATGGGCGCGTTCCTGCTCTCGTCCGGCGCCAAGGGCAAGCGTCTGGCCCTGCCGAATTCGGAGATCATGATCCATCAGCCCTCCGGCGGCAGCCAGGGCCAGTGCACGGACATTCAGATCCAGGCACGGCAGATCCTGCGCATCAAGGATCGCCTCAATCACATCCTCGCAGAGAACACCGGCAAGCCGGTTGAGACGATCGCCGAGGATTGCGAGCGCGATAACTTCATGACCGCGGAGGAAGCACAGGCCTACGGTCTGGTGGACAAGGTCATCTATAAGCGATAATCTGTCAGGGGAGGGAACCGCCGTTCCCTCCCTGTTTCAAATGTAGAAAATGTGAGGTTTTTATGGCCAGAAATGACGAGAAAAAGAGCGTGCGCTGCTCTTTTTGCGGCAAACCGCAGTCGCTGGTGAACCGGCTCGTTGCCGGCAACGGCGTCTATATCTGCGATGAGTGCGTGCGCCTGTGCATGAGCATCATCGACGAGGGCTATCAGCCCGAGAGCGTCTCCACGGCGCAGGTCACCCTCCGGCGCGACCAGCTGCCGAAGCCGGCCGAGATGCGCGCCACGCTCGACGACTATATCATCGGCCAGGACCGTGCCAAGGTGGTGCTGTCCGTGGCGGTGTACAACCACTATAAACGCATCCTGCGCGGCGATCAGGACAACGATGTCGAGCTGCAGAAGAGCAACGTCCTGCTCATCGGCCCGACCGGCAGCGGCAAGACGCTCTTTGCCCAGACGCTGGCCAAGATGCTCGACGTGCCGTTTGCCATCGCGGACGCGACCACGCTCACCGAGGCCGGCTATGTCGGCGAGGACGTGGAGAACATCCTGCTCAAGCTGCTGCAGGCGGCGGACTTTGATGTGGAGCGCGCGCAGCGCGGCATCATTTACATCGACGAGATCGATAAGATCGCCCGCAAGAGCGAGAACACGTCCATCACGCGCGACGTCTCCGGCGAGGGCGTGCAGCAGGCGCTGCTCAAGCTGCTCGAGGGCACGGTCGCGAACGTCCCGCCGCAGGGCGGACGCAAGCACCCGCAGCAGGAGTTCATCCAGGTGGATACGACGAACATCCTCTTCATCTGCGGCGGCGCGTTCGACGGCGTGGACAAGATCATCGAGCGCCGCATGGACAAGAAGTCCATGGGCTTCGGCGCCGAGATCCAGAGCGCCAAGGAGCGCGACCTGACCGAGATCATGAAAAACGTGCAGCAGCACGACCTGCTGAAGTTCGGCATCATCCCGGAGCTGATCGGCCGCATGCCGGTCATCACGGCGCTGGCAAGCCTGAGCCGCGAGGACATGGTGCGCATCCTCAAGGAGCCCAAAAATGCCCTGACCAAGCAGTATCAGGCGCTGATGCAGTTTGATAACGTCGAACTGGAATTTGAAGACGAAGCGCTGGGCAAAATTGCGGATAAGGCGATCGCGATGGAGATCGGCGCCCGCGGCCTGCGCAGCGTCATGGAAGGCGTCATGACGGACCTGATGTACTCCGTACCGTCGGACCCGACGATCGCCAAGATCACCATCACCGCGGCGAGCGTGGACGGCACCGAGCCGCCGCGCATCGAGCATCGGGAGCAGTGACCCATCGCGTCTGCCCCCGGGACCCCTGAGCGAAAGAGGAATCGAATGGATAACACAACTTCTATGGACCATGCGGAATTCACCGTCCGGCGCAGCCTGCCCATGATGGCGCTGCGCGGCCTGACCGTGTTTCCGGGCATGATGCTGACCTTCGAGGTCGAGCGCAGCATGTCCATCGCGGCGCTGAACATGGCCATGAGCGACGATCAGATCATTTATCTGGTCCCGCAGAAAGACATTGCGACTGATATCCCCACACCGGACGATGTGTACGGCGTGGGCACGGTCTGCCGCATCAAGCAGATGATGAAGCAGCCCGGCACCAAGACCATCCGCGTCATGGCCGAGGGCATCGAGCGCGGCCGAACGCTGGCCGTGCGCACGGACACACCCTGCTTTGTGGCCGAGGTCGAGCCGATGCCGGATGTGGAAGAGCGGAAAACGGCGCGCACCGAGGCGCTCATCCGTCACTGCTGCAATTTGTTTGACGCCTATGTTACCGCGTCCGGCAACATGGCGCCGGAGTCAGTCATCAGCGTGCTCGGCAGCACGAACGCGGCGTTTGTGTCGAACTTCATCTCCCAGCACGTGTTCCTGCGCCCGGAAGAGAAGCAGGAGCTGCTGGAGGAGACGCGCCCGAGCCGGAGACTGTCCAAGCTCTCGAAAATGCTGCTGCACGAGACGAGCGTGCTCGGCCTGCAGCATCAGCTCGAGGAGGCGGCGCAGGACCGCCTGAACCAGACGCAGCAGGAGTATCTGCTGCGTGAGCAGATGAAGATCATTCAGGCGGAGCTCGGCGAGTCCGACGATCCAGACTCCGAGAGCGCGGCCTATCGCGAGAAAATTCTTGCCCTGCACCTGCCGGAGGACTCCGAGCAGCGCCTGCTCAAAGAGGTCGACCGGCTCAAAAAGCAGCCGTTCGGCTCGTCGGAGGCGTCCGTCATTCGCAACTATCTGGACATCTGCCTCGAGCTGCCGTGGAACACGCGCACCGAGGAGCGGCTCGACGTGCGCGCCGCGCGCGAGGTGCTCGACAAAGAGCACTTCGGGCTGGAGAAGGTCAAGGACCGCATCACGGAGTATCTGGCCGTGCGCCAGCTCGCGCCCGATGTCAAGGGCGGTGTGCTGTGCCTCGTCGGACCTCCGGGCACCGGCAAGACGAGCATTGCCATGAGCATTGCCCACGCCACGAACCGCAAGCTCGCGCGCATTTCCCTCGGCGGCGTGCACGACGAGGCGGAGATCCGCGGCCACCGCAAGACGTATGTCGGCGCCATGCCCGGCCGCATCATCAACGGTCTGACCATCGCCGGCAGCATGAACCCCGTCA
>OHMD01000130.1_pt1 | contig 15082 bp, 14 predicted proteins | sample 1569161 | NCBI WGS metagenome assembly OHMD01 (sample SAMEA3879502, study PRJEB24766) | human gut metagenome | biome: human-associated habitat; feature: feces | place: USA | collected 1985/1987
GGTCGTATGTGCCGTTAAGAGGCATCGCAGGGAGTGGCTTCAGGACGGACAGCGTAGAGTCTGATTTTGTTTTGTAAAGTTATTGGAGCTGCCGGAGCGATTCTTTCGCTCCGGCAGTCGATTTTTTTGTTCGGTTCGTTTCCGGACGTTTCGGATGGTCCGAACATTCGGAAGGTCGGACTCCATATCGTTTTGTCGTGACGCGGGCTTTCGTGTGCAACTCCGGTTCTGTGTCGGGAGCGCAGGAAAACCGGCCGCCGGACCGTCGGGTTTCTTTGCCAGAGAGGGAAACATTGTTTTTCGGGGGGTGGCCTGACTGCGGCGTCTGCGTTGGCAGTATCCGGCCTCGCAGTCGCTGCAGCGGATTTGCAATCACGGTTCGCGGGGTGTGTGGGCGTGGTATCGCCGCCGTAAGCGATGCAGTGTATAGCCGAGCCGCGATACGTTCGGGGTGTAATCGTCGTTTTTTATCCCTGTACGAATACTAAAATCGCCCGGTCTGCCGTATTGTTAAGAAGAGCACTGGCGGGCGAGGCGGGCTTCGGTGTGTGGAGTTGCCGGGCCGGGGACGCGATGCGAATGATTCCGGGTTTCCGGACTTCGGGACTGTCCGAGCGATGTCGGTCGGGAAAACGAAGAATGAAGCCCGGTAAATTTTGCAAGTCCCGCAGGATTTGTTAAATTTGCGCGATTGTATGTCGAAAATCCGTTTCCATATTTTGCTTGCTGCGCTGTTGGTTGTCACCGGCTGCGGCGAGGATGACAAGGTTCTTCCCGAACAGCAGCAGCAGTTCGAGAGTTTCCTTTCCGGTAGCCACCAGCCTCGTCTGGTGACCGAGCAGGAGGCTATGAGTTCGGATGAAGATCTCGATTTTTACTCCACGTTCGGGCGCTGGTCGTATCGATATATTTACCATTATTACGATTCGGAACGTCAGACGCGTCCTGAAGCGGAGATCGGCGATGAGGTGGATCTTGTTTTCTGGGTCTATCTGTTCGAGAATCGGGCAATCACTGCGAGTACGATGCCGATCTACACCAATGACAGAAAGTGGGCCGAAAAACTTCAGGAGCAGGGACTCGATACGAAATACTGGAGTTTCGAACCCCGTCCCGTCCGTGTCGGCGGCGGCTCTTTCGTCGAAGGGGTCGAATTGTCGCTGCCGGGCTGCCGCGAGAAAGATACGGTCGAAGTATATATGACATACAATATGGCTTACGGCGATGCGCTGATCAATTTCATTCCGGAGCAGAGTCCGATCGCCGTTTTTTATACGATTGATTCGGTTCGTAAATAAGAAAACAATGAATAGTATGGGACGTTGGTTGCCTGCGATACTCCTTTTCGGTCTGACGACGCTCTGCTCCTGCGCTGAGGAGCCTGACAATGCTTATCCGGGGAATACCCAGAACAAAGCTCTGAAAGCCTGGATGACGCAGAATCGTCCCGATCTGCTGGAGAATTACCAGGAGGAAGGGGAGTATTACGTGGATGTCGTTTCGCTGGGCGATCTGGCGGACAGTGCGATTCTGGAGACGGAGAGCTGGGTGTGGTACGATATCACGGGGCGGGATTTGCAGGGGAATATCAGTGTGGCCCGGGATTCCGTTTATGCGCTTCAGCAGGGAACTTTTACTCCTTATACACATTACGTTCCTTACTATCAGTTCTACGGTGAGCTGGCGAGCGGAACTTTTAAGGAGGGGACTTATCTGGCTATGCGGAACCCGTTGAAGCTGGGTGAAACGTATGCCGCGCAGAAGGGATTTCCCCGTGAGGTCGAATTGCGCGTGGGGGCCGAGGTCGTGCTGTATATGCCTGCGACGATCATATCCACCGAAGCCAATGGCGACGGAGGTTACGAGGGGCAGTATGCATTGAGTGCCAACCACCCGATGATCGCCCGGATCAAGCTGGTCGGAAGATCGAGTCAGCCGATTGAAACGGAGAGCGTCGCGGTCGATGATTTTGCGGCGGCGAACGGCGGACTGGACCCGACGGTTCCTCCGCAGGACGACGATTCCGAAACGGCTTCGGTCAAAGCCGGAGAGCCGGCCCCGTCGTATCGTTGGAAAATCGCCACGTCGGAGGCGCCTCAAATCTATGTGAACGAGAGTTTCAATCCTGCGGACGATGCGACCGGACTTTTCACCTATTCGAATGTTTATGTGGGATCGCAGCAAAAGGCGGACGAGATCGATCGTAAGATTAACAAAGCTTTGGTCGAGCGCTTCGGTACGGACGAACCGGGCGAACTGATCGATCCCGAGAAGAATGTCCGGGTCTGGTACATCGCCCGATTCCTGGACGGGTTCGTACAGAGTACCAATATCGACGAGGTGAAACGAATCGTTTACGGCGAGGTGGAATCCACCGGTACGTACATGAGCTACACCCCTTCGCTGAATAAGGACAAACAGATTCTGGCCTGGTATTACGCCTTGCCGCACTTCCGCTACGGAAGCTGGGGCGCTTTGCTGACCGTTTCGAGCAATGCGTACGGTGTGGTCGGCATTACCGGGACAACCCAGACCAGTTCTTCTACGAATTACGCCGCTACGTACGCTATGATGAATTATTACGGCATGATGAACAATTACTACGGTAATAATTACATGGGCAACTATTACGACGATTATTATGGCAGCTATATGAACGGTCTTTACGGCGGTTCGGTCTATAATCCTTACTATGTAGACAACTCCACATCGACCAGTACGACGATCACCGAGGTTTTGCCCTATACGCCGCTGTTGATCGAATTTTATATCGAGCCGGCTCAATAGTCCGTTGCCGGTTTTGTTTTCTGGCCGTCTGCAGGATTCCTGCGGGCGGCTTCGGTTTTTATTCTTTGGGCTGCGGGGCTTTTCATTCCCGACTCATTCCCGGCATTGGATTTGGAACATTTCGATTGTAAGACGGATTCTGTCGGTAAATTGGGTGTAATTGACGATTTTTTCAACTTTTTGTTCCGGAAAATTTTGAAATTATCGGAAAAGGATTTAATTTAGAGGAAAGAAAAAGAGGCCATCTCCGGTCTGCCGACAAATGGGTGCCGAACAGGGTCGGACTTTGTCGGAAGCGGAGAAGACGAAAAATAAATTCAACCTAAATAATTAGCAGTATGATTATCACATTTAATGAGTTGCGTCGTATCAAGGACAGACTGCCCAGCGGCAGCTCGCAACGGATTGCAGACGAATTGGGAATCTCGGTCGATTCGGTTCGTAATTATTTCGGCGGACGGCACCCCGAGGCGAAGGAAGGCGTAGGCATTCATATCGAACAAGGGCCCGACGGCGGCGTTGTGACGTTGGACGATACGACGATCCTGGATGCGGCGATGCGTATTCTGAATGAAAAATAGGATCGGAATCCCCGATTATGGTACCCCGGCTCCAGAGGCCGGGGTTTTCTGTTGCATTCCGTATCGTCGTGCGGATCGGGGGCAGGCAGGCTGCGAAATGACAGCGATGTCCGAAAGGGAGTTTCGGGCTGACATTGTGACAGTCGGAATGTCAGTCCTTCCGGCGGTTTGTCAGATTTTACGCTCCGGAAAAGCAGGATGGTGCGAAAAGAACATTTGGTACAACCTTTGTTCACTAAACGATCGTCCGCACGGCAGCGGCAGGGCTGTGGAGGCGGAGTTGAAAAAGAAATTATTAAACTATAAAGCAACGATATTATGGCAAAGATTATTGGTATTGATTTAGGTACGACGAACTCGTGCGTCGCAGTAATGGAGGGTAACGAACCTATCGTAATCCCCAATTCCGAAGGACACCGGACTACTCCTTCGATCGTCGCGTTCACCGACAACGGCGAGCGTAAGGTCGGCGATCCGGCCAAACGTCAGGCGATTACGAACCCCAAGCGTACGATCTTCTCGATCAAACGTTTTATGGGCGAAACTTACGATCAGGTGGCACAAGAGGTCGAGCGTGCGCCTTATAAGGTGGTTCGCGGCGATAACAATACGCCGCGTGTGGATATCGACGGCCGCCAGTATTCGCCGCAGGAGATTTCGGCGATCATTTTACAGAAAATGAAGAAGACGGCCGAGGATTACCTGGGGCAGGAGGTTTCGGAAGCGGTAATCACCGTTCCGGCCTATTTCTCCGATTCGCAGCGTCAGGCTACGAAGGAGGCCGGTGAGATCGCGGGCCTGAAGGTGCGGCGTATCATCAACGAGCCGACGGCCGCTGCGCTGGCTTACGGTCTGGATAAGAAAGGCAAGGATATGAAGGTCGCCGTCTTCGACTTGGGCGGCGGTACGTTCGATATTTCGATCCTGGAGCTGGGCGACGGCGTGTTCGAAGTGAAATCGACCAACGGCGATACGCACCTGGGCGGCGATGATTTCGACCATGTGCTGATCGATTATATGGCCGAGGCATTCAAAGCCGAGCACAACGTGGATCTGCGCAAGGACCCGATGGCCATGCAGCGTCTGAAGGAAGCTGCCGAGAAGGCGAAGATCGAACTGTCGTCCTCGACTACTACGGAGATCAACCTTCCGTACATCATGCCGATCGACGGCATTCCGCAGCACCTGGTTATGACGCTTACGCGTGCCAAATTCGAACAGTTGTGCGATCACTTGATCCACAAGACCATCGAGCCTTGCAAGGTGGCCCTGCGCGATGCCGGTCTCGATGCCAAGCAGATCGACGAGGTGATCCTCGTGGGCGGTTCGACCCGTATTCCCGCGATCCAGAAGGTCGTCGAGGATTTCTTCGGCAAGGTGCCCAGCAAGGGTGTGAACCCCGATGAGGTCGTTGCCATCGGCGCTGCGATCCAGGGCGGTGTCCTGACCGGTGAGGTGAAGGACGTGCTGCTGCTCGACGTTACTCCGCTGTCGTTGGGTATCGAGACGCTGGGCGGCGTGATGACCAAGTTGATCGAGGCCAACACGACGATCCCGACCCGGAAGAGCGAGGTCTTCTCGACGGCGGCCGACAACCAGCCTTCGGTGGAGATCAACGTCTGCCAGGGTGAGCGTCCGCTGGCCCGCGACAACAAGTCGATCGGCCGCTTCCACTTGGACGGCATTCCGGCTGCTCCGCGCGGTGTGCCGCAGATCGAGGTAACCTTCGATATCGACGCCAACGGCATCCTGAACGTATCGGCTAAAGATAAGGGTACGGGTAAGGAGCAGAAGATCCGCATCGAGGCTTCGTCGGGTCTTACCGAGCAGGAGATCCAGCGTATGCGCGACGAAGCCAAGGCTAACGAGGCGAAGGACAAAGAGGAGAAGGAGCGTATTGACAAGATCAACGCCGCCGATTCGAACATCTTCGCTACCGAGAAACAGCTCAAAGAGTACGGCGACAAGTTGCCGGCCGACAAGAAGGCTGCCATCGAAACGGCGCTGGGCAAGTTGAAGGAAGCGCATAAGAACGCTGACGTAGCCGCTATCGATACGGCTTTGGCCGAGCTCAATGCAGCATGGCAGGCTGCTTCGCAGGATATCTATGCCGCGCAACAGCAGCAGGGCGGTGCCCAGCAGGGTGCTCCCCATGCCGATGCAGGAGCCGGTACGAACGGTCAGCAGCAGGGTGGATCCAATCAGCCCGAAGATGTAGAGTTCGAAGAGGTTAAATAAAAAGTTGGAGGGAAGGTTCGGTTTGCGGACTTTCCGGTAGAAGAGCCAGGGTCGGCAGTATGTCGGCCCTGGCTTTTTTGTCTGTAGGGCGGATTGCGGGCTGCGGTTTCGGGGAACAGGTGCTTCGATACCGCTTTTCAGCGCCCTTGTTGCCGGTCGGGACGGTCGGACTCCTTCGGTGTTTTCCCGCGCGTCCGGTGTGCGGTCTTTGCTGTCGGGGTGCCGCCCGGAAATGAAATCGCACTCCTTCGATTTTCGGTTTCAACGGTGAAATCGGATGGTTTCCAGCGTTTTTTTGTCTATTCCTTTTTTGTTTCCCGCAATTTTTTCTATTTTTGTGCGTTTATTGGGATTTCTGAAATCCCGTTTCGGGTAACGGAAAAGAAACAAACAAATTATAACAAACTAATTTATACCCAATGCAAAGTAAAGGCGTAATCAAGTTACTTGCAATCCTGCTGGCGATTGCTTGTATCTACCAGCTCTCCTTCTCACTGAAAGCGAGAAGCGTGGAGAAAAAGGCGGCCGAGTATGCCGCGAAAGTTTCGGAGTCGGATTCGCTCCGTCAGGCGGCGGAGATCTATTACCTGGACTCCGTGCAGAACAGGCCAACTTGGGTCTCGACCTGAAGGGCGGTATGAATGTCATGCTCGAGGTGCAGGTGGAGGACGTGCTGAAAGCCCTGGCAGGTGACAGCGCACACGATCCGATGTTCGAGGAGGCCATCGCCCGTGCCAACAAGGCGCTTAAAGAGGGTACCAACAACTACATCGGCGAGTTCGCCAAGGCTTATCGTGAGGTTTCCGGCGGTGCTCCGCTGGCTGCGCTTTTCGTAAGTCCGGATCGTAAGGATATCACGCCGAACAGCTCGGACAGCGAGGTCGAGAAGATCTTGCAGGAGGAAACCGACGCTGCGATCGACGCTTCGTTCAACATCCTGCGCAGTCGTATCGACCATTTCGGCGTTACGCAGCCCAACATCCAGCGCCTGCCCAATTCGCACCGTATTCTGGTCGAGCTGCCGGGCGTGAAGGAGCCGGAGCGCGTACGCAAGCTGTTGCAGGGTACCGCTTCGCTCGAGTTCTGGACGACTTATAATAACACCGAGTTGGTGCGTGCCCTGGAGCAGGCCGATCAGCTTTTGCGCGACGAATTGGCTGCCGGGGCGACCGATGCGGCCGTGGAGGAAACGCTTACTGAGGAGCAGCCGACTGCTGCCGGTACCGAAGATACGACCGAAAGCCTGATCGCAGAGGTGCAGAACAATGCTCCGGCTGCGGAGGAGGCTGCCTCGGCTTCGGGGGCATCCCGCTATACCCGCGAGGAAAATCCGCTCTTCTCGCTGCTCAATCCCTATGATGGCGGAGGCGCTGTCGTGGGTTCCGTAGCCGTTGCCGATACGGCGACCGTTGCCGGCTACCTGCGTATGGATGCCGTGCGCGAGTTGCTGCCTTCGGACGTTCGTTTCGAGTGGGGTATCAAGGGCGAACCGCAGAACAACGGGCGTTTCTCTCTTTATGCGCTCAAGGTCAGCACGCCCGACGGCAAGGCTCCGCTGGACGGCAGCGTGATCGTGGATGCGCGTGAAACCTATGCCGAGCGCGGTGCCGAAGCCAAGGTTTCGATGTCGATGAACTCGGAAGGTATTCAGGACTGGGCGCGTCTGACGGGCGACAATATCGGCCGCTGCATCGCCATCGTGCTCGACGGTTATGTCTATTCCGCTCCGGTCGTTCGCCAGAAGATCGAAGGCGGAAGTTCGGAAATCTCGGGTAACTTCACCATTCAGGAGGCGAAAGACCTCGCCAACGTGCTCAAGTCGGGTAAGGTGCCCGCTCCGGCACGTATTATTCAGGATACCGTCGTAGGTCCGTCGCTGGGGCAGGAGTCGATCAATGCGGGTATTCTTTCGTTTGTACTCGCGTTCGTGCTGGTGCTTCTCTATATGGGCCTCTACTATAAGACAGCCGGCTGGTTGTCCGATATCGCCTTGTTGTGCAACGTATTCCTGCTGCTCGGTGTTCTGGTTTCGTTCGGTGCCGTGCTGACGCTGCCCGGTATCGCGGGTATCGTGCTGACGATGGGTATGGCCGTGGATGCCAACGTGATTATTTACGAACGCATCAAGGAGGAGCTTCGCGGCGGTAAGGGTTTGAGCCTGGCTATCAAGGACGGTTTCTCGAAAGCATACTCCGCGATCATCGACGGTAACCTTACCACGATCATCACCGGTATCGTTCTGTTCATCTTCGGAAACGGTCCGGTGCAGGGTTTCGCCACTACGTTGATTATCGGTATTCTGACCTCGCTCTTCTGTTCGATCTTCATTACCCGCCTGCTGATCGAGGGCGTAGTCAATAAATGGGGAAAGATCTCCTTCTCGCGCAAGTGGTCGGAGAATCTTATGGGCAACGCTCATTTCGACTTCCTGGGCAAGAGTAAGATCTCTTACATCGTTATGATCGTCGTTTTGGCCGTTTCGTGCGTTTCGTTCGCGGTACGCGGTCTGAACATGGGTGCTGAGTTCACCGGCGGCCGTGCATACGTGATTCGTTTCGACCGCCCGGTACAGGCAGAGGAGGTACGTATGAAGTTGCAGGATGTCTTCTCCGGTTACGAGGATGCCGCTAATGTCAGCTTCGAGGTGAAGCAGTACGGCAATGAGAACCAGATGCGTATCGTGACGCAGTACAAGTACGACGACACTTCGGACGAGGCTACTTCGGAAGTGGATCGGATTCTGTACGACGCGCTGCACGGTCTGTACGGTTATCCCATCACCTTCGAGAATTTCCGCAATACGCAAAACGATATCAACGGTATTCTTACGGCAGACAAGATCGGTCCTTCGATCGCCAAGGATATGACTTGGGGCGCTATTTGGTCGGTGCTCTTCTCGCTGATCGCCATCGGCCTCTACATTTCGCTCCGCTTCAAGAAATGGCAGTATGCGACCGGCGCTACGACCGCGCTGGCATTCAATGCCCTGGTGGTGATCGGCGTCTTCTCGCTCTGCTACGGCTGGCTGCCCTTCAACCTGGAGGTGAACCAGGCCTTCATCGCGGCGATCCTGACGATCATCGGTTATACGATCAACGATACGGTGGTGGTTTTCGACCGTATCCGTGAATATCTGGTGCTCTATCCCAAGCGCGATCTGCGCGAGAACGTGAACAATGCGCTCAATGCGACCCTGTCGCGTACGATCAATACGTCGGGTACGACATTGGTTACTCTGCTCGCCATCCTCTTCTTCGGCGGCGAGACGATTCGCGGGTTTATCTTCGCATTGGCTTTGGGTGTGGTTGTCGGTACGCTTTCGACCCTGTTCGTGGCGACTCCGATCGCTTACGGTCTGATGAAGCGCGAGGGCCTCGGCAAGAAATAAAGGTCCGCTTTTTGAATAAAATAGGCTGCAACGTATTGTTGCGGCCTATTTTATTTTTAACTTTGCCTGACTTAAAAATTGTCTGTCATGGAGCGTTTCGGTTGGCTGCGTCGTTATGTATCTCCGGTCTTTCTGGCTTTGCTCGTCGCTTCGTTCATCCTGTGGTATATCGCCAAGTTGAACTATACTTATACGACCGAGCAGCCCTTCACCGTGAATGTGGACGGCGAGCGTTTCAAAGTTTCCTGTGTGGTGGAAGGAGTCGGTACCAACTTGTTCGGCTATCGAGTCTATATGAGTAAGCGGCTCCGGATTCCCCTGTCGGAGTTGAAATTCCGTTCCGTGAAGGCCGAAGACGGAGAGAAATTCCTGAAGATAGATTCTCTCTCTCTGCACAACGCCATTTCCGTCCGGTTGAGCGATATCAAGGTCATCTCCGTCGGATCGGTTCCCGAAATTCCGGATCCCCGTCAGCAAGAAAAATGATTAAGGTAGGTATAACAGGAGGTATCGGCAGCGGTAAATCGACCGTCTGCCGGCTTTTTGCCGCTTGCGGCGCCCCTGTCTATGATTCCGATACGCAGGCCAAACGCCTTATGGAGGAGGATGGGCCGTTACGGAGGCGGCTCGCCGCACGCTTCGGGGAGGAGATCTATGCGGGCGGACGTCTGAATCGCAAGTTGCTGGCCGGCCGTGTCTTTTCCGATCCTGCGGAGCTTTCGGCGCTCAACGCGCTGGTGCACCCCGCCGTGATGGAGGATTTCGAACGGTGGTGCGGGCGGCAGTCCGGCGCCGACTATGTGGTTTTGGAGAGCGCCATCCTTTTCGAGGCCGGATTGGAGGGGTATGTGGACCGTACGATCGCGGTCACGGCTCCTATCGACGTGCGTATTGCACGCACCTGCCTGCGTGACGGGGCTTCGGCCGAGGAGGTACGACGCCGTATCGCGGTCCAGCTCGACGAAGAGGAGTTGCGCCGGCGGGCCGACTATACCCTTGTCAATATAAATCTCGGGGAGCTCGAATACGAGGTTGCCCGCCTGGATAAATTGTTACGCGATGAAAACCGAAAACATTCTGCCTGATTTGACCACGCCGCGCGTTATGGCGATCGTCAATGTCACGCCCGACTCCTTTTTCGCCGGCAGCCGCACACCGGATGCCGAGGCTATCGAACGGCGTGTCCGCGAAGCGGCCGATGCCGGTTGCGATCTGTTCGACGTCGGAGGCTACTCCTCCCGGCCCGGAGCCGCCGAGGTGACGTCCGAGGAGGAGTGGCGTCGTGTGGAAGCGGGGGTGGCCGCCGTGCGGCGGATCGCTCCCACACTGCCCGTTTCGGTCGATACGTTCCGTGCCGAGGTAGCCCGGCGGGTGCTCGAAACATTCGGCCCGGTGATCGTCAATGACATCTCGGCCGGAGAGATGGATCCGGCCATCGTCGATGTGGTCGCCGAGTACGACGCTCCCTATATCGCTATGCACATGCGGGGTACTCCTGCGACGATGCAGGGGATGACCTCTTACCGCGATGTGGTGGAGGAGGTCGTTTCCTATTTCCGGCTCCGTGCCGAGCAGTTGCGTCGCTGCGGCGTGCGTCGGTTGATTCTCGATCCGGGCTTCGGGTTCGCCAAAACCCTCGAACAGAACTACGATCTGCTTCGGGGGCTGCACAACCTTTGCTCGCTGGGCTATCCCGTACTGGCCGGAGTGTCGCGCAAGTCCATGATCTATAAAGTGCTCGATACGACGCCCGACCGGGCGCTCGCCGGGACGATCGCTCTGGGCTGGGAGTGCCTGCGGCAGGGGGCTGCGATTCTGCGCGTGCACGACGTGCGGGAAGCGGTCGATACGGTACGTATTTTCAAAGCATTCCGCCCATGATAAAAGCTACGGATATCCATAAGAGTTACGGTGCGCTGGAGGTGCTCCGGGGAGTATCGCTCGAGGTGTCGCGCGGCGAGGTGGTTTCGATCGTCGGTGCCAGCGGCGCCGGCAAGACGACCTTGCTTCAGATACTGGGTACGCTTTCCAAAGCGGATCGCGGCAGCGTCGAGATCGACGGACAGGATGTTTCATCGCTCGGTGATCGGGCTTTGTCGCGGTTCCGTAACGAGAAGATCGGATTCGTTTTCCAGTTCCACCACCTGCTGCCCGAATTTACGGCTTTCGAGAATGTCTGTATCCCTGGCCTGATCGGACGGCGTCCGAAAGCCGAAGTGGAGCGGCGTGCCGGAGAGCTGCTGGCGCTCGTGGGGCTGACCCAACGCCGCGATCATAAGCCCGGCGAGCTGTCGGGCGGCGAGCAGCAGCGGGTCGCCATTGCCCGGGCGCTGGTGAATTCTCCCGCCGTGCTGTTGGCCGACGAACCTTCGGGCAACCTCGATACCCGCAACAAGGAGGAGGTGCACCGCCTGTTCTTCGATCTGCGTGAACGCTTGGGGCAGACGATCGTGCTGGTGACTCACGACGAGTCGCTGGCTCTCCGGGCCGACCGTCGGATCGTAATGAGCGACGGTCTGATCCTTCCTGAGTGACGGGAGTGACTGTTCTGAAATTAGTAGATCCCATTTACACGATTCTTATGGAGTTCGAACCGCTGCGCGAGTTGCTCGAAACCCTGTACGACCGCTACAACCGGACGGAGTTCATCGCTCCCGATCCGATCAGCGTGCCGCATCGTTTCGAGGGGCGTGAAGACCGTGAAATCGCGGGCTTTCTCTCGGCGACTATCGCCTGGGGCAACCGTCGTGCGATCGTCGGCAATGCCTGCCGGATGATGTCGTATATGGACAACGCCCCTGCGGATTTCGTGAAAAATGCTTCGGAGGAGGAGCTTCGCAAGCTGACAGTCTGCGTGCATCGGACCTTCAACGGCGAGGACCTGATCGCTTATGTACGGGCGCTGCGTTCGCTTTTCCGTCGTTACGGCAGTCTGGGCGAGTTCTTCGAGGGGCGTTATGCGGCCACGGGGTCGATCCCGTCCGTTCTCTCCGATTTTCGCCGCGAGTTTTTCGCCGAGCCGCACCCGATCCGTTCGGAGAAGCACCTTTCGTCGATCGACAAAGGCTCGGCTTGCAAGCGGCTGAATATGTTTCTGCGCTGGATGGTGCGCCGCGATGATCGGGGCGTGGATTTCGGGCTCTGGCGCTCGATCCCCATGTCGGCGCTCTATCTGCCGCTCGACCTTCATTCGGGCGACGTGGCACGGACTTTGGGATTGCTTGTCCGGCGGCAGAACGACTGGCGGGCCGTCGAGGAGGTTACCGCCGTGCTTCGCACGTTCGACCCGGAGGATCCCGTGCGTTATGATTTCGCGCTGTTCGGCGCCGGTATGGACGGTTTTCTAAAAGGATAGCCATGTTCCGGTTCAAACAGTTTGCCGTGCGGCAGGATCGCTGCCCGATGAAGGTCGGAACCGATGGGGTGCTGCTCGGTGCCTGGGCCGAAGTGCGTCCCGGGGACCGGCGGATGCTCGACGTAGGTACGGGTACGGGCCTGATCGCCCTGATGCTGGCCCAACGGAGTGCTGCTTGGATTACGGCGGTGGATATCGATGTGGAGTGTGCGACGCAGGCGGCTGAAAATTTTGCCGCGTCGCCCTGGGCGGACCGTTTGGATGCAGTGTCTGTCGCGGTGCAGCGATACGATCCGGTTGAAAAATTCGATCTGATTGTTTCGAATCCGCCTTATTACGTCGATTCGCTGCTTTCGCCCGATGAAGGGCGCAACACCGCCCGCCATGCGGCGGGACTGCCGTTCGGAGAGCTTGCGGCGGCTGTCGTCCGCCTGCTTTCGCCCGGCGGACGCTTTGCGTTGGTGTTGCCGCCCGTCGAGATGCAGCGATTCCGTTCGGCGGCTCTCGGGCGGCTCTATCCTGTTCGCTGGACGGAGGTTTGTTCCACGCCCCGGCGCGGGGTGCGGCGTATCCTTGCGGAGTTCTGCACGACGCCCGTACCGGCTCCGGAGCCTGCACGTCTGATTATCGAACTCGGCGGCCCGGACTCCTATACGGAGGATTACTGCCGTCTGACGGGGGATTTCTACCTTAAATTTTGATTATACGGGCAATTCGTATAAATTTGCATAAATTAAAATTTTCTGTGAATATGAAGAGATTGTTATGGATGCTTCCGCTGCTTTTCGCAGGGATGACGGCTGCGGCCCAGAATCAGGATATGGCCCGATTGGGAACCTATATGAGCAACGGCGAATTCGTGGTCGGCACGGCCGAAACCGTTCTTGCGGCCGATATTACGGTGCGTTGCGAGAAGATCGTCTGCGGTCCTTATGCCCGCTATGCCCAGAAGTTCCTCGGTCTGCGTGCGCCGCTTACCGATAAGACCGTCTATACGGTCGCCGATGCCGCCATTGCGTTGATGCCGGGCGAGCGATACGTGACCGCCGGGGAATTGCCCGCTTCGACCTGTCGGGTGGAGAGTTACGAGGCTCAGGGAGCCGATTTCGCCCGGTTGCAGACCGACCGCCTCGACATGACCGAAACCGATCTGCAAACCGCAGCCCGGAATGCCGCTGCCGCGATTTTTTCGTTGCGTAAACACCGTCTCGACCTGATTAGCGGCGAGGCTGGAGAGAATGTCTTCGGCGCGGGACTTCCTGTGGCGTTGGAGCGTCTCGACCGGCTGGAGCAGGAGTATCTGGAACTTTTCCTCGGCCGGCGTGTGGTGACGACCGAAACCCGCCGTTTCCGCGTGACGCCCGCCGAGGGCAAATTGCAGCAGATCGTCTGCCGTTTCAGCCCCGATGCGGGGTTGTTGCCGGCCAACGACCTGACGGGAGATATCGTGCTGTTGCAGTACGAGCCGCAGGGTATGGCTGTCGATGAAGCCGGCGTGCGTCCCACTTCCTCTACGATTCCGTACCGTATTGCCGCTCTCACGCGCTGTTCGCTCATCGCTGCCGGGCAGGAGCAGGCCGCGCAGGTGCTGCCCGTTTTCCAGTTCGGCCGTACGATCGCCCTTCAAGTTCCCAGAAACCGCTAAACTATGGACTATACGTCGCGGATGGCTGCCCTGCTGGGGCGTTTTCGCCGGGAGCGGAACGGCGTGGTGGCCGATACGATGCAGTATCGGGGGAAAGCGTATGGACTAAATTACGGTGTGAGCCTGCCGACGATCCGTGCTGTCGCGCGAGCCGAGCGCCCCGATTCCGACTTTGCCCGTTTCCTCTACCGGCAGGATGTGCGGGAGCTGAAATTGGCCACTTTCTGGATCGCCGATCCCGTGCAGGTGACTTCCGTCGAATTTTCCGACTGGGGCGAAGGTATTGCCAATTCGGAGATGGCCGAAGAGTGCGCCTTCGCGCTGATGTCCCGGTCGCCGCGCGGCGACGAGTGGGGCAGAGCCTGGTGCGATACGGGGAACGAATTGCTCGGGTATGCCGGCTTGTTGGCTCTTTCCCGTATTCCGCATCCCGATTTCAGTTCCTTGGTCCCGGTGCTCCGGCGGCTGGTCGTGACGTATCCCGAATCGAATTTGGTCGCGCAGGGTGTCGTGGCGCTGCTGGCGGCGATCATGACGAATCCCGCCGTACAACGGCGGGACATCGAAATATTCCTCTCTTCGCTCGGGCCGGGAAAAACGGCCCGTTACATCGAGGAGGAGATGACCTGGCGGCTGGAGTACTAATTCAGGCAGACGTGTTCGACTGTTTCGACCTGTTCCTGGAGCGCCAGCAATTCCTTATAGGTCAGCGGGCCTTCGCAGCGTCGGATCTCATCCCCTTTGCGGAAGTAGATCAGCGTCGGCGTCGTGCGGATCATATAACGGTAGAGCAGGTAGGCATTCTCGTCCGCGTCGGTGTTGATCCGGTAGATGTCCACGCGTCCGGCCATGCGGCGTTCGAATTGGTCGAGCACAGGCTCCATGGCTTCGCACGGAACGCATTGACTGGTGAAAAAATAGATCATCGTGATCGCGTTGCGACCTATTATCTTATCGAAATCTTTCATATTTAAGCGGTGTTTTTTGTTTTTGTCGATTTTTGAATCCTTTTCTGAATGACAGGTGCCGTATCTGTTTCTCGAAGAACTCTTCCTTTTTGAGGGAAGTACCAAAAATAGTGCCCCGAT
>OHMD01000132.1_pt1 | contig 15024 bp, 9 predicted proteins | sample 1569161 | NCBI WGS metagenome assembly OHMD01 (sample SAMEA3879502, study PRJEB24766) | human gut metagenome | biome: human-associated habitat; feature: feces | place: USA | collected 1985/1987
GCAGCGACAGGATAATGGTTGCAATTTTTTTCATCATCTTTTACCTCAACAACTTTCACCTTTTTGCTTTATCTGCGCGTTGCGGCGTTCCAAACGCCTGCCCGAGGGGATGCGCTTCTCCTCATTCAAAGCGCTCAACGGTCGTTGCGAGGTCGTAGCTTGCCTTGAGCGCCTTGAGCTTTGCCATCGGCTCGCCCGCGGAGTGCTTGTCGAGCGCGGCGCGGTCGCGCCAGTGCTCCACGAGCAGCACGCAGTTTTCCTCGGCAAGAGGCCGGTAGTAGTCGTACTGCATGCAGCCCTCTTCCGCGAGGACGGCGGCGCGCAGGCCGCTTCGCTCCATCTCCGATGCAAAGTCATTAGCCTTTTCGCCGCGATAGAGAACGTGAAGTAAAATGCCTTCCATAAAGTAAGGCTCCTTTCCTGCTTGTTCGTATTACGATACGTCGATCATTTCGAGGTATTTGTAGCCGTTTTCGGCAATGTGGTCCTTGCGGCCCTGCAAATTGTCGCCGAGCAGCAGATCAAACGAGTGTGCCGTCGCCTCCGCGTCCTCGGGCATGACCTTGATGAGACGGCGTGTCTCGGGGTTCATGGTCGTGAGCCACATCATTTCGGGGTCGTTCTCGCCGAGACCTTTCGAGCGGTCGACCTTGTAGCGCTTGCCCTCAAGGGTCTTGACGATGTCGTTTTTCTCCTTGTCCGTGTAGGCGAACCACGTCTTTTCGCCGCAGGTGATCTCAAAAAGCGGGGTCTCGGCGATGTAGACATAGCCCTCGCGAATCAGCGTCGGGCAGAGGCGGTAGATCATCGTCAGGATGAGCGTCCGGATTTGGAAGCCGTCGACATCGGCATCGGTGCAGAGGATGACCTTGTTCCAGCGAAGATTGTTGATATCAAAGGCGTTCAGGTCCTTGACAAACTTGCCCGGCACCTCGACGCCGCAGCCGAGGACCTTCAAAAGGTCGGTGATGATCTCACTCTTGAAAATGCGCGGATAGTCGGCCTTGAGACAGTTTAAGATCTTGCCGCGCACGGGCATGATGCCCTGAAACTCGCCGTCGCGCGAGAGCTTGACGCTGCCGAGGGCGCTGTCGCCCTCGACGATGTAGATCTCGCGGCGCGAGACGTCGCGCGTGCGGCAGTCGACAAACTTTTCGACGCGGTTTGAGATGTCGATGCTGCCGGAGAGCTTTTTCTTGATGTTCAGGCGCTGCTTTTCCGCGCTCTCGCGGCTTCTTTTGTTGATGAGCACCTGCTCGGCGATCTTGAGCGCGTCGACGCGGTTTTCGATGAAATAGGTTTCGAGGCGGGACTTCAGAAAGTCCGTCATCGCCTCCTGCACGAACTTGTTCGTGATGGCCTTTTTCGTCTGGTTTTCGTAGCTCGTCTGCGTGGAGAAGTTGTTCGAGACAAGAATGATGCAGTCTTCGATGTCCTGCCAGGTGATGCGCGCCTCGCCCTTCTGGTATTTGTTGTTGTCCTTCAAATACTTGTCGATGGCGTAGACAAAGGCGGTCTTCGACGCCTTTTCGGGGCTGCCGCCGTGCTCGAGCCACGAGGAGTTGTGGTAGTGTTCGATGCGCTGCACCTTATTCGAGAAGCAGCACGCGCAGGAGAGCTTGACCTTGTATTCGGGCTTGTCCTCGCGGTCGCGGCCGCGGCGCTCCGTCTCCCAGAAGACGGGGGTGGTCAGGGCGTCTTCACCCGCGATCTCGGCGACATAGTCGATGATGCCGTTTTCGTAGACGAAGTCCTGCGTCTCAAAGTGGCCGGGGAGGACTTCGTTTTTGAAGCGGAACGTGATGCCCGCGTTGACGACGGCCTGACGGCGCAGCGTTTCGACATAGTAGTCGGCGGGAATGTCGATATCGGTAAACACGTCGAGGTCGGGCAGCCAGCGCGTGCGCGTGCCGGTTTTGCGGCCGCGGTCGGTCGACTCGATCCTGAGCTCATCGCCCTTTTTGCCCACGGGTTCGCCGCGCTCAAAGTGCAGGGAGTATTTGTTCCCGTCGCGCCAGACGGTCACGTCCATATAGCGCGAGGAATACTGCGTCGCGCACGCGCCGAGGCCGTTGAGGCCGAGGGAGTATTCGTAGTTGTCGCCGTCCAAGTTGTTGTACTTGCCGCCGGCGTAGAGCTCGCAGTACACGAGCTCCCAGTTGAAGCGCTTTTCCTTGGGGTTATAGTCCACAGGGCAGCCGCGGCCCATGTCCTCTACTTCGATGCTGTGGTCTAAGTAGCGGGTGACGGTGATGAGCTTGCCGTGGCCCTCGCGCGCTTCGTCGATGGAGTTCGAAAGGATCTCGAACACGGCGTGCTCGCAGCCGTCCAGCCCGTCCGAGCCGAAGATGACGCCCGGGCGCTTGCGCACACGGTCCGCGCCCTTGAGGGACGAGATGCTCTCGTTGCCGTAATTCGTTTTTTTTGCTTCTGCCATTGGGGTTTCTCCATTTCGCCGAAATTTACGATTCTGATCTTCAAACACAAAACTTAGTACATTATACGATTTTTTGACCACAATGGCAAGTGGCCGCGGCAGATTTTTGCCTTTGGCGGGAAAATGCAGAAATTCGCGGGAATTTCTGCGCCAATTATGCCGAAAGACGTCGAGCATAACCAATTGTCAACCGGCGGGAACGCACTGGAATAACAAAGTTATTCACAGTTTCCACAGAGTTTTCCACATCGTTATGTCAACAGAATAACCGCGGATAAACCATGTATGGACACGCTTCCGCCTCTTCAGCGCGGAAAGGGCATTTTCGTCAATTTAACACTTGACGGCATTTGTCGCTTGCACTTGTCGGGAGGACATGCTAAAATTTTGTTAAGAATTTATGAAGAAGCGGCGCGGTGGGGAGATAAAGACCGCTCCGCCGCGCCCAAAAAGGCAGGGAACGCTATGGAAAAGAGACAAAAAACCTCCCTGACGATGTGTCTTGTGGCCATCGGCATCGTGTACGGCGATATCGGTACCTCACCGCTGTACGTGATGAAGTCCATTTTGGAGGGGAACGGCGGCATCACGCAGATCAACGAGTCGTTCATTGTCGGCGCGCTGTCGCTCATCATCTGGACGATCACGCTGCTCACGACCATCAAGTACGTGCTCATCGCCATGAAGGCGGACAACCACGGCGAGGGCGGTATCTTCTCGCTCTATTCGCTCGTGCGCAGCTGCGGCAAGTGGCTCATCGTGCCGGCGATGCTTGGCGGCGCGGCGCTGCTTGCCGACGGCGTGCTGACGCCTGCGGTGACCGTGACCTCGGCGGTTGAGGGACTTCGCAGTATCGCGATGATGGACAGGCTCCTCGGAGGCCGCCAGACGGGCGTCATCATCATCACGCTCTGCATCATCGCGTCGCTTTTTGCCGTGCAGCACGCGGGCACGAGCCGCATCGGCAAGGCCTTTGGCCCGGTGATGCTCGTGTGGTTCCTCTTCCTCGGTGCGACGGGGGCGATGAACATTTTCTCCATGCCGCAGGTGCTCCGGGCGTTCAACCCCGCGCACGCGGTGGAGCTTCTCGTGAGCCCTTATAATAAACTCGGCTTTATGATCCTCGGCAGCGTGTTTCTGGCCGCGACGGGCGCGGAGGCGCTGTATTCCGACATGGGCCATGTAGGCCGCGAGAGCATTTACATCAGCTGGCCGCTCGTCAAGATCTGCCTGATCCTCAACTATCTGGGGCAGGGGGCGTGGCTGCTCAGCAGTCGGGGCGACGCGGCGCTTGCATCGCTTGAGAGCCTGAACCCGTTCTTTTTGATGCTGCCCGGCGCGCTGCGTCCGGTGGCGGTCATTTTGAGCGCACTCGCGGCGGTGATCGCCTCACAGGCGCTCATCACAGGCTCCTATACGCTGGTATCGGAGGCCATCCGCCTCGACCTGATGCCGCACCTGAAGGTGCAGTATCCCGCCGAGACCAAGGGTCAAATCTACATCGACACGGTCAACAAGATCCTCTGGGTGGGCTGCACGTTCATCGTGCTGCTGTTCCGCTCGAGCGCGCGCATGGAGTCGGCTTACGGCCTTGCCATCACGGTGACGATGCTGATGACAACGCTGCTTCTGTTCGTGTATCTTTCCCGTGTGCGAGGGAAGAAAGCGCTCGCGTGGGGCGTGCTCATTGTCTTCGGCGCGATCGAGACGGTGTTTTTCCTCTCAAGCCTGTCGAAATTTGCGCACGGCGGCTATGTGGCGGTCATTATGGCGCTGCTGCTTCTGTCGATTATGATCATCTGGCACCGCGGCACGCAACTCGAGCAGAAATACAGCGTGCGCCTCAAGCTTGGTGACTATACGGAGAATCTTGCCGCGCTGCGCGGCGACAGTGCATTGCCGGAGCTGACGCAGAACCTTGTCTACATCGGCAGCAGCGACGATATGGAGACGATCGATCGCAACACACTCTACTCCATCCTCGATAAGGACCCCAAGCGCGCCCGCGCCTACTGGTTTTTGAGTGTGCATGTGCTCGACGAGCCAAACGCGATGAACTATCAGGTCGAGACGTTTGGCACGGACTATATTTTCCGCGTAAAGCTCAACCTCGGCTTCAAGAACGACCAGCGCGTGAACATCTACCTGCGCCAGATCGTGCGCGACCTGCTCGAGAGCGGGGAGCTGCCACCGCAGGAGAGAAAGTATTCGATCTACGGCCCCTCGCAGGTGGGCAGCTTCAAGTTTCTGATGCTGCACCGCGCGGTGCCGCTGATGTCGGAGCTGAGCCGCACGGACGAGATCATCCTGAACCTCAAATACGCCGTCCGCCGCGCGGCGGGCTCGGTCATCCAGTGGTACGGACTGGACACCTCGTCGGTCATTGTGGAGCAGGCGCCGCTGGTCATCCCCAGCGCGCACGAAAACGAAAAGCGCATCCAGCGGGCGAAATGAATCAAAAAGGAGAGATGCCGCGGTATCTCTCCTTTTTTACAGCAGCATCAGGATAACGCCGTACACGACGCTTGCGAGCGTGCCGAACACGATGACCGGCCCCGCGACGACGAACATCTTTGACGCCATGCCGGTGATGAAGCCCTCGCTTTTAAAGTCGATGGCGGGGGAGACAACGGAGTTGGCAAAGCCCGTGATCGGCACGAGCGTGCCGGCCCCGGCAAAGCGCGCGATGGAATTGTAAAGGTTTAAGCCTGTTAAAAGTGCGGAGAGGAAGATGAGGCAGATCGAGGTCGCCGTGCCTGCGTCCGCCTTTGCAAGGCCGAGCGAGAGAAAGCCGTTCTGGATGAGCTGGCCGAGCGCGCAGATCGCGCCGCCGATGAAAAAGGCAAAGGCGGTATCCTTGAAAATGGGCGATTTGGGCGCAAGGCGCTTGACATACTCCTGATATTCCTGAGGCGTCATATCCATGAAGAATCACTCCTTTTGTCGTAGTGTTTGCGGGAAATGGACGAAATATCCGCGCGATACCGTCTTGCGCGCGGCGAGGTTTGTGTTACAATGGGCGAGGACATTTTTGCAAAGGAGTTGACGCGATGCGACCGCTGGGACTGTATCTCCACATTCCGTTCTGCAAGGCGAAGTGCATTTACTGCGACTTCTACTCGCTTCCTCATTCGGAGGAGAAGATGGACGTCTACACCGCGGCTTTGCAGCGCGATCTGATCCGCTGGGCGGATCAGGCGAAAGGCCATACCGTTGACACGATCTACTTTGGCGGCGGCACGCCGAGCTATCTCGGCGCAGACCGGCTCTGCCGCATTTTAGAGACGGCCTTTGCCCATTACCGCGTGGACAAAAATGCTGAGATCACGACCGAGGCGAATCCCGATAGCGCGCGGGAGGTATCAGCACTGCGGCAGCTCAGAGAAGCGGGCTTCAACCGCATTTCACTCGGGATGCAGTCGGCGAGCGACGACGAGCTGCGCCTGATCGGGCGCGTCCACACGCATAAAGAGACGGTTGAGGCCGTACATGCCGCCCGCGCGGCGGGCTTCGACAATGTGAGCCTCGATCTCATCTACGGTCTACCCGAGCAGACAATGGCGCACTGGCGGGAAAACCTGCAAGCGGCCATCGCTCTTGAGCCTGAGCACCTTTCCTGCTACGGGCTCAAGATCGAGGAGGGCACGCCGCTCGACCGCAAAAAAGACGCCCTGCGCATCCCCGACGACGATGAACAGGCGGAGGAGTACCTTGCAACGGTCGAGCTGCTCGAAAAGGCGGGCTACGCGCAGTATGAAATTTCGAACTTCGCGCGTCCTGGGCGCGAGTCGCGCCACAACCTCAAATACTGGACGATGCAGGAGTATCTGGGCTTCGGTCCTGGCGCGCATTCGGACTTCGGCGGGCGGCGCTTCGCCTACGCGCGCGACTTGAATGCTTACATCAAGGGTGAGGAGCACCTTTCCGAAAGCGCATGCCCCGCGGAACGCGAGCGCGAAGAAGAACGCGTCATGCTTGCCCTGCGCACCGCGCGGGGGCTCGACCTGACGGCGCTCAAGGAGGACACGCGGGACGCCGAGGCAGTGCTCGAAGAGTGCGCGCACCACGGCCTTTCCCAAAAGGAAAACGACCGCTGGCGGCTGACGCCGCAGGGCTTTCTGGTGTCAAACGCCGTCATCGTGCGGGTGCTCGAGGCGCTTTCGCTCTAAATTTTGCAAAAAAAGTGGAAACTTTTTCCGCGTTTTCGCGTCTTTACTTATGGCAGGGTATCTGCTATACTATGTTATGTTTACCAATTCAAGGCATTTTCAGCAAGGAGGCAAATCGTGAAATCCATCATCCGTAAGTTTTTGTCGCTGTCGCTGGCAGTCGTGCTGGCGGCGGCTCCGCTCAACGCCTTCGCGTCTGACGCGCTCGGCGACGATCTGGCGAGCTCAAGCGTCGAGGTCAACGAGCGCACCGAACTCAACGCCGGCACGTTCTGGAGCAATACGTATTCTGATCTCCGTCAGGAGAATTATGTGGTCTACTCGCCCAGCGCACGCGTGAAGCCCATCGTGAGCGGCGGCGACTACACGACCCAGCTTACAACGGTCTCGACCGCCGCGAAAAAGCTCGAAGCGCGCGGCTACCGCGTGGTCGCGGGCATCAACGGCGACTATTACGACACGGCGACGGGCATCCCGCTTGGCAGCATGATGACCGAGGGCGTGCTGCGCAACGCCTCGAGCGAGTATTACGCCATCGGCTTCCGCGACGACGGCAGCACGGTGATGGGCAAGCCCTCGCTCCGCATCACGGCGCAGTCGGATTATGGCCGCAGCCTGACGGTCACGGCTTTCAACTACGTACGCCAGAGCTCATTCGGCATCTATCTCTATGACTCTACCTTCAATGCCCGCGCCACGACCGGCACGAGCGAGGAGGGCGTGGATGTTGTCTGCTCGGCGGTCGGCGGCTCGCTCGGCCTGAACGGCAGCCTGACGCTCGTGGTCGAGCAGGTCATCGAGGGCGGCAAGGACACGCCCGTCGGCGCGGGACAGTATGTGCTTTCGTCGAATTTGAAGGCGGCGGGCTATGTGGAGCAGCTGCGCGCGCTCCAGCCCGGCGAGCGCCTGACGCTTTCCGTCAGCGCGAACGGCAGCGAGTGGAACGGCGTGACGAATATGATCGGCGCGCTCTATCAGCTGGTCGATAACGGTCAGGTCTGTTCGGGCCTTGTCAATGGCGCGGCCCCGCGCACGGCGGTGGGCCTCAAGCGCGACGGCTCGCTCGTGCTCTACACGATCGATGGCCGCCAGAGCGGCTATTCCATCGGCGCGACGCTGACGCAGGTCGCCGAGCGCATGGTCGAGCTCGGCTGCGTGACGGCGCTGAGCCTGGATGGCGGCGGCTCGACCGCGATGGTCGCGACGAGCCCCGACAGCACGGTATCGACGCTTGTCGACAAGCCCTCGGGCGGCAGCGAGCGCGCGGTGACGAACCACATCTTCCTTGTGGCGGACAGCCGCCCGACGAACTCCGTGGGCCATGTGTATCTTGAAAGCGAGAGCACGCGCGTGCTCCCGAACGCGCAGGTGAAGCTCACCGCGACGGCGCTCGACACGAACTATATCCCCATGGCAAATTCCAATGTCTCCCTGCGCGCGGATAAGGGCACCATTGACGGCAATGTCCTGACCGCGCCCGCCTCCGGCACCGTGACGGTGACGGCGAACGCGGGCGGCGCGAGCGCGCAGACGAAGATCGATGTCATCACGCAGCCCGACAGCATCAGCGTCAAGCAGAACGGCAAGGCCGTGAGCGCTATCACGCTCAGCGCGGGCGAGACGGCGACGCTGACCGCCTCGGCGATGTACCGCCATTTGCCGGTGCTCGGCGACAACAAGGGCTTTACCTGGACCGTGCAGGGCAATGTCGGCACGATCGAAAACGGCGTGTTCACGGCGTCCGGCAGCATCGGCAGCGGCAGCGTGACGGCGAGCCTCGGCCGCATTTCCGTGACGGTCCCTGTGACGGTGACGGCGCGTGCCCTGCGCACGCTCGACGGCTTTGAGACCTCGTTCGCGACCGCGACCGGCACGCGTGCGATGCTCTCCTACAACAGTGAGATGACCCGCGTGCACAACGGCTACGCCTCCGCACGGCTTGACTATGCGATCGGCAGCGAGGGCAACGCCTACATCGGCCTCAACTATGCCATTCCTTCAAATTACGACCAGCTCAACTTCTGGGTCTACGGCGACAATAGCGGAGCGCAGCTCGCGCTGGTGACGGATACTGGAAGCGTGAACCTGGGAGCTCTCAACTTCTCCGGCTGGAAGCTCCTGACGGCGAACCTCGGCGCGGCGACCGCGATCACGGGCATGATCGTCTCTTCGGACACGGAGCTTATCAGCGCCGTGTACCTTGACCAGCTCGTGCTCTCCTACGGCGGCCTGACCGATACGACCGCGCCGAAGCTCTCGCTCCAGTACAATGCGGCGAGCAACACTGTGACCGGCACGGTGAAAGATGACATCGACGGCGCGGCCATCCCGACCATTCACGTGACCTACGACGGCAAGAGCTACACGTCCTACACCTACAGCCAGTCGAGCGGCGCGCTGAGCATTTCTCTTCCCGCCGCTGACGGCGCGCAGCACCGCGTGAATGTGGTCGCGGGCGACGCGAGCGGCAACCTGAGCCGCGCGGGCGTGAACGCCGGTACGTCGAGCGCGACGCCGGCCTTTGCCGATATGCGGGACCACTGGGCGAACGATGCGGTGGCGTACCTCAAGCGCAGCGGCATTTCGAACGGCTCGAACGGTAACTTCCTGCCGGATACGAACATCAGCCGTCAGGAATTTGCCGTGCTGCTCGCGCGTTACTTAGGTTCTTCGCAGGATCATTCCTCCGTGCAGCTCCCGTTTGCCGATACGAATGAGATCGCATCCTGGGCGCTGAACGGCGCGAAGGCGATGTACTCGCTCGGCATCATCAAGGGCAGTTCCGACGGCTCGGGCAAGCTCTACTTCAACCCCACGGCCAACGTGAGCCGCCAGGAGGCGGTGACGATGCTCGGTCGCCTGACCGAAAAGGGCTACGCCCAGGGCGCGCTCAAGTTCACCGACAGCAGCGCAATCCAGTCGTGGGCGGCGGAGTACGTGAGCACACTCAGCGAGATGGGCATCCTCACGGGCTTTAACGACGGCAGCTTCCGCCCCAACGGCGCGATGACGAGGGCACAGGTGGCGACAGTATTGTACAAATTCTAAAATGAAAGGGAACGGCAAAGCCGTTCCCTTTCATTTTAGAGGGGGATTGCAGGCCGCTGCGCGCATAATTCGCCCGCCGTCGGCGGGATTACACTCTGCTTCGTGCCTCGCCGCCCGCAGGGCGGCTGCGACACGCGCAGAGCGAGAAGTGTAAATCGCCACGCGCATGTCGTTGGAAATGACGATCAAAATTATTTCGCGTCTGCGGACGCGAAAGTCTGCGACGCTTGGGTGCGGTGGGCTGTTTCGCGCCCGCAGGGTGCGAAATGCGCCGGGGGAGTGCGTGCGAGGACACTGTTTTGTGCTCAGGGAGCACAAAATGCGTGCTTTTTAGAATGCTGTTTTGCGCCCGGTGGGCGCAAAAGGCGCATCTTTCGCTTTGATGAGGCTTAGATAGGACATTGAACGCTGCTTTTTTGCGGAAAATGCGCAAAAAGGGGCTACCTTTTTGCGCGGCGGCGTGCTATGATAACTCTGTATTGGTATCTGTATGAAAAAAGGAGGCGGAGAGAATGAAGCGCGCGGGGAAAATGCTGGTGATCGGATTATTTTCACTGCTGCTTTCGGGCTGCATGTTCACGACGCCGGAGACGTCGCTCTACCGCCTGCCGAAGCTCGCGGGCGAGTATGAGTCGCTCGAATCGCAGATCGACGCGCTGCTCACAAACGGCGCGGAGTATGCCGCGCCCACGTCAGGCAGCAATTTGCAGAGCGTGCAGATGATCGACCTCGATGGTGACGGCAGCGAAGAGGCGGTGGCCTTCTTCCGCCGCGCGAGCGACAAAAAGCCGATGAAGATCTACATCTTCAAAGCCGACGGCGACAGCTACGAGCGCTACGCCGTGATCGAGGGCACATCGAGCCAGATCTACAGCGTGAACTACGCGGATCTGGACGGCGACGGGCTCAAGGAGATCCTGGTCGGCTACAAGAGCAGCTCGGATGTGCAGGGGCTTGCCATCTATCCGCTCTCTCCCGGCACGTCGGAGTCGCTTTTGACGACGGGTTATTCCCGTTACGCGAACCTCGACATGAACGGCGACGGGAAGCAGGAACTTTTAATTATTTGCAGCGACGAAGAGAGTACGGCGCGCGTCGATTACTACGACTGGGATGACGGCGCGCTGCACGCGAAGTCCTCGCTGCGCCTGTCCGCCTCGGTGGCGGAGCTGAGCCGCCTGACGGCCGGCACGCTGACGGGCGGGGAGAACGCGCTGTTCGTGACGGGCGTGACGGGCGATAACCTGACCGTGACGGACGTGCTGGCGCTCAAGGGCGGGCGGCTGCAGAACATCGCCCTCGGCGCGGACGCAAATCAGGTACCCGCGGAGGAAATTTTCCTCGGCCTTTTCCCGCGCGATGAAAACAGCGACGGCGTGACCGAAGCGCCGAAGACGCGTCCCTTGCAGCGCTTTGACCGCGAGAGCGAGCTGCAGTATTACGTTGTCTGGGAGCAGTACAGCATCGACGGCACGGTGACGGACGTGCAGAGCTGCTTCCACAATGTGGCGGACGGCTGGAGCCTTGTGCTGCCGGACGAGTGGGACAAGGACCATCTGACCGTCGAGCGCAGCGCGGGCAGCGGCGAGACCGCTGTGTCCTTCTACCGTGCGGGCGAGGGCGGACTGAGAGAGAAACTGCTCACCGTCTACACCCTGACGGGCGAGGCGCGCGAGGGACTTGCCAACATCGGCAGCCGCTTTGTGCTCACGCAGCAGGTGGAGGCGGTATTCGCCGCACGGATCGGCGATGCATGGAATATCACGCTTGATGAGCAATCGCTGCGCGAGCGCTTCTCGCTCATCACGGCGGAATGGACGATGGGAGACAACTGAGAGGAGAAACGATATGAAAAAAGTGCTGGTGCTGGAGGACGAAGCCAGTATCCGTAGTTTTATTGTCATCAATTTGCAGCGTGCGGGCTACGAGGTCGTGGAGGCTGAGTGCGGCGAGGAGGCGCTTCAAAAATTGCAGGAAAATCCCGACACGAAGCTGTGCTTGCTCGACATCATGCTGCCGGACATCGACGGGTTCGAAGTCTGCCGCCGCATCCGCATGTCGAACGCGCAGGTCGGCATCATCATGCTGACGGCGCGCACGCAGGAGATGGACAAGGTGACGGGCCTGATGACCGGTGCGGACGACTATGTGACAAAGCCGTTTTCGCCCGCCGAGCTCACCGCGCGCGTGGACGCGCTGCTGCGCCGCATGGGCGAAAACACGCCGGCCACGCATACCGGAGAGTTGTATCAGCCGCCGTTTCTGCTGAACCTGACGAACCGGACGCTTGAAAAAAACGGCGAGCGCGTCAAGCTGACGCAGATCGAGTACGCGATCGTCAAGCTCTTTATGGAAAACAGCGGCAAGGCGCTCGCGCGCGAGGAAATTCTCGACGCCGTGTGGGGCAAGGGCTACTTTGGCGAGCTCAAGATCGTGGACGTGAATGTCCGCCGCCTGCGCCTCAAGATCGAAGATGACGCGCAGGAGCCGAAGTACATCTCCACCGTGTGGGGCTTTGGTTATAAATGGACGGTGTGAGCGCACCGAACGAAGGAGGGGCAGCGATGCCGGACAATCGAAAAGGCTTTGCTTCGGCGCTGCACATCCGTGGCCTTCGTCAGCGGTGGATGTTTTCGGCGGTGCTGCCGATCTTGCTGCTGCTGGTGCTGGCGGTGGCGCTTTTCAGCGTGGGCGTGCAGGAATACTATTACAATGCGATGCGCTCGGGCCTTGAGAGCCGCGCGCGTATCGCGGCGGAGACCTTCACGGGCTACGGCGTGAAGAGCTACAGCGAATATTACCGCCTCGCGTCGTACTCCGCCGAAACGTTTGAAGAAAAGGACACGATCGAGCTCCAGTTCATCAACACGAACGGACGCGTGCAGGTCTCGTCCTACGGGCTGACGGCGGGCACGCTGCCCGGCACGAGCGACGTTGACAGCGCGATCGGCGGTAAAATGGCGTCGTTTCAGGGCCGCGATCCGCAGACGGGGGAGAATATCCTCGCGGTGTCGTATCCGCTGTTTTTTAACTCCCGCGTCGTCGGCGTGCTGCGGTACGTGACATCGCTGCGCGAGGCGCAGCATCGCGTGTTGGTCGAGTCGCTGCTCGCTTCGGCGGCGGCACTCGTGTGCATGGCGCTGATTGCGGCGTCGAATGCTATTTTTATCAACAACGTCGTCCAGCCCGTCGCAGTCGTGAGCGACGCGGCACGCCGCATTTCGGGCGGCAGCTACGGCATCATGATCGAGAACCACTACCGCGACGAGCTCGGCGAGCTGGTCGACAACATCAACGACATGTCACTCAAGATCAGCCAGGCCGAGAAGATCCAGCAGGAATTCATCTCGTCGGTCTCGCACGAGCTGCGAACGCCGCTGACCGCCATCAGCGGCTGGGCAGAGACGCTTTCCGCTGACCCGGGCGCGAACATCGACCAGACGAAGCGCGGCCTCGGCATCATTTTGAAAGAGTCCCGCCGCCTGACGACGATGGTCGAGGAGCTGCTCGAATTCACGAAGATGCAGGACGGGCGCTTCACGCTGCGCGTGGAGAGCGTCGATCTTGCCAGCGAGCTCGAGGACGCAGTCTACACCTATTTCGAGCTCTTCCGGCAGGAGGGCATCGAGGTCAGCTACAAGGGCCCTGACGAGGATGTGCCGCCGATCGTGGCAGACAGCGAGCGCATGAAGCAGGTCTTCTGCAATGTGCTCGACAACGCGGCCAAGCACGGCGGCGCGGGAAAGCGCATCGACGTGAGCGCCGCGTGCGAGGATGGAAAATTTGTCATCCGCGTGCGCGACTACGGTCCCGGCATCCCGGAGGAGGAGCTGCCGTTCGTCAAGCAGAAATTCTACAAGGGCTCGTCGAAGGCACGCGGCAGCGGCATCGGCCTTGCCGTGTGTGACGAGATCGTGCGCCTGCACGGCGGCACGTTCGACATCGCCAACGCCGAGAGCGGCGGCGCGGTCGTGACGATCTCGCTGCCCATGTCGTGAAAAATAGAACGGGTGTTGCATTCTTGCAAAACCCGTGGTATGATATCGCATAGAAAAAGGAGAACCATTCATGGCAGAAGAAGCAAAAAACAAGGCTTCCGCGTCCAAGTTCCGCACGAGCATCGGCGGACAGGCGTTGATCGAGGGAGTTTTGATGCGCGGTCCGGGCAAGCAGGCTATTGTCGTCCGCTCGCCGGACGGGCTGGTCGAAAAGGTCGAGGAGCTGACGCTCGTGCGCGACAAGTACCCCGTTTTGGGCTTACCCATCATCCGCGGCGCGGTGACGTTCGTCGATTCGATGGTCAAGGGCGTCAAGGCGCTGATGTTTTCGGCGGACTATTTCCCCGACGAGGACGTCGCCGAGCCGAGCAAATTCGACCAGTGGCTCGAAAAAAAGCTCGGCAACGAAAAAATGCAGAAATTCATCACGGCGCTGGCGGTCTTTCTGTCGCTGGGGCTGACGATCCTGCTCTTTTTCCTGCTGCCGACGTTTCTGGCCGGCTTTATCGACCCGTATATCAAGAGCGCGGCGGTGCACAATCTGGTCGAATCCGTCATCAAGCTCGTGATCTTCTTCGCTTACATGATCCTGTGCTCCAAGCAGAAGGACATCTACCGCGTGTTCCAGTACCACGGCGCGGAGCATAAGACGATCTTCTGCTACGAGGCGGGGCTGCCGCTGACGGTCGAAAACTGCCGCATCCAGCCGCGCCACCATCCGCGCTGCGGCACGAGCTTTCTCTTTGTGGTCGTGGTCGTGTCGATTTTAGTCTCGAGCCTTGTCTTCAGCTTTGTCAACTGGCGCAACATGTGGGTGCGCATGGCGCTGCACCTGCTGCTGCTCATTCCAATCGTGGGCGTGACGTATGAGTTCAACCGCTACGTCGGCGGGCACGACAACAAGGTGACGCGCTTTCTGGCGCGGCCGGGGCTGTGGCTGCAAAACTTCACCACCAACGAGCCGGACGACAGTATGCTCGAGGTGGCGATCCGCGCGCTCGAGCTGGTCATTCCCGAAGAAAAAGGCAAGGATGCGTGGTAAGCATGGCAACGACGTATAATAATCTCTATCTGGACCTGCGCACGGAGCTGAGGCGCGCGGGCGACGAGGAGGCGACGCAGTCGGCGCGCGAGCTCGTCTGCGCCGCGGCGGCAAAAACGCGCGAGGAGCTGGTGCGCGACGGCTCACTCTACGCCTCGCCCGAGGTGGAGAAGAGTGCGCGCGAGCTCGTCAAGCGCCACTTGGCGGGCGAGCCGGTGGCGTATCTCATCGGCGAGTGGGAGTTCTATGGTCTGCCGCTCGACATTTCGCCCGCGGTGCTCATCCCGCGCCCGGATACCGAGGTACTGGCGACAAAGCTCATCGACGCGG
>OHMD01000135.1_pt1 | contig 14973 bp, 10 predicted proteins | sample 1569161 | NCBI WGS metagenome assembly OHMD01 (sample SAMEA3879502, study PRJEB24766) | human gut metagenome | biome: human-associated habitat; feature: feces | place: USA | collected 1985/1987
CGGTGACAAAACCGGCGTACCCCACGGTGACGGCGAGCACGAGCACCAGCTCCACAAACCACCACGTTTTCCACAGCCGCGCCGCGCGCGGCGCGTACTGCAGCGCGAGCAGCAGCACCGCCGCCTCCAGCACCGCGATGCCCCAGCCGACCAGCCCGCAGGCGAGCAGGACGATGCTCCCGACCGCGCAGACACAGCCCAGCAGCACCTTCCAGATGCGGCTCCATCCGATATGCATCCCGTTTTCCCCCTCAAAAATAACAAATGCGGATTTTCTTTCCTGTTTTTTCTCTCTATAAATTGTTTATTCTATCCGTTTCCGCAAAAAAATCAAGCCCTAAATGAAAAAAGTCTTACCTTTTTGCAAATTTTGTGTTAAACTATCTATCAGGGGGCAGGGTTGCGGCCGCAGTGCGGCTGCAATGCCGCCCTGCTTTGTTTGTTTTTGGTTTTGTTTGGCTGAGGAAAGGATATTCAGATGTACGAAATTGGTCAGTTGATCGTGTATGGCAACGAGGGTGTCTGCCGTGTGGAGGAGATCGGCACGCCGAAGATCTCCGGCGTGGACAAGCACCGGGACTACTATACGCTTGCCCCCATTTATCGCGAGGGCAAGGTGTTCACGCCCGTGGACAGCAAGGTGTTCATGCGGCCCGTGATCACGCGCGAGGAGGCGCTCGCGCTTATTGACCGCATCCCGCAGATGACCGCGCAGGTCTATGAAAACGCCAACCTCCGCTTTCTCAACGAGCACTATCAGCAGTGCATCCAGGATTACACCTGCGCTGATCTCCTGCAGCTGATCAAGGACGTGCGCGCCAAGCGCCGGCTGATGACCGCGCGCGGCAAAAAGCTCGGCCTTGTCGACGAGCGCTACATGAAGCGCGCCGAGGAGATGCTCCACGGGGAGCTGGCCGTCGCGCTGGGCGTGACGCGTGAGCAGGTGCCGCAGTTCATTGCCGACGCGCTCGGCGATGCAGGCGAGCCGGAGGCCGCCCTCGCCTGAATCCAAACCCAAAATCCCGCCGGACACAGTATCCGGCGGGATTTTTTTGCATTTTGCCCTTGACAGACGGGCAAACTGCGTGTATGCTACGGCTTGAATTCGGGATTCGTTCCCGATTTGGAGGCAAAACCATGCGAAACAGTTATCACACGCAGCAGCGCTGTGCGCTGCTGGCGTTTTTGTCTGCGCACGCGGACGAGCAGTTCACGGTCGAGCAGCTGCTCGCGGCCATGGGCGACGAGGCCCCCGGCCGCAGCACGGTCTACCGTGCGCTCGACCGGCTGGTCGAGGAGGGCACCGTGCGCCGCTTCGCGCCCGAGAGCGGCGGCAGCGCGGCCTATCAGGCCATGGACCCCGGCCACTGCGACGCGCACCTGCACCTCAAGTGCGTGGACTGCGGGCGGCTGATCCATCTGGACGAGGACGTGTCCGACGCGCTGCAATCGGACCTGCTGCGCGCGGCCGGCTTCACGGTCGACGGCCGCAGCACGACGATCTACGGCACGTGCGCCGCCTGCGGCAGAAAGCGTGACGGCCATGCGTAAGAGCCTGTGTGTGCTGCTGGCGGCGGTGCTGGCCGTGTCGGCGTTTTCGGGCTGCACCGTGCAGCGAAACCCGGCCTCGGACGACGGCAAGCTCCACGTCGTCACGACGATCTTTGCACCCTATGATTTTGCACGCCAGGTCGGCGGGGACGATGTGTCGGTCACGATGCTGCTGCGCCCCGGCTGCGAGGTGCACGCCTATGAGCCGACGCCGAAGGACATCATCGCCATCCGCAATGCCGACGTGTTCATCTATGTCGGCGGCGAGTCGGATGCATGGGTCAAGACCGTGCTCGAGGGTGTGGACAACCCGAACCTGCGCGTTGTGACGCTCATGGACTGCGTGGAGCTGCTCGACGAGGAGACTGTCGAGGGCATGCAGACGGAAAAGCATGACCATGACCATGCTGCTGATGACGCGGAGCCGGACGAGCATGTCTGGACCTCGCCGCGCAACGCGGCGCGCATCTGCCAGAAGCTTGCCGATACGTTCGCTGCGGCAGACAGCGCGCATGCGGCGGCGTATGCGCAGCGGTGCGGGGACTATGTGGAGAAATTAAACCAGCTGGACGCAGAATTTCAGGACGTAGTGGAGCATGCTGCTCGGAAAACGATGGTTTTTGCAGACCGGTTCCCATTGCGATACTTTGCCGATGCCTATGGTCTGGACTATTATGCCGCCTATCCCGGCTGCGCGGACGCGGCCGAGCCCTCGGCGGCCACGGTGGCGTTTCTGATCGACAAGGTGCGCGCGGAGGGCATCCCGGTCGTGTTCACGATCGAGCTGTCAAACGGCAAGCTCGCCGACACGATCTGCGAGGCCACGGGCGCGAAAAAACTGGAGTTTGCGACCTGTCACAACGTGACGGCGCAGGCATTTGCAGACGGCGCAACGTACCTGCAGCTCATGGAGCGCAACGTGCAGGCGCTGCGGGAGGCATTGAACTGATATGGCACTCATTACTTGTGAACACGTCTGCCTCGGCTACGACGGGCAGACGGTGCTGCGCGATGTGAACTTCACGGTCTCGCGCGGCGATCTGCTGTGCGTGGTCGGCGAAAACGGCTCCGGCAAGTCCACGCTCATCAAGGGCCTGCTCGGGCTCAAGGCACCGGAGCAGGGCAGCATCACGCTTGGCGACGGCCTCGTGCGCAACGAGATCGGCTATCTGCCGCAGCAGACGCAGCTCCAGCGCGACTTTCCCGCGAGCGTGGCGGAGGTCGTGCGCTCGGGCTGCATCAACCAGATGCACGGCCGCCCGTTTTACTCGCGGGCTGACCGCGCCCGCGCGCAGGAGAACATGGAGCGCATGGGCATCGAGGACCTGGCGAATCGGAGCTATCAGGCGCTCTCCGGCGGCCAGCAGCAGCGCGTGCTGCTCGCGCGCGCCCTGTGCGCCACGCGCAAGCTCCTGCTGCTCGACGAGCCGGTCACGGGCCTCGACCCCGTGGCGACGGGGGAACTGTATAACCTCATCAAGCTCGTGAACCTCTGCAATGATATCACCGTCATCATGGTCACGCACGACATCGACGCCGCCCTGCGCTACGCCACGCACGTGCTGCATCTGGGGCACCAGCAGCTCTTTTTCGGCACGGCGGCAGAGTACAAGCAGAGCGACGCCGCGCGCCGGTTCCTGGGAGGGCGGAAGCTATGAAAGTCATCCTCGAAATGCTGTCGTATCCGTTTCTTGTGCGCGCGCTCGTCGTGGGCGTGCTCGTGTCGCTGTGCGCGTCCCTGCTCGGCGTGTCGCTCGTGCTCAAGCGCTATTCCATGATCGGCGACGGGCTGAGCCATGTCGGTTTCGGCGCGCTCGCCATCGCCACGGCGCTCAATCTCGCGCCGCTGGCCGTGGCAGTGCCGGTCGTGGTCGTGGCGGCGTTTTTGCTGCTGCGTCTGTCGCAAAACGGCAAGCTCAAGGGCGACGCTGCGATCGCGCTGCTCTCGAGCAGCGCACTGGCCATCGGCGTGATGACCGTGTCCATGACCAGCGGCATGAACACCGATGTGAATAACTACATGTTCGGCAGCATCCTGTCGCTGTCGTCGGCCGATCTGCGCCTGAGCCTCATCTTGTCGGCGGCGGTGCTGGCGCTGTTCGTGCTGTGCTATCCGCGCATTTTCGCCGTCACGTTCGATGAGACGTTCTCGCGCGCGACCGGCGTGCACACGCAGGCGTACAATATGCTGCTCGCGGTGCTCACGGCGGTCACGATCGTGCTGGGTATGCGCATGATGGGCGCGCTGCTCATCTCGAGCCTCATCATCTTCCCGGCGCTGACGGCCATGCGCGTGTTCGGCACCTTCCGCTCGGTCACGATCTGCGCGGCCGTGGTGTCGGTGGTGAATTTCCTGCTCGGCATGGTGCTGTCCTACGTGCTCGAGACACCGTCCGGCGCGAGCGTCGTGGTGGTCGACCTTGTGGTGTTCCTGCTCTTTTGCGGCGTGCAGCGGATCCGGTGCCGCGTGGAAAAATAACAGACAAAGCGGCGGCTCCGACCGGAGCCGCCGCTTTCCGTTTCATCAGCACTGCATCTGTTTGAGCATCTCCTGGCGCAGGTGCGCAATGATGCGCTTTTCGAGCCGGCTGATGTAGCTCTGCGAGATGCCCAGCAGGTCCGCGACCTCTTTTTGCGTGGCCTCGCGCGCGCCGCCGATGCCGAAGCGCAGCAGAATGATCTGCCGGTCGCGCTCGCCGAGCGTTTCGATGGCGCGCAGGAGCATGGCGCGCTCCGCGTCGTCCTCGAGCGGGCGGCTCACGGTGTCGGCGTCCGTGCCGAGGATGTCCGAGAGCAGCAGCTCGTTGCCGTCCCAGTCGGTGTTGAGCGGCTCGTCGATGCTCACCTCCGTTTTCTGCGCGCTGCATTTGCGCAGGTACATGAGGATCTCGTTTTCGATACAGCGTGAGGCATAGGTCGCGAGCTTGATGTTCTTGTCCGGCTTGAAGGTGTGGATGGCCTTGATGAGGCCGATCGTGCCGATCGAGATCAGGTCCTCGATGTGGATGCCCGTGTTTTCAAACCGGCGCGCGATGTACACCACCAGCCGCAGATTGTGCTCGATGAGCAGGGAAGCGGCCTCCTCGCTCCCGGCGGCGAGCGCCCGGATGGCCTGCTGCTCTGCCGCGCGGTCGAGCGGGGCGGGCATGGTGTCGCTCCCACCGATGTAAAACAGCCCCGGCGCGCCGCCGCGCAGGCGCAGCCGCAGCGCCGCCCAGAGCGTATGTAGTTTTTCCAATAGTTTTGGCACGAAAACCCCTCCTCAGCTTTTTGGCGGCAGCACCATGGCAAATGCGCCGTCGGATGTGAGCGCCTGCGCGCTCAGCGCCAGCAGCATCGGCTCCGGCATGCCGTCGATCCTCACACTGTCCGGCCGGAACGCCGGCAGCAGCGCGCCGGCCACGCCCACCGCGCGGTACGGCAGCAGCACGACCCGCCCAGTGCACTCCGGCAGCGCGCCGAGCACTTCCAGCGCCTGCACCGCGTCGTCCGGCAGCGCGTGCAGCGCCGGAAACATCGGCAGCACCGCCGCGCGCTCGACCACCGCCGCCGGCAGGCCGGATACCGGGTCGTGCAGGTCGTTGCCGCTGTCGCGCAGAGCCTTGAGCGTCACGCTGCGCCCGGCGAGCGTGACCGTCACGGTGCGCACCTCGCGGTCGGCAGCCTTTGCCCGCCGGCGGAACACGAGCGACACGGCCGCATAGCACGCGGCGAACGACAGCGCCAGCACCCGGCCCGACACCGTCACGAGCGCGCCACTGCCCGGCGACACGCCCGCGAGCATGCTCGCTGCGTACACCGCGCCGCCGAACGCGGCCGACACGGCGAAAAACACCACCGTGCACCGCACGAGATGGGCCTCCCCGCCGAAGGCGATGAGCGCCATGGCCGCGCCGAGTGCGAGCTTCATCGCGCCGTTTGCCAGCCACCCGCAGCCGGGCAGGACCATGAGCGCCGCGTACAGCGCGCCGATGAGCGCCGCGAGCGCGTACCTCCAGCGGCGCAGCACCACGCCGCATACGCGCGCAGAGGCCAGCACCAGGCAGTAATCGATCAGCAGATTCAGCCCGAACAGGCTGTCGAGATAGATGACGTCCATGTGGGTATCCTAGCACGCCGCGCGCGGGAAATTGCGCAAAAGCGGCTTGCCGGAAAACCTGACAGAAAGTCCATGCATCGCCGGGGCGGGAAATGCCGCAGAGCGTTGCTTTTGCGCGAAGCGGCTGGTATAATGTTGCGTGATTTCGGAATTCGGCGCGCGGGCCGACCGCGCGCATCGTGACCCCTTCAGGAGGAAAATCATGAAAACGAACAAACGGTTTCTGGCGCTGTGTCTGGCGCTGCTGCTTGCGTGCGCGGTGTTGCCGGCCCCGGCCGTGCAGGGCGCGGATGTGCAGCCGGTGCTCTCGGCCGCGCTGGCGCAGCAGGCGGCGGCCGTCCCGTCGCCGGGCTACGGCGATGAGTGGACGGTGCTGGGCCTTGCCCGCGGCGGGTATTTCGCCGTGGACAGCGACTATTTTGCGCGCTACTATGCCGACGTTGCATCCAAGGCGCCGGAGCTTACGGCGGCGTCCGGCAAGGCCGGCGCGCTCAACGCCTACAAATCCACGGACAATTCGCGCGTCATCCTCGCGCTGTCCGCCATCGGGCGTGACGCGACGCAGGTCGGCGGCTGTGACCTCACCGCGCCGTATGCAGATTTTTCCTGGGTACGCAATCAGGGCATCAACGGCCCGGTGTTTGCACTGCTCGCGCTCGACAGCCGCAATTATCTGCCCGGCAGCGCGGTGCGCCGCCAGTGCGTAGACGCCATTCTGGCGGCGGAGCTCTCCGGCGGCGGCTGGGCCATGAACGGTGCGTCGGCCGACCCGGACGTGACGGCCATGGTGCTGCAGGCACTGGCGGCGTACCGCGGGGAGGCGGCCGTCGCGGCGGCCGTGTCGCGCGGCATTGACACGCTCTCGGCCATGCAGAGCGGCGACGGCGGCTTCACCTCGTGGGGCTCTGCCAACGCCGAGAGCGCCGCGCAGGTCATCGTCGCCTGCACGGCGCTGGGCATCGACCCGGACGCGGACAGCCGCTTCGTCAAGGACGGCGGCTCGGCGGTCGATGCGCTGCTGACGTTTTATGATGCGGGCGCGGCCGCGTTCCGCCATAAGGCCTCCGGCGGCGTTGACAGCCTCGCCACGGAACAGGCAGTGTATGCGCTCGTGGCCGTTTCGCGGTTCCGGCGCGGGCAGAGCGGCCTCTATCAGGAGACGGACACGCCCGCGGTCGAGACGCCCGCCGAGCCGGACGAGCCGGTCGCGCGCGTGCTCTGCACGGCGGACGGTAGCGGCCTCATCCCGGCCGGGTACCGCACGGTCGCCGTGTGCCTGCCGGACGTGACGGCAGAGAGCACCATCACGTTTTCCGACGGGACGCAGCTGCTCTACAGTCCCGTACTCTCCGAGCGCAGCGACACGCCGACGTGGGTCTGGCTCTTTGCGCCGGACGTGACGGATGACGCGCTCAATGACACGGCAAACTACACCGTGACGGACGGAAAAGGCCCGGTGCTGACCGTCGGCGATGGGAATGGCGACGGCGTTATCAACGCGCAGGACGCGCTCAATATCCGCACGGCCTGCGCCGGCAGCACCGTCCCGGCGGCAGAGCGGCTGCTGACGATGGACGTGAACCTCGACGGCCGCATCGACGCGCAGGATGTGCGCGCGCTGGCCGACAGCTTCGTGCGCAACACGGTGCTGCCCACGGCGCAGGAGGACGGACAATGAAGACTTTCTGGACGAAAAAGAGCATTGCCATCGTGCTTGCCGTGCTGCTGGTCGTGGCCGTCGTGGTGCTGTGCATCACGCTGCGGCAAAAGCGCGTCGAGGACACCGACCCCACGCTCACGCTCGCGTGCCAGAGCGCGGACGCGGACGGCACGTGCACGGTCGACGTTGTGCTCTCCGGCCTGCCGGACGGCGCGCACTACGAGGCAGCGAGCCTCGCCGTGGCCTTTGACCCGACGCAGATCACGTTTCTCGGCACGGCGGACGGGGACATCCCGCTCGTGATGGGCAGCCTCCCGGCGTGGGAGAGCGACGCCGAGCGCGCCAATGAGACCGGCAGCGCGCGCGCTCTGTGCCTGCCGGAGGAGGGCGGCACGCTTGCCACGTCGACTGGCAGCGTGCTCGTGCGGCTGCGCTTTCAGCTCACCGACGGCGTGACGGAGGCGGCGCTGACGGTGTCGGACGCCGTGCTGGCCGCCGCGGACGAATCAGAGAGCCTTGCCACGACGACGGCCACGCTCACGGTCGTGAACGGGACGGTGCAGCGTGGCTAAGCGGCGCGCGCTCAGTCTGCTGCTGTGCCTGCTGCTTTTGCTGTGCACGGCCTGCGGCGGACAGACGCAGGATGACGCCGGTGCGCTGCACTGCACGGTGAAGATCGCGTGCAGCACGGTGCTGGAGCATATGGACGACCTGAAGCCCGGCAAGGCGGACATCGTACCTGCCGACGGTGTGCTCCTGCCGGAGACGACGGTCGCCTTTTCGGAGGGGGACACGGTGTTCGACGTGTTGCAGCGGGTCTGCCGCGCGCAGGGCCTCCACATGGAGTCGACCTGGACGCCTGCATACAACAGCGCCTATATCGAGGGCATCGGCAACCTCTACGAATTTGACTGCGGTGAGCTGTCCGGCTGGATGTACAGTGTCAACGGCGTCTGGCCGGACTACGGCTGCAGCGGCTACACGCTCCGCGACGGCGACACCGTCGTCTGGAGCTATACCTGCGACCTTGGGCGCGATGTCGGCGCCCGGCAAGGAGAACCATGAACGATTCCTTCTCGGCGCTGCACCCGGCGCTGACCTTTTGCTATTTTGCGGCCGTGCTGCTGCTGACGATGCTCGTGCTGCACCCGGTGTTTCTGGCGCTGAGCCTGCTGGGCGCGCTGGGCTACTGCGCGGTGCTGCGCGGCTGGCGCAGCCTGGGGCGGACGATCGGCTGGCTCGTGCCGTTTCTGGTGCTGATGGCGGCGCTCAACGCGCTGTTCAACCATGCGGGCGTGACGATGCTGTTCTACCTGCCGAACGGCAATCCCGTCACGCGCGAGGCGCTGTGCTACGGCGCGGCCGCGGCGGCGATGTTCGCTGCCGTGATCCTGTGGTTTCAGTGCTGCAATGTTGTCATGACGGCGGAGAAATATCTGTACGTGTTCGGCAGCGCGCTGCCGGGCGTGTCGCTGCTGCTGAGCATGGCGCTGCGGTTCGTACCGAAGTTTTCCGCGCACATCCGCGCCGTGCGCGCGGCGCAGGCGTCGCTCGGCTGCGGCACGCGCGAGGGCAGTGCGTGGCAGCGGCTGAAAAATGGCGCGCGCATTTTGTCCGTTACCGTCTCGTGGGCGCTTGAGAGCGGCATCACGGCGGCGGACTCGATGAAGAGCCGGGGCTACGGCGCCGGCAGAAGAACGTATTTCGGCAATTACCGCTTCACCCGGCGCGACGGCGTGCTCTGCGTTGTCGTTGCGCTCGCGCTTGCAGGCGTGTGCGCGGGCGTCGGCTGCGGCGCGCTGTATGTGCGCTACTACCCGTCGATCCGCATCGGCGGCAACGGTGCGCTCGGCGCGGTGTGCATGGCGTGCTTTGCGCTGCTGTGCTTTCTGCCGCTGCTGCTCGATGGAAAGGAGGCGCTGACATGGCGTCGTTTGCGCTCGAACATCTGACGTTTGCCTATCCGGGCCAGACGCGCCCGGCGCTCGAAGACCTCACGCTCACGGTCCCGGAGGGGGCGGTCACCGTCCTCTGCGGCGAGAGCGGCAGCGGCAAATCGACTCTCCTGCGCCAGCTCAAAACCTGCCTCACACCGCACGGCGTGGTCAGCGGCGCGGTGCGCCTCGGGGACACGCCCTTGCAGGACATTCCGTTTGCCGAGCAGGCGCGGCGCATCGGCTTCGTGCTCCAGCACCCGGACGATCAGATCGTGACGGACAAGGTGTTCCATGAGCTGGCGTTCGGGCTCGAGAGCCTTGGCTGCGAGGAAAAAACCATGCGTCTGCGCGTCGCCGAGATGGCAAGCTACTTCGGCATTGCCGACTGGTTCGACCGCGGCGTGGCCGCGCTTTCCGGCGGCCAGAAGCAGATGCTCAACCTCGCGTCCGTCGTGGTCATGCGGCCGGATGTGCTCATTCTGGACGAGCCGACGAGCCAGCTCGACCCCATCGCGGCGAGTACTTTCCTGCACACGCTGCGCAAGCTCAATGAGGAGCTGGGGCTGACGATCCTGCTGTCCGAGCAGCGGCTGGAGGAGGCCGTGCCGCTGGCCGACCACCTCATCGTGCTCGAGCAGGGGCGGCTGCTGGCCGCCGGTGCGCCGCAGGAGGCGGCGGCTGCGGTGCGCGGCCATGCGATCTTTTCCGCCATGCCCACAGCGGCGCGCATTGCCGCCGCCCTCGGCGAGACGGAGCGCCTGCCGCTCACCGTGCGCGCGGGCAGAGCGTATCTGGGGCGCTTTGCTCCGCACCCGATGCCGGACGCAGCGCCCGCACCTGTGGACACGCACCCGGTACTCACCGTGCGTGACGGCTGGTTTCGCTATGCGCAGGGCGGTGCGGACGTGCTGCGCAATTTCTCACTCACGCTGCGACCGGGCGAGCTCTACGCGCTCACCGGCAGCAACGGCAGCGGCAAGACGACGGCGCTCGGCGTCCTCTCCGGGCGGCTGCGGCTCTACCGCGGCAGCGTGTACCTCGACGGGAAACGGCAGCGCGCGCTCCGGCCTCTGCGCGACGGCATTGCCGCCGTGCCGCAGGACCCGCGCACGCTCTTCGCGGCCGACACGGTGCGTGCCGATCTCGCGTCGCTCGGCAGGGACGCCGCGCTGGTGGACACGGTCGTGCGGCAGATGGCGCTCGCGCCGCTGCTCGACCGGCACCCCTTTGACCTCTCCGGCGGCGAGCAGCAGCGCGCCGCGCTGGCGAAGGTGCTGCTCATGCAGCCGCGCGTGCTGCTGCTCGACGAGCCGACGAAGGGCATGGACGGCGCGTTCAAGGCGGACTTCGGCGCGCTTTTGCGCGCGCTCTGCGCGCAGGGCGCGGCCGTGTGCATCGTGAGCCACGATGTGGAGTTCTGCGCGCAGTACGCCGACCGCTGCGGTCTGCTCTTTCGCGGCGAGGTCGTGACGGAAAACGACCCGCGCGCGTTTTTCTCCGGCAATTATTTTTACACCACGGCGGCGGCACGCATCGCGCGCACTGCTGCACCCGGCGCGGTGCTGTGCGAGGAGGTCGTGCAATGTCTCACCGACTGACGCGGCGCACCTGGGCCGCGCTCGGCATCCTGCTTGTGGCGATCCCGGCGCTGATGGCGGTGTTCGTGTGTGTGTGGGACGAGCGGAAGTACTACCTCACGTCGCTGCTGCTCGTGGGGCTGATGTTCGTGCCGTTCGTGCTGCGGTTTGAAGGCCGCAGGCCGCAGGCGCGCGAGCTCGTGCTGCTCGCGACGATGACGGCACTGGCCGTGGCCGGGCGCGCGGCGTTTTACTGGCTGCCGCAGTGCAAGCCTGTGTGCGCGATCGTGATCCTCACGGCCGTGGCCTTCACGCCGGAGGCGGGCTTCGTCACCGGCGCGGCGGCGGGCCTGATCTCGAACTTTTTCTTCGGTCAGGGGCCGTGGACGCCGTGGCAGATGCTCGGCTTCGGGCTCGTGGGCTTTCTCGGCGGCGTGTTGTTTTCCGGACGGAAGATGCAGCTCGTGCCGCTGCTGCTCTACGGCTTTTTCTCGGTGCTCATCGTCTATGGTGTGCTGCTCGACACGGCGAGCATGCTCATGTATAACGCCGTGCCCTCGTGGCAGCTGTGGCTGGCGACCTGTGCGTCGGGGCTTGTGTTCAACCTCATCCACGCGGGCGCGACGGCCGTGTTCCTGCTCCTGCTGTATAAGCCCCTGCTCACCAAGCTCGCGCGCGTGAAAGAAAAGTACGGACTTCTGGAATGAAAAAATCTCCGCATCCGGTCGGATGCGGAGATTTTTTGTATGCCTTTCATGCCTGCTGCCAGAACAGGCGGTTGTCATCAAAGACGGCGCAGAGTTTGCCGCTGTCCTTCAGCCACGCGAGGTAGGAGCGCACCGTGCTGCCGACGAGCACATACTGCTCGAAGTCCATTACGAGGTCAAAGCGCCGGAACAGCTGCTGCAAAACCGCCTCGAACGTCTGCGGTTCCTGACAGAGCTCCGTGATGATGTCCGCGATCTCGAGCACCTTGTCGATGTTATACTGCGCGAGCGGGGCAATGTCCTCCGTGGCCGCGGCGTGCGCGGGCACGAAGGCGCGGGCAGAGAGCGTCTTGACCGTTTCGAGCGTGTTCAGGTAGGCTGCAACGTCGTAAAGGAAGCCGATCTGGTACTTTTCCAGCGTCTCGCGGCTCGACAGGCAGTCGGCCAGATACACCACGTCGTCCGGCGTGCGAAAGCCCACCATGTCGAAGAAGTGCCCCGGCAGCGGCAGCAGCTTGAACCCCTCCGGCAGGCATGCCGGGGTCAGCTCCTGCGCGTCGCTGGGCTTGGCCATGAGGAACTTGTGCTGCAGCTCCTTCGGCGGATAGCCGCCGTAGAGAAACGACGGCTCGAGCACCGGGTGGCGCGTGAAGTCACACTCGATGCCGGGGGCATAGATCCTGCAGCCGGTCTGGTTCTGCAGGTACTGGTTGCCGCCGATGTGGTCGGCGTTGGAGTGCGTGTTGTAGATGGCGGTCAGGCGCCAGCCGTTGGCGTCGAGGATCTGGCGCACCTTGCGCCCGGCCTCCTTGTCGTTGCCGCTGTCGATGAGGCAGACGTCGGTGTCGTTCAGGCGCACGAGACCGATCTTGGCCGGGCTCTGGATGTAGTAGCTGTTTCCAGCCACCTGGGTCAGTTCATACATGCCGGTTTCCTCCTTTGTCAGACGGTGTGTTTGCGGATGAGCGGCTCCACCTGCGCGGCCAGCTGCGCGAGCGCGCCCGGCTCGAACGGGGAGCGGAAGCCGGCCTCGGCCAGCAGGTCCGTCCAGAGCTTTTCGCCGCCCTGCTGCGACAGGTGCAGGTAGCGGGCGAACGCGCCGTCATAATCGTCCTGCGACGCGAGCAGGAACTGGAACGCCGCCGTCTGCGCCAGACAGTAGTCGATGTAGTAAAACGGCGTCTCGTAGATGTGCATCTGGTACTGCCAGCGGGTGCCGCGTTCAAGATACGGGATGCCGCTCTGGTCGATATACGGGCGGTATTTTGCCTCCAGCTCCAGCCAGACGGCGTTGCGCTCGGCCGGGGTGAGGTCGGGCTCGGCGTAGACGCGGTGCTGGAATTCGTCCACCATCGTGCCGTAGGGCAGGAAGCTGAGCGCATCGAGCGCGTGCTGGAAGCGGTAGCGCTCCGCGTCGCCCGCCTTCGGGAAGAAGGCGTCGAGATACGGCCAGGCGAAAAACTCCATGCTCATCGAGTGCGTTTCGGCGGTCTCCATGCCGCCGCAGCCGAGCTCCAGCGCGAAGCGGTTGTCCGCGATCAGGTAGGCGTTGAGCGCGTGGCCGGCCTCGTGCGTCACGACGTCCACGTCGCCGGACGTGCCGTTGAAGTTCGCAAGGATGAACGGCTGCCGGAATTTCGGGAACTCCGTGCAGTAGCCGCCGCCCCACTTGTTCGGGCGCGACTCGACGTCGAAGGCCTCGTTTTCGCACATCATGCGGAAAAATGCGCCCGGTACGTCGCCCATGGCGTCGTACATCTTCTGCGCAGCGGCGAAGAGCTCTTCCTTGCCGCAGGGCGTCGGGTCGCCGCCGGGGGTGAAAAATTCGTTGTCATAGAGCCGGAACGTGTCGATGCCGAGACGCTGCGCGTTTTCCAGCCGCAGCCGGGACACGACCGGCACGATGTCGCGCACGATGTTCTCGCGGAAGGTCTGCACGGCCTGCGCGTCGTAGCACATGCGCTCCATGCGGCAGTAGCCGAGCTCGATGAAGTTTTCATAGCCCATCTTTTTGGACATCCGGTCGCGCACGTGTACGAGCCGGTCGAAAATATCATCCAGCTGCGCGCTGTGCGCTTCCAGCGTCGTGCCGAGCGCTTCGTAGCATTCCTTACGCGTGGCGCGGTCGGCGCTGCGGGCGTATTTCATGAGCATCGGCCGCGGCAGCTGCTCGCCCCGGAAGGGGAAGAGCATGCCCGCCATGAGCTGGGCGTATTCGCTGACGAGCTTGTTCTCCTCGACCATGTCGTCGATGATCTCCGGCGACATGCTCCGCCGCTGCAGCTCCATGCTGCGCAGCAGGATCGGCGAGAGCGCCGTCTCGAGTTCTTTCCGGAACGGGCTGTCGAGCACGGCGGAGGTGTATTGCAGCGTGAGATTTTCGACCTCCGGGCCGATCTCGTCGTAATAGTCCTTCTCGGCCAGATAAAACGGGTCCACGGTGTTGATCGTGTAGCGCATGTACGACAGCGACTGCGCCGTGGCGTACTCCGTCGTGAGCGAGAGATATTCCGCCCGCGCGGCGAGAATTTCCTCGACGCTCTGCGCTGCCTTTACGCGCTCGATCACGCGCTGCAGCCCTTCGGTCATTTCCTCGCGCGTCACGCGCCGGTAGGGGAGTTCGGATACTTTCATGCTTGCTCCTTTCCAAGGTCGCGGTGAAAAACTGCTTTTGCTATGCAAAAATAAGAAATGTGCCATTTCCTTGCCCCTGCGGGGCAACCGGAAATGATGCACAAAAACTTCATGCACCGGCATTTGCGGCTTTTCACAGTGCAGCACGTATGCATGGAGTTTTATGCCATCATATAACCGCGCTGCCGATTCGTCAAGAAATGTTTGCGTGTGCGCGGCGGCGTGACAAAAGAGACGCCCCGGATGCCGATGCATCCGGGGCGTTGCACAGTTTATTCGGTTTCGTTGTTTGCCTGATATGCGCGCACGAAAGCCACGAGCGTGTCAACGGTTTTCTCGATGCCGAGCTTGCCGCTGTTGACGACGAGGTCATAGCCGCGCGCGTCGCCCCACTTCGTGTCGCAGTAGTAGTTGTGGTAGGCCTTGCGGTCGCGGTCAATGCGGCGTATTTCCAGCGCCGCCTGATCGGCCGTGAGGGATTTTTCCTCCATGAGCCGCTGACGCTTCTGGTCGGGCTTGCCGGCGATGAACAGGTGCACGGCGTTCGGATTGCTGCGCAGGATGAAGTCCGAGCAGCGGCCGAGCACGACGAACGACTCGCCGCTGTCCGCCAGCTTCTGAATGTAATCGAACGTCTCGTGTGCGAGTGCATCCTCTGGCGCGTTGAAGTTCTCACCGATGCGGCGCGACCACAGCAGGTGCACGGGCTTTTCGTCATAGCGCGCGGCGTCCTCGGCGTTAAAGACGCTGTCAAGCAGCAGCTCCTTATCATAAAACGCGATGCCGAGCTGTTTGGCGATCTGTTCGG
>OHMD01000153.1_pt1 | contig 14527 bp, 7 predicted proteins | sample 1569161 | NCBI WGS metagenome assembly OHMD01 (sample SAMEA3879502, study PRJEB24766) | human gut metagenome | biome: human-associated habitat; feature: feces | place: USA | collected 1985/1987
GCATGGGGTGATTTTTTAATGTTCAATGCTTCATTTTTTAATCGAAGTTTTTGTGAAGATGCGCTAAAACATCTTCACAAACACCTCGATAGCCTGGTATTCGGCCATGCCGAGCTGGTCGTAGAGCTTTGCGGTGTTCTGCGTGCGCTCCTCGGCCCGCTGCCAGAACTCGCGGGGATCGCTGCCCGGGAAGGGCATGATGTCCTTCTGCGACAGGTGGCGGTAGATGGCGTGGCGTTTCATAATCAGCTCGTCGGGCGACAGGGGCACGGCCATGTCCACCATGCCGAGGTCCCACTCCATCCAGGCGCCGCGGTAGAGCCACAGGTGGCACTCCTTCAGCCACTCGTCGTCCTTCACGACTTCGAGGGCGCCGAGCACGGCCTCCATGCAGGTGCGGTGCGTGCCGTGGGGGTCGGCAAGGTCGCCGGCGGCGTAGATCTGATGGGGCTTGATCTCGCGCAGCAGCTTGACGATGATTTCGATGTCCTTCTCCGTGAGCTGGCCCTTCTTGATGCCGCCCGTTTCGTAGAACGGCAGGTTGAGGAAGTGGGCGTTGGTGTCGGGGTTCAGTCCGAACGAGCGCACGGCGGCACGCGCCTCGGCGCGGCGGATGGCGCCTTTCAGGTCGAGCAGCGGGCGCGGCTCGGGTTCGCCCTTCCTCTTGCCGGCGATGACCTTTTCGACTTCGGCGTAGTGGTTGCCGTAGCCCAGTTCGCGGGCCGTGTCGATGTTTTGCAGCACCACGTCGTCGTGCACGGCCACGTTGCCCGAGGTTTCGTAAGCCACGTGCACATCGTGACCTTGCTGCACGAGGCGGATGAACGTGCCGCCCATCGAGATCACGTCGTCGTCGGGATGCGGCGAGAAGACGATCACCCGTTTGGGGAAGGGCGACGAAGGCACGGGGCGCGTCGAGTCGTCGGCGTTGGGCTTGCCGCCCGGCCAGCCCGTGATGGTGTGCTGGAGGTCGTTGAAGACGTCGATGTTGATCTGGTCGTAGGCGCGGCCCTGTTCGAGCAGTTCGCCCAGCGAGTTTTCGATGTAATCCTTATAGGTGAGTTTCAGGATGGGCTTCTTCACCACGCCGCAGAGCCATACCACGGCCTTGCGGACGAATTTCGGCGTCCATTCGCAGGGACCCACCATCCACGGCGTCTGCTCGCGGGTGAGCAGCTGCGCGGCATTCTCGTCGATCACCACCTCGATATTCTGGTGCGCCTGGAGATACGAGGCGGGAACCTGATCCGTGATCTCGCCCTCGACGACCCGCTGCACGATGTGGGCCTTCTCCTCGCCCCAGGCCATCAGGATGATGCGGTTGGCGCGCATGATCGTATCGATGCCCATCGTGACCGCCATCTTGGGCGTGTTCTCCAGCCCGAAGAAAGCGCCCGACTGGATTTTGCGGGTGTTGTAGGTCAGCTGCACCAGCCGCGTGCGCGAGCGGGAGTAGGACCCCGGCTCGTTGAAGCCGATCTGCCCGTCCTCGCCGACGCCAATGATCATCAGGTCGATGCGCCGCACCGAGTGGTCGTACGACGCGCAGTATTCCGAAACGCGGTCCTCGGGAACCGTACCGTCGGGGATGTGCACGTTCTCGGGCAGGATGTCGATGTGGTTGAGGAACTCCTCGTGGATGCGGTAGTTGCGGCTCTGCTGTTCGGTCGACCGGATCGGGTAGAACTCGTCGAGGCTATAAACGGCGACGTTCCGGAAGCTGATCTGCCCTTCGTGGTGGCGTTTCACCAGTTCCCGGTAGAGACCCAGCGGCGTGCGGCCCGTCGTGAGGCCCAGCACGAAGGGCTGCGACTCCTCGTAGACCTCGTTCGAGCAGTGGATTTCGTTGTACATGCGGATCGCCTTGACGATGTTGTCGGCGACGTACTGCACGCCTTCGTACTCGTTTTCGTAGACCTTGGTGTGGATCTTCTCGTAACGATGGATGATGTCGCGCGGAGCCGATTCGGAAATCAGGCCGCCGTCTTTGGGAAGTGAATACTTGTTGTTCATACGTTTATGTAATTTGTTAATCTTTCTCTCTGTCGGTTTGCTGCCGATCGTGTTGTCGCCGCCGTTGGCGTCGTTTACAAGTCTGACCCCACCCCAAATCCCTCCCTCGGGAGGGGACTTAAGGCGCAAAAACACGCGCCTTGACTGCTGTGGCGGCTCGGCAATTCGCAAGCGATTGCGCTCGCCTGTTGCCCGCAGTTGTCGCATCGCGACCGGATTGTCTCTTGGCTTTCAGCTTTTCACTTTTTCACTTCTCGAACGTCACCTCCCCGAAAAACTCGGGACGGTGGAAATCGGGTTTCTCCGTCCGGATCGGCCGCCACGAGAGGAAATGGGGGTGCGAGAGTTTGTCGCCGCATTTGTAGAGGTTCATGCGGGCCTTGAGACCGCTCCAGTCGGTCAGCGCATGGCGGAAAAGCGCCTGCGGGGGGATGGCCAGCGTGAGCGACCAGCGGTTGTCGCCCTCGCGCTCGGCGAAAGGCTCGCCGCAGGGAAGCGTCGTGTAGCGTTTCACGCCCGCCAGCACCTCGGGCGAGGCGTGCTCGGCCTCGGTCCGGGATTTGCGCGCCCCGAGCAGCATCCGTCCGATGCAGGTGGTTTCGAAATTGTAGTACATCCCTGTGTCGGGTGCGATGAAGAACTCCGCGCACGAGTCGGTCCACACCTCGCCGTTGTCCTCCGTGACGAGCGCCGCCGTGTAACGTTCGGCAACGTCGAAGCGCAGCATCAGCCAGTCGCCCGTATGGAACATCCGGAAGCTGACTTCCGGGGCGTAGGGAAATTCCGCGGGCCAGTTGCAGCACGCCACCGGCAGCGGCTCGATTCCGGCGAATGCCTCGTCCACGGCGGCCCGGTCGTCGGGCGCGATGCCTGCTATCTTGCGAATTTCCATTCCTTATTTGTATTTGGCGACGGTTTCCCGTACGATTTCGCACATCGTGCCGTACTGCTCTTCCATGCTTTGCAGCAGTTTGTACTGGGCGCGGGTGCGCACGAGGTTGTGCTCGGGGTATTTCGTTTTGTAATAGGTGTCGCCGTCGATGTAGTCCATCAAAAAACGCAGCACCTGCTCGAAGGTGATGTAACGGGCCGAGAATGCCAGGTGGTCGATTTCGGCCTGGTTGAGCTGTCCGGCCCGCTGCGACAGATAGCCTTCGGTATAGGCGCGGAACATTTCGAGGGACATGCCCACGCGCGAAAGGTCGCGGTCGTCCTCGTCGCCCGTGTTGGCGTAGGAGCGGATGGCGTCGCCGAAATCGTTGAGCGACGTGGAGTTCATCACCGTGTCGAGGTCGATGGCGCACAGCACCTCGCCCTGCTTGTCGAAGAGGATATTGTTGATTTTCGTGTCGTTGTGGGTCACGCGCGTGGGGATCGTGCCGTACTCGACCTTCGACCAGAACGAGAGCATCTCGTCGCGGCGCGATTCGATCCAGCCGATCTCCTCCGCAAGGTCTTTCACGCGGCCTGCGGCGTCGCGGCGCAGCGCCTCGTCCCACTGCACGAAGCGGTGGCGGATGTTGTGGAAGCCCTTGATCGTCTCGGCCAGCGGCTCGGTGAAGTCCGCCAGCTGGGCCTGGAACTTGCCGATGCCCTCGCCGCCCTTGCGGGCCAGTTCCGGGGAGTCGGCCTTGTTGTAGGCGATCGTGTCGCTGATGAAAACCGAAACGGCCCAATATTCGCCCTGTGCGTCCACGTGATAGAGCTTTCCGTCGCGGGTCGCAACCACGGTCATCGCCTCGCGTCTGGGGTCGCCCCCGGCGGCTGCGACACGGCGGCGGATATGGTCCGTCACTTTGCGGATGTTCTCCATCATGGCCGGAACGTCGGGAAAGATGCTCTTGTTTTTGCGCTGGAGGATGTAATCCGGCGCATCGCCCGCCGTGCGGACGATGAACGTGTCGTTGATGAATCCCTCGCCCAGCGAGTCGATTGCCGTGATAGCGCCTTCCAGCGCGAACTGCGACGCTATTTCCTGTAATTCAGCCTTCATACGATGAGGTTGTTTCGGTTTTGGTTGTTAAAGGTTAAGTTTCACCTCCAAAGTTACTGGAAAAAACGCAGAAATGCAACCGGATATTGTGAAAAAGCCCGCCTTTCTTGCTGAAGGGCGGGCTTGCGAAAATTTCGGACGGGTTATTCGATCGGGTCGATCACCGTGAACGTCACCTCGTAGGGAGCGGGCGCCGACTGTCCCTGGTAGTTGCCGCCGGCGACGATGAAGGTCACCGTGTAGGTCCCCGGCTCGGTGTAGGTGTACGAGTAGCTCGGCAGGTCGTCGGTCACGCCCTTGATGTTCAGGCCCGTGTCGGGCGAGATCGTGTTGAGCGCGACGGGCTGCATGAAGGCCCACTGGTCGATCTCGGGGAAAGCCCCGGCGCTGAAGCCCTGGAAGACGATATTGGCGGTGTTGTTCGCTCCCGGCTGGCCCTGGAATTTCAGGTTGCCGTTGCCCGATACATTATGGATATAAGGGTTGTCGGCGTGCTGCGAAGCCAGCGAGAAGGGGACGAACTCCATGTCCGGGTAGTTGTAGACCTGCGTGTCGTGGCCCTTGAACTTGACCGTGATCTTCGGATTGATCCGATAGGTGCGCATCGTAGTCTTGGGGTCCGGATAGAAAAGGTGCATGCCCCACGAAAAACGGTCGGCGAATCGGGTGATGTCGTAGGTGTAGGTTTTGAACTTGTTCGCGTTGTTCGGCGTGAACTCCAGTTTGGTCCAGTCGGCGCAGTCGTTCGCCGCGATGGCTTCGACCACGGGGCGGTCGGTGGCGGCGTCGCTGCCGTTCAGCCCCGCGAATTTGTTGCCCGCAAACAGGTCGAGGTTGTTCAGCGTGCCGTACTGCTGGCTGATCTCGATCTCCAGTTCGCACGACTCGATGTCGGCGATGTCGACCTTCGTACGGTTGCGGTGCTTGTACTCGTGTCCCGTGTCGCCCGTCCAGACGGTGATGAAGTCGGCGTTGCCGCTGAAGTTGAAGACCACCGGGTCGCCCGTGCGGTAGGTGTTCGTCGGCGCCAGCCGCACCGAGAACTCCAGCGGCTCGTAGATCTCTTCGTGTTCGCACGAGGCTGCCGCGGTTGCGAGGGCCAGCGTCGCCGCGAGGTATGTGATTCGTTTCGTATTCATCGTATGCTCTGCAATTAAGCGTTTTACCATAAGGGGTTCTGTCGGAGCGCGTGGTTCACCGCCAGCTCCTTGGTCGGAATCGGGAGGTAGATGTGGCGTGCCGTCACGTTGGCGTAGTTCGCCGACGCATAGTTCGTATAGCTGACGTTGCGGTACTTGTTCTCCGTCGGCTGGTTGGTCCCGGCGTTGTGCATCTTCTCGACGAACGTGCCCCAGCGGATCAGGTCCCACTTGCGAAGCCCCTCGAAAGCCAGTTCGCGTCCGCGCTCGTTGCGCACCAGGTCGCGGAACGAACGGTAGTCGCCCAGCAGGCTCTCGTCGGTCTTGACGCCCGCGCGTTTGCGGATTTCCCGGATGGCCTCCTTGGCCTGGTCGTCCGGCGCCCCGGCGTATTCGTTGATCGCCTCGGCGTACATCAGCAGCACGTCGGCGTAGCGAAGGATCGGAAAGTTGATCGTCGTGTAGAGGCTCTTGGCCGACATCTGTTTCTCGTAGACCGTCTCGCGGCGCCATTTGCCGGCGTTGCGGACGGCGCACATCACCGTCGGGTCGTAAACCAGATCGGCGGGGTCAAACGCGTCCTCGATCGTCTGGTCCAGCCCCTCGATGTCGGGCATGGCGAAATTGTTGTTGTAGACCCACGGCGTCTTGAACATGCTCTGCGTCTGTTGCAAGTAGCGCGTCACGGTCTCGCCCGCCTTGTTCTTGTACGAGATTTTCTGGTTGTTCATTCCGCGGTAGTTGTAGCCCGGCAGGTTCCAAGTCAGCCGCTTGTCGATGACCGTGGCGCTGGCCGTTTCGTCTGCCGTGCGGTCGTTCTCCCAGTAGAGCTGCCAGAGGGTGTAGGAGCCGTTGTAGTAGCCGTAGGAGTAGTTGCAGGCCCACTCCGAGTAGTTGGTCGTTCTCGACTGCGAACGCAGGCCGATCAGGTCGCCGATGCGGCCGTTCGTCCAGTCGGTCGCGCTGGTGCGGTCGCCGAGGAATTCGGCCTCCCACATTGATTCGTGGAACTGCGTGTCGTACTGGTCGCGAATCATGTTGATGAAGATCTCCTCGTAGCTCTCGTTCAGGTCGTGCTTGTGCGAGGCGATCACCTCGTTGGCCCAGTAGGCGGCGCGGCGGTACATCTCCTTTTTATCCAGTCCGTCGATCTGCTTGACGCTCTCGCCGGCCATGAAGAGATAGACGCGGGCCAGAATGCCCTGGGCGACGGTCTGGCTGACGCGCGAGGGGGTGTTGTCGATGGGCTCGTAGAGGTCGGGAATCGTGGCTTCGATCTCGTCGGCGCACCATTTGAGCACCTGCTCCTGCGGCGTTGCGGCCATCTGCACGTCGTTGGGGTTGGGCGAGGTGGTCGCCTTGACGCGCAGGGGCACATCGCCCCACGCCTGCGCCAGCAGGAAGTGGTAGTAGGCGCGCAGGAACCGCGCTTCGGCGATGTAAAGCCCGATGTCCACCGAAAGTTTCCCGGGGTCGATCTCCGTCTTTTCGACGGCCTCGATGTAGCGGTTGGCGTTCTTGATGCCTTCGTAGAGCTTCGACCAGGTGTCGTAGATCGCCGCCGTGCCGGCGCTGTGGTTGTAGCGGTCGGGACGCGATTCGCTGTTGTTGTAGTTGTTGAAGTAGCAGAGGTCGTCGGCGTTGGCGATTTGCAGCGAGTAGTAGTTGCCGTAGATCGCTTCGCTGTTCAGCACGCCGTAGACGCCCGCCAGACCGTAGATCAGCTTTTGTTCGCTGTTGTAGTAGCCGTCGTCGGGGATGATCTGCGGATCGGTGTCGAGGAAGCTGCACGCCGGAAGGGCAGCGGTGAGCAGCGCCAGCGTTCCCAGTTTCAATATGCTTTTGATTTTCATGGCGTAATGTTGCGTTTAAACCGTTAGAATGTGAGGTTTACGCCGGCCGTGAAGCCGAATGCGCGGGGATATGCCGACCAGTCGAATCCGGGCGTCAGCACCGAGTTGCGGGTCGATACCTCGGGGTCGGGACCGCTGTAACCCGTCAGGGTCCAGATGTTGTCGGCCGAGACGTAGACGCGCATCTGGCTGATGCCCGCCTTGCGCAGCGAACGGCTCGGCAGCGTGTAGCCCAGCGAGACGTTCTTCAGCCGCAGGAACGAACCGTCCTCGATCACGCGCGACGAGTACTCCTCGCGGCCGACGGCGTTCACGCGCGGAATGTTCGACGCGGGATTCTCCGGCGACCAGCGGTCGGCGTAGGAGGCCAGCTGGTTGGTCTGGCTCCTCCATCCCGATTCGAAGACCAGCCGGTTGGCGTTCAGCACGTCGTTGCCGTAGCTCCACGCGAAGAAGATGTTCAGGTCGAAGTTCTTCCAGTTGAAGTTGTTGCCGAAGCCGCCCGTGTTGAGGGGCTGTCCGCAGCCGATGATCGTGCGGTCGTAGTCGTCGATGACCCCGTCGCCGTTCATGTCGCGGTATTTCATGTCGCCCGGCTGCATCGCGTTGCCCTTGAACGAGGGAACGCCGCTGACGAGGTTGCCCTTGTCGTCGAAATCCTCGGCCTTGTAGGTCCCGTCGTAGATGAAGCCGTACATCATGCCCGTGGGCTTGCCCACCTGCGAGATGTAGGGGAACTGCGAGTTGAAGCGCGTCTCCCACGATACGGAACTCTGGAGCGTGTTCTGTCCGTCGACCAGCCCGAGAATCCGGTTGCGGTTGAAGGCGATGTTGAACGACGTGGACCACTGGAACTGACGGGTCTTGACGTTCACCGTTTCGAGCGTCAGCTCGAAGCCGCGGTTGCGGATCTTGCCGATGTTGAGCATCCCCTGTTCGAAGCCCGACGAGGCGGGCAGCAGGGCGTAGAGCAGCAGGTCGCGCGTCACCTTGTCGTACCAGTCGGCCGTCACCTTGATGCGGTCCTCGAAGAACCCGAGGTCGAGACCCGCGTTCCACTGCTCGGTGGTCTCCCACTTGAGCCGCTCGTTGGCCATGTTCGAGACGTAGTAGCCCGGCACGCGCTCGCCGCCGAACACATAGTCGAGCGAGTTGCCCGAACCCGGGTTGACGGTGATCTGCGAATAGAAGTCGTAGGGGGTCTGCGTGCGGTTGTTGCCCGTCAGGCCCCACGAGAGGCGCAGCTTGCCGTTGCTCATCCACTCGCTCTTCTTCAGCAGATTCTCGCGGTTGAAGTTCCACGAAAGGCCGGCCGAGGGGAAGTAGCCCCAGCGGTTGTCGGAGGGGAATTTCGACGAGCCGTCGGCGCGGAATGAGAAGGTCAGGTAGTATTTGTAGCGGAAATTGTAGTTGGCGCGCAGGAAGGCCGACATCATCCGCCAGTCGTAGTAGTTGCTCTGGACCTTCTGGTAGTTGCCTGTGTGGATGCCCGCGATGCCCAGCTCCTCGGAGGTGATCTGCGTCGACGCAACGCCGTCGTAGGTGTTCTTCTGCCCCTGGAGCGAGAGTCCCGCCATCAGGTCGAGGTTGTGGCTGCGCCCCAGGCGCTTCTTGTAGTTGAGCGTGTTTTCGTTCGACCAGCTCGTCTGGTCGGTCCAGTAGATGGCGCCGTTGACGCCCTTGCCGCTGGGCGAGCCGGCGTAGCCCGTGTAGGTTTCGCTGCCGTTGAACTCCTCGCGGCGGCGTTTGTTCAGGACGTAGCCGCCCGTGGTCTTGAACGTCAGGTCGGGGGTGATCTTCCACGTCAGCGCCAGGTTGGCGTTGAGGTAGTCCACCAGCGTCTTGCGGTATTCGTTCTTGGCGGTCTTCACCGGGTTGAAGCGGTAGTCGTTCGATCCGTCTACGGCTTCGTCGAGCATCGAGTCGAGGATGTCCTGCCCGGGAGGCGTTACGGGGCGGTAGCCCCAGACCGAGTACATCAGCCAGCCCGACGACGACGAGGTGGTCTGCGCCGTGGTGGGGGTCACGCCGTTGGTCGCCGTGCGCGAATAGTTGGCGTTGGCGTTCAGCGTGAGTTTTTTCGAGATGGGCAGCGTGAAGTTGGCCTTGCCCTGGTAGCGCTGGAAGTTCGAACGGATGATGATGCCGTCCTGGTCGAGCGCCGAGAAGCCCACGTTGTAGCGCAGCCCCTCCTTGTTGCCGCCCGAGAGCGAGACGTTGTAGTTCTGCTGGAAAGCCGTGCGGTAGAGCTGGTCCTGCCAGTCGATGCCCGGGATGTGGCGGTAGTCGTCGAGCGTCAGTCCCTCGCTGAAATAGCTCTTGTTCATCGTCTCCTCGCTGATCAGTTCGCTCTGAAGCCGGACGAATTCGTAGGAGTCCATCAGGTCGGCCTTGTTGGCGATCTTGTTCAGGGAGAACGAGGCGCTGAAGTTCACCGTGGGCTTGCCCTCGTTGCCGCGTTTGGTGTTGATCACGATGACGCCGTTGGCTCCGCGCGCTCCGTAGATGGCGGTCGCCGAAGCGTCTTTCAGCACGTCGATCGACTCGATGTCGGCGGGGTTGATCGACGCGGCGAACGACCCTTCGGACGGGAATCCGTCGATGATGTAGAGCGGGGCGTTGCTCTGCGTGAGCGAGTTGTTTCCGCGGATGGTGATATTGGCTTCGGCGCCCAGCGAGCCGTCGCCCGTGGTGACGACCACGCCGGCGATGCGTCCGCCCAGCGCCTGGTCGAAGTTGGTGACGTTGGCCTTCATCATCGTTCCCAGGTCGGCCTTGGCCACCGAGCCGGTGAGGTCGCGCCGCGTGGTGGTTCCGTAGCCGATGTTGACGATCTCGACGGCGCCGATCTGCGACGCCTCTTCGGTCATCTTGACGTTGATCGCCGTGCGTTTGCCGACATACTCCTCGACGGTCGTGTAGCCCAGATAGGAGAAGACCAGCGTCTGGTCCTCCCGGGCCTTGATCGAGTAGCTGCCGTTGGCGCCCGTGGCCGTTCCCGACTGCGTCCCCTTGATCAGGACGGTTACGCCCACCAGCGGTGCACCGTTGGCGTCAACCACGCGTCCGTCCACGGCGTTCTGCGCAAAGGCGTCCCCCCCCCGGAGTACCGATAGGGTCACCAGCGCTGCCGCGGCCATGCGTTTAAGTGCTTTTTTCATAAATAAATCAGGTTGTGGGTGAAAATGGTTATTTCTTCTTGAGCCGGAACTCCACGGGCTGTCCGTGGCGGCAGGTTATCTTCAGCAGCGTTCCGGTGTCGTGGGAAACGGCCTCCACGCCGGGATATTGTGCGGCAAGCTCCCATGCGCCGTCCAAAAGCACCTCTTTTTCGATGGGGCGGCTCTCCTGACGCGTGGTGTAGGTCTTCTCCGTGAGGCCGAGGTCGGGCGTGCAGACGCTCATCACGACCTGTCCGTCCGTGTCGGTGCGCTCCATGACGATCGACTCTCCGGTCGCTTTGCGCACAAGCCCCTGGCCCGTGTATTCCCCGAAGCAGACGTAGCCCGTGATGCCCGTGGCGAGGTCCTTCACGACGTGGGCCGTGTTGTCCCGGCGCAGCACTTCGTAGCCGTCTTTCTTGATCAGGCGCGTGATCTCCTTGTTCGTGGGCTGGATGTAGACCGCATATTCATATCCGGCCTGCTTGGGGGCGCGGCCGTGGTCGATCCAGGCCGTGGCGAAGTTGCCCGTCTGGGGTGCGCGGGTCTTGTCGTTGGGCGAGGTCTGCTCCTTTTTGGTGATGTTCACCGCTGCGGCGTTCTTCACCACGTAGAAATTGCCCTTCGTGTCGGAGAGCGCCAGTCGCTCGCCGCCCTTGGAAAGGTTGAGCGGGAAAGCGTCGTAAAGCTCGCCGTCGACTTCTATCTGTTCGGCCGGGCTGTCCATCCGCAGCTGGAAAAGCGTCGTTTCGGTGGGGTATGCCTGGTTGTCGTTGTCGATGCCGCTGCCGAGGAAGACCATCCGGTTGTCGAAGCAGAAGACGGATTTGTACGCCGTGGCCCCGGGGGTGAAGTTCTTGCGGTCCTTTTCGACGAAGTGCAGGGCCAGTATGCCGTTGCGGCCTTCGAGCGACGAGGCGCCCGAGAAGCGCTCGGGGTTGCGCTCCATGAGCGTCCCCGGCAGCGGGCTTTCCAGTTCGGGGTAGGGCAGGTGGATGGTCGTGGCGCCCGGCACGCGGTTCCAGTCCCAGCCCTCCTGCACGAATCCGCTCGCCGCGGCCGAGACGGGATTGCCCGAACCGATGATCGGCGCCGAACCGTAGCTCTGGTAGCGTCCGTAGCGGTTGTCCTTGGTATAAATCTCCGATCCCCAGACATCGGTGTTGAATGCTTTGAGCGTCACCATCCAGTCGCCGCGGCGGTGGATGCCCGCGGCCCCGTAGTTATAGACGAAGAATCCCGAAGGCGTGGGACCCGCCGAAATCCCCTCTTTCCTGAAGAGGCTGTTCAGCTCCTTGTCCGTGCCTTTCAGGCGCAGGTAGGCGCCCGCCAGTTCGGGGTCCGCGCCCTTGCCGCTGCCCGTCAGGTCGCCCAGCGCGGCCAGATAACCGAATGCGTTGATGTCGGCGTCGGGGATGCGGCCGTTCTTGCCGAAGGGATGGCGGCCGGCCAGGCCGAGTCCCCAGTCGCGCAGATCGGTGTAGCTGGCCATGGTCATCAGCGCCAGCTTGAAGTTGCGGCGCGCCTGCTCCGAGAGGGTGAAATCCGTTCCCCGGGTTGCTTTGCAGAAGTAGCCGATCATGGCGAACGCGCCGGTCGAGTAGGCGGGGTAGAAGCCGCCGTGGTGGAAGGTCGTGCCGTCGGGCTTGATGCCGCCGATGGTGCCCGGCGTGAAGCCGAGGCTCCCCGAGAGCCATACGCCGAGGCTCTTCATGGCGCGGTACTGTTCGGCCTCGTCGGGCAGCATCAGCGCGCTGATGATCTTGGGGATGAGCAGCGTGTGCCACGAGTCGAGCAGCTCGTCGCGGCCGTAGACGTAGGGTTTGCGGGTCTCCGCCAGGCCGCTCCAGTAGGCCAGCACCTTGACGTATTCGTCGGTCTTGCCGCGTGCGGCGATTTTGTCGCGCATGAGCCACATGGCGTCGTAGATCTTGCGTATGTTGTAGCCGTAGTGGTGGTTGGTTCCGTTGCCGTGGCCGAAGGCGAAGCCCTGGTCGATGGCGTGGTCCATCACCAGAAAGAAATCGTCGTCGTATTTCGGATCTTTGTTGATATGGCTGTTCAGCGCGAAGGCGTTGAGCATGTTCTCGATGTCGTCCAGGCGCAGTTCGCCTTTCGGGCGGTTGCACTCGTCGTTCGAGAGCAGCGGGGCGCCGATGATCCCGCCGTCGTCGGTGCGGCGGATCGCGGCCTTTTCGAAGGTCGCCCGGGCGCGCGGGATGATCGTGCCGTTGATGTAGTTGGCGCTCGACATGTTGGCAGCGACGATGCTTTCGATGCGCGATTTCACGGCGTCGAGCTGGGCCTTTTCTGCGGGCGTGACGTCGCGCAGCGGCTCTTCGTATTCGTACTGCTCCCACTCCCAGAGGCGCGCCCAGTGCCACAACTCGCGAGAGAGATTGCAGTTGTTGCCGGGAATCTGCTTGTCGGGGGTGATCTGGTCGTGGAGCTTGACCTCGGAGAAGGTCAGGCGGTCGAGGAACAGTTCGCCGCTTTCGACCCCGGCGGGCGTCGAGATCGTCAGCCGGGATACCTGCTGCGAGGCGTGGTCGCCCGGCATGTCGTTGTACTTGATCCAGCAGGCGCACCAGCCCGTGAAATCCATGTGGAAATCGAACCGGTAGGGGACTTCGCCGGTGGGCGTCTCGAACGAGAACCGCATGTCGGCGTCGACGGCCCTGGGGTTGTAGATCCAGAGCATGACGCCCGCGCCCTTGACCCGCAGCGAGCGCATCAGCTGTCCGAAGTCGTTGAAGCGGAGCGTCGACGGCGCGCTCCACGACCAGCGCAGCGAACGGTTCCCGTCCTTGTAGTGGAGGCCGCTCAATTCGGCCGTGCTGTTTTCGCCGCATACGAAAGCCTTGGGAATTTCCGTTTCGAAACTGATTTTGGCGTCGATCGCCGCTGCGGCGGTCTGGCCGCAAAGTGTGGCGAGCAGTGCCCAAATCGCTGGTACAGCGTGTTTTAATATATTTTTCATAGATTCATATTTGGTCAAAAATAAATAAAGAAATTGGTTCGCCAAAATTTTTCAAAGAGAAAATAATAAAAATTTTACATTCATCAGAAAAGATTATTAAAATATGTTGCAAGTCCGAAAAAAACTTTACCTTTGTCCGAAAAGCTGATTTGGTTTACCAAAATAATCATGTTAATCACCTAATTTATGAAGATCTTATTTAAATATGCGACCGTCGCGCTCCTCCTGGCAGGGGCTGCCGCCTGCTCGCAGCCTTCGAAGCGCGCTTCGATCATTGACGAAAACATCGCCGTCGCCGAAAAGCAGATCGGCATGCTGGCCGATTCGAGCGAGACGGGCGGTGTGATCCGCATCCCCTCGACCTGGAAGAACGGGCGGATCGACTACGTGCCCGTCGACGACTGGGTGAGCGGTTTCTTCGCCGGGACGCTGTGGTACATGTACGAACTGACGGGCGACGAGGCATGGGCCGCGCGCGCACGGAAGCATACCGAGATCCTCGATTCGGTGCAGTACCTGCAATGGCATCACGACGTGGGCTTCATGGTCTACGACAGCTACGGCAACGGACTGCGGCTGAAAAACATACCCGGCTACGAGGATGTGATCGTCCAGACGGCCAAGTCGCTCGCGACGCGTTTCCGGCCGGTGCCGGGCGTCATCCAGTCGTGGGACGCCGACCGCGGCTGGCAGGGCGAGCGCGGCTGGCAGTGCCCGGTGATCATCGACAACATGATGAATCTCGAACTGATGTTCAAGGCCACGGAGTTTTCGGGCGACAGCACCTATTATAATATCGCGGTGAAGCATGCCGACCGAACGATGAAGGAGCACTTCCGCGACGATTACAGCTGCTATCACGTCGTGGACTACGACCTGACGACGGGCGACGTGCGCGGACGCTGCACGGCGCAGGGTTATGCCGACGACTCGGCGTGGGCGCGCGGACAGGCATGGGCCGTCTACGGCTATACGGCCTGCTACCGTTACACGGGCGACAAACGCTACCTCGACCATGCGCGGAAGGTGGCCGGTTTCATGCTGGGCGACAAGAACATGCCCGCCGACCTGGTTCCCTACTGGGACTACGATGCGCCGAACATTCCCAATGAACCGCGCGACGTCTCGACGGCGGCCATCATCGCTTCGGCGTTCTACGAAATGTACACCTATACGGGGGACGGGCTGTATAAGCAGAAGGCCGACCGGATCGTCGAGTCGCTCTCGTCGCCGGCCTACCGCGCTCCGGTGGGCGGCAACGGCGGGTTCCTGCTGATGCACTCCGTGGGCAGCATCCCGCACGGCAGCAATATCGACGTGCCGCTGAACTACGCAGATTACTATTTCCTTGAGGCACTGATCCGCAAGGGCCGTGTGGAGGCGGGCGA
>OHMD01000158.1_pt1 | contig 14414 bp, 9 predicted proteins | sample 1569161 | NCBI WGS metagenome assembly OHMD01 (sample SAMEA3879502, study PRJEB24766) | human gut metagenome | biome: human-associated habitat; feature: feces | place: USA | collected 1985/1987
GCTCTTTGCCGCTCGCCGGAAAAGCCATCCGGCGTATCCGGGAAAAAGCCCTTGTACCAAGGGGAATCGGCGTTGTCGCTAAATGGGATATTTTGTTTTGAAATCCGGTTTTTTTGTATATATTTACATAGATATTCCGGTCTGTTTTTATCTAATTCGCCCTGCTATGTATTTCAGATGCGTATTCCTTCTCCTCGCGGTCGCGGTCGTCCGGAGTGCATTCCCGCAGAATATCCGCCGCATTACCCACCGCGACGGGCTGTCGAACAGTTCGATTCTGTCGCTGGCGCAGGATGCGGACGGGTATATCTGGGCGGGCAGTTGCGACGGACTGAATCTGTGGGACGGCAATTCCGCCCGGCATTTCCGGCTCTCGGGCAACCTGATTCAGGAGATCGTAGCCACGGACGACGGTTACCTCTGGGTGCGGACCAACTACGGCGTCGACCGCTTCGACACGCGCGACCGGCGGATCGAAATGCTTGCCGGATTCCAGCGGGTCTATAAATTCGCGGCCCGCAGCCGGGACGAGGCGTTTTTCCTGCATGGCAACAAGTTGTACGGATATGTGGCGTCGCAGGGTGCGTTCGAGCCGGTCGATGTCCGCGGGGCGGAGCTGAACGGGGTGCTGCGCATGTGCCTCGACGGCGACGGCGTATTGTGGCTGGTGCGTTCGGAGGATATTCGTTGTGCGCAGGTGGTCTATGACGCCGGCGGCAGGGCTTCGGTGGGGGAGTGGGAGCGGATGCCGCTGCCGGACGGGGTGGTGTTCACCCGTTACGACGGCGACCGGACGATCTTTTTCACCGACCGGAACGGCATGTTGTTCCGCTTCGACACCGGGCAGCGGCGGGCTTTCCCGATTTTCGACCTGCGGGAGGAGCTCGGACGGCGCGGCGCCCTTTCGTCGGTGATCAGCGACAAGGACGATTACGTGCTGGCCTTCGGGATGAGCGGCGTGCTGCGGCTCCGTTCGACCGATCCGATCGAGGGGCGTTACGAGTTGCAGGAGATCGACGTCAACTGCGGCGTTTTTGCGCTGCTGAAGGACTGTAACCAGGATATTGTCTGGATCGGAACCGACGGCAGCGGGTTGCTGCGGCAGGCGGTCGGGGAGGTCGCGATCCGTTCGGTCACCTACGAAACGCTGCCCTACCTGCTGACCAAACCGATCAAGGCGCTCCATGTCGACCCGGAGGGCGACCTCTGGATCGGGACCAAGAACGACGGCATCCTGCGCATCCGCGATTTCTACTCCCGGCGGACCTTTACGCGGGAGAATACCGACAGCTATACGGCCGCCGATTCGCCGCTGGGGAAAAATTCGGTCTATACGTTTGCCGGAAGCCGCCGCAATGTGCTGTGGATCGGCGGCGACGGCGGCGTGTGCTACTACTCGTACCGGCACAGGCGGATTTTCGAACTGCCGCGGAGCGGGGCGTTGCGGCGCATTCACGGGCTTTACGAGGACCGGGACGGGGTGCTGTGGGCTGCGAGCGTGGGCTACGGGGTCTGGCGCATCGAACTGTCCGGGAGCGCCGACGCGCCCGTCGCCGCGAATGTCGAACCGGTGGAGCTGGGACTCAAGGCGCGGAGCCGGAACTTCTTTTTCTCCGTTTGCGAGGAGTCCGATTCCACCCTCTGGTTCTGCAACCACGGTATCGGCGTCGTACACTATGACAGGCGCACCCGGGAGGGCCGGACCGTCGGGTTCGACACCCGCCGGGGGCTGGCCGTGAACGACGTGACGGCGGGCGTGTGCCGTTCGGACGGCTCGTCGTGGTTCGGGACCGGCTGCGGCCTGGTGCGTTACGATCCGGCGGGCGGCGGCGCGGAATCCGATTACAGCAACGACCAGCTGCGCTGCGGGGTGATCCACGGCCTGCTGGTCGATTCGCTCGACAACATCTGGGTCGGGACCAATGCCGGCATCGTGCGCTACGACCCGGCGACGAACCGTTCGGTGGTTTACGGCGCTTCGTACGGACTTGACGTGGTCGAGTTCAGCGACGGAGCCTATTTTTACGACCGGGAGCGGGGAAAACTGCTTTTCGGCGGGATCAACGGCTTCGTGGTCATCTCCGACAGCGGGGATTCTGAGGCGGCCTCCTACATGCCGCCCATCCGGTTCCGCGAGGTGAGGGCCAACGGCGAGTCGTACGATGTCGGGGCGCTGATGCGCCGGGGGCGGATGGTGTTGCGGCATCATCAGAATGCTTTCAGTCTTTCGATCGCGGCACTGGATTACGTCAACGGCAGCAATTATTCCTATTTTTACAATATCGAGGGACTGGACGGCGACTGGCATGACAATTACCACAGCAACACGCTGGCTTTCGCTGCGTTTCCCACGGGCCGCTATGCGCTCGGGGTGCGCTACCGGAACAATACGACCGGGGAGTGGAGTCCCGTCAGCCGCCTGCCGATCCGCGTGCTGGCTCCGCCCTACGCCTCGACCTGGGCCTGGATCGGGTATCTCGCCGCAACGCTGGGCGTCGTTATCGGCGTGTCGGGATACCTGATCCGCCGCCGCCGGCTCCGGGCGCGGCTCCGGCAGTCGCTCTACGAACAGCGGCAGCGGGAACTGGTCTATGAGTCGTGCATCTGGTCGTTCTCCAACCTGACCAACGAACTCTCGATCCCCGTGACGCTGATAAACGGTCCCTGCCAGCAGATCATGGGCTGCAAGTCGGCCGACGCGTTCGTCCGCCGGCAGGCGGAACTGATCCGGCACAATGCGCAGAAGATCAACGATCTGATCTATATGCTCAACGAATTCCAGTCGACCGATCCCGTCGACGGTTCGGACGATATCGAGATGCTGGACGTTTCACGCACGGCCGGCGGCATCGCGCAGACATTCGCCGATTATGCCGGGGAGAACCGCATCGCCTACCGGACGGCCGTAGGCAGCGGCGTGCTGTTCCCTTCGGTGCGCAATATCCTGATGATGATCTTCAATATCCTGCTGTCCAATGCGTTCCGCCGAACGGAGCCGGACGGCGAGGTGAGCGTTTCGGTCGGGACCTGCTCCGTGCCGCGTCCGGACGGGGCGGCTTCCGGCGCCGGGGAGGAGACTTCCGGCGCGGCGGAACGGCTTCGGATCGAGGTCTCGAACCGGGGCGTGGAACTCGACGCCGGGCAGATCGAACTGATTTTCGACCGCTACAAACTGTTCAACCACCTGGGGGCGTTGAGCCGCCAGGGCGTGTCGCTGAAGGAAGACCTGGAGCTGACGATCTGCTACAACCTCGTGACCAAGCTCCAGGGCGAATTTCGGGTGGAGAGCCGCGACGGGCTGACGACCTTTACGCTGTCGCTGCCGCGGCTCGAGATCACCCGTGCGGCACGGTCCGCCGCACAGCCCGACATCGCTCCCGGACAGCGGTTCAGCCAGCCCGTGCCGGTTCCCGAAGCCTCCGTGATGACGTTCGGCGACATGCTCCCGACGATGCTCGTCATCAACGAGGACCGGGATATGGCCGATTTTATCGCCGGTCTGTTCAGCGGCGGCTACAACGTGCGGATCGTCTCCGACCTGAAATGCCCGCAGGAGAAACTGGCCGAAGCGCAGCCGCAGATCATCATCTGCGGGACGGTGTCGCTCAATGCGGCGATGATCGGGCTGATCCGCAGCATCCGGGAAACCAAGCAGCTGATGCAGGTCCCGATTATCCTGTTGACGGCGGTTTCCCGTACGGACGTGAAGGTCGAGGGGCTGGAACTGGGCGTGGACATCTGCCTGAAGATCCCCTTCGACATTACCCATTTGCAGAGTGTCGTCGACCAGCTGCTGCGCCGTTACGAATCGCTGAAAAGCTACGGACGCTCGGTTTACAGCGCCTTCGACCTCACGCAGGGGCGGTTGCTGCACAAGGACGACAAGGCGTTTCTTGAGCGGATGCTCGACATCATCAACCGGAACATTCTCGATCCGGGGTTCTCGACGCAGTTCATCGCCCGGGAACTCGGCATGAGTCTCTGCAATTTCTACCGGCGGCTGGGGACGATCACCGGCCAGACCCCGGCGGGAATCATCCGGGAGTACCGGCTGAACCTGGCCGAGCAGTTGCTGGTGACCACGCGGCTCTCGATCGACGAGATTATCTACAAGTCGGGGTTCGCCAACCGCAGTACCTTTTTCCGGGGATTCATCGCCCGGTTCGGGGCGACGCCGAAGGTCTATCGCGAGCGGAAGATTGAGGAGGCGCTGCGGGAAAAGGACGCCCGGGCGGAGGAATCGGACCGGGCGGAGGAATCGGACCGGGCGTAAGCGAAGCCCTCGGCGGCGCGGGTGCCGGGTGTGGGTGCCGGGTGCGGGCGAAAGCGGGCGGCAGCCGTTGCCGGGACCGTTTCTGTGGATGTTTTCGGGCGGTTGCTGCTGCGGCGGTGCGGGCGGAACGGTTCGTGCGCAGTCGTTTTCCGGTGTCCGGATCGTGTGTCTGCGTTCCGGATTTTGCCGATTTCCAGGCCGGAAGGAGGATTTTTCCCGGAAAATCGTTATTTTTGCCTCCGGAGCTTCCGTGTACGGTTCGTCCGAGCGGAAACGATGATCACTTTATAACTTTATCGAGATGAAAATTGCTATTGTGGGCGTCAGCGGTGCTGTGGGCCAGGAGTTTTTGCGGATTTTGGAGGAGCGCCGGCTCCCGATCGACGAACTGGTGCTGTTCGGTTCGCAGCGCAGCGCGGGCCGTACCTATAAATTCCGCGGGGAGGAGCTTACCGTCAAACTGCTGCAACACAACGACGATTTCAAGGGAATCGACTTCGCTCTGACGTCGGCCGGAGCGGGTACGTCGAAGGAGTTCGCCGAGACGATCACCCGGCACGGGACCGTTATGATTGATAATTCGAGCGCTTTCCGCATGGACGAAGACGTTCCCCTGGTGGTTCCCGAAGTAAACCCCGAAGACGCCCTGAACGCCCCCCGGCGTATTATCGCCAACCCCAACTGCACGACGATTCAAATGGTCGTGGCACTCAACGCGCTCGAAAAACTCTCGCACATCCGCCGCGTGCACGTAGCCACCTACCAGTCGGCCAGCGGCGCCGGCGCACAGGGGATGGCCGAACTGGAAGAGCAGCACGCGGCTCTGGCAAAAGGCGGCGAACCCCGTGTGGAAAAATTTGCGTATCAACTGGCTTACAACCTGATACCTCATATCGACGTCTTCACCGACAACGACTACACCAAGGAGGAGATGAAAATGTACCACGAAACCCGCAAGATCATGCACTCGGACATCGTGGTTTCCGCGACCTGCGTGCGCGTACCCGTGATGCGGGCCCACTCGGAAAGCATCTGGGTGGAAACGGAGCGCCCGATTTCGCCCGAAGAGGCACGCGACGCCTTCGCGTCGGCCCCGGGTGTCGTGCTGCAGGACGCTCCGGGCGACAAGGTCTATCCGATGCCGCTGTTCGCTGCCGGTCGGAACCCGGTGTACGTGGGTCGCATCCGACGCGACCTCACCTCGCCCAACGGCCTCACGTTCTGGTGCGTCGGCGATCAGATCCGCAAGGGTGCCGCACTGAACGCGGTGCAGATCGCCGAATGGCTCATCGCACACCGCGCCTGACGGAACAACCGGAAAATCACGGCGGGACCCCGATTCGTCCCGCCGTTGTTTTTCCGCAAAAAACCGTCGGCATAGCATCGATTCCGCAGCGCCCACACTAAAAAATTTGGGATTTCGTTAAATAAAGAGTAACTTTGTGCGATTATCGCCGGATAATTACGGAAAAACCTGATCCCGATGAGAAAAGAAAGGCTATATGTCTTGTGCACAGTGTGCTTTGCGATCCTCGCTGCGGGCTGCAATAGCGTACAGCAGGTTCTGAAAAGCGGTCGGCCCGACCACATGTACCAAACCGCTCTGAAACATTACCAGAACCAGAAGTGGTCGAAAGCCGCGATGCTGTTCGAAGCGGCCGCACCGTACTACTCCGGAACGATGCAGGAGGACAGTATCGCCTTCATGACCGCTTTCTGCAAGTTCAAGACCCGCGACTACGAGGTAGCCACGTCGATGCTCGACGATTTCCGCCGCAAATTCGGACGCAGCGTTTTCCTCGAAGATGCCGAAGGAATTCTCGCCTTGAGTTACTTCTACCTGGCACCGGGCCCCACCCGCGACCAAACGATGACCACACAGGCTATCGTGGCGGTCAATGAATACCTGGCCCACTACCCCAACAGCTCCCGCAGCGACGAATTCCGCGAGATGGACAAGATCCTGACCCAGCGGCTGCACGACAAAACTTACCTGAACACATACTATAAAATCGGACGTTACAAATCGGCGATCGTAGCTCTCAAGAACGCGCTGAAGCTCTATCCCACCAGCTCCCACCGCGAAGAGATCATGTACCTGATCGTCAAATCCGGCAGCAAGCTGGCCGACAACTCCGTGCAGGACAAGCAGGCAGACCGCTACCTCTCGACGCTCGACTCCTATTACTCGTTCGTGGCCGAATTTCCCGAATCGCACTACCTCAAGGAGCTCGACCGGCTGGCCCAGAACGCCAAAGACTTTTTAGACCGAAACAACAAAGAAAAACAATAATTCCATGGAGATCAAGAAAAGCACTCCCACCAACACCGTAACCCGTAAACTGGTCGATCTGGATAAGGAAACCGGCAATATTTACGAAACGGTCAATATCATCGCACGCCGCGCCAACCAGATTTCGACCGAACTGAAAGCCGAACTCACGCGCAAGCTGGCGGATTTTTCGTCGCCGACGGACACGATGGAGGAAACTTTCGAAAACCGCGAGCAGATCGAGATCTCGCGTTACTACGAACGTCTGCCCAAACCGGTGCTGATCGCCACCGAGGAGTTCCTCGACGGCGAACTCTTCTACAAGGAGAACAAACCGCAAGCCTAAACATCGCGGTATGAGCCTCGAAGGACGACATATCCTGCTCGGCATCACAGGCAGCATCGCCGCCTACAAAGCGGCCATACTCTGCCGCCTGCTCAAAGGCGCAGGCGCCGAGGTGAAAGTCGTAATGACTCCGCTGGCCAAGCAGTTCATCACTCCGCTGACCATGGCGACGCTCTCGAAGCATCCCATCCTGGTCGAATTCTTCAATCCGGAAAACGGGGAGTGGAACTCCCACGTCTCGCTCGGCGAGTGGGCGGACTGCCTGCTCATCGCCCCCGCGACGGCCAATACGCTGGGCAAGATGGCACACGGCATCGCCGACAACCTGCTGCTGACGACCTACCTTTCGGCCCGCTGCCCGGTAGCGGTCGCCCCGGCGATGGACCTGGACATGTTCGCGCATTCGGCCACACAGGAGAATCTGCGGATTCTGCGCAGCCGAGGCGTACGGATCGTCGAACCGGCCGAAGGGGAGCTGGCGAGCGGACTTTCGGGCAAGGGACGCATGGCCGAACCGACCGACATCGTCGCATTCGTCGAAGCCCTTCTTTCCGAAAAAAAAAAGAGCCTGCGAGGTAAACGGCTGATCGTTACCGCAGGCGCAACCATCGAAGCCATCGATCCGGTGCGGTTCATCTCGAACCACTCGACGGGCAAGATGGGGTATGCCATCGCCGAAGCGCTCGCCCGGCGGGGCGCCGAAGTCGTACTCATCAGCGGCCGCACGTCGCTGCCCACCCCGACCGGAGTTCGACGTATCGATGTCCTCTCGGCACAGGAGATGTACGAGGCTTCGGTGAGGGAGTTCGCCACAGCCGACGGAGCCGTCATGTGCGCCGCCGTCGCGGACTATACTCCCGAAGAGGTCGCCCCGACCAAACTCAAGAAAGGGGACGGCGAGCTGACGATCCGCCTCAAACGCACGCACGACATCGCAGCCGAGCTGGGAGCGCACAAAGCGGGTCGGATCCTGGTCGGCTTCGCCCTCGAAACCGATCACGAAGAGGCCAATGCCGAAGGGAAACTCCAACGCAAAAACTTCGATTTCATCGTTCTGAACTCACTGCGCGACGCCGGGGCCGGATTCGGCGTCGATACCAACAAGGTGACGCTCATCGACCGCGCAGGACGCGAGGAGCTTCCTCTGCTCTCGAAAGCCGAAACGGCCGAGAAGATCGCCGACAAAATCGAATCCATTCTGAAATAGCCATGCTACGTCGTCTGAAAGTCGAAAACTACGCCCTGATCGACCGGCTCGAACTGGAGCTGGACGACCGGCTGAACATCATCACGGGCGAAACCGGCGCCGGAAAGTCGATCCTGCTCGGCGCGCTGGGCCTCCTGCTGGGGAACAAGAACGACAACGCCACCCTGAAAGACGACAAACGTAATTGCCTGATCGAAGGCGTTTTCGATCTCGGAACAAGGGACCTGCAGGCATTCTTCGACCGAAACGACCTGGATTACAGCCGCGAAACGACACTCACGCGCCAGATCACCCCGGCCGGCAAGAGCCGCTCGTTCATCAACGACACTCCCGTTCCCCTTGCGTTGCTGCGCGAACTGGGATCGCAACTGATCGACATCCACTCCCAACACCAGAATCTGATCCTGGGATCAGAGGCTTTCCGCACGCAGGCCGTCGATACGGTCGCCGAAAACCACGACCTGCGGATGCAATATACGACCCTCTACGAACGGCTCTGCCACCTGCGCCGTGAACTCGCACGGCTGCGCGAAGAGGCCGAAGCCGGACGCAAGGACGAAGAGTGGCTCCGCTACCAGGTCGAAGAACTCGCAGCGGCCCACCTGAAGGAAGGAGAACAAACCGAACTGGAACAGGAGCTGGAGGTTCTTTCGAACGCCGACCGCATCAGCGAAACCCTCACGGCGCTGCGCAATGCCCTGGACGACGAACAAATCGGGGTGTTGGTACAACTCAAGGCCAGCGAAACGGCCTGCCGCCACCTCGAAGCCGGCTATCCTTTCGCAGCGGAAGCCGCCGGACGGCTCCGCTCCGTGCTCGAAGAGCTGAAGGATCTCGGCGCCTCGGCCGCCGCACAGAGCGAACGGCTCGACGCCGATCCCGAACGGCTGCAAAAAATCGGCGACCGACTCAACACCATCTACTCGCTCTGCCAGAAACACCGTGCTGCGGATCTCGGCGAACTCCTCGCCAAACAGACCGATTACGAAGCACGCCTGCAAGCGATCACGCACGGCGACGAAGCCATCGCCGCCGTTGCGACCGAACTGACCGCCACCGAAGAGAAGGCCGAAGAGCTGGCCCGGAACATCCACGCCACCCGCGAAAAGGCCGCACCGACGTTCAACGATGCGATTCAGACGACCCTCGCACGGCTCGGCATGCCCGAAGCCCGTTTCGTCGTACAGCTCACCCCCGCACCGGCCTTGACCCCCACGGGTGACGACGAAATAGATTTTCTGTTCACAGCCAACGGAAATTTCGCTCCTCAAAAAGTGGAACGCATCGCCTCAGGCGGTGAAATTTCACGCGTAATGCTGGCTCTCAAAGCGTTGCTCGCTCACCGCATGGAGCTGCCGACGATCATCTTCGACGAGATAGACACGGGCGTTTCAGGCCGCATCGCCGACGCCATGGGCGAGATCATCGCCGACCTCTCGCAGACCATGCAGGTCGTGGACATCACCCACCTGCCGCAGGTCGCTTCGAAGGGCGACACTCACTTCGTGGTTTACAAAGACGCCGAAGGATCCCATATCCGCCGCCTCGACCCGGAGGAGCGGATTACCGAAATCGCCAAAATGCTATCGGGCAGCCAAATCACGGAAGCCGCACTCGCACAGGCTCGTATCCTGCTGGACAAATAACAGATACGTCGGCACACGATCATTTTCACGAATCGAACGATCCGACCGCCGCTATTCCCGGTCTGTCAATACCTTTACAAGGCTGATTTTCTCTCACGCAAGAGAGTACGAACTTTACCGACCTGCAGAGCCGGGCAATGGATTTCCCGTCGAAACCTACAGTGCAGGCATTTCGCCATCGGAAATCCTTCCGTAACGGGTTGCCATATCCTTTATGGAAATTCCCGTTCCGCAAAATCCGCAGCAAACCCTTCCATCCGACGCCGGCAAACAAAAATATATCGGCATACGCCGTTTTTTTACGCTTCGGTTAAATCTTTTTCGCAGCGGGTACGTCTTATGAATAGACGCGTCGTTAAAACAGACAGAATATGCAAGAAACGAAACTGAAACTCCTCGAGCGGATCGTCGATCGGCGACAGGATTCCCTTTACCGCTTCGCCTATTTCCGCACGGGATCGCAGGCCGATGCGGAAGACATCGTGCAGGACGTCCTGCTGCGGCTCTTCCACTCGGATTGCAACCTCGACCGCATCGACGACGTGGAGCGCTACCTCTGGCGGGCGATCGCCAACCGCTGCTGCGACTACCACCGCCACCGGCGCAATGCGACGCTGCCGACCGAACGGGCCGCCGCACTTGCGGACGACTCCGGCGATCAGGAACTCCGCGAAGAATACGAACGAATCGCCGGGCTGCTCGCAACCCTCCCGGAAGAACAGGCCGAAGTGATCCGCCTGAAAACCTCCGACTCCCTGACTTTCGCCCGGATCGCCGAGCTCACCGGCAGCACCGAGGCGACCGTCAAATCCCGTTTCCGTTACGGGATCGGCAAGCTCCGCAAACTCATAAACCACTAAAAATCATCCGCCATGAAATGCACCGATTTTGAAAACCGAATCGAACTGCTGTTCGATGACAATACCCCCGCAGAGGTTCGCCGCGAAATGTTGGAACATCTCGAAACATGTCCCGCCTGCGCCGAATTCTACCGCCAAACGAAAGCAGCCTTCAACACCGTCGCTCCCCGCGTCGAAGTGCTGGCTCCGGCCGGTCTGAAAGCCCGCATTCTGAAAACCGCCGCACAAGCCGAAAATACGCCGGCAACCGCACGAACGACCGCTCCGGCACGGCCTCGGCAATTGTGGCTCCGGCCGCTGTCCGCGACGTTGAGCGCCGCAGCCCTCATCGCCCTCGTACTGCTCGTCTTCGATCCCGTCGGCCGCTACCGGGCCCACGCCGCAGGACGTATCTTCCGCGATGCTGCCGCTCAACTCGACAAAAGCCGTTCGTTCCGCCTCGAAATGAATGTCCGCACTCTTCCCCAGGAAAATTTCAGCTACATCGATGCCGAAGTCCCCTTTGTTCCCCACCGTATGTGGGTGGAACCGGGTTCAGGCCGCTGGCGGCTGGAAAAAGCAGGACGGATCGCCCTGAGCGACGGGGAACGGATCCTGATGTGGAGTCCTGAGATAAACTCGGGCTTCATCATGCGTCCCGGTAGCGGCGCAATCGAAGATTTCGCCACCCTGCTCGACCCCTACACCCTGCTGCTGCGGGAAGAGCTCAACTTCGCCGAGCGCCGGAACGCAAGTTACAGCAAGCAAGTCGGACCGGAAACGATCACGCTGACCGTCGAAGCACCGGCCGAAGGGGATTTCAGCAACGACTACCTGTCGGGGACCTCGATCGACGAATCCGACACCCGGCGCGAATACCGCTTCGATCGGACGACCGGACGGCTTATCGGGCTGAAAATCGAGCAGACCGACGGGAAAACGCCCGTAACCATCGCCGAATTGCAACGCATCGTTTACGACATACCGTTGTCCGATACCCTCTTTCGGGCTTACGACGGCATCGAATGGATCGACCTCACCAAACCGGTCGGCGGCGTACACTTCGCAGCCATCGCACCGGAAGAGGCGGCCCGCACACTCTTCGCCGCCATGCAGACGTGGGATACGGAAATACTCGCCGAAGGACTCGTTTTCTATCCGCTCGACCTTATGAAGGAACGATATGCAGGCTGCCGCCTCCTCGAAACCCAGCCGGCCTTCCGTTCGGGACAGTACGCGGGAGTATTCGTTCCCTGCCGAGTGAAAATGTCCGACGGCCGCATCGAAAAAATAGTGCTCGCTCTGCGCAATGACAACCCCACCGGTTCGTGGGTGGCCGACGGCGGCCTCTGACGCTCCCGGAAATAAAAAGTTCCACATTCCCTCCGTTTTCCGGCAGACAAGCTACGGATCACGACCGCATCAGTCGTGTATGAAAAGCCATCGGAATTTCCCCGAGCCCTTTCCGTATGTCTTTCCAACAGCAGGCAGCGTCGTATTCGTATGAACCGCAGAACGCCCGCCGCCCTGAAAACGGCTCTCCGGACTTCATACACGACAGCCCGGAATAAAAAAGTTCCCGGAATCGCAAATGCGATTCCGGGAACTTTTCATAAGAGAAGCGATGGACTACATCATACCGCCCATGCCGCCGCCCGGCATCGCAGGCATTGCGGGAGCGTCCGACTTCTTCTCGGCCAATACACACTCCGTGGTAAGGAACATCGAAGCGATCGAAGCCGCATTCTCCAACGCCACACGCGAAACCTTGGTCGGGTCGATGATACCCGCTTTGAGCAGGTCCTCATAACGGTCGTCGCGGGCGTTGTAACCGAAGGCGCCTTTGCCCTCCTTCACCTTATTGACAACCACCGAACCCTCGCCGCCGGCATTCGTCACGATCTGACGCAGCGGCTCTTCGATAGCGCGTTTTACGATCTGGATACCGGTCGTCTGGTCTTCGTTGTCGCCCTTGAGCGTCTCCAAAGCCTCCACCGCACGGATGTAAGCGACACCGCCGCCCGGCACGATACCTTCCTCGACGGCAGCACGGGTCGCAGCCAACGCATCGTCCACACGGTCTTTCTTCTCTTTCATCTCGACCTCGGTCGCAGCGCCGACGTACAGCACAGCCACACCGCCGGCCAGTTTAGCCAAACGTTCCTGAAGTTTCTCCTTGTCGTAATCCGACGTAGCGGCTTCGATACCGGCGCGGATCTGCGCCACACGGGCAGCGATAGCGTCCTTCGAACCGGCGCCATCGACAATCGTCGTATTCTCCTTGTTGAGCGTAACCTTCTCCGCCGTACCCAGCACCGAGAGGTTCGCGTCCTCGATCTTCATACCCTTGTCGGTCGAAATGACCGTGGCACCCGTCAGCACGGCGATATCTTCGAGCATCTCCTTGCGGCGGTCGCCGAAGCCCGGAGCCTTGCAAGCGGCGATCTTCAACGTACCGCGCAGCTTATTGACAACCAGTGCGGAAAGTGCCTCGCCATCCACATCTTCGGCGATAATCAGCAGCGAGCGTCCGCTCTGAGCCACCGGCTCGAGCACACCCATCAGCTCCTTCATCGTCGAGATCTTCTTATCGGTAATCAGGATATAGGGTTTGTCCAACTGCGCCTCCATCTTCTCGGTATCGGTGATGAAGTAGGCCGAGATATAGCCACGGTCGAACTGCATACCCTCGACCACATCCACATGGGTTTCGGTACCCTTGGCCTCCTCGACGGTGATGACACCCTCCTTATTGACCTTGCCCATCGCCTCGGCGATCAGCTTGCCGATGGTACCGTCGTTATTGGCGGAAATCGTAGCGACCTGCTCGATCTTCGCGAAATCGGTGCCTACGGTCTGGCTCTGCTTCTTGAGTGAATCCACGACCACACCGACAGCCTTGTCGATACCGCGTTTGAGGTCCATCGGATTGGCTCCGGCGGTCACGTTCTTCAGTCCCACGCCGATCATCGCCTGCGCCAGCACGGTTGCGGTCGTCGTGCCGTCGCCGGCATCGTCGTTGGTCTTCGAAGCGACCTCCTTGACCATCTGGGCGCCCATGTTGGGAATCGCGTCCTCCAGCTCCACCTCCTTGGCGACGGTCACACCGTCCTTGGTCACCTGGGGAGCACCGAACTTCTTGTCGATGATTACGTTGCGTCCTTTGGGACCGAGCGTTACCTTCACAGCGTTCGACAAAGCGTCCACGCCCTCCTTGAGAAGCTCACGGGCTTCCACGTTGTATTTTATCTCTTTTGCCATAATCGTAATTTTTTTAATCCAACCGAACTAATTAAATGATAGCCAGAATATCCTGCTGCTTCATAATCAGGTAATCCGTGCCATCGACGTTGATCTCCTGACCGGCATACTTGCCGTAAAGCACCTGATCGCCGACTTTGACTTCCATCTTGATTTCCGAAGTACCGGGACCAACGGCGATTACTTTGCCTGCCAGCGGTTTCTCCTTCGCCGTATCGGGAATGATCAAACCTCCGGCCGTTTTCTCTTCCGCCGGGTTGGGCAGGATCAACACGCGGTCTGATAATGGTTTTACGTTCATAGTGGTATGATTTTAATTGTTATAAGTTATATTTAACAGTTTTTCAACTTCGCATTTGCGACGATAACTCCAACAAGAGATATGCCAAACGATTTTTGACAGAAAAGTCTGACAAATCGGGCAACAAGACTGTCATTTTGACAAAACGGCAGATACATCATCCTGACACCGTACGTTTCCGCCTCGTCGATACCGCCAGAGAGGGCCGTACGCACAGAATCCGAAAAGAATTTCGCCGTTTTTTTGCACGGACGAAAAAAACCTATTAT
>OHMD01000162.1_pt1 | contig 14394 bp, 6 predicted proteins | sample 1569161 | NCBI WGS metagenome assembly OHMD01 (sample SAMEA3879502, study PRJEB24766) | human gut metagenome | biome: human-associated habitat; feature: feces | place: USA | collected 1985/1987
CACGACGAGCAAAAAGCATAAGGAAATATATTCAAATTTTAGCGCATTTTTATCTTGACTGCACTTTGCGGCACTGCTACAATAAAGTATGGCCTAACGTCCGGTTTATCGAAAAGGGCCTGCGGGACCTTTTCGGCAAGCCGGGCGTATTGTCATAACAAAAGAAAGGAAGGTTGATTCGATGAGAAAACAGAAGCTTCGGCAGCTATTGGCTGTCCTCCTGACGCTCTGCCTGCTGCTCGGCTGCGTTCCCGCAGTGTTTGCAGCAGACCAGACGAAGGAGCTGGAGCTGCAGCAGACGCCTGTTTCCATCTCTCCTGAAAATGAGAATGTGGAAACGGACGCAGCGGACGAGCCCGCGCCGGAGGAAACGGTGCGTGTGATCATCCGCTTCCGCAGCGATTCCCTGACCGGGCACGGCTATTCGACCCGCGGCCTCGGCAGCAACGCTGCGGCACTGGCCTACAGTGACCGCCTGCAGAAGGAGCAGCGCACGCAGATCAAGGCCATTTCGGCGGAGCTCGGCGTGACGCTTCCCGTGCGCTACCAGTTCACCATCGGCGTGAACGGCGTTGCCACGAGTGTGCCCTACGGCGAGGTGGAGGCGATCCGCGCCATGGACGGCGTTGAGAGCGTCTATGTGGAAAATCAGTACGAGCCGGATGTCGAAGAGCCCAACACGGCTACGGCAGGCACGATGATCGGCTCCTATAACGCCTGGGCCGACGGCTACACCGGCGCAGGCAGCCGGGTCGCCATCATCGATACCGGCCTGGATATCGACCACCCGAGCTTTGACGAGAGCGCGTTCCTCTATGGCCTCGAGCGCTCCGCGGCCCGCTTCGGCAAGCAGGTCTCCGATTATGATCTGATGACGGAAGAGGACATCACGAAGGTCCTGCCCCGTCTGCATGCATCGGAGCGCATGAGCGGCCTGACGGCCGATGAGCTCTACCGCACGGCCAAGATCCCCTATGCGTTCAACTATATCGATGAGGATCTGGACGTCACCCATGACAACGACGCGCAGGGCGACCACGGTACGCACGTTGCCGGTATCGCCACCGCGAATACCTATGTCTGGACGAAGGACGCCGACGGCGATCTGCACGCGGCCCGCCAGAAAAACGGCGTGGTCGGCGTGGCGCCGGATGCGCAGGTCCTGCCGATGAAGGTCTTCGGCAAGGGCGGCGGCGCGTATGATTCGGACTATATGGCGGCCCTCGAGGACGCCCTGCTGCTCGACTGCGACACGGTCAACCTGTCGCTCGGCTCGTCCGTCTCCGGCCATACCTTCAGCGATAACGACGAGCTGTTTGCCAGTCTCCAGAACACGGACACCGTCGTGACCATCTCCGCCGGCAACAAGTTCAGCTATGCGCAGTACAACAATACCGGCACGAAGATGCAGCTCACGCAGGATACCGTGATCGACACGGTCGGCTCTCCCGGCTCGTTCGGCAATGCGTTCACCATTGCCTCGACCGATAACTCCGGCCTGACGGGCGTGATGCCGGTGTTCAACGGCGTCGGCACGTCCTACAACGATACTTCTGAGAACTACGGCGCCTATGCGTTCACGACGCTCGATACCTCGGCGGACAAGTCCGGCACGACGTATGACTACGTCTTCCTTGGCGACCCGACGACGGGCGAGGACATCTTCGGCGCGGACGAGAGCTTTGAGGGCCTCGACCTCACCGGCAAGATCGTCCTGATCTCCCGCGGCGGCGGTGTTTCGTTCTATGTCAAGGCGAACAATGCCGTGAAGGCCGGTGCGGCCGCTACCGTCATTTATAATAATGACAGCGCCAACAATCTCAACATGAACCTGACGGGCTATGAGTACAAGAACCCTGCCGTCCTCATCCCGATGATCAGCGCCGAGAGCATTCTCGCCGCCTCCGAGAAGGACGAGACGACCGGCCTGTACGGCGGAAAGATGGTCGTTGCCAATCAGGTCCGCACCGTGACAGATGTCCCCGGCGGCTTTGTGCCGAGCGACTTCTCCTCCTGGGGCGTTCCCGGCAACCTCGACCTGAAGCCTGAGATCACCGCCCCCGGCGGCAACATCTGGTCCACCCTGACGGATGGCACCTACGGCTCCATGTCCGGTACGTCCATGTCCGCGCCGAGCGTGACCGGCATGGCGGCAGTCGTTGCGCAGTATCTGCGCGAGACCGGCCTTGCCGAGCAGGAGGGCATGACGGTTCGCGCCCTGTCGCAGGCACTGCTCATGTCCACGTCCAGCCCGCTGAAGCAGGATAACGGCGTGGAATATTCGCCCAGAAAGCAGGGCTCCGGCTTTGCAAACGTCTATCATGCCGTGACGACCCCGGCCTATCTGCTGACGGACAGCAAGGATGTGACCGACGGCAAGGTCAAGGTCAACCTCGGCGACGATCCCGACCGCACGGGCGAGTATACCTTTGACTTCACCATCAACAATCTCTCGGATAAGGCTCTTGCCTATGTGCTCCATGCCGGCATCAACACTATGGCGGTCGAGGAGATCGAGGGTGAGAACTATATGTCCGATACGGCCCGTGTCCTGAGCCCGAAGGTCACCTTCGACGTCGAGGGCGGCACGAGCTACCTCTATGACCTGAACGGCGACGGCGCCATCGACGAGAACGATGCCCTCGTGCTCCTGCAGGTCGCAAACGGCACGCATGACGCGCTGCCCGAGGCCGATACCGCCAAGTACGACTTCGACGGCGACGGCGCTCTCACTACGGCGGACGCCCAACTCTATCTGGCCGGTCTGCACAATGAGCCGGAGAGTCCGAACGTCTACGCGGCTGCCGTGACGGTCCCCGCCAGCGGCTCCGTCTCCGTCAAGGCGACAGTGAAGCTCAGCGAGGCCGACCGTGCTTACTTCGCAGAATACTATCCGAACGGCTGCTATGTTGAGGGCTTTGTCTACGCCTCCGATCCGACGGAAGCCGAGGCCGAGCTGTCTCTGCCGATCCTGGCTTACTACGGCAGCTGGACGGATGCCTCCATGTTCGATAAGTACATCACCCTGCGCGACAGCGTCGATCCGGATGCCGTCGGCTACACCACGACGCAGTACGCCAACGCGCTCGTTCTGCGCGGCTCCGGCTCCTCCTCGGCCTACTACCTTACGGCGAACCCCTACGGTCAGGCCACGGAATTCCTTGCCGACCGCACGGCCATCAGCTCCACGTCCGGCATGCAGCTCTATGGCGCATACGCCAGCCTGATCCGCAACGCGGGCGGTGATCTGAATGCCGTCATCTCCAATGCAGAGACCGGCGAGGTCTATGCAAGCGTTGATCAGGGCGTGCAGTTCGGCGCTTACTACAACACGAGCGCAGCGGCCTGGGGCAACAACATGATCGCCATCCCGCTGAGCTGGAATGTGACGGACAAGAACGGCGGCCCGCTGCCCGAGGGCACGAAGATCAAGGTCACCGTGAACGCCATTCCGGAATACAACTGGGACCGCGCCACGAAGACCGTGAAGGGCACGCTCGGCGCGGGCGCTTCCTGGACAACAGAGCTCACGGTCGATAACACCGCTCCGGAGCTGACCGGCGCGAGCTACACCCGCGATTTCGTGACCGGCGAATCCAGTCTGCGGGTCACCGCGAAGGATAACCGCTATGTAGCGGCCATCCTCGTGACGAATGCCCGCCAGACGCAGGTCCTTGCCCGTCAGGCCGTTGATCAGACCGAGCTCGGCGTGGAATCCACGGTCACGGTCGACACCTCCGGCGTCACCGGCTCCGAGGTCTGTGTCATTGCCGTCGACTATGCCGGCAATATGGCAGGCTATAAGATCAAGCTCAACGGCAGCGAGGAAGAGGAGATCGATGCGGACAGCTTCTATGCCAACAACGCCTACGATTCCTCCTGGATCGCCTTCAAGGCCGGTTCGATGGACACTGCCAAGACCGTGGCGCAGGGTGCGATCTATGCTGCCGACTGCGTCGAGGATCATGTCTTTACGATCGACAGCAGCGCCCGCTTCTGCGTCGCTCCGCTGAACGATCTGGAGAACCAGACATACATCGAAACGCTCAGCCTGCCGAGTAATGCGCTCGATATGGCCTACAACTACGCGGACGGCAAGCTGTACGTCCTGTGCACGCAGAACCGCCTGTACTCCATCGACCCGCTCATGGGCACACTGGAGATGGTCGGCACCATCCCGATGTCTGCCGGCCTGAGCTTCATGACGCTGGCCTGCGCGACAGACGGCACGTTCTATGCCGCGACCTACAGCGACTATAACTCCCGCCTGTATAAGTTCGTCCTGACGGACGAGGGCTTCACGGTCACGCCGTTCCCGAAGACGACGGGCATGAAGGTCGCATTCCTGCAGTCCATGACCTACGACCATAACACCGGCAAGCTCTATCACGCCAACTACGGCGCGAAGACGTACTACACCACCTTCATTTCCTATGACCTGACGACCGGCGAAGCCACCGTGCTCGATGAGCTCTATCAGGCAGAGCTGTGCGGCCTGTTCATCCCGCGCAAGAGCGGCTCCATGTTCGGCCCGTCCGAAAAAGTCCAGGAGATCTCACTGAGCCAGGAGAGCCTCGACCTCATCAAGGGCAGCAGCGCCACGCTGGAGGTCTCCGCGAAGCCGTGGACGGTCGTGAACCGTGACTGCACCTGGACAAGCTCCGATGAGACCGTCGCCAAGGTGGAAAACGGCGTCGTCAAGGCCGTCGGCGCAGGCACCTGCACCATCAAGGCAGCCTCCGTTCTGGACCCGAGTGTCACGGATACCTGCACTGTGACGGTCAAGGAGGTCGACCATGACCTCAGCGCCGTCATCTGGGATGCGGACAGTCAGTCCTGGTTCAGCACGTTCAACACGAAGACGATCCCGAATTACAAGAAGCTGACCGAGCAGGCCAGCCGCCAGCAGATCATGGCCGCGGCGACCGATACCGCCGGCATTACTTACGCCGCCTCCTATGAAGAAAAGGACGGCAATCTTTACTCGACTCTCTATCAGGTCGGAAAGGATTACAGCCTGACAAAGATCGGCGATTCCGAAGTTGCCTATACCGATATGACGTTCGCCGAGAAGCTCAATGGCGGCACGATGCTTGCAACCTGTGGCAAAAGCATCGTCACGGTCGACACCGCAACCGGTGCTTACACTGCGGGCTGGAATCTCTCCACACTCTTCTCCGCGAACCTCGTCGGCATTACCTATCTCAACACCGTCAACGACACGACGAATGGCGTGACTGACAACTGCCTGGTGCTTGACGCAGACGGCAAGGTCTGGGCCATGGGCTTCTACGGCGACGGCGACAACCTGCACTGCACGCTGCCGCAGCTCGTTGCCGACCTCGGCATCACGGCGAGCAGAGCCTTCTTCTGCTCCATCGCGACCGACGGTGCTTACCTCTATGCCACGATCCTGAACGGCTCGCAGTCCGAGCTGGCCGTTCTCGACCTCAAGACCGGCGCGGCTGCCGACCTCGGCAGCTTCAATGCGGACGTCTGGCCCGTTGTCGGCCTGAGAACGGACCGCGTGACGATCGTCACCTCCGCATCCACCTCCTCCGCCATGGAAAGCACCGACTCCCTGCCTGCACTGCAGGAGGCGCAGATCGAGGCGCTTCCCGTGACGGCACGCTGAAGAAAGGATGAGGCAAGTCATGATGAAACGAATCATTTCCTGCCTGCTCGTCTGCTTCCTGCTGCTCGGGCTCTGCCCGGCAGCGCTGGCAGCTGCAGGCTCTCCCACCGCGACTGCAGCCGTAACGGCGAACGCGCAGGGCTCTGCGACGGTCGTCCTCACGGTCAAGGCGGGCAGCGGCTCGTCCCACGGCCGCGTGACTGCAACGATGCCTGCCGGCCTGACGCTGGCAAGCGCCCGCTCCCTGCTGGGCAGCGAAGGCATTGCCGACCTGTCGAGCACGAAAACGTCCCTGCGCTTTGCCTGGGCCTGCTATGCGGACCTGAAGAAGGATACCGCTGCGCTTGAGCTGAAGCTCACGGGAAAGCCCGGCGTCTATGCGCTGCAGCTTTCCCTCCCGGAGACAAAGGAGACGGTCTCCGTCTCGGTCGAGATCCCCGGCGTGTTACGCGACGTTTCCGCTGACGACTGGTTCTTCAACGCGGTCTATGACGCATACGGCCGCGGCCTCATGGTCGGCGAGTCCTCCGATCTCTTTGCCCCGAACGACAGCATGACCCGCGCCATGCTCATCACGACGCTGTACCGCATGTCCGGCTCTCCGGCCGTGACGGGCGAGAACCCGTATTCCGACGTTCCTGCAGGCAGCTACTATGAGAAGGCTGTCATCTGGGCCATGCAGAAGGGCGTTGCCAACGGCATGGGCGGCGGCAAGTTCGAGCCGGACACCCGCGTGACGCGCCAGCAGGCCGTGACAATGCTCTATCGCTACGCCGTGAAGATCGCAGGCATCCGGACGGATGAGCGTGCCGAGCTCGGCCGCTTCACCGACAGCGCGAAGATCAATGCCTACGCGATCACCGCGATGCGCTGGGCTGTCGGCTCCGGCCTGATGAAGGGTTACCCCGACAATACGCTGCAGCCGAACGGCACACTGACGCGCGCCGAGGCCGCAACGCTTCTTGTCTGGCTGGCTGCGAAGATTTGATGATCCCCGCGCGGGGGCTGCGGCCCCCGCTCCGGATCCCGTGTTGTAACTCACAACAGAAAGGACAGAATCTATGAGTATTCGCAAACGCGCCCTGTCCCTGCTTCTGGTTCTGGTCATGCTGCTTGGCGTTCTGCCTGCCGGCGCTGCCGCGGCGGAGGTCTATCAGGATGTGCCGTCCGGGCATTGGGCCAGCGATTATATTGCGCGCGTCGCGGAGCAGGGCCTCATGGTCGGCACCTCTGACACGACGTTCGCTCCGGAAGAGACGATCACCCGCGCCATGTTCGTAACGATCCTGGCGCGCTATGCCAAGGCAGAAACGGACAACAATGCTGAAACGGCGTTCACGGATGTCCCCGCCGGGCAGTATTACACCGGCGCCGTTGCCTGGGCTGCGGCTAACGGCATCGTCAACGGCACGAGCGCTGTGACGTTCGCTCCGAACGATCCCGTGACCCGCGAGCAGATGGCAGCCCTGCTGTACCGCGCCATGCGCTTCCTCGGGAACAAGTGCCCGCAGGACGGCAAGCTCGACGCCTTCTCCGATGCCTCCGCGCTTTCGGACTGGGCCGTTGAGGGCATGATCTGGGCTGCCGGCGCAGGCCTGTTCGGCGGCTTTGAGGACGGAACGCTCCGTCCGCAGGAGACCGCCACCCGCGCGCAGGCCGCAAAGGTCTTCTGCGTGCTGCTGGACTATTCGGAGCAGCCCGAGCCGACGGAGCCTTCTGCCGAGCCGACGGAGCCCTCCGAGGAGCCGACGCAGGAACCGACTGCGGAGCCGACCGATCCCACTGAGCCGACGGAGCCGGAGACCGGCTTCACCGTTACGTTCAAGGGCGAGGGCGGCTATGCCAAGGTCAACGGTGAGAAGGTCACGTCCGTGACGCTCGAGCCGGGCGTGAACTGGCTGAACTTCAACCTCTACGGCGATCACAGCGAGGGCTTTGATCTCGATCAGGTCGCCGCCTCCTCCGGCACGCTGCAGCGCGTGCGCTCCGAGTTCATCCTCCGCGACATCACCGAGGATGTGACCGTCACGTTTACGACGACCGGCATGATCGTCACCGTGACGTTCGTCTCCAAGCAGGTCGCCACGGTCACACCCGAAAAGGTGCAGGTGCCCTGGGGCCAGACCGTTGAGCCCGCCACGGCGGAGCGCAGCGGCTATACGTTCGTCAGCTGGACGACGGAGGACGGCACACCGTTTGACTTCTCCCAGCCCGTTCGTGAGGACGTGACACTCTATGCGACTTGGAAGGTTCGCATGTACGTTGTGACATACTATGACGGCGAAAACGTGCTCTACACGCAGGAATACAGCTACGGCTCCATCATTGACCGCCCGACTTCTCCGAGCAAGGAAGGCTACCTGTTCACCGGCTGGTTCAAGGATCCCGAGCTGACGCAGATGTTCGACTTCATCGACCGCTGCCGCGGCGATATGAGCCTGTACGCCAAGTGGCGTGAGGACGATCGCTCCGACTATATCTACCTCGACGGCACGGACGGCGATGATGCGAACGACGGCACGACCGAGGAGAGCGCCGTCAAGACCTTCGAGCGTGCAAAGTCGCTGCTCGCAGAGAGCAAGAATCCCGTCATCCTGATCTGCGGCACCGTGACCATTACGCAGGACACGACGTGGACCATGGCCGATCTTGAGGGCGGTAAGGTCATGCGTGCAGGCTCCTTCACGAAGCGCATGATCGTCATCGAGCCGGAGGCCGAGGACGCTTCCGCAACGCTGACGCTCGAGAACATCACGCTCGACGGCGGCGCGACCATGTGGCCGGAGCTGCTGACGCAGAATATGGTCTGGTACATCCTCGATATCGAGGCCGGCGGCCGCCTTGTCCTGAACAGCGGCGCGACGGTGCAGAACTCCGCGGCATCGTCCCGTATGGTCGGCGGCGCGATCTATGTCACCGGCAGCGGCTTTAACTGCGGCACGGTAGAGATGAACGAGGGCGCCAAGATCATCAATAACTACGGCGGCTATATGTCTGCGATCGCCGGTTCCGCCGGTGCGCATATTACGATCAACGGCGGCCTCATCTCCGGCAACAAGGCAACGAACACCGGCACGACCCTCCCGCACCGCGGCTCCGCCGTTGGCGTGAGCAGCGGCGAAGCCAACGCTCCCGGCATCCTGACTATCAACGGCGGCATCATCGAGAATAACGAATCCCTGAAGGGCTGTGCCGTCAGTCTTGCCCAGCATGCGGTCGGCTATCTCAACGGCGGTATCATCCGCAACAACGTCTCCGGCACCTATGCGGCTCTTGTTGCCTACGGTAACTCCGGCAGCTCGACGTGGTACCTCAACGGCGGTACGATCGAGAACAACACGCCGGGTGCAGGCTACCCCGACGATCAGGTCGCCATGCTTGAAAAGTCTCAGGTCGTCTTTGGCGCCGAAAAGGATGCCCTGACGTTCTCCGGCCTGTATCTGAACACCAAGAGAGGAGCGCTCCCAGTCGCCATCGCCAAGCCCCTGAGCAATGTGACGGGCGGCGGCGTCCGCGTGACCCTCGACTACATGGGCACGGATATCGTTCTGGCCATCGGCTACGGCACCTATAAGCTCACAGCCGAGGATACGAAGGCCTATCAGCTGGTCAACTCTCTCGACCCGTATTACAAGGCGGAGATCGACGCGGCGAACAACCGTTACTGCGTTGTTTCCGCGCAGGTTATCGGCGCCGAGGTCTACATGAACGACAGCACGATGTCCACGAACCCCGGCAATGATGCCAACGACGGCCTGACGCCGCAGACGCCGGTCGCCACCTTCGCGCGCGCCAAGGAGATTCTGAAGGCCAACGCCAAGGAGAAGGGCGACAACATCATCTACATTATGAACGGCGGCACGCTGGGAGCGGGCACGAGTGAGGTCTGGTCCCTCGAGGGCATTCCGAACGCCATGCTTTCCCGCTATCTCAACGGCAGCACCGGCTCGGCCGTCTGGGTCGAGGGTGAACTGACGCTCGAGAATATCACGCTCGACGGCCTGTGCATGTATACCCCGCAGACGCGCTCAACGAGCGCCTTTGTCCGTGTGGATGAGGGCGGCACGCTGAACGTTAAGGCCGGTACGGTCGTGCGCAACATGCGTGGTTCCTCGCAGGTCTTTGTGTGGTCGTTCAGCCGTGCAGGCAAGACGAACACGGTCAACGTTGAGGACGTGACGGTCACGAACTGCCAGACCTACAGCTCCAGCAACAGCGAGACCGGCGGCGCTTCCGTTTTCGCCATGTACGGTCAGAGCGGCAGCAGCGTTCTGAACCTGAAGAACGGCACGTTCACGAATAATCAGGCCAGGCTGGTCCATGTGAACGGCGGCGGTACGCACACGATCAACATCGAGAATGCGACGTTTACGAACAACTCCGTCAAGGGCTGCGGTGCGATCTTCCTGATGGATCAGTCGAATGCGGGCAACGCCTCTGCGATCAACGTCTACGGCGGCACGTTCACGGACAATGCCTGCCTGCTGAGCAGCACGTCCTACGGCTCCGGCTCCATCGCCCGCCTGAAGTCTCCGGGTGCACTGCACTTCTACGGCGGCACGTTTGCCAACAACACGACTGCAGCCGACAAGAACTATGAGGGCATCTATCTGCGCGACGTTTCCCAGAAGCTCGGCTCCAATGTCTATGTGCACAAGCTCTCTGCGGACCTGAACGTGTACCTGACGCCCTACAGCGCCAAGGTCTTCATGAGCCGCATCGTCGTCGACAGCGCCCTGACACATATGATCTCCGTGTATATCGCGGATAATCGCGTCCCGGCTAAGGGCATGCCGTTCGTCGTTGGCACGGACGAATACAAGCTCAGCGAGGCTGATCTGGCCATGGTCAAATCGGCCAATCCGAAGGCGACGTTCTACCTTGATACCGAGAACAACGCCATCTGCATTGCCAAGGCAGAGTGATTACTCTCCATTACATCCCCGCGCGCCGGGGCGCTTTTGCGTGCAGATTTACCAGATCCTTCCGCGCATGCAAGCCAACGTGCAAAATATTTGCCGAAATATGCGCCGTTTTTTGCAAAAACCATTGAGCTTTTGGAAAAGAGCTGTTATAATAGTGCGCACTGAGCGGGCCGCGCTGCGGCCTGCCCCGCGGCGGATGCCGCGCAGAAAACCGAAATAACGCAGCAGAAGGGAAGTATTTCCATGAAAAAGCCGACGCTGGTCGTGATGGCGGCGGGCATGGGCAGCCGGTTCGGCGGCCTGAAGCAGATGACGCCCATTGATCCGCAGGGCAACAGCATCATCCAGTATTCTCTGTATGACGCGCGCCTTGCCGGGTTCGACAAGGTCGTTTTTATCATCAAGCACGAGATCGAGCACGACTTCCGCGAGAAGGTCGGCCGCGGCGTTGAGCCGTATTTTGACGTTTCCTATGTCTTTCAGGAGCTGACGTCCTGCCTGCCGCAGGGCTTTACCGTGCCGGAGGGCCGCACGAAGCCCTGGGGCACGGGCCACGCCGTGCTGTGCGCGCGCGACGTGATCGACGGGCCGTTCGCCGTCATCAACTCCGACGATTTTTACGGCCGCGGCGCATTCACGGCCATCGGCGGCTTCCTGACCGGGCAGCATGCCGATAATGCCTATGCCATGGTCGGCTACCGTCTGCACAACGCCATGACGGAGCACGGCTCCGTGGCCCGCGGCGTCTGCGAGCTGCGCGACGGCTACCTTACCGGAATCACGGAGCGCACGCACATCGAAAAGCGCGGCGACGACGCGGCCTTTACGGAGGATGGCGAGCATTTCATCCCGCTGTCCGGCAATACGACCGTCTCCATGAACTTCTGGGGCTTCACGCCGCGTATCCTTGACGAGCTGGCGGCCGAGTTCCCACGCTTCCTGCAGGAGTCCGTGTCCGTTAACCCGCTGAAGGCGGAGTTCTATCTGCCGACGGTCGCCAACAACCAGCTTGCCGCCAACCGCGCCACGGTTCGCGTTCTCCACACGGACGAGAGCTGGCACGGCGTGACCTATCGCGAGGACCTTGCCTCCGTGCAGGAGTCCGTGGCTGCCATGCATGCGGCCGGTATCTATCCGCCTGTGCTGTTCGAATAACAGCCGGCGGAACGGGAGGGGGGACCCGCCTTGGTTGAAAATCTGAACAAGCTGACCTTTTCCGGCTACGGCCGCGTGCTGCGCGACAGCCTGCCGAACCGCGGCTTTCCGTCCGGAGCGCAGTGGCAGGAGTCCGTGCAGTATTTCTCGGCGGAGGGCCTGTGCTTTTACCGCCAGAGCGCCGGACCGGTCTATCTGGATTTCGAGCTGGGCATGACGGTGCTTGCCGTGCGCAGGGAAGGGGAGACGGCGTATTTTTATCTCGATAAGCCGGTCTGCCTGCCTGCGGGGCGGGAGTTTGCCATCCTGCCGTATCAGACGGAGTGCTCCGTCCGGCTGGCACAGCCTGCGGGTGCGCAGCTCGAGGTGCTCGAGCCTGTGACGGCGGCCGAGAATCTCAAGCTCGGCGACCGCCTGCGCGTCGGCGAGATCTATACGCTGTTTTATCGCGAGGTGGAGAGTGGCTTCCTGTTCAAGGGCGAGCAGCACTCCATGTTCGAGCTGACGTACGTCGACCGCGGCGCGCTGCACTGCGTTGTGGACGGCAACGGCGTCGAGCTGCATCAGGGCCAGCTCATGGTGTTCGGCCCGCAGCAATGGCATATGCAGTATACGGATCTGGACATGACGGCCCGCTTCCTCACGGTCAGCTTTGATCTGGAGAGCGAGTTTGCCGCGCGGCTGCCGGACCGGGTGTTCGACCTGTCGTCCGCCGAGGCAGCTCAACTGCGCCAGATCGTCCGCGAGTCCGAAAATATGGATGCCTACAGCGGCGATTTTATCCGCAGCTATCTCAAGCTGCTGCTTCTGTCCGTTCTGCGCGACACGGGCAGCGAGAAAAAGCGCCTGAAAACGCCGGTGGCCCTGAACCACGAAAACGAGATCGTCAGCCGCACGCTGCAGTATGTGGCCGATCATGTGTGCGATAAGCTCTCCGTGGAGATCGTTTCGCGCGAAGTCGGTGTGAGCGCGTCGCATCTGACGGCGCTGTTCCACCGGCAGATGAATATTTCGCCCGGCGAATATATCCGCCGGGTCAAGCTGGAGGAGAGCAAGCGCCTCATCCGGGAGGGAACGATGAATTTCTCCCAGATCGCCGCGCAGCTCAATTATTCCACGATCCACCATTTTTCCCGCCAATTCAAGGATAAATTCGGCATGTCTCCCTCGGAATACGCAAAGTCGATCCAGTCGGAGTAACGTGCGCAGCGCGTCAGACTGTCAAAAACTGATTTTGCAATTCTGAAAGCAGCTTGGCGAAGAAGCCCGAAAGGCCTTTTTTGACAAGCTGAAGCGCGCAGTGCCTGCCGGGAGGAAGGACCCCATGATGACTCTGCTGTATTTGCTGCTGCTTCCCATGCTGTCCGGCATCGGCATGCTCGGCCTCGGCCCCGCGCTGATGGCCGGACGCGCCGGAGCGGCGCATGTCGTGCTGCTGCTGTCGGGCCTGCTCCTGCCGCTGCGAGGCCTTATGTACCTGCTGCTTGCGCGCCGGCGCGGCAACCGCCCCGGCCGGATGTCCGTGCTGCTGGCGGCTGTCGAGCTGCTGCTGGGCGCGGGCCTGCTGCTCCTGCCGCAGCTGTCGGTGCGGCTGTTTGCCGTGGTCGTTGCGGTGTATCTGACGCTGCTGGTCACGGTCGAGGCAGTCAATGCGATCCTCTATGGCAGAATGCGCCGCTGGGGCGTTTTTTTTCCGGCGATGGCAGCCGCTGTGGGCGGCACAGGCCTGTTTGTGCTCATCGTGTTCGTTCCGGCGCTGCGGGACGCTGCGCTTCGCTATACGGCCGCGCTGCTGCTGACGGTGTTCGGCACGGGGCTTGTCTGCGATGTCCTTGCGCTGACGATCCGCAGCCATCGCGTCCGGCGGGTGCTCGGCTCGATCCGTGTGGCGCTGCCGGATCTGATGAGCCTGTTTTTGCCGCAGCGGACGGCGGACGTGCTGCCGCGCGCTCCGCTGGGCCCGGTCCCGCAGCAGGGGACGGAGGAGTTTGAGCTCCTGTTCCAGACGTCCGCGCACGGCATCGGCCTGGTCGGCCACTGCGAGCTCTGCTTTGACGGCCGGACGCTGACCTACGGCGCCTATGATCCGGTCCATCAGCGCCTGCTCCGTACGGCGGGCGCCGACCGGGGCGCACAGGCCGCGCAGCTGCGCGCGGAGCTGGAGCGCTTCCGGCAGACGCTGTCACCCTGGCAGCCGGAAGCTCTGCCGGAGGACTGCTTTGCCGGGCGGCTCCGCAGGCTCGGCGGCGTGCGGTTCTGGCGCGTGCAGCGCGGGCCGTATGCAACGTACTTCATCCCGACGATCAACTGCGTCTCCCTGACGAACGAGCTGCTGGAGAAAACGGACATCGGCCGCACGGTCATGCTCGGGCTCAAGACGCCGGGCGCCTATCTCGACCTGCTTGAGCGCGAGTATCTGGCCGGAAATCCGGCCGTGACGGCCCGCCGGGTTTATGACAAAATTTAATTGGCCCACTACCTATTACAAAAATTTGATGCATGTTCCGGCACTCTTGTTCCGGCATAAAGCCTCGCGGGTTCGCTGCCTGCGCACTGGGAAAAATCTACAAATCAAAGGTTAGACGGGACAAACTTTTGGGCATGTATACAAAACACACAAAATCGGTGGGTAAATGAAATTCCGGGCTTGACAAAAGGCCGCCCTCCCGTTATAATGAC
>OHMD01000163.1_pt1 | contig 14363 bp, 7 predicted proteins | sample 1569161 | NCBI WGS metagenome assembly OHMD01 (sample SAMEA3879502, study PRJEB24766) | human gut metagenome | biome: human-associated habitat; feature: feces | place: USA | collected 1985/1987
GATAGCTACCCATTATGCGGTAATAGGCACAGCTCATGTTGCTCAGGATTATCCTCTTTTCTATGACGCCGCCAACGAAAAGGGTCTTGCCATGGCAGGTCTTAACTTTGTTGGCAATGCCTTTTACCGTGATGATATCGACGGCAGGGACAACGTTGCGCAGTTTGAGTTTATCCCATGGATACTCTGTCAGTGTGCAAACGTGACAGAAGCAAGGTCGCTTATAGAAAAGATAAACATAACCAAAACTCAGTTCAGCCCGCAAATGCCGTCAGGTCAGCTCCATTGGATAATAGCAGACAAGAACGATTGTATCGTAGTGGAATCTGTAAAAGAAAGCATAAACGTCTATAACGATCCCGTGGGAGTGCTGACGAACAATCCACCGTTTGATATGCAGATGTTCAGGCTCAACGATTTCCGTGGACTTTCCCCTAAACAGCCTGAAAACACATTCTCTGATAAGCTGGACCTTACTTCCTACAGCCGTGGCATGGGTGCAATGGGACTACCCGGTGACCTGTCCTCACAGTCAAGATTTGTAAGAGCCGCATTTGTGAAAATGAACTCACGCTCCTCCCCTGACGAGCAAAGCAGTGTGAGCCAGTTCTTCCACATTTTAAACTCAGTTGACCAGCAAAGGGGCTGCTGTGAGGTGGCAGAGAGCAAGTATGAGATAACCATTTATACAAGCTGCTGCAATACTGACAAGGGCATTTACTATTATACCACCTACAACGGACATCAGATATCCGCTGTTGATATGCACAAAGAAGACCTTGACTCCGCCAAGCTTATTGCCTACCCTATGATAACCAACGAGATAATAAACTTTCAGAACTAGCAAACGCTCCGTACAAAATCTGTACGGAGCGTTTTTATTACTCAAATCTGAAGTATTCAAAATCGAAATTGCTGCCCGGCAGGAACGCAAATGAGACCTTCTGTTTGCCGCTGATACCTGAGATATCAAAGCTCTTCTGGACATAATTTTCGCTGTCATCTGTCCTGAACTCGCAGAGTATTCGATTTTCGCCCTCACTGCCGTTCAAAATAAGATGTATGCTGTTGAGGGCAAGCGGTGACTTTCCGCTTATAACGAGCCTGCTCGGCTGTTTTTCAGAGAAATCGAACTCGCCGAAATCAAGCATAACATTATTGCCTATCTCGGTCACACACTTTTCGCCCTTTGTGAACTTATCACCATAAATGTTGTCAGCATCAGCCGCATTATTCACCGCAAACTCACGGCTGACCTTTTCAAAGCTGAAACCGCCCACTTGGAAGCCGTCCTCAGTAAGGATACAAAGGGTCTCAATACCCTTGAGCTTTCTTGAAAGCTTGAAAGTTTCAGGCTTGAAGATCATCCACTCAGGATCTTTGTGATAACAAAACGTGCCAAGAAGCTTTCCGCTCTCGTCAGGTATTCCGTCATAGAAGCTTATTTTAACAGGGTCAAGGGTGTTCGCCCATATCTGCACCGTAACAGTGTCAGAGCCTGCACTGCCGAAGTCAAGATTATCATATGCCGCCCATGATGTTACCTTGCCCATTGCAAAGCCTACACCCTTCTTCATGCCGCTTGAAACGTTGTCGCTCGCCCTTGTGAATAGTCCGCCGATAACGAACTGATATGGGTCGGTAAGTGCGTTTCCAAGACCCTCAGCGGTGAATTTGAGCATAGAAATGATGTGATAACGCTCAGTGCCGTTTTTGCACATTGCACGAAGCCAAAAACTTCCGTCACCCTTTGCTTTCACCTTAATGCTGTCTGCTGTTACCTCGCACTCTGCAAGATTAGATGTTATGCCCTTTTCATTTGTCACCCTGAACTCTATATCCTCAGCATAATCCGAATTGGCAGGGAGCGCCTTATATTTCACTGTTATCTCAGGATTATCCTTGTCAAGAGTAAAAGTATCAGTATAAAGCTCTATCTTTCTCACCGGTATCTCGTCTGTCCTGCCGCACTCGGTAGGAGCAAAGCCCACGTTTTCAAGCGATGATGTGCCGCTGTCATATTCTGCCTTAACAGCATCAAGGGTAACAACACAGTCAGGCAGACCCTTTGATGTAAGCGTTACCTTTATCTCCCCCGTCTTATCAGCCACACCAATAACAGCAAGCATTTTTCCTGAGAAAAGTCTGCGTGAAGTACCCTTGTACTGGTCATAGTCTGTGCTGTCGCCGTTGTCAAGACCCATAAGCCTTGCCGCACCCTCAACGCTGACGTTCACACGATTGTTGGCATTTGCGCAGAAAGTGCCGTCCTTATCAAATGCTGATATCTCAATATAAACAAGGTCAGAGCCGTCTGCAAGTATCTCTGTCTTGTCAGGGACAGCTTCTATTCTAACAGCGTCCCCGAATGAACGCTGCATATCCTCTGCGATGATATTTCCATTCTCGTCATATGCAACAGCTTTAAGCTCGCCCTTTTCATATGGAATGATATAGTTTGCTGTCAGCTCCTTGCCATGCTTGTGGTCGATATCATATGCACCCATTGAAACGCCGTCCTTGAAAAGCTCAACTCTAGGAGCATTTGAGCAAACTCTCACGTCACAAGGAAGTCCGTCGCTGAAATCCCAGTATGGGAAAATATGCACGAACGAGTCGTCCTTATAGTCTGTCCACTCTGCACGGAAAACATATGCACTGTCCTTTGCAAAGCCTGCTGTGTCGAACTGACCGAAGTAGGAATTTTTCGTGCTGTATGGAGTAGGCTCGCCTATGTAGTCAAAGCCTGTCCAAATGAACTGACCTGCACAGTATTCAGCGTCACGGTCAGGGATAATGCAAGCCTCAGTATTTTTTGCTCCCCAGCCTGTGCAGCTATTGCCCAAAGATGAACACTGCTCGTCATCGTCAGTTAGCAAGGTTTCAGACAGCGGGAAATGATAAATTCCACGGCTTTGAACAACAGACGCCGTTTCGCTTCCGTAGATCATCCAGTCAGGGTGAGCGATGTGGTGTTCCTCATAAAGTCTTTCACCGTAGTTATAGCCTGCAAGCTTGAGAATATCAGCGCATTTCTGACCGTTCTCCCACTGCATATAGTTCGAGCCGAAAGTGACATAGCCGTTGCCCTCAGGGTCATGGAGCTTAACGAGCCTTTTGAGCCATGCCGTTACCTCCTGACCTCTCTCGTCAGCGTGAGTGTCAAAAATCTCATTTCCCACACTCCAGCCTATGATAGAAGGGCGGTTTCTGTCACGGCGCACCCATGACGCAACGTCCTTTTCTACCCACTCATCAAAAAATCTAGCATAGTCATAGTCGGTCTTTGACCTCTCCCACATATCAAAGCCCTCAGAGAGAATGAGCATACCTGTTTCGTCAGCGATATCCATAAACTCCTCCGCAGGCATATTGTGAGAGGTCCTGATAGCGTTGATGCCCATTTTGCGTAGCTTTTTAAATCTTCTCCTTATAGCCGCAGGATTGGAAACTGCCCCAAGACAGCCGTTGTCATGGTGTTCGCATGAGCCGTGGAGCTTAACGTGTCTGCCATTGAGATAAAAACCGCTGTCGCACTTGAATTTGATAGTCCTGAAGCCAAATTTCTGACTTACACGCTGTACACAGCCGCCGTCCACAAGAATTTCCGACACCATGGTGTAAAGCACAGGCGAGGTGATATCCCAAAGCTCAGGGTCTTTCACTGTCATGGTCTGAGCGGTGAGAGAATAGCTCACGCCTTTCACACGCACCGCCTCAGGTATGCAGGAAATATCCGCCCCACAAGCGTCAGACTCATAGCTTGCCACCTCTTTGCCGTTCTTGTCAAAAATAGTGTTCCTGATGCGGATTCCCCCAAGAGGCGTGCCCTTAGGTCGGAGCATCTCAGCCTTCACAGTCACCTGCCAGCCGTCCTCCTGCTTTGACGTGGTGATATAAATGCCGTCATTGCCGAAACGTATCTCAGGGCTTTCGCAAAGCCAAACCTTTCTGAAAATGCCTGATCCTGAATACCACCTGGAGTTTGGCGAGTGGTGATCCACACGAACTGTAACAACATTCTCCCCGTCCCTAACAAGGTCGGTGATATCAAACATAAATGCCGAGTAGCCGTATTTCCACTCCCCTGCCAAAGCACCGTTCACATACACCTTGCTGTCCATGTAAACTCCGTCAAAGCGGATAAAAGTGCGTATGCCCTCTTTCTTTTGGTAAGAGAAATTCTTTCTGTACCAGCCTGTAGAAGTTTCATATAGGTCATTTGTATTATAAATAAGCCAATCGTGAGGAATGTCCACAGGCTTGAAAGCAAAGTCCTCTGAGTAGTCAGAGCCGAAAGCCGCCTTGTAAAATTCCCAATCGTTGCAAAAAAGCTTTCTGTCTGAGTGTGTTTCACAGATATCCATAAAAACTCCTTTATATTTTACTTATCTGAATATGAAAATGTGCGTTTATCAAAGGCTTTTCAAGCTGATATTTCTCCGCAAGCCTTGGTCCGCAGGAGTTAGAACCTACCCCTGCCATTGCATAGTCAACGCAGATAACATTGCTCTCGCACCTTTCAAGCTCATAGTTATGTGCCTTTGCCGCAAGCTCCTCCTGCGAAAACTGAGAAGCGTTGAATGAAAACTCTTTGTCAGCGGTAAACTTCACCTTAGTGTCCCCACCGCACACAGTGAGATATCGACACCCATAGTGTGATGAATTTTCCTGCGGTCTTATATAATCCTCGTGCATATCCCCGATATCAGCCGCAAATCTGCCCATATAGCAAGCCTGACGCTTGTCAATGTAGCTTTCTGTAGGACCATATCCGAAATATTCCGCCCTTGAAAAATGTTTACAGTCATCTTTTGGCATGAAAAGCCTTATACCGAACCTTGGAAGCATATCTATCTTATTTGAAAACTCCGCTTCGCATTTTATGTCAAGCCCACTGCCGTCAATAACATAAACAGCTTTCAGCCTGCAAAACGGCTGTTGTATGGACCAGCCAAAAGACTGTGTTACGCTTATCTCCGCTCTGTTCTCGCTCGCTGAAAGCTCACAGCCGTAGCTTTTCACATCAAAGTCATTAAGATGCACCTTGTACCAATTGTACTTCATGACATCATTATCCGTAGGCGCACGGAAGAAGTTATACTGCAAAGGTCTGTCAAGAAGCTCTCTGCCGCCGAATTTCACAGAAATAAACGCCGACTTACGCTTGTCAAAGCGGTAAACAACATCTCCCACTGTCACAGTAATATCAAGAGGCGTTTCCACAGCCTCAACATTTCCTTTCACCTCAGCGGCCTTACAAGCCTTGCCCTCTGCTATCCTAAGCTGATCAAAGCACACCTCATAGCCATTTTCACAATAGTCAGTGTCATCCTTTGCAGTGAAAATAAACCTTATGAATGTTTCATTTTCATACTCCGCTGTATCATCGGGAACATTCACCACAGTGTTTCCCATAGGCTCAATGTCAAAATCCACTCTGCCGATATGTATAATACCGTTTTTGTCCGTTATCTCATAGCGGCAATCGAGAATATCCCCAGCGTTCACAAACTCCAGCGTGCTTGAAAAAACAAAGCTTCCCTCGCTTTCCCCTTTTGTTACTCGCACAGGTCTGTATACCTGCTTTACCTCAAGCAGTCCCGTGTGGGGCGTTCTGTCAGGATAAACAAGACCGTCCATGCAGAAATTGCTGTCATTGTGTCTTTCCCCAAAATCTCCGCCGTAGCCGTATTTTATCTTACCCTCAGCCGTTTTACCAAGCGGTACAGAATGGTCGCACCACTCCCACACAAAGCCACCGCAGAAACGCTCATTGGAATAGAACACATTGTGATAATCCTCCAGATCTCCCGGACCATTTCCCATGGCGTGGCAGTATTCACACTGCACAAGAGGTCTGTTTTCCTCAGGCTTTTCAAGATAGCCTTTCAGCCCGTTTAAATCCCAGTACATACCCGAAACTACGTCAAGCACGCTGTCGGAAGTTCCGTCAAGGCAGTGTGTGCTTTCATAATGCACAAGCCTTGTATCATCAAGCCTCTTTATAAGCTCAGCTTCATCAAGCATATTTTTGCCATATCCGCTCTCGTTACCCAGCGACCAGAACACCACACAAGGGCGGTTTATGTCACGCTTTACAAGACATTCCGCACGATCTTTTATGGCATTGCCAAACCTCTCGTCGCAAGCAAGCATCGCAATGCCGTTGTAATCTGAATAGTCCCACTTGTAGTCATAATAGACCTCCACACAGCCGTGTGACTCCAGATCTGCTTCATCAATAACATAAAGCCCCAGCCTGTCGCAAAGCTGATAGAACACAGGAGAGTTAGGATAATGTGACGTTCTCACAGCGTTTATGTTGTGCTTTTTCATAAGCACAAGGTCAGCTCTCATCTGCTCATAAGAAGCATAATATCCCGTGTCAGGGTAGCTGTCATGACGATTTACGCCCTTGAACTTCACCGCCCTGCCGTTTATCTTAACAACGCCCTTATCCACCTTTACATCTCTGAAGCCAACCTCCTCGCCGATAACCTCGTCGCCTGCATTGATAGTAAGCCTGTAAAGATAAGGTGTTTCAGCACTCCAAAGCTTGACGTTCTCTAACTTTATCTCAACGCTCTCACCGTCATAAGCCGAAAACTGAGCCATTGTAACACCGTCGCTGTCGCAAAGCTTTGCCGAAACATCAGGAAGATCGAAATGACGAAAACCGAGACCGAGACCGAGGCCAGAACCCCGCCGGGGTCATGCGCATAGGCCCACACGGCGGCGAAAGGAAGGGCCAGCAGCGATAACAGCGACATCACGCCGTGGGACACGGCATTGCCGATTTCCTCGCCTACGGTCGGCACGTAAACTGCCTTTTTCTTGTCCATAACACAACTGTTCAATTGTACATGCCAAATTTATGAAAAAATTTCATATCTTTGCGAGCATAGGTCATCTGGTTAGGTAAAAATGGACTTTTCACGGTACGAAAAACTCCGCACGCTCGTGTGCGCGAATTTCTCGGAGCAGACCCGGGCACTCGTCGACGAGGCGCTGGAGTATGCCGACGGGAAACTCGCCGGACTGGTGCGCTACGACGGCTCGCCCCTGCTGGAGCATGCCGCCGCGGTGGCTTCGATCGTGATCTCGGAGGTGGGCCTGGGCCGCAACTCCACCATCTCGGCGATCCTGCACGACGTGGTGCGCCTCGCCCACAAGCAGCTGCCCGCCGAAGAATTCCTCGCCCTGAGCGCCGACATCCGCAAACGCTTCGGCGATCAGGTCGTGGGCATCACCCTCGGGCTGGCCAACATCTCGGAGCTGAAGCTCAAGGTGGCCAAGGAGCAGGCCGACAATTTCCGGGACCTGATCGTGAGCTACTCCGAAGACCCGCGCGTCATCCTGATCAAACTGGCCGACCGGCTCGAAGTGATGCGTTCGCTCGAAATGTTCCCCCGCGAAAAGTGGCGCAAGAAGAGCTGGGAGTCGATGAACCTCTACGCCCAGATCGCCCACAAGCTGGGTCTCTACTCGATCAAGAGCGAGCTGGAGGACATCGCCCTGAAATACCTCGAACCGAAGGATTACGAGCACGTCGTCACAAAACTCGAAGAGAGCGCCGAGGAGCGCAAGGCCTTCATCGGGCGGTTCCTCGTGCCGATCGAGCAGCGGCTGAACCGCCTCGGCATCAAATACCACATCAAGAGCCGCACCAAATCGATCTTCTCGATCTGGAACAAGATGCACAAACAGCACGTCCCGTTCGAGGGCGTCTACGACATCTTCGCCATCCGCATCATCATCGACTGCCCGCAGGAGGCCGAGAAACAGCTCTGCTGGACGGCCTATTCGGTGGTGACGGACTTCTACACGCCCAATCCCAAGCGCATGCGCGACTGGATCTCGATCCCCAAGTCGAACGGCTACGAGTCGCTGCACACCACCGTGTCGGCCGAAGGCCGCTGGGTCGAGGTGCAGATCCGCACCGAACGCATGGATGCCGTGGCCGAGCGAGGCATCGCCGCGCACTGGCGTTACAAGGGCGTCAACCAGGGGGCGCAGACCAGCGAAATGTGGCTGGGACATCTGCGCGAACTGATAGAGGACACGACCCACTCGCTGGCGCAGCGTTTCGACGCCAAGCCCGCGTCGGGCGAAATCTTCGTCTTCACGCCCAACGGCGACCTGCGCAAACTCCCCGAGGGGGCCACGCTCCTCGACTTCGCCTTCGACATCCACACCTCGCTCGGATCGACATGCGTGGGCGGACGGGTCAACGGCCGCGCCGTGCCGATCCGCGAACAGCTGCGCAACGGCGACATCGTGGAGATCACCACCCAGAAAAACCAGACGCCCAAGTCGGACTGGCTGTCGCTGGTGGTGACCTCGAAGGCCCGCAACAAGATCAAGTCCTACCTGCGCGAGGAGCAGGCCAAGCACACGCGCATGGGGCGCGAGGAGCTGGAACGCAAACTCAAGAACTGGAAATTCGCCATCACGATCGACGAGGCGGTGGCTTACCTGGCCAAATACTTCAAACTGCGCCTCGGCACGGAGGTCTACGCGCTGATCGCCACCCAGAAGCTCGACTTCGGGTCGATCAAGGAGATCCTCTCACGCCACCTTTCGGGCGAAGCCGAAGAGGAGCGCCGCGCCGCGGCCGCCGAAATCGAACGCCAGAAGGCCGCGCTGCACGGCACGCAGGAGAAGGCCGCTCCGCAGGACGCGCTGGTGATCGACGACGACATCTCGAAAATCCAGTACAAGCTGGCCAAATGCTGCAACCCGATCAAGGGCGACGACGTGTTCGGATTCGTGACGATCAGCGCGGGAATCACCATCCACCGCTGCGACTGCCCCAACGCCAAGCGCATGCGCGAGAATTACCCCTACCGCGTGATCGACGCCCGCTGGCGGCAGTCGGCCGAAGGGGCGTTCCGCGTCACGATCCGCATCGTGGCGGCCGACACCACGGGCATGGCCAACCACATCACCGAGGTCATCGTCCGCGATCTCAAACTGGGCATCCGCTCGATGAACTTCGCACCCGCCGGGAACGGCTGCGTGGCGGGAGAAGTGGCCGTCGAAGTGCCCGGAACGGCCGTCGTGGACACGCTCATACACCAGATCATGCGCATCAAGGGCGTGCAGCGCGCCTACCGCGTCAACTAATTCCGCAAACAACTTTTTACCCACACAAACGATAAATGAATAACAACACAATCAGCGTCGTTTTCGCCGACTCGTCGCACGCACATTACGCACCGCGTATTTGCGATCTGATCTACGAGTCGGCCCTGCAGCGGGGTACGGGCATCGCCAAGCGGTCGCCCGAATACATCGCCGCAAAAATGACCGGTGGCAAGGCCGTCGTGGCGCTGGACGGTGAAAAACTGGTCGGGTTCAGCTATATCGAGTGCTGGGGTCACGGCGACTTCGTCGCCACCTCGGGACTTATCGTCGATCCGGAGTACCGCCATATGGGACTCGCGGAACAGATCAAACGACGAACCTTCGAGCTGGCCCGACGACGATTCCCGTATGCCAAGTTATTCAGTATCACCACGTCGCTGCCGGTTATGAAGCTCAACTCGCGAATGGGCTACGTCCCCGTGACCTTCTCGGAACTGACCGAAGACGAGGAGTTCTGGCGCGGCTGCGAAGGCTGCTGCAACTACGACATCCTGCAACGCAACAACCGCCGCATGTGCCTCTGCACGGGCATGCTCTACGACCCGGCCAAGGAACCGCCCGCGAAACAGTCGCGGCTGGCCCCCTACCGGATGTTTTTCCGGAACAAAGTAAAAAAACTGTTTCACCTGAAATAACGGAAATATCATTCGAGACAACCCGGTCGCGTCGCGACAAGTCCCCTCCGAGGAGGGGATTCAGAGGAAGGTCAGAATTGCAAACGACGCCGAAGGCGGCGACAACGACCGGAGGATTTGCACTCCGGCAGCATGAATAAAAAAACAAAAAAACAGAATATCATGGAAACCAAGAAGAAAGTGGTTCTGGCGTTCAGCGGCGGTCTGGACACCTCGTTTTGTGTAAAATACCTCTCCGAGGAGAAGGGTTACGACGTTTACACGGCAATCGCCAACACGGGCGGGTTCTCGAAACCCGAACTCGAAAAGATCGAGAAGCGCGCCATGGAGCTGGGCGCCACGGCACACGCGACGCTCGACATCGAGCAGGAGTACTACGAGAAAAGCATCCGCTACATGGTCTTCGGCAACATCCTGCGCAACGGGACCTACCCCATTTCGGTAAGTTCGGAGCGCATTTTCCAGGCCATCGCCATCATCGAATACGCCAAACAGATCGGCGCCGACGCCGTGGCCCACGGTTCGACCGGCGCGGGCAACGACCAGGTGCGCTTCGACCTGACGTTCCAGATCCTCGCCCCCGAGATCGAGATCATCACCCCGACGCGCGACATGATCCTGACGCGCGAATACGAGATCGACTACCTCCGCAAGCACGGCATCACGGCCGACTACAAGAAGATGGAGTACTCGATCAACAAGGGGCTGTGGGGAACCTCGATCGGCGGCAAGGAGACCCTGCATTCGGAGCAGACGCTCCCCGAGGAGGCCTATCCGAGCCAGATCACGGCCGAGGGCGAGGAGCGGCTCAAACTCACCTTCGAGCAGGGCGAGCTGGCGGCGGTCAACGGCACGCCCTACACGGACAAGGTCGAGGCCATCCGCGCCGTGGAGGCCATCGGGGCGAAATACGGCATCGGCCGCGACATGCACATCGGCGACACGATCATCGGCATCAAGGGCCGCGTGGGCTTCGAGGCCGCCGCGCCGATGCTGATCATCGCCGCGCACAAGATGCTCGAAAAACACACGCTGACCAAATGGCAGACCTACTGGAAAGACCAGGTGGCGACGTGGTACGGCATGTTCCTCCACGAAGCGCAGTACCTCGAACCGGTGATGCGCGACATCGAGGCGATGCTCCTCTCCTCGCAGCGCAACGTGACGGGAACCGTGGAGCTGATCCTGCGGCCGCGCAACTATACGCTCGTGGGCGTCGACTCGACGTTCGACCTGATGAAGACCGACTTCGGCGAGTACGGCGAGGTCAACAAGGCGTGGACGGCCGACGACGTGAAGGGATTCACGAAGATCCTCGGCAACCAGATCAAGATTTTCTACAACGTCCAGAAACGCAACAAGAAATGATCCGGGTCGGCATCATCGGAGGCGCCGGGTACACCGCCGGCGAACTGATCCGCCTGCTGGTGAACCATCCGCAGGCGGAGATCGCCTTCGTCCACAGCACTTCGAACGCGGGCAACCGCCTCGCGCAGGTGCACGGAGGACTGGAGGGCGACACCGGCATGCGGTTCTGCGACGCGTACGACCTCGGGGCGATCGACGTGCTGTTCCTCTGCTCGGCCCACGGGCAGAGCCGGGTCTGGATGGAAGAGAACACGATCCCCGCAGGCGTGAAGATCATCGACCTGGCGCAGGATTTCCGCGACGAGTCGTGCGGATTCGTCTACGGGCTTCCGGAGCTGAACCGCGAACGCATCCGCCGGGCGGAGCGCGTGGCCAACCCGGGCTGTTTCGCCACGGCGATCCAGCTGGCGCTGCTGCCGCTGGCCGCCGCGGGGCTGTTGCAGGACGAGGCGCACGTGACGGCGGTGACGGGTTCGACGGGCGCAGGCGTAAAACCCTCGGCCACGACCCATTTCAGCTGGCGGTCGGACAACATTTCGGTTTACAAGGCCTTCACGCACCAGCATCTCCTGGAGATCGGGCGCAACCTGCGGCTGCTGGAGCCGTCGTTCGACCGCGAAGTGAACTTCGTGCCGATGCGCGGCGACTTCACGCGGGGCATCCTGGCGAGTGTCTACACGGCGTGTCCGCTCGACGGCGAAGCGGCATCGAAGCTCTACGCCGACTTCTACGCCCCCTCGGCATTCACCCGCGTCACGGAACGCGACGTGGACCTCAAGCAGGTGGTCAACACCAACAAGGCGTTGCTCCACACAGCCAAATACTGCGGGAAACTGCACGTCGTCTCGGTCATCGACAACCTGCTGAAAGGGGCGTCGGGACAGGCCGTGCAGAACATGAACCTGATGTTCGGGCTGGACGAAAAGGAGGGTTTGCGGCTGAAAGCCTCGGCATTTTAATCCGGACCGGTGTTATTCACGGCGTACCGCCGTGGTTTACACTACCTTTTGGTGGCAACCGACGCACGCAGCACGAGCAGAGACCGCTTGCGGGCTATGCCGTGCCAGAAGGAGGAAAACGAGCGTAGCGAAGTTAAAAGCGCCAAAACCATCCGCATGTCGCTTTTCGCGGCAAAAGCGGCAGAATGCCCCGCGGAAGCTATGCATTTTATTCGATACTTCTAATATTATACTTCGTAATCTCGGATAAAAACGCCTGCTGGCGTTCATCCTCCGGGTCGTAGTCGAGTCCGTCGGCCTTGCGGGCCTCCCAGACCTTCATGTAGATGGGTTTCGAGCGGGTCGGCGGGCGGTTGACGATTTGCAGCGACGTCGTGTCCAGCCCCAGCACCGAGGCGATGACGGCGCGGATCGGCTCCGTCAGCTCGTCCTGCTCGGCGAGGATCACCGTGTTGAGCGCCACCTCGTATTCGTGCAGAATGCGTTCGGCGCTGAATCCCGCAGCGTAGTCCAGTCCGCTCAGCGTCCGGAACCACGAATGGGCCACGACGATGTCGCCGACGGCCTGTTCGTGCAGCGCCTGCCAGTCGCCCTCGTTCTGCGCGGCAATGGGGATGAAGCGCGAATTGTCGTCCTCGCCGCCGTCGCGGATGACGAACATCACCTGCCCGGGGTTCCCGGCGAACTTCTGTTCGGCGAGCCGCACGATGCGTTCGGCCTCGGCCTCGTTGTCCACCGACGAGTCGAGCATCATCACGCCCGACAGCTGGAACGAATTGTCGAGGCGCGAGATGTTCCAGCGGTCGGTCTTCCAGGCGATCGCCGAGACGCTGAACCCCGCGATGTAGGGCGGCACGCCGTAGTGTTCGAACATCGGTTCGTAATCCTTGTAATGGACGATCGAGCGCAGCGTGCCGTCCTCCTGCACCAGACGGATACGGATATAAAACTCGCCATCCGTTTCGCATCTGGCGCGGGACAGATACCGCCGTCCCTGCTGCGGGTACCATTTTCCCGCCGTCATCTGCTCGCCGCAGACGGGGCAGCGATTCTCCTGCCCGCTCATTGCGCCGAGCGCGGCGGTCTTGTCGGCGTAGCCATGGAACACGGCCCGCCGCACGCAGCCGGGCAGTTCCGCACCGTGGAAGCCATTCTCGTGCGCCTGCACGGCGGCCTCATACGCGGCGATGCCGTCCGCGAGACGCAGATGCTGGCAGACAAGCGCCGTGTGATACGCGTCGCCCAACGCATCGTGCGCAGCGCGGGTGGGGGCGATATCCATCATCTGCATAGCGGTCGAGAGCGCCTTCTGCGCGCCGGAGCCGTCGGTCTGGGCGTTGAAGATCAGCTGCGCGTTGTACCAGCGCGCCGTCCACCCGCTCTCCAGTCCGAACACCGCAAGATTCTCCCGCAGGATCGTGATATCGTCAAAGCCCCACGTCAAAAACACGCAGTCCTCGCCGCACCACGCTGCAAACTGCGCGGCGGCCTCTGGAAAACGCACACCCTTTTCGCGGAGCAAACTGTCGCGGATGCCGGTGAGCGAGGCGACCTTGCGGTTCATTTTCTTAAAATATTGCGGCCGGATGAGGATCTGGAACTCGTCCGCGATCTGCTGCTCCTGCGTCATGCGCACGGCGCCGATCTGCACGATCTCGCCGCGCATCGGGCTTGGCAGCGGCTGCCGCGCCGCGCTGGAACCCGGCCACGCCTGATTCCATTCCATATCCAGAATGATGTACTGCATATTCATTCTCCCTCTGTCGTTCAGCGTCTATCGTATCACACCCGCGGCCCCATGTAAACAAAAAAGTGGCCTTCTGCATAGTCTGAAACGAAAAAGGAGCGTGAAATTTATGCCATTTCTCTTTCTCAGTCCCTCCACGCAGGATTTCAACCCCTACGTCACCACCGGCAACGAGCAGTATTGGATGAACCGCATCGCCGACGAAATGGAGCCGTACTTACGCGCCTCCGGCGTCAACTTCACCCGCAACAACCCCGCAGGCAGCGCCGCACAATCCATCCGCGATTCCAACGCCGGGCAGTATGACTTCCACCTCGCCCTGCACTCCAACGCCATGCCCGAGGCCTCTGCCGGGACGGCCCGCGGCGTCGACATCTACTATAGCCCGATGAGCGAAGCGGGGCTGCGCATGGCGAACATCATCGTCGACAACCTCCGCCCCATCTATCCCCTGCCCGAGAAAGTCCGCGCGCTTTCCACCGTCGCCATCGGCGAGGTGCGCCG
>OHMD01000164.1_pt1 | contig 14337 bp, 9 predicted proteins | sample 1569161 | NCBI WGS metagenome assembly OHMD01 (sample SAMEA3879502, study PRJEB24766) | human gut metagenome | biome: human-associated habitat; feature: feces | place: USA | collected 1985/1987
CGGGGGAGCGGCCCCGGGTTAGTTAGGTCGGCAGGTCCTGCCGGGAGGCAGTTGTCCGGTTGAATTTCAGGTTAGGTTTTAGTTTGCAATTATCGGGTCCTTCCCCGCGCGGTTTTTTCTACGAACACTAAACCCTTAATCAGTCAGGTATATGTCATCATTACTCAGATTCAAGATGGTCGATGCGGCCATAAATCACACGGCCGTCGAGGTGAAAGTTCCCGAGGGACGCCCGTCGGACTACTTCGGAAAGAAGGTATTTGGACGTGCGGCTATGCGGAAGTATCTCGACAAGCGCACCTATGCGGCCCTGCTCGACACGATGGAAAAACGCACGCCGCTTACGCGCGAAGTTGCCGACAGCATCGCGGCGGGTATGCGCCAGTGGGCGCTGGAGCACGGTGCGGACCACTATACCCACTGGTTTCAACCCCTGACGGGCGGTACGGCCGAGAAACACGACGCCTTTGCCGAGCCGGACGGTCAGGGCGGCGTGCTGGAGGAGTTCTCCGGCAAGCTGCTCGTGCAGCAGGAGCCCGACGCCTCGTCGTTCCCCAACGGCGGCATCCGCAATACGTTCGAGGCCCGCGGCTACTCGGCCTGGGACCCCACGTCGCCCGCCTTCATCGTCGACACGACGCTCTGTATCCCTACCGTCTTCATCGCCTATACGGGCGAGGCGCTCGACTACAAAGTGCCCCTGCTGCGCTCGCTGACGGCCATCGACAAGGCCGCCACGGAGGTGTGCCGCTATTTCGACAAGAATGTCGAGAAGGTCTTTTCCTACCTGGGCTGGGAGCAGGAATATTTCCTCGTGGACGAGAGCCTCTGGGCCGTGCGTCCCGACCTGATGCTCACGGGGCGTACGCTCATGGGACACGAGTCGGCCAAGAACCAGCAGTTGGAAGACCACTATTTCGGGGCGATTCCGACGCGTGTGATGGCCTTTATGAAGGACCTCGAATACGAGTGCCTGAAGTTGGGAATTCCGGTCAAGACGCGCCACAACGAGGTGGCTCCCAGTCAGTTCGAGCTGGCTCCGGTTTACGAGGAGGCCAACCTGGCCAACGACCACAACCAGCTGCTGATGACCATTATGGACAAGATCGCCCGCCGTCACCAGTTCCGCGTGCTGCTGCACGAAAAACCCTTCAAGGGGATCAACGGATCGGGCAAGCACAACAACTGGTCGCTGGGAACCGATACGGGCGTGAACCTGCTCGGTCCGGGCAAGACCGCTTCGGAGAACCTCCAGTTCATCACTTTCCTGGTGAACGCCATTTCGGCGGTTTACAAGCACAACGGCCTGCTGAAGGCGTCGATTATGAGCGCGACGAACGCTCACCGGCTGGGCGCCAACGAGGCGCCTCCCGCCATCATTTCGACCTTCCTCGGAACGCAGGTGTCGGCCGTGCTGGACAAGCTGGCCGCATCGAAGGGCGACGATGCCATCCGTTTCGACGCCAAGAACGTCTTCAAGATGAGCGGCATTTCGCACATCCCGACGCTGCTGCTGGACAACACCGACCGCAACCGCACCTCGCCGTTCGCCTTCACGGGCAACCGCTTCGAGTTCCGCGCCGTGGGTTCGTCGGACAACTGCGCCGAGGCGATGATCGTGCTCAACTCGGCGATGGCATACGAACTGACCGAGTTCAAGAAGGCCGTGGACGCCAAGATCGAGGCCGGGGCCAAGAAGGAGAGGGCCATTTACGAGGTGCTCAAGCAGATGATCAAGGCCTGCAAGGCCATCCGGTTCGACGGCAACGGCTATTCGGACGAGTGGAAGGCCGAGGCGAAGCGGCGCGGTCTGGACTGCGAGACGTCGACGCCGCTGATCTTCGACCGCTACCTGGACAGGGAGAGCCTGAAGATGTTCGGCGATATGGGAGTTTTCACCAAGGTCGAACTCGAAGCCCGCACCGAGGTGAAGTGGGAGACCTATACCAAGAAAATCCAGATTGAAGGCCGCGTGCTGGGCGACCTGGCGATGAACCACATCGTGCCGATCGCTTCGAAATACGAGGCGCAGTTGCTCGACAAGGTCTATAAGATGCATCAGATCGGAGGGCTGAACGCCTCGTCGGACATTCTGCTTATCAAGAAGATTCAGGACCATACGGCCTCGATCCAGAAACTCACCGGCGAGATGATCGACGCCCGCAAGGTTGCCAACCGGATCGAGGACCCGCGTGAAAAGGCCATTGCCTACCACGATACCGTGGCTGTCTGCTTCGACGAGATCCGCCGTCATATCGACAAGCTGGAAGAGATCGTCGACGATCAGATCTGGCCGCTGCCGAAGTATCGCGAACTGTTGTTCCTGCGCTGATCGGGCTGATTACGGCATAGAAAAACCGGGAACATTCCTTTCGGAGTGTTCCCGGTTCTGGTTTCATATCTTGCGGAAATTATTCGTCGTCGCGGTACATGTGTTCCACGTAAATGGCGTGCTGCATCGCCTCGCGCTTCGCGATCGAAGGCTTGGTGAAGTACTGGCGGCGGCGAAGCTCCTTCAGGACGCCCGTGCGCTCGTATTTACGTTTGAACTTTTTCAGGGCGCGCTCGATGTTTTCGCCCTCTTTTACCGGCATGATAATCATAATATTCTTTGTTTTTTGTTGTTTTGAATCTGTTTGTTCGTTCTGAAAACTGCGGGGTGCGCATCCTCGATGCATCTTCCCCAAAAACGGTCGTTTTATTCGTCGGCAGGTCCGCTGTCCGACCCGAATTGCAGATAAGGAGCCAGCCGTGCTGCCTCCTCGCGGGTCAATATGTTCTGTTCCACCAATTCTCCAGCGGTACTCCAACCTCCTTTCAACTGTCTTGCTTTCAGCAATTTTCGTAATGCCTGCGGTGCTATGTAGGGGTGTTTCCCCAGCACTTTCGGGCTTGCAAAGTTAATATCAATTTTCCGAATTTTGCAACTATCGCAGTAAATTTGTTTCAAAATTTTTTCATAATTGCGTTCCCGCACTCCCGGAACCTCTGCGAGTTGCTCCGCGCGGACGAATCCGCCGAGCCGTTCGCGGTAGTGCATGATCGCCACGACGGTCCTGGGACCGATGCCCACAACCGAGCGCAGCGTCGCCGAATCGGCCGTGTTCAGCTCCACGGGCTGTTCGATCGGCCGCGCCTTCCGTTCCGGGAAGATGACGTAGGGTTCCAGCGCCGCGGCCACCGAGTCGCTCACGACGTAGCATTCGCGCAGGTCCTCCATGTCGTAGATGCCGCTCAAATCCCGCCAGCGGATGAACGCCTCGGCCTGACGCTTCGACAAGGCCCCGATGGCGCGCAGGTAGCGGGCGCTCACGGTGTCGATGCGGAACGGCCCGGGTGCGAGCGGTTCGGGGAGAATGCGCCCCGTGCGGTATTTTTCGGGTGCGATGGCGTATTTGCGGCCGATGCGCACCCAGGGTTCGAGCCGCCGGTAGAGCGAGTCGCTGATGCCGTAGCAGAGCGTCAGGTCCTCGGGAATGCGGAACACTTTGCCCGCGGCGCGGTATTTCAGCAGGCTCACCGCTTCGTGCTTCGTAAGCCCGAGTCGCCGCAGGTCGTCGAGCGAGGCCGTGTTGGGGTCGAAATGCGACATCACGACGCTGTCCGCGGGCAACGCCTCCTCCATCTCGGCCTCGGCGCGGCGGGCCGCTTCGGGGTCGGCTGCCGGGCGTACGAGCATCAGGGCTATGATCAGCAGCCCGGCCAACGGCAGGAATACCGCAATGGCGCGTATTTCGCGGTCGGAAAAAAGTTTAGCCATTGTTCTGTTTATGCGGTCATATGCTTTATCGTTTCAACTGCCGGGAGCATGCGTCGTCTCCCTTCCGGAGGGAGGCCGGGGCGGGGCCATGCTTGTAGATGGCTCCGCAGGCGGCAATGACGGCGGTCGAAAGCGATTTGTACGTCGAAGTGTGTATTCGTTTTGTCTATTTTCCGATCTCCTCCAATGCCCGCTTCACCGAACCCCAGCGCAGCAGCAGTTTGCGGGCCTCGGTTTCGTCAAGCCCCGACGCTTCGGCGACCATCCGCGTTCCGCGGGCCACGAGCTTGTCGTTGGTCAGCTGCATGTTGACCATGCGGTTGCCTTCGACGCGTCCCAGCCGGATCATTACCGCCGTAGACAACATGTTGAGCATCAATTTCTGGGCCGTTCCGGCCTTCATGCGCGTCGATCCGGTCACGAACTCCGGTCCTACGACCGCTTCGAGCGCATACTCCGCTTCGGCCGCTACGGGCGACGCGGGGTTGCAGGTGATCGAGCCGGTCAGCAGTCCGTGGCGGCGCGCCGCGCGCAGTCCGCCGATCACGTAGGGCGTCGTTCCCGATGCCGCGATGCCGATCAGCACATCGCCGGCCGTGGGGTGGTAGGGCGCCATGTCGCGCCAGGCTCCTTCGGTGTCGTCTTCGGCGTGCTCCACGGCCCGCCGCAAAGCGCCGTCGCCTCCGGCGATCAGCCCGATCACCCGGTCGAACGGCACGCCGTAGGTCGGGGGCAGCTCCGAGGCGTCGGTGACCCCCAGCCGGCCGCTCGTCCCGGCGCCGATGTAAAACATCCGGCCTCCGCGCTGCATGCGCTCGACGATGCGTTCGACGAGTAGCTCCATGACGGGGATGGTCTGCCGCACGGCTTCGTGCACACGGGCGTCCTCGCGGTTGATGCCCGTCAGGATGTCGTGCACCGACATCCGTTGCAGGTCGTCGTAGGCCGAATCCTGTTCGGTGATTCTATCTTCCATAGTGGTATTTCAAAAGCCCTTCGGCGGGCGATTCTACAATGGTTTCCACGCGGCGGCCCTCCGCTTCCAGCGCCTCGCGCAGCAACGCCTCGAAGTGTGCCGCCACGCCGCCCAGCAGCGAGACGGGGAGTTCCGCCGGATAGCGGCTCAGGTTGCGGGACGCAAAGTCGCGGAACGACCGGAGTAGCAGCTCCCGGATCTCCGGGCGGTCGATATGCGCGCGTATGAAAGGTGCGAACGAGGCCAGAAAGCGGTTGGCGTAAGGCTCGCGGTAGACGCGGCGGATGATCTCCTCGTAATTCAGCCCGTGCGCCGCGAGAAACTCCTCTTTCAGCGGAATGTGCCCCTTGAAGATGCCGTTCACCAGGTTGCGCCCCAGCACGGCCCCGCTGCCCTCGTCGCCCAGCACATAGCCCAGCGGGGGGACGTTTTTCAGGATTTCGCCGTCGCGGCACAGGCAGGAGTTCGATCCCGTGCCGAGGATGCAGGCGATGCCTTCCCCGCGGCCCCAGAGCGCCCGCGCCGCGCCCAGCAGGTCCGATTCGACCGTAATGTCCGTCGTTCCGAAGTGCGCTTCCAACTCCCGGCGCAGCTTCTCGCTCGCTTCCGGGAAGGTCTCGCCGCACCCCGCGCCGTAGAATCTCACGCTCGTCACGCCGTCGCATGGCGGCAGTTCCGCGAGGGCTTCGCGTATCTGTTCGGCCGAGTGCTGCACGGCGTTGATCCCCCGCGTGCGCACGTTTGTCGTCCGTGCGCCGTCGCTGGCGATCCACGTGCATTTGGTCGATCCGCTGTCGGCTATAAGTACCATAATTCAAAGATACGGATTAATCTTCAAATTCCGGAAAAAAGCTATAACTAAATTTTTTAGTTTAAAAACTATGTAAAATAGTTGTATGTGAGTTTTTTTTAGTTACCTTTGTTCCCGGGTGCATGAAAAAGGACCGATGAAGCGATGGGCGGCTGTTCCGGAGGGAGCATTGCCGGCCGGGCGTGTCCGGGAAGTCGTGGGACGAATCCGGCGGGATCGTCGGCCGCGAGGGCGCCGTTCGCCGCATCGGGACCGGACCGGGCGTTTTGCTGCGCCGCCGTATGCTGGAATGCCTCCGTTTCAACTGAAAACGATACCTGATAAAGCTTGTTTGAGTGAAATATGAAAGAGAATCCTGAAAAACTGACACGCAGGGAAGAGGAGCTGATGCGCTGCTTCTGGGAGCACGGTCCGCTGTTCGTACGCGAACTGGTGGCCCTTTCGCCCGATCCCAAACCCCATTTCAACACCCTTTCGACGATGGTCCGCGCGCTCGAAGCCAAAGGCTATGTCGCCCACAACTCCTTCGGCAGCACCTACCAATACTATCCGGTGGTGAGCGAGGAGGAGTTTTCGCGCTCGACGCTCGGCAGCGTGATCAGCCGCTATTTCGAGAATTCCTACCTCGGGGCGGTCTCGGCGCTGGTCGAGGAGGAGAAGATCTCGCTCGGCGAACTGCGCAGCCTGATCGACCGCATCGAAAATCAAAACCGGTAGCGCCATGTACGACCTGATGATTTACAGCCTGAAAGTCGGCGTCTGCCTGGCTGTCTTCTACCTCTTTTTCAAATTGCTGTTGAGCCGTGAGACCTTCCACCGCTTCAACCGGATCGTGGTTCTGGGGGCGATGTTCCTCTCGTTCGTGCTGCCGCTGTGCGTGATCACGGTTTACCGCGAAATCCCCGTCCTGCCGGAAATTCCGGACGGGGAGGCTGTTGCGACGGCCTTCGCCGAACCGCTTTCCGAACCTTTTCCGTGGGAGATGCTCGCCGGGGCGGCATTCCTGCTCGGGGCGGCCGCCACGCTGCTGTGGACGCTTTGTTCGCTCATCGGAGTCCTGCGTCTGATCCGCGGCGGACGTCGCGAACGGCTGGAGGACGGGGCTGTGCTGGTGCGCACGGAACGGCCCGTGACGCCTTTCAGCTGGGGACGCTATATCGTGATGTCCGAGAGGGACCTGGCGGAAAACGGCGGGGCGATTCTGCTTCACGAACGGGCGCACCTGCGGCTGCGTCATTCGCTCGACCTGATCGTGACCGACGTTGCGGGCTGCCTGCAATGGTTCAACCCCGCGATGTGGCTGCTGCGCCGCGAACTGCGGGCCATCCACGAATATGAAGCCGACGAGGCGGTGCTCGACAGCGGCGTCGACGCCCGGAGTTACCAGATGTTGTTAATAAAGAAAGCTGCCGGCGGGAGGTGGTACTCGATTGCCAACAGCTTTAATCACAGTAAACTTAAAAACCGTATTACCATGATGTTGCGTAAAAAATCGTCGCGGTGGGCCGGGGCCAGGGCGCTCCTGCTCCTGCCGCTCACGGCCGTCGCCCTGGGGGCTTTCGCCGAAACCGCTTATGTCTTTCCGGAAGACAAAGGTAAAAAAGAAACCAGTACGATTTACATTCGGGGGTCGAAATCTTTTTCCGATGGGCAACAACCGCTGATTCTGGTCGACGGCAGGGAGGTGAAGTCGATGGACAGCCTCGCTGCCGACCGGATCGAGGCGATCACCGTGCTCAAGGATTCCGTTTCGATGGCTGTGTACGGCGAAAAGGCCGCCGACGGCGTGATTCTTGTAACGCTCAAAAAGACCGGAGAACCGGGCGATGGGGTGCAGGTCCCGGGACTGAAAGGCAAAGTCGTGACGGTCACCCGGGCGGACAGCGCCGGGACGAACGAGTCGACAACCGTGCGGGTGATCGGTCACGGTACGAGGCCGAAAGACGGAACGGTTGTGGTGAATACGGCCGGAATCGCGAAATCGTATCGGTTCAAGGTCGAGAACGACTCGTCGGTCGAGTCGAATCCTGCATTTATCGTCGACGGCGTACAAGTGTCTGAAATCGAATCGCTCGACCCGGATCAGATTGAAAGCATGTCGGTGATCAAAGGCACGAATCTCCCCGGGGAGTTTGCCGACAAGGGGTATGAGGGCGTGATAACGATTACGACCAAACAGGCGGCTGCCGCGCAAAGGGCTGCCGCGAAGTCGGCCCGGGAGGGTATCGAAGCCGCCCGCGAAGGGTTGAAACTGGCCCGCAAGTATATGAGTTCCGATGACTGGAAGCAGGCCCAGAAAGCGCTCGACAAGGCCCAGAAGGAACTTGAATCGGCCCGCAAGGAGACTTCGGCACAGCTTTCCGAAGCGCAGAAAGCGGTGGGAACGTCGCTTCGACTTTCGGCGGACGCCGGACATGCCGATAAGGTGACCATTCAGGGCACTCCGGAGAGTTCGGTGTCGGTTTATAAGGGACAGGTGACGCTGAAAGGCGGATTTCCCGACGGCATGCTGATCCGTATCAATGGCAGGGAGGCCTCGAAAGAGGATGTTAAACGGCTGGAATCCGGGAAGATTAGGCGCATGGAGGTCTACAAGGGCGATGAGGCCGTGAAGCGTTACGGCGAGAAGGGGCGCAACGGCGTGGTCGAGATCCGCGCCCGCAGGTAAAGGCTTAAAGGAAAAACCATAAGCAGATAAAAAGTTCACGAAGGCGGGGGATTCCACGGAATCCTCCGCCTTTTTTGTGCGTGCCTATTTGAATTCGACGATCTCGGGCCGCGTCGGCCGGTAGCGGTACTGCTCCATGCGCGTCGGGTTCGAAAGGCGGAAATATTCGCTCTCGACCAGTCCGCGTTTGCCGAAGGCCACGCCCAGCCGGATTTGGATCGTGTTGAACACCAGCCGTTCGTTTCGCAGCCGCACGCCCAGTCCGAACGAGGTGAAGAAGTCGTTTTTGAAGATGTTGGGCGAATAGCCGATCAGCCCGAAGTCGGCGAACCCGAAGACGGCGATGCGGAATCCCAGCGGCTGGTAGGGGGTGAATACCACCGTCTCGGTGTTGAGGATCATGCGGTTGGTTCCGATGATGTACTCCTTGAGGGCTTGCAGGCCGTCGGTGCGCGTGAAGCGGATGCTCTCGTCGCTGCCCGTCGCACGGTTCCAGCCCTGCGTGTAGTTGAAGGCGAGGAACTGGCGGATGCGGCTGCGCTTGAACAGGAAAAGGTTGGAGAACCACCGCAGGTCGACATCGACGGCGCTGCGCTGCCACATGCCGTTTTCGAGGTCTATGTAGCTTCCGAGCGTGAAGCCGCCCATGATGTAGCCCAGTCTGCGGAATCCACCCGTTTCGTAGCTCGCGCCGAGGTAGAGGGCGTCGTTGAATTCGCCCCACGAATAGCCCGTCGTCACTTCGGCCTTGTAGCCCGTCGCGAGATACTCGCGCGTACCGAATCCGTAGATCATGTTGGCCGTGTAGAATTTTTCGCGGTAGAGACCCCCGCCGACCAGCAGGGCGTCCTGGTCGTGCAGCGCGGGGTTGTAGTCCGGGGCCACGAGGGGCCTGCGGCTCACGCGCCGGTAGTTGTAGCGTCCCGAGAGATAAACGCTCGATTTGATTCCGCGCAGGTAGTGCGAGTAGCCGCCCCAGACGTCGAGGTTGCGCTCCTTCACCAGCAGCGACGTGTCCTGTTCGATCATGTAGCGCTTGGCTTTGATGTCGCTGTATGTAAGGCCTATCTCGTAGTCCGTGGGTTTGAGGAACTCTTTGCGCAGCCCCATGTTGAGCGTCGAGTTGTAGAAGTCGCGCCCTCCGCCGATCTCGGCGGTGTAGAAGGTCCCGAGCAGGTTGGGGATTTCGTATTCGACCATGTTGCCGCCGTAGGAGAAGTCCTTGCGGCTGAAGTTGGTCATAAATTTGAGTTTGTTGCCCGATCCGAAGATGTTGGCGTCGGAAAGCCCCACCATCGTCCGGCCCTCGGAATGCCATCCTCCGTCGACGGAGATGGTCCAGCTGTCGCGCGTGGTGATCAGGAGGTTCACGCGTGTCGAGTCCACCGCGTCGGGGAGCACCGTGACGTCGATGTCCGAGATGTAGTCGCGCGAGCGGATCAGTTGCTTGTTGCGCACGATGAGCTGCGGGTCGAGCTTGTCGCCCGAGCGGAACAGCAGGTCGCGCCGGACGACGCGGTCGCGGGTGAGCATGTGGGTTTTGTTGGCCATGCGTTCGAGCCGGTTGCCGCCGGGGTCGAAAACCTGCTGGCGTTCGATGGTGATGTCGCCGATGGTTTTCCCGGCGTAGGGTTCCAGCAGGCGGCTCTCGTCGGTGACGCGGCCGCTCATCGTGGTGTCGAGCACGGGTTTTACGAAGAGCATCCGGTAAAGCATGCGCGGCACGGCGCGCCGGCTGGTTTTCGACTGGATGCTGTCGTAGAGGCGCTGGTTGCGCGCCGATGCGTCGGGATTCGCCACACGGGCGCTGTCGGGCGTGAACCGGTCGGGGGCGTGCGTGCCGGGTCCTGCGGCACGGACCGAGAGGACCGTTGCCGCCCCAATCAGGATCAGGGAAAATATGCAGAACCGGGCGAACATTGTGTCAAAGATAACGGATTTTTTCGGCAAAAAGTGCGACACAGGGGCCTAAATTGAGGATTCGATACCCATATCCCGATTATTCCGTCTCGGCGGCGGGTGCAGCTCCCCGCATGGCTTATAATCGGTGTTTTCCATCCCTCTCTTTTCTTTGCCGCGACGCCCTCCCCCGGAGAAGACGAAAAAGACGGCCCGAAGGTCGTCTTTTTCCATTTTCCGTTCAGCGTGGAATGGGGGTCATCCCTTCCCCGCCTTATCTGCGGCCCTCTTTGGCCTCGATGCATTCCGTGGCGTGGGGCACTTTCATCAGCCGCTCCTTGGGAATGAGCTTTCCGGTCGTTTTGCAGATGCCGTACGTCTTGTTCTCGATGCGTACGAGCGCCATTTCGAGGTTGCGGATAAATTTCATCTGATGGGCAGCCAAACGACCGCTTTCCTCTTTGGAAAGAGTTGCAGCGCCCTCCTCCAGCACCTTGAACGTCGGCGATGTGTCTTCCGTATCGTTGTCGGCGGTATGGGTGATCGTGGCGCGCAGCAGCTCGTAGTCCGCACGCGCGTTCTCAAGCTTTTTCAGGATAAGCTGCCGGAACTCTTCGAGTTCGGCGTCGCTGTATCTGGTTCTTTCGTCTGCCATAATAATCTCCTCTCTTTTAAGGTTTACTGTAAAATTAAGCAATAATTCCGATATTACCAAATTTTACCGGAATATATCAAGGGGCTATATCCGCGTCACGGCGATGCGCAGCGGTTCGTCGTCCACGTCGGTTTCGACGACCGTTTCGCCTGCCGGTTCCGCTGCCGGACGGACCTCCACGGCGAGGGTCTGCGAAGCGATGTAACCGGCGAATCGGGCGATTGCGTCGGCCACCAGGGGCTTCTGTTCGATCTCTGCGCGGATCTTGTCCGTGACCTCGAATCCGGAGTCCTTGCGGATATTCTGGATGCGGTTTATCAATTCGCGTGCCACGCCTTCGGCCTTCAGTTCGTCGGTCACGGTGATGTCGAGGGCCACGGTGAGCTTGCCCTCCGACGCCACGAGCCATCCGGGCATGTCCTCCGAGGTGATCTCGAAGTCGGCGGGCGTCACGGTGATCCGCTCCGCTCCGAGGTCGAGCACCGTTTCCGGCGCGGCCTCCACCTCGGCGATACGTTCCTGCGAGAACTCCGCGACGAGGGCGGCGATCTGCTTCATCCACTTGCCGTAACGCGGCCCGAGGGTCTTGAAGTTGGGCTTGATGCGTTTGGTAATCAGCCCCGTGGTCTTTTCGATCAGCTCGATCTCCTTCACGTTGACCTCGTTCATAATGAGGTTCTTCACGGCCGAAATATGCTCCGCCGTCGCGGGGTCGAGCACCGGGATCAGGATTTTGGTCAGCGGCTGGCGCACCTTGATCGACACTTTGCGGCGCAGGGCCAGCACCATCGACGAGACCTTCTGCGCCAAAGCCATCATGTCCTCCAGCCGGGCGTCGATCAGCCCCTCGTCGGCCTTCGGGAAGGCGGCCAGGTGCACCGACTCGTCCGTGTGGCGGCCGCTCACGGCGTTGAGGTCCGTGAAGATGCGGTCGGAGATGAACGGCGCGAACGGCGCTGCGAGCATCGTGACGGTCTCAAGACAGGTGTACAGCGTCTGATAGGCCGCCAGTTTGTCCTCCGACATGCCGCCTCCCCAGAACCGCTTGCGGTTGAGGCGCACGTACCAGTTCGAGAGGTTTTCGCCCACGAACTCCTGAATGGCGCGGGCCGCCGGAGTGGGGTCGTAGTCTTCGAGAGATTCGGTAACGTTCTTCACCAGCGTATTCAGGAGCGAGATGATCCAGCGGTCGATTTCGGGACGCTTCTCCATCGGAACCTCCTCTTCACGGCCCGTGAAGCCGTCCACGTTGGCGTAGAGGGCGAAGAACGAGTAGGTGTTGTAGAGCGTTCCGAAGAATTTGCGGCGCACTTCGTCGACGCCGTCCCTGTCGAACTTGAGGTTGTCCCACGGCTGCGAGTTGGAGATCATGTACCAGCGCGTCGCGTCGGCTCCGTAGGTGTCGAGCACCTCGAACGGATCGACGGCGTTGCCTAGGCGTTTCGACATCTTGTTGCCGTTCTTGTCCAGCACCAGACCGTTCGAAATGATATTCTTGAAAGCCACCGAGTCGAAGAGCATCGAGGCGATGGCGTGCAGCGTGAAGAACCAGCCGCGCGTCTGGTCGACGCCCTCGGCGATGAAGTCGGCGGGGTAGACCTGGCCGAAGCCCTCCTTGTTCTCGAACGGGTAGTGCACCTGCGCATAGGGCATGGCGCCCGAGTCGAACCACACGTCGATCAGGTCCGATTCGCGCCTCATCGGCTCGCCCTTCGACGAGACCAGCACGATCGAATCGACATAGGGGCGGTGCAGGTCGATGTTCTCGGTCGAGTAGTTCTCCTTCGACATGTCGCCGACCCTGAAATTCCTGTACGGGTTTTCCTGCATGACGCCCGCCGCTATCGAACGCTCTATTTCGGCCATCAGCTCTTCGACCGAACCGATGCACTTCACCTCGGAGTAGTCCTCCGTGGCCCATACGGGCAGCGGGGTTCCCCAGAAGCGCGAACGCGAGAGGTTCCAGTCCACCAGTCCTTCGAGCCACTTGCCGAAGCGGCCCGTTCCGGTCGATTCGGGTTTCCAGCGGATCGTTTTGTTCAGTTCGATCATCCGCTCGCGCAGCGCCGTGGTGCGGATGAACCACGAGTCGAGCGGGTAGTAGAGCACGGGTTTGTCCGTGCGCCAGCAGTGGGGGTAGGAGTGGGTGTGCTTCTCGATCTTGAAGGCCTTGTTTTCGGCTTTCAGCATCACCGCGATGTCGATGTCCAGCGTCGGGTCGGTCTCGCTCAGCCGCTCGTCGTAGGCGTTCTTCACGTAGCGGCCCGCATACTCCCCGTATTTCGCGGCGTCGACGTGCGTCTTCACGAACTCCGGGTCGAGGTCTTCGATCAAAAAGAATTTGCCCTGCCTGTCGACCATCGGCTGGTTCTTGCCCGCGCGGTCGACCATGAAGAGCGGCGGGATGCCGGCGGCCTTGGCCACACGGTCGTCGTCGGCGCCGAACGTCGGGGCGATGTGCACGATGCCCGTACCGTCCGAGGTGGTCACGTAGTCGCCGACGATCACGCGGAAGGCGTCGCCTTCCGGCTTCACCCACGGGATCAGCTGCTCGTAGCGGATGCCTTCCAGCTCGGGACCTTTCCAGCTCCCCTCCATGATCTCGTATGTGCCTTCCATCTTCTTGGTGAAGTAGGAACCCAGTAGCTCTTTGGCCAGAATGACCGTCTGCGGCCGGTCGGTGTAGGGGTTGAGGCACTTGACCTTCACGTATTCGATCGCAGGGCCTACGGCCAGCGCCGTGTTCGAAGGCAGCGTCCACGGCGTGGTGGTCCAGGCCAGGAAATAGAGTTCACCTTCGATTCCTTCGAAGAGTTTCTCGCTCTTCGCGTCGCGGATCACGCGGAACTGCGACGTGCAGGTCGTGTCCTTCACGTCGCGGTAGCAGCCGGGCTGGTTCAGTTCGTGGGTCGAGAGACCCGTTCCGGCGGCGGGCGAGTAGGGCTGGATGGTGTAGCCCTTGTAGAGCAGCCCCTTGTCGAAGAGCTGCTTCAGGAGCCACCACAGCGTCTCGATGTATTTGTTGTCGTAGGTGATGTACGGGTCGTCCATGTTGACCCAGTAGCCCATCTTGCGCGTGAGGTCCTCCCACTTGCCCGTGAACTCCATCACCGCCTCGCGGCACGTGCGGTTGTACTCCTCGATGGAGATCTTCTTGCCGATGTCTTCCTTGGTGATGCCGAGCTTCTTCTCGACGCCCAGTTCCACGGGCAGTCCGTGAGTGTCCCATCCGGCCTTGCGGTGCACGAGGTAGCCCTGCTGCGTCTTGTAGCGGCAGAATACGTCCTTGATCGTGCGGGCCATGACGTGGTGGATGCCGGGCATGCCGTTTGCCGAGGGGGGACCCTCGTAGAATACGAACGTGGGATGGCCCTCGCGGGTCGTGATGCTTTTGTGGAACGTGTCACGTGCGTCCCATTCGCCGAGCACGTCGGCGGCTATGCCTGCCAGGTCGAGGCCTTTATACTCCTTGAACTTCATATCGGTAGAAATTTCTTCGCTAATTTTCTGACAATTGGCAAAGATATAAAAAAGATTTGAAAAACGGGTCTGAAGCGTTCGATTTATG
>OHMD01000199.1_pt1 | contig 13555 bp, 10 predicted proteins | sample 1569161 | NCBI WGS metagenome assembly OHMD01 (sample SAMEA3879502, study PRJEB24766) | human gut metagenome | biome: human-associated habitat; feature: feces | place: USA | collected 1985/1987
GCCTGACCATTGCCTTTTTCGTGGCTCTCATCGAGGCCGTGGTGGGCATCACCGCCGGTGTGCTGTGGGGCTATGTGCGCGGGCTGGATTTTCTGTTCACGGAGCTGTACAACATCTTTGACAACATTCCCACCGCCATTGTGCTGATCCTCATCTCCTATGTGGCCTCCCCCAGCATCTGGACCATGATCCTGGGCATGTCCATCAAGGGCTGGATCGAGATGGCGCGGTTCATCCGCAACCAGATCCTCATCATCCGTGACCGTGACTACAACGTTGCCTCCCGCTGCATCGGCACCCCCACGGTGCGCATCGTGCTGCGCAACCTGCTGCCGTATCTGGTGTCGGTGATCATGCTGCGCATGGCCCTCACCATTCCGGAAGCCATCGGCAACGAGGTGTTCATCACCTACATCGGCCTGGGCCTCTCGGTGGAAACGCCCTCGCTGGGCAATCTGGTCAACGACGGCCGCAAGGTGATGATGCAGGCCGGTCTGCGCTACCAGCTGCTCTACCCCACCCTGATTCTGAGCTTTGTCACCATTGCGTTCTATCTGATCGGCAACGCGTTCTCGGACGCCGCCGACCCGAAGAACCACCTGCAGTAAGGAGGAATGCATGATGAACGAAAACGACTGCATCCTCTCGGTGCGGGGGCTGGATATCCGGTTCAACCTGCGCGGCCGGGTGCTGCACGCCATCCGCGGCATCGACCTGGACCTGTACCGGGGCGAAGTGCTGGCCGTCGTGGGCGAGTCCGGCTCCGGCAAGAGCGTGTTCACCAAGAGTTTCATGGGCCTGTTGGACACCAATGGCTCCATCACTGGCGGCACCATCGACTACTACCCTACCCCCGGCGCAGAGCCGGTGCGCCTGTCCGGCCTGAAAACCGAAAAGGACTGGCTGCGCATCCGGGGCCGCGAAATTGCCATGATCATGCAGGACCCCATGACCAGCCTGAACCCGCTGAAAACCATCGGCGACCAGATTTTGGAGGCCGTGACCCTGCATCAGGGCCTGAAGGGCACCGAGGCCAGGGCCAGAACACTGGAATACCTGCGGGACGTGGGCATTTCTGACCCGGAAGTGCGTTTTAAGCAGTATCCTCATGAGTTCTCCGGCGGCATGCGTCAGCGCGTGGTGATCGCCATTGCGGTGGCCTGCAGCCCGAAGATCCTGATCTGTGACGAGCCCACCACCGCGCTGGATGTGACCATTCAGGCTCAGATTTTGCAGCTGCTCAAGGAGCTGCGGGCCAAGTACCACCTGACCATCGTCATGATCACCCACGACCTGGGCGTCGTGGCCAACATTGCCGACCGGGTGGCCGTGATGTACGCCGGCGACATCGTAGAGATCGGCACCGCCGACGAGATCTACTATGACCCCCGCCACCCCTACACCTGGGCTCTGCTGTCCAGCATGCCCCAGATGGGCATAAAAGGCGAGGACCTGTTCAACATCGTGGGCACCCCGCCCAACCTCTTTGCCGAGATCCGCGGCGACGCCTTTGCGCCCCGCAACCCGCAGGCACTGAAGATCGACTATGTCAAGCGCCCGCCGTACTTTGAAGTTTCGCCCACCCACAAGGCCAAGACCTGGCTGCTGGACCCCCGGGCACCCCACATCGAGCCGCCTGCTGCGGTGAAAAAACTGCAAAAGGAGGGCTTGTAAGATGGCCGAGGAAAAAGAAGTCCTTCTGGAAGTGAAGGACCTGAATGTGACCTACGGCTCCGGCCGCAAGGCCTTTGCCGCCGTACAGAACGCCAATTTCCAGATCTACAAGGGCGAGACCTTTGGTTTGGTGGGCGAGTCCGGCTCCGGCAAGACCACCATCGGCCGGGCCATCCTGCGCATTCTGCCCACCTCTGGCGGTGAGATCCTGTACAAGGGCCAGAAGATCAACGGCAAAATCCCGCGTGCGCTGGACAAGCAGATCACCCGTGAGATCCAGATGATCTTTCAGGACCCGCAGTCCTCGCTGAACGAGCGCGCCAAGGTGAGCTACATCGTGGGCGAGGGCCTGCAGAACGTGCGGCCCGACCTCTCCGCCGCCCAGCGGGAAGAAAAAGTGCGGCAGGCTTTGCTGGACGTGGGCCTGCTGCCGGAATTTGCTTCCCGCTTCCCCCACGAATTTTCCGGCGGCCAGCGGCAGCGCATTGGCATTGCCCGTGCGCTGATCGTGGAGCCGGAATTCATTGTGGCCGATGAGCCCATCAGCGCTCTGGACATGTCCATCCGCGCCCAGGTGCTCAACCTGCTGCGCCGCCTGCAGAAGGAGCGCGGCATCACCTACCTGTTCATCGCCCATGATCTCTCGGTGATGCGCTACATTTCGGACCGCATCGCAGTCATCCACAAGGGCAGCATCGTGGAACTGGCCGACGCGGAGGAGCTGGTGGCCCACGCCATCCATCCCTACACCCGCAGCCTGCTGTCCGCCATCCCCATGCCGGACCCCCGCCGGGAGCGCAATAAAAAGCTGTTGGTGTACGACCCCGCCATGCACGATTATTCCACCGAAGCGCCCCAGTGGCGGGAGCTGCGCCCGAGGCACTGGGTTCTTTGCAGCGCCGCCGAGGCCGCGCAGTGGCTGCCGCAGGCCTGAGCTGCTTCGGGTCGCGATCCAACCACTTTACACAGTTTTCACCAGATGAACCGTTGATGGTTCGTCCTTTTTTGATTTCTCACAGTTTATTCATTGACATTCCGACTGCCGTCCACTACAATAACGGTGGGCCGTTTTGGCCTTTTGCCTGTCAGAAAGTGTCCGGCAGAACATGCTTTTTTCTGCCGTTTCTGGGAAAATGAAAGAAGAAGAAAAAAAGAAAGGTCCTGAATCCTATGACGACTGCACCACACGAACCCGTCTACGCATCCGTCGCAAAACCCTGGCTCAAATACTATGACCCCAAGTTCTTCGATCAGACGCCGCCCGAATGCAGCGCCTTCGAGTACGTCTGCCGCCAGAACAAAACGCACTTGACCGAGACCGCCATCACCTATTACGGCCGCAAGATCACTTATGCCGACCTCATCGTCAACGTCAAAAAGACGGCGGCGGCCTTCCGCGCCATCGGCATGAAAAAAGGCGACATTGCCACCGTGGTCAGCGTGATGACCCCGGAGGTCATCTATGCGTTCTATGCTGCCGATATGATCGGTGCCTCCCTGAATCTGGTGGACCCGCGCTATAGTGCTGAGGGCATCCACGAGTACATCACCGAGGTGGACTCCCACCTGCTCATCTGCCTGAACGTGGTCTACGACCGCTGCCAGCAGGCTGCCAAGCGCACCAACGTGGAACGGGTGCTGGTGGTGTCCCCCGCCGACTCCCTGCCGCTGCATCTGGCCGTGGGCTACAAGCTGTCCACCCCCGACAAGAACCGCTATTCTTCCAACGTGATCCGCTGGAAGGATTTCATTGCCGCCGGTGAGGGCAAAGACACCGGTGCCGAGCCTTACGACCCGAACCACACCTGCGTGGTGGTGCACACCGGCGGCACCACCGGCTCGCCCAAGGGCGTCATGCTGACCGATGTGGACTTCAACTCCATCGCACAGCAGTTCGGTGCTTACGAAAAGCTGTTCCGCCGCGGCCAGAAGCTGATGAACATCATGCCCCCGTTCATTGCCTATGGCTACGCCTGCGGCGTGCACCTGCCGCTGGTGCTGGGCCTTACCGTGATCATCATCCCCAATCTGGACCCTGCAAAGCTGGGTGCCCTGATCTGGAAGTACAAGCCGGAGCACATGTTCGGCGTGCCGGCCCACTACCAGCAGATGGCCTCTTCGCTGCTGCTGAAGAACAAGGATCTGTCCTTCATCCGCAACTATGCTGCCGGCGGCGACGCCATCACGGTGGGTGCCGAGCAGAGCGTGAACGACTTCCTGGCCGCTCACGGCGTGGAGTACGGCCTGGCCAAGGGCTACGGCATGACCGAGGTTTCTTCTGCCGCCACCGCTGCTTCCGGCCTTGCCAACAAGGTGGGCAGTGTGGGCATCCCGCTGGTGAACACCCTTGTGTCGGTGTTTGAGCCCGGTACCGACACCGAACTGCCCATCGGCGAGCGCGGTGAGCTCTGCATCTCCGGCCCTGCCATCATGAAGGGCTACTACGGCAAGCCCGCCGAAACGGCTGCCCTGCTGCGCCACCACTCGGATGGCCGCGTCTGGGCACACACTGGCGACGTCGGCTATATGGATGAGGACGGCTTCGTGTTCCTGGACTCCCGCATCAAGCGGCTGATCATCCGCCACGATGGCTTCAAGGTGTTCCCCTCCATGATCGAGAACGTCATCAGCCGCCACCCCGCCGTGCAGCAGTGCTCGGTGGTGGGCTGCACCGACAAGGACCATGTGCAGGGCCGCCTGCCCTTTGTGTATGTCGTGCTGGACCCCGCTGCTGACCACAAAAAGCGTCAGATCGTGCGGGAGCTGCAGCAGATCTGCAAAGAAGAGCTGCCGGAGTACGTCCAGCCCGTGGGCTACAAGTTCCTCGATGAGCTGCCGCTGACCCCCATCGGTAAGGTGGACTACCGCAAGCTGGAGGAACAGATCACCTCCCGCGACTACTGATCCTGCTTTTTACGGCCGTGCCTTTGTGCACGACCGTTTTTTGTATTTCCCGACACATTCCGGAAAATGGGCCTTGACATTGCCCGGTTCTCTTTTTATGATAGAAGAAAACCCCATTGGTCAAAAAGGAGGAGCATTATGAGAAAACGCCTTGTCAGCCTGCTGCTGACCCTGGCTCTGCTGGTGCTGCCGGTGGTCTCTGCCGGGGCTGCCCAGCCAGACCCCACCCCGGTGCAGACCCAGACGGAAACTGCGGAAGCAGCCCAGCACCAGTATTCCTACATTGCCCTGGGCGACAGCATCGTAGCCGGCATTGGCCTGCCGGATGCGGTCTACCAGCGGAACGGCCGGTACTACGATGTGTCCGGCAACTACCAGGGCTACTCTAAGGATTGCTATGTGGCCCGGGTGGCCGAGGGTCTGGGCCTGAGCCGGGATCAGACCGCCAACTACGGAATGCCTGCCCTGATGAGCGGCGACCTGCTGGAGCTGGTACGGACAGGCTCCTGCCAGAGTGCCAGCATCAATTTCTCTCTGCCTGACCTGCGCCAGGAGCTGAAGCACGCTCAGGTGATCACGGTGGAGATCGGTGCCAACGACGTACTGGTGCCTATTATGTACGGCATTGCCTCTGCCATGGGCGGCCCCCAGGTCTTTGAGGCCCTGCTGCCTATGCTGGAGGGCGACTTCCGCCAGATGGACGCCTCCTCCTTTGCCGCCCTGCGAGAGAACCTGGACTCTTTGAACATCACGGCTCAGCAGCGCAAAGCCCTGCTGAAGCTGCTGGACAGCGGCATTGCAGAGATCTGCACCCAGAGCCAGGCCTCTACCCTGGCCAACCTTGAGGCCCTGCTCCAGGAGCTGAAGGCCCTGAACCCCGACGCCCAGATCGTTCTGGTGGGCTACTACAATCCCGTTCCCCTGCTGCCGGCTCCTGCCAACCCCTTTGTCAAGCACTTCCGCACCCTGAACCGCTCGGTGCAGAAGCTGGCCCAGCAGTACGACGTGGCTTTTGCCTCTGCCGCCTACACCCTGGTGGCCAACGACGCCCACCCCACCGCCTGCGGCCACAAATATCTGGCACGTCAGATCCTGAAGGCTCTGGAAAAGTAATTTTTTCTGAGTTTGCCATATAAGGAGGTTCATTATGAAAAAACGTATTGTCAGCCTGCTGCTGGCAGCCGCCATGCTGGTGCTGCTGGCTGTGCCCGCCTTTGCGGAGGACGGGCACGCTTATACCTATGTGGCCCTGGGCGACAGCATCACCACCGGTGTGGGCCTGAAGGACACCCACTTTTCCAGCACCGCCAAGAGCTATGATGTGCAGGAAAACTACCATGATTACTCCAAAGACTGCTATGTGGCCCGGGTGGCCGACGCCCTGGGCCTGGACCGGGACCATGCCGTGAACTACGGGATGCCTGCTGCCATGAGCAGCAACATCCTGGACCTGGTCAGGACCGGCTCCACCGCCTCCGGTGTCGCCTACTACGACCTGCCCACCCTGCGGCAGGAGCTGGCAGACGCTGACCTGATCACCCTGCTCATCGGCTCTAACGACACTGTGCTCCAGCTCATGGGTGCCATGGGCAAAGCCACCAACGGCAAGGCCACCAAACTGCTGATCCCCCTGCTGACGGGCACTATGCGAGAGATGAATCTCCAGAACCTCCAGACCCTGAGAAAGGGCCTGGAAAACCTGGACCTGACCCCGGAAGAACTGAAGGCCGCCCTGAAGCTGCTGGATTCCGGCATGGAGGAGATCTGTGACCAGACCCGGGGCCAGACTGTGGCCAACGTGGAACAGATCCTTCAGGAGCTGAGAGCCCTGAACCCTGACGCCCAGATCATTCTGGTGGGTTACTACAATCCCCTGCCCTTCCTGCCCACCTACGGCAGACACTTCCGCCTGCTGAACCGCTCCGTCAAGGCCCTGGCCCAGCAGTACGGCGCAGACTATGTATCCATCCCCTATACCTCCATTGCCAACGACGGTCACCCCACGGTGTGCGGTCACAAGTACATCGCTCGCCAGATCCTGAAAGCCGTCCGCAAGTAAACGTTTCGTTTTTTCAAGGCCCTGCCTGTCCGGCAGGGTCTTTTTGCTTTCCTGCGTTTATTTCCGGCATTCAGCTTCAAAAGCTTTTATTTTGACAACTTTTTCCTGCGATTTTCCACGTTTTGTCAATTGACATTTCCCCTTCATTTCCTTATCATGGAAGCAGTTCCGCAGCCTTGAGATGTTGCGGGGAAAGAGGGAATGATGACCATGAAAACAAAACGCATTGCAAGCCTGCTGCTGTCGGCCGCGCTGCTGCTGTCGCTGGCCGTTCCTGCCTTTGCAGAGAACCCCACCACCGAAGAGACTGCTGAGCCGGAAACCGCCGTACAGGAAGCGGAGCCGGAAGCTCTTACCGAAGACGATGCTGTGGCGCCTGTTGCAGAGCCCACCGCCAAAAAAGAGTACACCTATGTCGCCATCGGTGACAGCGTGACCGCCGGCGTGGGCCTGAGCGGCCTGCAGTACAAGCTGGTCCAGAACGGCTTCGATATGTCCGGCAATTACAAAGGCTACGATGGCCAGTGCTTTGTGGGCTATGTAGCCGACCAGCTGGGCCTGGATCGTGACCACGCCATCAACCTGGGCCTGCCCGCCGTGATGACCAAGGACCTGGCAGACCTGATTGAGACTGGTGCCATGCCGGCCATGAACCATTATTCCGGCGTGCAGTATACCTCGGTGCCGGAGCTGAAGGAGTACATCCAGAAAGCGGACCTTATTACCTTGCAGATCGGTGCCAACGACGCCCTGATCCGTACCATCGTGGCCCTGGGCGAGGCTACCAACTGGAAAAGTGAAAAGCTGGCCAACAGCATGGTCACCGGAATGTTCCGCAACCTGACCCCGGACAACATCGACTACTTTATGGACTGCCTGAAGCAGCTGACCCTGACCCCCTCGGAGTTCCGTGCCGTGATGCACCTGCTGACCACTGGCATGGGCCAGATCTGCACCTCCACCTACGCCGATACTGTGACCCAGCTGGAGCGTGTGATGAAGGACCTGCGTGAGCTGAACCCGGAGGCCCAGATCATGATACTGAGCTACAATAACCCGGTGCCTCTGATGCCCTCCTGGAGCCGCCACTTCCGTCGGCTGAACACCGCCGCAGCCAAGCTGGCCGCCCAGTATGATGTGACCTATGTGCCCATCCCCTATACCCGCACTGCCAACGATGGCCACCCCACCGTTTCCGGCCACAAGTACATTGGCCGCCAGATCCTCAAAGCCGTCAATTACTGATCCATAAACATGCAGCAAAAAAGGGCCTGTCTCTTGTGAGACAGGCCCTTTTCGTTGGGTTGCAGTTTGTTTTCTCAGCTCAGGCGGCCGCTTTCTACCGAGTAGGTCACATCGGCGGCAGCCATGGTGGACTTGCGGTGGGAAACCAGCAGCACCGTCTTGTCCCGGCACTCGGCCCGCACCGCCTTGAGGATCACGCCCTCGTTCAGGCTGTCGAGGTTGGAGGTAGGCTCGTCCAGCAGCAGGAAGGGTGCATCGTGCAGGAATGCCCGCGCCACACCGATGCGCTGCCGCTCGCCGCCGGACAAGGCCCCGCCCAGCTCACCCACGGGGGTGTCATACCCCTTGGGCAGGCTGCGGATAAAGCCGTCCAGCGCAGCCTTTTTGCAGGCCGCTTCCACTTCTTCGCGGGTGGCATCCCGCTTGGCGATGCGGATATTGTTCTCGATGGTGTCGTTGAACAGCTCCGTCTCCTGGGTCACAAGGCTCTCCTGTGCCCGCAGGGTTGCCGTGTTCACCCGGCGGATGTCCTCCTCGCCAAAGCGGATGGTGCCGGTGTTCACATCCCAGAAACGCATGAGCAGCCGCAGGAAGGTGGACTTGCCGCTGCCGGAACGGCCGGTGATGCCCACGATCTTCTTTTCCGGGATGGTCAGGCTCAGGTCGTGCAGCACCTCTTCGTCCGCATAGGAGAAGCTCACATGCTCCGCCTGCGCCCCCGCAAAGGCCGTGTGGGCACCGTCGGTCACGTCGGCGGTCACAGGCTCTTCGTCCAGCAGATCCAGCACACGGTCGGCGCTGGCAAACACCTGGGTCAGGCTGGCACCAAGGTTGGCCAGTGCCACCACCGGGCCAAAGGAGCTCAGAGCCGACAGGGTGCAGATGAGCACCCCTTCCACGCCCATCTGGCCGTTCCGGTACAGCTGCAGGCTCACTCCCAGCACCGCGATGACCGTAAACAGGATCAGGGTGTTGGTGATGGCCACGGTCAGGCCCTCGCGGTATTTCAGGGCCTTCTGCTTCTCGCCCAGTGTCTCGCTGTGGGCCGTGATGTCGGCCGCACGGGCGGCGGTGTCCTGATATTGCAGCGTATCACGCAGGCCGCGCAGGCTCTCCAGCACATAGCTGTTGGTGTCGGCCAGGGCCTGCCGGTACTCCCGGGCCACCTTGTCGCCGCGCTTTGCGCTCCACACCGGCAGGGCCACGCCCACCAGCAGGTACCCGGCCAGCAGCACCAGTGCGGGCAGGATGTGGTAACTGGCCACAAAACCGGTCATGCCGATCACACAGATGCAGGCGATGCAGATGGGCGAGATGGTGTGGGCGTAGAACACTTCCAGTGCCTCGATGTCGGCGGTGATCAGGGAGATCAGGTCGCCGCGGTCACGGCCCTCCAGCTTGGCCGGGGTCAGGCGGCGCAGCGCGCCGAACACCTGATCCCGGATGAGGGCCAGCAGCTTGAAAGCGATATAGTGGTTGGAAGCCTGCTCTGCATAGCGCAGGATGCCGCGCAGCAGGGCAAATACCAGAATGCAGGCAAAGGCAACGCCCACCGAGCGCAGCGGGCTGGCCAGCCCCAGCGCCCGCAGGATGCCAAAGCCGCCGAAAATGGTAATGAAGGTGGCGCAGAAATACCCCGCCACGCCCATGACGATGGCCGCCAGCATGATGGGCAGCATGGGCTTGACCAGCACGATGAGGCGGCCCACAAGGACAAAGGGGCTGCGATGCTTGGGTTCGTTCATATCAGGCATCCTCCGTTTCCAGCGTTTCCAGCTGCTTCTGGGCCGTGTACAGACGGCTGTAGGCGCCCTGCTTTTTCAGCAGTTCCGCGTGGGTGCCCCGCTCTGCGATGCGGCCCTTGTCCAGCACATAGATGCAGTCGCTGTCCACCACGTTGGCCAGCCGGTGGGAGATCAGGATCACCGTTTTGCGGCCCGCCAGGCTCCGGATGGCTGCCATGATGTCGTTTTCGCTCTCGGCGTCCACGTTGGAAGTGGCTTCGTCAAACAGATAAATGGGGGTGTCGTGCAGCAGGGCGCGGGCCATGGCAAGGCGCTGCCGCTGGCCGCCGGACAGGTTGCTGCCGCCCTCATGCAGGGCCGTCTGCAGGCCGTCCTGGCTGCGGCAGAAGTCGGCCAGGTTCACCTGTTCCAGTGCAGCCCAGAGCTCGGCCTCGGTAGCATCGGGCTTTGCCATGCGCAGGTTTGCTTCCACCGTGCCCTTGAAAATGGTGGCATTGTGGGGCACCAGCGTCAGGGCACGCAGGCGCTGGGCCCGCTGCAGCTGTTCCACCGGCACACCGCCCAGCGTCACGCTGCCGGTGTAACCGGTGCGGCTGCCGGACAGCAGCGCCGCAATGGTGCTCTTGCCGCAGCCGGACTCACCCACCAGCGAGACAAAGCTGCCCTGCGGGATGGTCAGGGACACGTCCTGCAGAATGGTGCGGTCCTTCTCGTACCCAAAGGTAACGTGCTCCAGCTGCAGGGCAGCCTGTTCCGGCACGGTCTGTTCGCCATTGGCGGGTTCCTCTGCTGCCAGCAGTTTGAAGATTTTTTCTGCCGAGGCGGCACCGTTCATGGCAATGTGGAAATAGCTGCCCAGCAGCCGCAGCGGCAGGAAGAAATCTGCCGCCAGCAGCACGATGGTCAACGTGGCCGTCAGGCTCAGCTGACCCTTGGCAAAGGCGGACACCGCACTGATGATGCCCAGCCCGGCCCCGCCGTAGGCCATCAGGTCCATCAGTGTCACCGAGTTCAGCTGCATGGTCAGCACCTTCATGGTGATCTTGCGGAAGCGCTCGGCCTGGGCGTTCATCTGCTCATGCTTCCAGCCATCGGCCTGATAGATCTTCAGGGTGGTCAGGCCCTGGATGTTTTCCAGAAAGCTGTCGCCCAGGGTGGTGTACTCGCCCCAGTATTTTGCCAGCAGCTTTTTGGCAAATTTCTGCACCGCCACGATGGACATGGGGATGAGCGGCACACAGCACAGCAGGATGATGGCCGACCGTGCGTGCACTCCCACCAGCAGCACGAACAGGGTGACCGGGGCCAGCAGGCTGTATACCAGCTGGGGCAGGTACTTGGCAAAGTAGGTGTCGATCTGTTCCACGCCTTCACTGGCCAGCATGACCACCTCGCTGGTGGCGGCGGTCTCGGTGTAATTGGGGCCCAGACGGGTCAGCTTGTCGTAAATGTTGCTGCGCAGGGTGCGCTTGACGTTCTTGGAAGCCTGGTCGCTCATGCCGGATGCCAGCAGGGTGAACACAAACCGGAACGGCACCGTGCCCAGACACAGCAGAAGGTTCTGCCACAGCACCCCGGTGGTGAGCATGCCCGCAAAGGCCGCCCCCACCAGCCGGGCGATGGCCCGCACAAAGATCACGTTGCACAGCATGCCCAGCCACTGGAACGCCACGTTGGCCCCCACAAAGCGCAGGGCCCCGCGGTCAAAGGAGAGCAGCTTTTTGTTGATCACGGATTCTTCTCCCTTTCTGTCCGGTCGGCGTCAGCGCCGAACAGACGGTCGTATTCGCCGGTAAAAATGCGGTCCGGCAGGGCGCTGGTCATGGCCAGGGCCGCAGCGGTCTTTTCCTCCTCGGTCAGGGGTTGGCTCACCGGCGGAAAATGCTCCAGAATGCTTTCCATCTCCGCATGCACCTGTTTGGCCACCCAGATGCCCCGGTCGGTCATATAGATCTTGCCGTAGTGCTCCTTTACGATCATGCCGCGCTCCATGAGCAGATTCATGATGCGCACCACCGAGGGTTTGGTCACCCCCAGCTTTTCCGCAATGCTGCGGGAGCTGATGTCCAGGTGGGTGCGCGAGACCTCATAGATCGCCAGCAGATAGCGCAGATGTGCCGACGTCAGTTCCATGCCGATCACTCTCTTTTCTGATAGATTTTCCAATGTTATCCAAAGCTAACTTTTTGTTTCTGAAAAAAGGGCGCGAGCCGAATGTTCCAGCCCGCGCCCTTTGCGGATCATTTCAATGCTCAGTGACAGCCGCTGCAACCGCTGCAGCTGCCATTGCAGCCGCCTTCGCCGCAGCCGCTGCACCCACTGCAGCCGCCGCCATGCTTGTGGGAGTGCCATGTGATCCAGCCCACACCGCCAAACACGATGACTGCCACAATGATCGTGGGCAGATTAAAATTTGCAGCGAGGAATTCCATCATACAAAACACACCCTTTCACATGTCGTGCAGTTTGATCAGATCTTGGTCACGTCGATCTTGACTTCGTTGTTGCCCGCGTACTTGTTGGGACGCACCATCAGGTAGATGAAGGCCACCAGAACAACAGCAGCCACGATGGTGAAGAAGTTGAAGCCAATCTCACCGGTGATCAGGCCGCCCAGCTGGTACACCACCAGAGCGGCGCAGTAAGCCAGAGCGCACATATAACCAATGGCGATGGCGGTCCACTTGCCGTTGTTCATCTCGCGCTTGATGGCGCCCATAGCAGCGAAGCAGGGAGCGCACAGCAGGTTGAAGATCATGAAGGCGTAAGCGGACAGGGCGGTGTAGTCCTTCGCAACAGCAGCCCAGATCTCGTCGCCGTTCTCAGACAGCTCGCCGCCGAAGTGATACAGAACACCGAAGGTACCAACCACGTTCTCCTTGGCGATCAGGCCAGACACGGAAGCAACGGTTGCACGCCAGTTGCCGAAGCCCAGAGGAGCGAAGATCCATGCGATCTTGGTGGCGATGGCAGCCAGGACGGAGTTGTCCTGATCCTCGACCATGCCGAAGGCACCGTTCTCGAAGCCGAAGCCCTGCAGGAACCACAGCACGACGGTCGCCAGCAGAATGACGGAACCGGCACGCTTGATGAAGGACCAGCCGCGCTCCCAGGTGGCACGGAACACGTTGCCCCATGCAGGCACATGGTAAGCGGGCAGCTCCATGACGAAGGGAGCGGGGTCGCCTGCGAAGATCTTGGTCTTTTTCAGGATGATGCCGGAGCAGATGATGGCAGCCATGCCGATGAAGTAAGCAGAAACAGCCACCAGCGGAGAGCCGCCGAACATGGCACCTGCGATCAGGCCGATGATGGGCATCTTGGCACCGCAGGGGATGAAGCAGGTGGTCATGATGGTCATGCGGCGGTCACGCTCGTTCTCGATGGTACGGGAAGCCATGACGCCCGGCACGCCGCAGCCGGTGCCCACCAGCACGGGGATGAAGCTCTTGCCGGACAGGCCGAACTTGCGGAAGATACGGTCCATGATGAAGGCGACACGGGACATATAGCCCACATCCTCCAGGATGGACAGCAGGAAGAACAGAACCAGCATCTGGGGAACGAAGCCCAGCACCGCGCCGACACCGGCCACGATACCGTCCATGATCAGACCGTACAGCCAGCCTGCCACACCGATGCTCTCCAGGAAGCCGCCCAGCGCGCCCGGCACGATCTCACCGAACAGGACATCGTTGGTCCAGTCGGTGGCAAAGGTGCCGATGGCCCAGCCGCCATCTGCAATGGAGGTGCCCATGGACAGGGAGTACATCAGGAACATGACCAGCGCGAAGATGGGCAGAGCCAGCACACGGTTGGTCACGATCTGGTCGATCTTATCGGAAACGGTCAGGTGATCCACACGGGCCTTTTTCTTGACGGCCTTGTCAACGACGCCGTTGATGTAGGAGTAGCGCTGGTTGGTGAT